>OFGK01000001.1_pt1 | contig 327603 bp, 298 predicted proteins | sample 1521771 | NCBI WGS metagenome assembly OFGK01 (sample SAMEA3504088, study PRJEB24116) | mouse gut metagenome | biome: mouse gut; feature: mouse-associated habitat; material: faeces | place: Denmark | collected 2011 | reverse complement strand
TTCTCAAACCCGTTTCTATTTTCCTGCGTTCACGTATATTTAATACTTCTTTTTCCGATATCGGAGCAGGTGACAGATCTGCGATCCTAACCTTGTCTTTCATCCTGCGTTTCAGATATTCCAGTATATCTTCCGTTAAATTTTTTAATATATGGAATCTGTCCACAATCTGTTTCGCGTTTGGCAGGGCTTCACTTATGGCAGCTTTATAAGTCCTTGAAAAATCTCTTGTAACTGTTTCTACATTCTTAAACTTTCTAAGGATTTCCACCACTTCCGGCTGTTGTCTGGAAGAAACCACTTCCAGCCTTTTTCTGGTATCATTGTCAACCAGGATAGAAAAATATAGTTTTCGTTTGCAATGCGAAAAATCATCTATGGATATATTTTTCACCTCATAATTGATGACAGGGACTGCTTTTTTTTAATAATTCTCAGAATCGTATTATTAGAGACAGATACGTGGCTGCCAGAAATCTGTTTTTCCGCATCTAAAGAGCTGCTTTTCATACCTATTTGATAGATATAATCATCCAGCCGATTTGTTCTTAATGAATTCTTGTCCGCAAAGGGGATTGGATAAGCGAACGTCTTATGGGAGCATTTTTCATTTGTACAAAAAAACTTGGGTACGGTAATAATTAATTTTACCTGGTAATTCTGTATTGGAAGATCGGAAATAGTTCTGGTATATTTACTATGAACCGAATGACTTTCCGTGCCGCAATATTTACATTTGACTATCATACAATCAATATCACAATATAAATATAGTGTTTTGTCAGATTTTTCTATTTTTCGTATAACTAAATTTGTATCCAGTTCTTTTAATAGTTCATTTAATTCCATATCATTCACCCATTTTATGATAACATAATAAAACAGGTTATTCAACTAACTTGACAAAGATCCATGTTTTTTTACAGATGACTTTACAAAAAATATCATTTAGTATATGATAGCAATGTGTAAAATAGAACTCTGATATGGGTATGCTAGGGAAAGGGTACAGGTAAATATGGAAGAAAGAAGAAAAAATAACCGCAGAAAATTGGTTTCCACAATTATTGTAAAACGATTGGATGACAACAGCAATACAGAGATGACAATTGATATTGCAGATGTATCAAAATCGGGTATTGGATTTAATTGTAGCGAACTTTTGGAAATTGGTGCGGTTTATGAGGCTAATTTAAGAATCTGGACGCAGGAAGTGCTTCATGCATGCCTTGAAATTATACGGATAGAGAAGAAGGACGAAGGGTTTAATTATGGGGCGATTTTTATAGGAATGCCGGAAACGGATGCATCCAGAATAGAAGTATATGATACGGTAGCGACTCTGATGAATGATTAAGCTTTGTAAAAAATAAATAACCTTGTAAAAAGCGGTTCTGCAAAATAAACAGAACCGCTTTTTGATCAATAAGCTGATTTTAAGAGGGGCAGTATTTAATGTTTAAGAGTGTATTTTATTTGTGATAAATGGAGTACCCTTTAGACTGAAGGATCGCAGAAGCTTTTTCAATACTGTTTTCTTCATAAAATTCTACCTGAAGTACACCGCCTTCCAACTCTCTGTTATGAACAATTCCGATATTTTTAATGCTGATCTGGTTCAGTGCCAGAATCGTTGCAATGGCCGCCAAAGCACCCGGCTCGTCTGCAATATCAATTCGAATGGAATAGGATTTTTTGATCGGCCCGCTGGAAGCATCTATAAAAGAATCACGATAGCTCCTTGCATTGTCAAAGAAATCATAGAGCTGCTGCGAACCGGAAGCGTCGATTTCTTTTTTTATTTGTTTGAGGGAAACAATATAAGCATCTAACAATTCTGAAATATTTTCTTTGTTAGTCAGACAGATTTGCTGCCACATAACCGGAGAAGAGGAAGCTATTCTTGTAATGTCCTTAAAGCCTCCTGCGGCAATCAGTTTCATTATGCCTTCCTCTGAATCAGATGCTTTGATCAGATTCACCAAAGAAGCAGCAATTACATGGGGAAGATGGCTGACAGCGGCAGTAACGAAATCGTGCTGTCTGCAGGTAAGCACCATAGGGATAGCGCCAAGAGAAGCAATTAATGAACTGAAATTATTAACGGTTTCTTCTGGGACGCCTTCCCCCGGTGTCAGAATATAATAGGCATTTTCTAAAAGAAGTGCTTTGGAATTCACATAGCCGATCCGTTCACTTCCGGCCATAGGATGACCTCCGATAAACTGGCTCTCAAGGCCGGTATCTTTAATGTGCTTATGAATGTCTGTTTTTACACTTCCCACATCCGTAAGAAGGCAGGAGGGAGATAAGTGCTCTTTAAGCCTGGATAGATTTTTATCATTTTCAGAAACCGGAGCACATAAAAAAATGTAATTACATTCTGAAAAATCACTGCCGATATGGGATAAGGGAAGGTCGATGACGCCTTCTTTAGCAGCTTCTTTTAATGCTTCTTGTTTAATGTCATATGCTATCAGACGACTGTCAGGATAAAACTTTCGGAAGGCTTTGGCAATAGAGCCGCCGATTAATCCTAAGCCGATAAAACCACAAGTTAAAGTATCATTCATGGAAAACTCCTTTCATAAACAACGGATGCCAGGCTCTGCCAGCCATCCTTATGTTAACATAAGGATGCCAAAAATATAACACTTTAGTTGATAAAAGTCAATGAATCTGTAAATTGTATAATTTTGCTTGTATATTTCCGTGAAATTTAGTAAAATGTACTCATGGGGTTTGAAGGCTGAAATAATTTTTCTTTAAAATTATGACGTATTGCCCAAAGATACAGAAAATGGAGGGACACATATGAATATTTACACAACTGATAAGATCAGAAACGTAGCGCTGCTTGGACATGGCGGAAGTGGAAAGACCAGTCTGGTAGAGGCTATGGCATATTTATCAGGGATTACATCCAGATTAGGAAAAGTAGATGATGGCAATACTGTCAGTGACTTTGGCAAGGAAGAGCAGAAGAGAAAAATATCCATTAGTACTTCCGTCATTCCTGTTGAATGGGAAGGATATAAGATCAATTTGATAGATGCACCGGGATTTTTTGATTTCTCAGGCGAGGTAGAAGAGGCAATCAGTGCTGCTGGTGCGGCGATTATTGTTGTAAATGGCAAATCCGGAGTGGAAGTAGGTACGCAGAAAGCGTGGGATATCTGCGAAAAATACAAACTGCCGCGTATGATTTACGTAAGCAATATGGATGTGGATAATGCATCTTTCAGGCAGGTTGTGGAAGATATGACGCAGATGTTTGGCAAAAAGATGGCGCCTTTCCACCTGCCGATTCGTGAAAATGAAAAGTTTGTGGGGTATGTTAATGTAATTACTGAGACGGGAAACAGATGGCAGGGGAAGGATGTTGTGGAATGTGAAGTTCCGGAATATAATAAGGCAAATCTCCAAATCTGTCGTGAAACTTTAATGGAAGCAGTGGCAGAAACCAGTGAGGAAATGATGGAGCGCTACTTTGGAGGAGAAACCTTCTCAGATGCTGAGATAAGAGCGGCTCTTAGAACTAATGTATGTGATGGAAGTATTGTTCCTATGACGATGGGATCAAATATTTTGTGCCAGGGCATGTATACTCTGCTTGATGATATTATTAAATATTTTCCTAGTCCTGAAAACAGAACGGTTGCAGGTATTAATATGAAGACCAATGAAATTTATAATGCAGATTATGATTTCTCCAAGGCAAAATCTGCTTATATATGGAAAACAATTGTTGATCCTTTCATTGGAAAGTATTCACTGATTAAGGTCAATTCCGGTGTACTTAAGACAGATGATGTGATTTATAACGTGGATAAGGAAGTAGAGGAAAAGATTGGAAAGCTGTATGTGCTTCAGGGAAATAAACCTGTTGAAGTTAAGGAACTTCATGCAGGGGATATTGGTGCCTTAGCTAAGTTAACGGCTGCAAGAACCGGAAACAGCTTGTCTACCAAGGCAACTACCATTAAGTTTGGAAAATGGGAAATGCCTACACCATATACATATATGCGTTATAAACCTAAGAACAAAGGTGATGTTGACAAGATTTCTCAGGCGCTTCAGAAGATTTCTCATGAAGACTTAACAATGAAGTATGTAAATGATTCTGAGAATAAACAGATGCTGCTTTATGGAATGGGTGATCTGCACCTTGAAGTGATTGCCAGCAAGCTCTTAAATGAATATAAGGTTGAAATTGAACTGACCGAGCCCAAGGTAGCTTTTAGAGAAACTATTAAGAAAACTTCTGATGTGGAATATAAATATAAGAAGCAGTCAGGAGGACATGGACAGTATGGCCATGTTAAGATGAAATTTGAACCCTCAGGCGACTTGGAAGAAGCTTATAAGTTTGAACAGATCGTAGTAGGCGGTGCGGTTCCCAAAAACTATTTCCCGGCAGTTGAAAAGGGAATTCAGGAATCCGTATTGAAAGGGCCTATGGCAGCTTATCCGGTAGTTGGAGTTAAGGCGGTTCTCTATGATGGTTCTTACCATCCGGTGGATTCCTCTGAAATGGCATTTAAGATGGCAACAATCCAGGCATTTAAGAAGGGATTTATGGAGGCGCATCCGGTTTTACTTGAGCCTATTGCTTCCATGAAAGTGACAGTTCCCGATTCTTATACAGGAGATGTTATGGGAGATCTGAATAAAAGGAGAGGAAGAGTACTTGGTATGAATCCGGCACCTGGCGGCAAACAGATTATTGAGGCAGATGTTCCTATGATGAGCCTGTTTGGATATTGCACAGACCTTCGATCCATGACTGGCGGACGGGGCGAATATCAGTATGAATTTTCACGCTATGAGCAGGCTCCCAGTGATGTACAGGAGAAAGAAGTTGCAGCAAGAGCGGCTAAGGTTGCGGAAGGTTCAGACGAGTAAAACTGTTTTATTAAAGAATAAGTTCTTTTTAGAAGAAGGAAATAGGATGCTGTATATGGGGGTATACAGCATCCTGTTGTATTTTACTGGCAGAAATTGTATAATCTATGCTATATGAATTTGAAAGATGAGGAGCAGCTTTATGAAGAAAAATAAAATTATCAGGAATTTTTTAATTGGATTGGCAGCTGTGGCAGCATTTGGGGTGTACTATTACGTGACGATACCTGCGATCAATATTCATTCTTCAGGAACTTGGGGAGCGATTTTCCTGGTGATTGGAATTTTAATGCTATTTTCATTGGTGAAGCATTTTAAGGGAAATGCGGAGAGTACAGTGGAAGGTATCAGTAAAATGCAGTTTCGGATTAAGGACACCAGCCTTATGTTTAAGATATTGGGGAGTGTCATGCTGCTTTTATGTGTTGTTTATGGTATTGGATACCTGTTATCTTCTCCTTTTTTTAATGCGGCGAAATACCAAAAACTTTTAAGCATTGAAGAAAGAAACTTTACGGATGATATAAAGGAAGTGGATTATCAGACGATTCCTCTTTTGGATAAAGATTCAGCTGCAATTTTAGGCAACAGGAAAATGGGCAGCATGGTGGATATGGTTTCCCAGTTTGAAGTGACCAGTGACTATTCCCAAATCAATTATTTGGGAAAGCCGGTTCGGGTGACGCCGCTTACTTATGCAAGCCCTATTAAATGGCTGACCAATCAAGGGAATGGAATCCCTGCGTATATTTTGATTGATATGACTACACAGGATACGGAGTGTGTGAAGCTTACGGAAGGGATTAAATATTCCAAGGGAGAATATTTTAACAGAAATATTTACAGGCACTTACGTTTTAAATTCCCTACTTATATATTTGCAGAGCAGATCTTTTTTGAAATTGATGATGAAGGAACACCTTACTGGGTATGTCCTGTGAAAAAATTTAATATTGGCCTGTTTGGAGGCCAGACTATTGGAAGAGTGGTTTTGTGTAATGCGCAGACAGGGGAATGTACGGATTATGCGGTGGAGGATGTACCTACATGGATCGACAAGGTTTACTCAGCAGAGTTGTTAATTGACTTGTATGATTACTCAGGACTATTAAAGCATGGGTACTGGAACTCCCTGTTGGGACAGAAAGACTGTCTCCAGTCTACCAATGGCTACAATTATATTGCCCTTGATGATGACGTATGGGTATATACCGGAGTGACCAGCGTCAGCGGTGACCAGTCTAATGTAGGATTTGTGCTGATGAATCAGCGTACAATGGAGACGCGTTACTACAAAGTAGAAGGTGCTATTGAGGATTCGGCCATGTCTTCAGCAGAGGGGCAGGTACAGAATCTGGGATATCGGGCTACATTCCCCCTGCTTCTTAATATCGCAGATGAACCTACTTACTTTATGGCCCTTAAGGATAGCGCAGGCCTTGTTAAAAAATATGCCATGGTTAATGTACAGAAGTATCAATGGGTGGCGATCGGTGATACTTTAAAAGAATGTGAAAAGAATTATACGGAGCTTTTAAATACCAATGGAATTGTAAGCAGTATGGCGGAAGAGTTAAAGAGCATTACCGGCCAAATAAAAAGTATTTCGCCTATTGTTTTAGAGGGCAATACTCATTATTACATTTGTCTGGAAAACAGTGACGATATTTTTGACCTTGATATGCAGGATAAGTCGCTGATTCAGATTGTGAAATACCAGGTTGGAGACCAGGTTGTTTTTGAATATTTGAATGAATATGGAATTAATCAGGTGAAGTCGATTAAGTGATGCGGTTTTCTTGACATTTTGCCATAATATAGGTAAACTTGTAACTGTTCAGCTACGGAAAAATGAGAGGAGTGTAAACAATGGCAGTACCATATAATCACAGAGAAGTAGAAACGAAATGGCAGAAGATATGGGATGACGAAAAGGCATTCAAAACTTCTGATGATTATTCAAAACCCAAATATTATGCGCTGGTAGAATTTCCTTATCCTTCAGGACAGGGACTGCATGTAGGGCATCCAAGGCCTTATACGGCGCTGGATATTGTAGCAAGGAAAAGAAGAATGCAGGGGTATAATGTACTTTATCCAATGGGGTGGGATGCATTTGGGCTTCCTACGGAAAATTATGCCATTAAAAATCATATCCACCCAAAGATCGTTACAAAAAATAATGTGGAGCGTTTTAAGGGACAGCTTCACTCACTTGGGTATTCCTTTGACTGGGATAGAGAAATTAATACAACGGATGTTGGTTACTATAAATGGACGCAGTGGATCTTTTTAAAGTTGTTTAATGCTGGACTGGCTTACAAGGCGGAAATGCCTATTAACTGGTGTACTTCCTGTAAAGTGGGGTTAGCCAATGAAGAAGTGGTAAATGGCGTCTGTGAGCGATGTGGCTCCGAAGTGGTCCGCAAGGTGAAAAGCCAGTGGATGCTTAAGATTACTGATTACGCAGATAAGCTTTTGGAAGGGCTTGACAGTGTGGATTATGTGGAACGGGTTAAGGTTTCACAGAAAAACTGGATTGGAAAATCTACTGGTGCAGAGGTGGACTTTGTTTTAAAGAATAAGGAAGACAAGCTTACCGTTTACACCACAAGACCGGATACTTTATTTGGTGTAACTTATATGGTAATGAGTCCGGAGCACCCTTTCATTGATAAATATAAGGCAGATATAAAGAACTGGGATGATGTGGTTTCCTATAGGGAACTGGCATCTAGAAAGTCAGATTTTGAACGGACGGAGCTTGCAAAGGATAAAACCGGTGTAATGCTGGATGGACTGACAGCAGTAAATCCGGTAAATGAAGAAGAAATTCCTATATGGATATCTGATTATGTACTTATGAGCTATGGGACCGGTGCAATCATGGCGGTACCGGCCCATGACGAGAGAGACTGGGAATTTGCAAAGAAATTCAATATGCCTATTATTGAAGTGGTGGCAGGAAGTCCTGTTGATGTAAAGGAAGCGGTATTTACTGATGTAGCAACTGGAACTCTTGTAAACTCTGGATTTTTAAATGGCCTTTCCGTTGCAGATGCAAAAGAAAAAATTGTTGAATTCCTGACTGAAAGGGGGATCGGGCATAAGAAAACAAACTTCAAACTTCGGGACTGGGTGTTTTCCAGACAGCGTTACTGGGGTGAGCCCATTCCTATTGTAAAATGTGAAAAGTGTGGCTATACTGCACTTCCCGAAAGTGAGCTTCCTCTGGAACTGCCGGAAGTGGAAAGTTATATGCCAACAGATAACGGAGAGTCACCCCTTGCTCATATCACTGACTGGGTGAAAACTGTCTGTCCCTGTTGCGGTGGTCCTGCATTTAGAGAAACAGATACCATGCCTCAGTGGGCAGGTTCTTCATGGTATTTCCTTAGATATACAGATCCTTTGAATGAGAAGGAACTGGCAAGTAAGGAAGCATTGGATTACTGGATGCCGGTTGACTGGTACAACGGAGGAATGGAACATACCACGCTACATCTTCTTTACTCCCGCTTCTGGCACAGGTTTTTGTATGATGAAAAGATCGTTCCCTGCCCGGAACCGTATCTTAAGAGAACCTCTCATGGAATGATTTTGGGTTCTAATGGCGAAAAGATGAGCAAGTCCAGAGGAAATGTGGTTAATCCTGACGATATTGTCAGGGATTATGGCGCAGATACCTTAAGAACCTATGAAATGTTTATTGGTGCATTTGATTTAAGCGCCGCATGGAGTGAAGATGGCGTAAAAGGCTGCCGCAGGTTCCTTGAACGGGTATGGAAATTGCAGGATATTCTGGTGGAAGGTGATGAATACTCCAAAGACCTGGAAGTGACTATGCACCAGACAATCAAAAAAGTAAGCAATGATTTTGAAAATTTGAAATATAATACAGCAATTGCAGCAATGATGTCATTGATCAATGACTTTTATAGAAAAAATGCAGTGACTAAAGGTGAGTTTAAGACACTTCTTACGCTGCTCAATCCGGTAGCCCCGCACATTACAGAAGAAATCTGGCAGGCAGCAGGGTATGAAGGATATATTTATCAGACAGCATGGCCTGAATTTGATGAGGATAAGACGATTGAAGCAACTATAGAAATTGCTGTTCAGATTAACGGAAAGACAAGAGCTACCTTAAAGATTTCAAGAGATGAGGCAAAGGATACAGTGATTGCAAAGGCAAAGGAAACCATTGCTGAGAAATTGACGGGAAATATTGTAAAAGAAATTTATGTTCCTGGCAGAATTGTTAATATTGTTATAAAATAAGTAAAAATCCCACTACCTGAAGCGTGAAAAATATATTGAATTGCTGCAGGAGGTGGGATTTTTTAGCAATGACTGTTTTCCGGGACACTATTTTTTGGAACGCATAGCCATAATTTTTTCAATTTTTCCAATTTCATCTGGCGAGGCATGTTTGCGGAGCACCGATACGATGGTATCTATTTCATTATCGGAGAAGGAAACTCTTTTTTCCTGTCCGCGTTTCATAACAGCCATTAAAAAAGGGAGCATCTGCTCTTTTTTCAAATTGCTGCTTTCAAACATCAACGCCTGGAGAAATTCAAGTTTATAAGGATCAATATTTTTTAAAGACTCGTCTTTCATCCAATCATTCTGCATGGTGATTACCTCCAAACATTTCATACATTTGTTTTTGCTCAGGGGAGAGCATATTCATTAGCAGGTTCATCATGTCAAAGCTGCCGGCAGAATTGGAAGAATGCTCCGATTCTGGCTGCAAGGTGGCGCCTGACTCAGAAGAAGCAGCCTCTGTGTCGGAATGGTCTGCGGTATCTTCTGAGGAAGAATTTTGCATTGAGGCTGCAAAAGTATTTATATCAGGAACAAAATTTGTAAATTCGCTTATGTCAGGCATAAAATCCTTCATTAAATCCATAGTCTTTGACATTTCCTTGTACATTTCCATTCCCTGAAAAATGCTTCGAATCTGTTCTATTTGCTTTTTTTCGTTTTCCGTGCAGTAGGGAAGCAGTTCGGAGCACATTTTAAAAATATCGGGAGAAGATTCTTTTTCCATACATCCACAGAGGGAATAAGGATGCTTTTTTAAAAATTCTATCGTGTAATTTAATTCCAGAAATTTAATGTAGACAGCCATTGACTTTTGCGTCTTGTTATCCATATAAGATAGTATGATTTTAAGCATCTGTATATGATTGGTGCAAAAGAGAGTATCAAATGCAATTACCTTACTGCGCTCATTTGAATCCATAACTTCTCCTTCCCACCTGTTTCAATATTTTATGTTTCAAAATTCCGTGGTATGCAGAAAAGTAGGCTCTTTTCAGAGCCTACTCCTCAGACATGATGAAAAGAATTGCTGGCTGTAATTAGCATCCACATCCGCATCCGAATCCAAATCCATTACCGCCGCCACAGCAGGACAGTAAGAGAATGATCCAGATAATGTCACAACCACAGTTATTGTCGCCGCCGTTAAAGAAGCCGCCGTTACCGCCACATCCGCCACAGCAGGACAGTAAAAGGAGAATCCAGATAATAGAGCAGCATCCATTATTTCCATTATTAACGCTTGATCCGCATCCACATCCAGTAGCTGTTAAATCACTCATATTTATTTGCCTCCAAAATTTTTTTGTTTTATGGTTTATCATATGTGGTATGGCTTGTATGTGTTTCTTAAAAAGAAAAATATTAAAACAAAATTTTAATTATTAATTTTTAGTAAAAATATTGACAAAATTATAGAGAGATAATATGATTTAGACATAGCAGGAATTTTCAATATTCCTACGAAATTTTCATTTTTATAAAAATTTTTTCTATGAAATCGTGCGTATCGCACATCCGGCAGTTTCTGCTTGAAATCACAAATTACAATTAAAAAGCAAGGGCAGGAAGGCTGGTGTGAAAGAGAAGAAGCAGCATACACTTCTTGCAGAAAGGAACGTGTATGAACAATTTAGAAACCAATGATGTAGCGGCAAACTTAAGTGATTTTGCCCTTTTCCTGACAGTGATGAAGCATAAGGAGGCTTACCAGAACACCTTAAGCATTATTCTGGAAGAACCGGATATTCGGCTAAAAGAAGTGAAAGTGGAACAGGTGATTTTAAATAAGTCCGGCAGGCGAGCCATCCGTCTGGATGCATGGGCCTTATCGGAGGATGAGAGAGCGTTTGATATGGAAATGCAGAATCGTGCGGATCAGGATTCTCTTCCTAAAAGGTCAAGATTTTATCAGGGACTTATGGACAGCCCCATATTGAAATCTGGAAAGAAAACCAGATACAAATATCTTCCGTCCACCACGATTATATTTATCACACAGGATGATATATTTAAGAAAGATCTGGCAAAATACACATTTACAGAGCAGTGCGAAGAGGTGGAAGGACTTAAGCTGGAAGACGGAACCACTAAAATTTTTCTGAACATGACCAGTAAAAACGGTTCAAAAGAACTGATAAGTCTGTTACAATATATGAAAAGCACTGACATTAACAATCCGGAAATTCAGGTAAGGGATAAACGATTGCTGGATTTGGACAAAATAGTAACACAGGTGAAGGAATCGGAAGAATGGGAGGCAGTGAAGATGGACATTCTTGATATTGGTATTCAGAAAGGGATAGAACAGGGGATGGAGCGTGGATTAGAGCAGGGGAAAAAACAGGGAATAGAGGCACTTATAGAAACCTGCAAAAAATTTCATATTTCTAAGGAAGATACAAGGAATCAAATAATGGAAAAGTTTGATTTAGCAGAAGAGAAAGCTGACGAATACCTTGAGAAGTACTGGAAATGATAAATATGCACTAAATATTACATACGAATGCCATATGGTTAAAATGCCGGAGCCTGTAATTATATTCCAAACAGGCTCTGGTATTGTATTTTATTGGGATTCTGTGACTTGCAGTGAGAAAACCTGCACAATATGTTGACAAAATACTTGAATTAATTTCGAGATGTAGTAAAATAAATTATATATGCGATAAAGGAGAAGTGTGTCATGTCGGCAGATGACCTGACGGTTGGCGGCAGGCGTTTCCGCACCCGCGCGGATTATGAGGCCGCATTAAGAGATGAAAAGAAGATCAAAAGCATCAAAGCGAAGATAGATCTAAATAATCCTAAACAGCTATATCAGCTCTTTGGAGAAATGCAAAGCGGTGCTTACCGTTTTGAGTCGGCGCTGGGGAATGATTTTGATGATGAAATTTATGAAAAAATTGAAGAATTAAAAAAACAGGGTATTACAGCAGAGAATGCTGGTGATGCGTTAAAAGGAAAGAAAAAAAAGAAAAAGACTGCATCAGCTAAAAAGTCAAATAAAACAGCAAATAAATTGTCTGCAAAAAAGAAAAATAAGGATACAGCCGGGAAGACAGATAAAAATGTCAGTCTGCAAAATCTTGACAAAAATATGCAGACGCAGGTATTGCTGGAATTGTATAAAAGAGAAAGAAACCGGAAAATAATCGTAATGTGTGCTTCGATTATTGCGGCTGCAAGCTTTGCATATTTTGGAATTTATTATTTTAACAGTGCAAAAACAAGCATGAGTTATGACCAGCTGGCGGAATTAAAGGGAAGTGATGCTCTTGTCAGCAATCAGGAAAAGAATCCTTTTTCCATACATAAAGAAGCAATTCAACTGCCTGATGTGCTTGATGAATACAAAACTTTGTATGAAAAGAATAAAAAGCTAATCGGATGGCTTAAAATTGACGATACAAATATAGATTACCCTGTAATGCAGACAGATGACAATGAATATTATCTGGACCATAATTTTAATCAGGAGCATGATAACAATGGCAGTCTGTTTTTGGACTGTGATTGTAATATTTATCCCAGATCCACGAACCTGATTATATACGGACATCATATGAAGTCCGGGAATATGTTTGGCAATCTGCAGCAGTATGCAAAGGAATCCTATGGAAAGTCCCATTCACTGATACAGTTTGACAGTATTTATGAAAAGGCAACATATCAGGTGATGTACGTGTTCCGTTCACAGGTGTATAATGAAGATGATCTGGTTTTTAAATATTACCAGTTTATTAATGCAAATTCAGAAGAGGAATTTGATTCTTATATGAAGGAAATGGCAGCCATGAGTCTGTATGACACAGAAGTGACTGCAAGCTATGGAGACAGTCTTCTTACACTGTCAACCTGTGATAATTCGCAGACAGACGGAAGATTTGTGGTAGTAGCAAAAAGAATTAAGTAACCTAAAAGGAGTATTACAATGAAAAAGGGTGTAAAAAAGAAAAACAGAAAGTTACGCAGACAGATCAGAAAAACGATTGGCGCGTTGTTTATGGCTTCTGCTATTACGGTGGCGGCGATTCCTGTGCAGGATGTAAGTGCAGATCCAGGCGTTACAAATGAAAAAATAAAAGTTGCAGTATATGTGGGGGATGCAAAGCAGGGGGTTCATCAGGCAGATGTTAAGTATGGCTTCGAAAGTGTAGTGCCTTATGTAATAGATGCTAAAGGAGATATAAATAATCAGGTCATTTATTCTTCTGGTGATGGATTATTTAAATTTGCATATATACGTAGTGTGGGGGCAGTGATTTTAGATTATGATGATCCAAATAATGGTAATTCTGTAGTTATTCCTGAGAAACTTGAGGCATATCGAAACTATTCTGAAAATTATCAGGGAAAAGAATATTATTGTTTGGTTAATGCAAAAGATGAGCTGATGCTGTATAAGTTAAGGGATCAGCCATTGGTAGATCCTGACGGGCGGGCTTACTATCGTACAACAAACAGAATGCCGGATGGGACAAATTTAGAGAACATAGAAAAAATTGTAGATGTACTTAGTGATGACAAGGGATATTTCATTTACTATGATCAAACTGTACAAAAAAGGGATGAAAACGGTAATTTAGTATTTGATGATGATGGTAAGCCGGTAATGATTACACAGCAGGCAAGAGCTGACGTGGAACCGATGTTAGGTGAAAGATACTATCCCTGCTATTATAATCAAAGAGAGGTTTGGTCTAAGATTCCTAAACAACAATTATATTCTCATCCCAAGAATCCTGATGGTACAGATAATTATGATGAGAGTGCTATAACTGTAGTGGGGGGAGATGTAAATCGGTGGGGAATCGAAGCTACGGTGAAATATATTGGTGCGGAAAAGATTGTGGCTCAAGGTTCAAGTTGGAAATTAGTCCAGAATGATGAAAGAGATACACCTGATGAAGGAGTATTTGCAAATGAAATTAGTTTGGCTACTATAACAATTGAAGCACCTTTAGACGGGGTAAGTGATTATGCATTTTACAATTGCCCGCAGTTGAGCAGAGTTGAATTTAAGAGTGGATTGCAGACGCTTGGTAACGGTGCATTTGCGGAATGTATGCAGCTACGGGAGGTGGTTTTACCTACAGCGCAGGCAATTGGAAAAGATGCATTCTATAATTGTACTTCGCTAACTAATTTAAAGCTGCCATCTAAAACCCTGCAGTATTTGGGAGATTGTGCTTTTGAAGGATGTACACAGTTAACTAAAGTAGACTTTTTACTATATAATGATAATGGATCGCAGGACTTAACAGGTTCTGTTCCTTTAAGGTACATAGGAAATCACCTTTTCAGAGGATGCATGGCGTTATCAGAAATGCAATTTCCTAATGGATATGTTGAGAAGGATCCTTTGGATATAGATATGTTTGAGGGATGTACATCATTACAAAAAGTAATATTACCAGATACTACATCAGGTGCAAATATTAAATTTGTAAGTAATCATACTGATACCAATCAGCCTTATCATCCTAATTGTACTGATAATACATGGGAAAGCTTTAGAAAAACAGTACCAGATTCTTTCTATTTTGAAGGTCCGGTTCAATCCGATATTCATACAACTGCAAATGATAATTCTGTTACCTATAAATATCCGGGGGAAGAATTATATGAGAGAGTTGTAGCTGAACATGATGCTGTCAAGGATAAAGATAATCCAAATGGTACATCTGCAAGGGTTTTTTATAAGGTGCGTGTTGAAAATGGTAATGTTGGCAGGCTGGAAGAGTTTGGTATTCTTAATTATGTAGGAGAAAACAAAAAGAGTCATCCTGATATTATCTCGATTCCCGAAAAGATAGGGACATATGGTATTTCAAGCCTTGAAGGGGGGAGTTTTAATAATAATTGTGACCTGATTAAGGTTACAATTCCTGCTTCTGTAAAAACGATTGGCGAAAATGTATTTAAAGGCTGTCATAAGTTAAGAACAATTATTTTTACGGATGCATCAACTATAACCTCTATTGGAGCAAATGCCTTTAAAACGCAGGAAGTTCAGAATGGACATTCATGTGGCGAAACAATATTTCCAGATAATAAGGATGAGCCATATTTATATTTCGTAGGGGCTATGTTAAAGGAAGATGATGGTAGTGATACTGAAACATTCAAATTTGCCATGAGTGGCGCAGACACCAGTAAAATAAGTCACGTCAATTCAAAAGACATTTGGATTACCTGTCATAGTGGATGGCCGACAAATCTTGAAGTGCAGTATTATTCTGATCCAGCTACGCAGACTGGTGAGTCGCAGCTTGTAGGATACCCAAGGTTTGATAGGATTCAGAAAAATATTACAAATTGGGTAAATACGCTTCCTTATGTGACTAATACTACTGAAGCAAAAGAATATGCAGATATGATTAAAAGAGCACTGGATTTTAATGCTGGAACTGAGGTAGATCCTCCGCTTACGCCTAATGAACAGGCTTTTCTGGCTGCCACGTTAGATATTACAATTCCTGAAAATGTGGATAGTATTTGGCCGGGATTGTTTTCAGGTGTAAATGAGGATGGGATTGCAGTAGGAGAAGGAGGAGTTGATGACAAAGGTCAACCTATTGGAGCTTTATTAGGTGCCGATGAATCAATTCGCTCTATAACCATTAATGGTGTTGGAGAATTGGATTCTTATACATTCAAGGGGTGTATTGGTTTAAGGTCTGCTGCAATCATTGGAAGCCAATTGGTAGGTGATTATGCTTTTGAAGGCTGTACAGGATTAACCGAAGCGACCATAGGATCTAATCTTGAAGACACGGGTATGCGTCCTTTTAAAGGTTGTACGGCATTAAACAATATAAATTGTTTTACGCCTGGAAACTTTACTTACAACAGTGGTATTTTATATCGGAATGTAAACGGCGGAAAAGAAATTGTTGAGTGTCTGGAAAGCAGAGGAAAAACTGGTGGTTCAGGTTTATATACGGTAGGACCGGATGAACTGCAGGGTGTAACAGCCATTAAGAAAGAAGCTTTTGCGGAATGCGAGGATGTTGCGCAGGTGGATTTATCTAAAACATCAATAGGGACAATTTCTGAAGGCAGTTTTAAGGAAATGGAACTAAACAGCATTGTCCTGCCAAAGTCCTTGTCAAGAATTGATGCAGATGCATTTAAAGATAATGATACGAAACGATTTATTGTATACTATAAGAATAGTAATCCTATTACCATGACGAAGGATGCGTTCCAGCCATTAGATGGAAATCCGGCTATTAAAGGAGACCGGGAAGTTATTTTCCAATGTTCTATTCCTTCTAATGCAGCAACCTATGCAGAGGATTATAAGTATATTACAGTAAGCGACGAAGAAGTATTTGAAGAATTTACAGTTAAATTTTATAATACACCGGATTATCCTGCTTCTACCAATCTGGAACTGCTTTCTACCCAGACAATAAGAGCAGGTGAAGATGCAGAGGAGCCAAGTACAGAAGGGCTTAAGTGTAATAATGAAAAGCTTATGTTTATTGGATGGGATAAACCGTTTACTAATGTAAGGAGCGATTTGGATGTTTTGGCAACATATGGTTCCCCTCAGTATACGGTAATCTTTTTAGATGGATTTGATGGTAAGGAACTTAAAAGGGAAACAGTTAGTGCAGGCGGAAGCGCAACCTTACCTGATCCACCTGAACATCCCGGATATCTATTTACAGGTTGGGATAAACCACATTATGATATACAGGCGAACACAACGATTGTGGCTAAATATGTAGATGCATCAGGAGACGCCAGCAGATTTAAAGTTTCATTCTACCTGAATGAAAAAGAAAATGAAGAGCCCTGGTGGGAAACTTATGCCAGCAATGGCGAAATCATCAGAGGGCCGATTCCGCCTACAAGAGAAGGCTATACATTTGTGAAGTGGCTGTGGGCGCCGGCTTCTTCTGAAACAGGTGTCAAGCAGGACACATCTGTTTATGCACAGTGGACACCTGGCAGTGGCGGAAATAATCCGGGAGGTAATCCTGGCGGCAGTGGCAACCCAGGTGGTAGTGGTAATCCAGGAGGCTCATCTGATCCAAACGCAACAAGATCACCTAAACCAACCAGTTCAACTTCGCCATCACCTTCAGCTTCACCGGAAGTAACCAAGTATACGGTATCCGTATCAGGTGGAAGCGGTAGTGGAAAATATGCGGCTGGTGAAATTGTAGCAGTAAATGCTTACTATATGGGTGAAGGGCAGGCCTTTGACCGTTGGACTTCGTCAACAGCAGGCGTTGGATTTTCTAATCCGAATGCTACATCGGCAACCTTTACCATGCCGGCGGCTAACGTAGCAATTACCGCTACTTATAAGACCGGAAGCGGTACATCAACTAATAATAATGGGGGCGGCGGTGGAGCCGGAACAGGAGGCAGCTCTGGCGGAAGTGGAACCACAAGTAATAATGGAACTACGGTAGAAGTGACTAAACCGGGTATTTCCAATACTAATTATGCAGGGGCTACGGTAAGCGGAGCAACAGATAACTTTATTGTTAAGGTTACGGAGGATCAATCGGCAACAGATGCTGTAGTTGCAGCATTACAGGCAAGATATGGAGATATCAGCAGAATTAAATACCTTCCTATGGACATCAGTTTATATGATTCCACCGGACGTACCAGAATTGCAGATACCACAGGCATTACGGTTAACTTAACGCTTCCACTGCCGGATGATCTGGTGCAGTATGCAGGAAACAATAAAGTGGCAGCGATTTCTAACGGAGCGCTGGAGGATTTGAATGCAAGATTTACCACAGTAGGCGGTGTTCCATGTGTGAACTTTACAGCTACTCATTTTTCACCATATGTCATTTATGTGGATACTGCAAACCTGACAGAGGCAACCATTGATACTACGCCTAAGACAGGTGATCCTATTCACCCGAAGTGGTTCCTTGCACTTGGAATGGCATGTATTTCACTGGTATTATTCTTTAAACGTGACAAGGTAGTAGTTAAATCAAAAACAGCATAGGAGTTCCTATGAATAAGAAAATTGCAAAAACTTTGGGAACGCTGCTGCTGCTTACAGCAGTAGCGGTTACCCAGGTACCTGTATCAGATGTGGAAGCGGTAGCGTCTGCATCTGATTTTCAGATGGATGGAAATAAATTAATGAAGTATTCAGGCACGTCGGAAGTCGTGTCTATTCCTGATGATGTCAGAGAAATCGGGGAGGAAGCCTTTGCAGGCAACGACAATATAATTAAAGTTAATATAGGCGGAAAAGTAAAATCCATCGGCTATCGGGCTTTTGCAGATTGTGACAGCCTGCGCACGATTGCAGTAGGAGACAGTGTAGAAGAAATTGGGACAGCAGCTTTCAGCAATAATAAAGAACTTACCAATGTGACATTAGGCACACAGGTGAGGAAAGTCGGAAACGGCGTCTTTGCAGGATGCAGCCAGTTAGCTGACTTGTCTGTTTCAGCAGGAAATACATTTTTAATGTATTCAAATGGTGTTTTATATGACAGTGAGCAGACCAAAGTTTATGCCCTTATGCCGGCCTGCGAGCGGGGAGCATATACGCTGCCTGGAACAGTTACAGAAATTGCAGGATATGCATTTTGGGGGAATCCTTATCTGGAAAAGGTGACATTGGGGAGTGGCTTAAATGAAGTCAGCGCCTATGCTTTTTCTAACTGTATTAATTTAAAGGAAGTGGATATTCCACTGACAGTAAGGGGAATTGGAGCGAAAGCTTTTGAGGATTGTGTGAATCTTTCCAGTGTGATCCTGCCTGATTCTATGGCAGTAATAAACAGCACTGCATTTGATGGATGCCCGAATGTAAACTTTACAGCTACGCCGGGGACTTATGGTGCGGAATTTGTGGCAGCATTACAGAAATCCGAGGTAGAAGAAGTTGAATATGAGGATGTACAGGATGCAGAGGTGGTAGATGCAGATAAAATTTCAAATGAAGCGGGAACTGGTGATACGGATACCGATAATACGATGCAGCCAGATGCCGGTGCAGACACGACGCCAACACCTGATACAGATTTAAATACAAATGCAGGACAGGAAGCAACTCCTTCTCCGGGGCTTGTGACAGAGACAGAGATTATCAATAACAAAACTTTATTGGGTGAATCCAGTATTGTCTCCGGCAGAGCGGTAGTTTTCATTGATAACAGACAATCCAGTGTTTTAAGCGGTGGTCAGCAGACCGGAAGAATAGATTTATCTAATATTGGAAATGGAGTAGCCGAAACAGAACAAAGTAATATCAGCCAGATGAGTGAGGGCGAAAATTTCGGAAGTCTGTTGGCAGATAATGCGCAGAAAGGAAAGGATTTTCCCAAATATACAGTTGTAGGCGGTACAAAGATTGCATCCCAGGCGTTTTACCAAAACAGTGAGCTTTCTGAGTATACCATAGAGGAAGGAATTACTGAAATTGGTGAATTTGCCTTTGCAAGATCGGGACTTACTTCCGTTACAATTCCCGAAGGCGTTACGAAAATAGGATATGGAGCTTTTTATCACTGTGAAAAATTAAGTGAAGTGATCCTGCCTGACTCCGTAACAGAAATAGATTTGTATGCTTTTGATCAAACGCCCTGGGTTACTGATATGAAGACAGCCACATATCCTTATTTGATTGCCGGGGATGGAATATTGATTGCTTATGCAGGAAATGACAGCGTAATTAATATTCCGGATGGAGTGAAACAGATTGGTCCTGGTGTATTTAAAGAGCATATGGGAATCATAGCTGTCAATATTCCGGATACTGTGGAAATAATTTGTGAAGAGGCTTTTATGAACTGCCGGAATTTAAAGACAGTAAATGGCGGAAGAAGTTTAGTTAAAGTAAAAGACCGCGCTTTTATGAACTGCCCGTTATCTCAGGTGGTGATTCCGGCTTCCATGCAGGAAGTTGGATTAGGGGCCTATGCGCTGGTTAACGGAACAGATACGGTTGTGTTTGAGGGAAGTACACTGCCCCGGCTTTCTATGGAAAGCAGTGCAATGCGCCTTGCCAATCAGACCTATCGTACCTATGCATTTAGCAATATTAGAAATGCAATTATTCCTGATGATGTCAGTGACTTTGAAGGAACAGTATTAGAAGAAGGAACTTATGGCTATAATGGAATTATTGTAACCCAGTCCGGTACCCAGACAGCAGATTACCGGAGTGGTGTTTTGAAAGAGGAAGGAAGCGGAGTAATTCTTGATTTAGATAGCAGCAATATAAAAGATACGGATAATGCTATGGCGGCCATTGCAGGAAACAGTGATGTTTATGTGCTTAAGATCACAGATTCTGAAAGTGCGGCAGAGAGAATTTCAGCAGCTTATGGAGAACTGTATGGAGGAAGGACTCCGGCAGGACTTAAGGCATATGATATGTCCCTTTATGATGATTCGGGAACCGTTCCAATCACTAAATTGGGCAGACAGTATATTACAGTCCGTTTTAAGCTGCCGGCAGATACAGGGGCAGACAATTTGCATGTAGTGACTTTAGACCAGGATGGACAGTTAGAAGCCTTGGAACACCGAATTATAGAATTGGAAAATGAGGTATATGTTCAGTTTACTACCAGCCATTTTTCACCTCTTGGCATTTATAGCTATTCAGGCGTTAACGGTCAGGCTGTGGTGACAAACGGTCAGGCTGTAATTACAAGCTTATCGGGAAATAAAGATGACACACCGGATACCGGAGATTTTATTCATCCCAAATGGTTCCTTGCATTGGGGCTTTGTGCTGGTGCAATAGCGCTTTTCTTCTATCAGGGAAAGCGTGGAAGAAAAATTAAATAGCTTTTAGGTAGAACTGTTAAAGACTCCTGGCATATCATAAATTAAAAAGCCGGGAGTCTTTTTATGCTTCGGGTAAGACAGCAAGTAGGATGCAGCGATGAGGTAATTTCTTTCTATAATGGCAAGGGAATTACTGTAGCAATGTTAGATACAGGAGTGGCATTTCATCCTGATTTTGATAATAGAATTATTGCATTTAAGGATTTTGTACATGGAAAAAAGAGGTTATATGATGACAGCGGCCATGGAACCCATGTAGCAGGCTGCCTGTGCGGCAGCGGCTGTGTTTCATTAGGAAAGTACAGAGGAATAGCACCGGGCAGCAGACTGGTAGTTGGAAAGGTGCTGGATGAAAATGGGGATGGAGTGATAGAAAATATGGCTCAGGGAATTATCTGGGTGCTGGATCATCAAAGAGAGTATGATATTCGTATCTTAAATATTTCCATAGGCATGGGAGAGAATGCGGAAAAAGAACGTATGAATCATCTTTTGACGCTGGTGGATGAGGCGTGGAAGAGTGGGCTTATTGTTGTATGTGCGGCTGGAAATATGGGGCCAGATGCAATGACAATCTCTCCTTTAGGTGCACGAAGAGAAGTAATTACCGTGGGATGCCATGAGGGTGGTTATTTTGGCAATCGAAAGCAGCTATGTGAAAATTATTCCGGACGGGGGCCAAGCCCCTATGCGTTAAAAAAGCCGGATATTGTTGCACCAGGCACAGATATTGTTTCCTGTAATGCAAGAATAAGAAAAGCAGGACGGTTTTATAGAGACGGATATATTGCCAAAAGTGGAACGTCTATGGCTACACCTGTGGTTTCTGGCGGTCTGGCGGTTCTCCTTCAAAAGTATCCTTTTTATTCCAATGAGCAGGCGAAGCAAAAGCTGCTTTACACAGCAAAAGATCTAAATGATCCCTGGAATAAACAGGGCTGGGGAATGATCCAGATTAACAGACTGCTGCAATAAAAGATTGACATAAGATGTTCAATTGTATACAATTATACATGCCACAAATGATAAAAATCTACATTTAGGAGGAAACTGTAATGGCAGACAATGATTTGTTTTTAGATAGACCGGTGTCACTGAATACAAAGAACAATCTACTTGAAATAGAAGAGCATATGTATATTCTGGATGATGTGGAAAAGCCAAATGTATTCCGGAATATGTTTCCCTATTCCGAGGTGCCTAAGATTCCTTTTAATGACAGGATTGTGCCTCACAATATGCCGAAAAATATCTGGATCACCGACACTACATTTCGTGACGGACAGCAGTCCAGAGCTCCTTATACTACAGAGCAGATTGTCAGGATTTATGATTACCTTCATAAACTGGGCGGTCAAAATGGCATGATCCGTGCCAGTGAATTTTTCCTTTACAGTAAAAAGGACAGGGATGCTGTTTATAAGTGTATGGAAAGGGGATATCAATTTCCGGAAGTGACAAGCTGGATCCGTGCCAGCAGGGAAGACTTTAAACTGGTTAAGGAAATCGGCATGAAGGAAACTGGAATTTTAGTCAGCTGTTCTGACTATCATATTTTTCTGAAATTAAAAATGACCAGAAGACAGGCGATGGAACATTATTTAAGTGTTGTAAAGCAGTGTCTGGATGAGGGAATCAGTGTCAGGTGTCATTTGGAGGATATTACACGGGCAGATATTTACGGATATGTGGTGCCTTTTTGTCTTGAATTAATGAAGTTGATGGAGGAATATCAGATTCCCATTAAGGTTCGCGCTTGTGATACAATGGGATATGGAGTGAATTATCCCGGTGCAGTAATACCAAGAAGCGTTCAGGGAATCATTTATGCGCTGCATACCCATGCAGGCGTGCCTCATGAGTTAATTGAATGGCATGGACATAATGATTTTTATAAGGCTGTAGTTAATTCCACCACAGCATGGCTTTATGGGTGTTCCGGCGTCAACACTTCTTTGTTTGGCATAGGAGAAAGAACAGGTAATACGCCTTTAGAGGCAATGGTATTTGAGTATGCCCAGCTAAAAGGCGATTTAAATGGAATGGACACTACGGTGATCACGGAGCTGGCAGAATACTATGAAAAAGAAATCAGATATCATATTCCTGACAGAACACCTTTTGCAGGCAAGAATTTTAATGTGACAAGAGCAGGAATTCATGCAGACGGATTATTGAAAAACGAGGAGATTTATAATATATTTGATACGGAAAAGTTTTTAAACAGGCCGGTTTTATGTGCAGTATCCAATACATCCGGCTTGGCAGGCATTGCCCATTGGATAAATACTTATTTTAAATTAGGAAGTGACAAGCAGCTTGATAAGTCAAGTCCCCTGGTTGCAGAAATTAAAAAATGGGTGGACAAGCAGTACGAGGAAGGGCGCGTAACTGTAATGACGGACGAAGAACTGATTGAACAAATTGCAATGGTTTGTAAAAAACTTAACATGACCGTAGGGTAAAATGGAGGAAGGTAAAGAAACAGACATGAATAAGTATGACGTAAAGCAGGAAGTGACGGACAAGTATTCACTGCGGGGCAGAGTATTTCATAAACTGAGAGAGGATATTCTGAATGGAAAATACAAGGAGCATGAGGAACTAAAAGAGGCAGCCATTGGGGAAGAATTAGGAGTGAGCCGGACGCCGGTAAGGGAAGCCTTTCGTCAGCTTGAGCTGGAGGGATTAATTCAAATCGTGCCCAATAAAGGCGCATATGTAACAGGAATCACCTCAAAAGATGTAAAGGATATTTATATGATACGTTCTTCTTTGGAGGGAATGTGCGCCCGTCTGGCAACAGAGCATATCACGAAGGAACAGTTGGAAGAAATAGAGGAAAATATATATCTTGCAAGCTTTCATGCTTCAAAAGGCCATATGGAGCAGATGGCAGAGCTTGATAACAGGTTTCACCATATTCTTTATGAAGCCTGCGATTCCAAAATGCTGCAGAACCTGCTGCAGGACTTTCATCAGTATGTAATCAGGATTCGCAAAAAAACACTTTCTACAATGGAAAGAGGGATGGCATCAAATGAGGAACACCGTAGAATCATGGAAGCAATTAAGGCAGGAAATGCGGATGAAGCAGAACAGCTTGCCACTTTGCATATGACCAATGCATATGATAATATAGTTAAGAGCGGTTTATATGATTAAGACAGAGTGCAGGAATGCATTATGATGATAAACAATATTTAAAAGGAAAGGCATGGGTAAAACATGGAAAAAATTAAAATGACCACACCCCTTGTAGAGATGGACGGGGATGAAATGACCAGAATTCTCTGGCAGATGATCAAGGACGAGCTGTTACTGCCTTACATTGATCTGAAAACGGAATATTATGATTTAGGGCTTGAGTACCGGAATGAAACCAATGATCAGGTAACCATTGACAGTGCGCAGGCTACTAAAAAGTATGGCGTAGCGGTAAAATGTGCAACTATCACCCCTAATGCTGCCAGAATGACGGAATATAATTTAAAGGAAATGTGGAAGAGTCCTAATGGCACCATCAGGGCTATTTTGGATGGAACGGTATTTCGCTCCCCAATTTTAATTAAGGGAATTGTGCCTTATGTAAAGAACTGGACGAAACCTATTACCATTGCACGTCATGCTTATGGGGATGTATATAAGAATGCAGAAATAAAAATTCCTGGCAGGGGAAAAGCGGAATTGGTATTTACGGCAGAGGATGGAACGGAAACAAGAGAATTGATACATACCTTTGATGGTGCCGGGATTATTCAGGGAATCCATAACACCAGAGAATCTATTTCCAGCTTTGCAAGGGCATGCTTTGGCTATGCCATTGATACAAAACAGGATTTGTGGTTTGCAACCAAGGATACCATATCCAAAAAATATGATCATACTTTTAAAGATATTTTTCAGGAAATATATGATGCAGAGTATAAGGAAAAATTTGAAACGCTTGGAATTGAATATTTCTATACCCTGATTGATGATGCAGTTGCACGGGTGATTCGTTCAGAGGGTGGATTTATCTGGGCATGTAAAAACTATGATGGTGATGTAATGTCCGATATGGTGGCAACTGCCTACGGAGATTTGTCCATGATGACATCCGTACTGGTTTCTCCAAGCGGAGTTTATGAGTATGAAGCGGCACATGGAACTGTGCAGCGCCACTATTACAAGCATTTAAAAGGAGAAGAAACCTCTACCAATTCCATTGCAACTATTTTTGCATGGACAGGAGCGTTGCGCAAGCGTGGTGAGCTGGATGGAATAAAAGAATTAATGGATTTTGCGGATAAGCTTGAAAAAGCATGTATTAAGACAGTAGAAGATGGAAAAATGACCAAGAGCCTGTCCCTTATTTCCACATGTGAAAATCCGGTGATTTTAAACAGCTTGGAATTTATTAAAGCAATTCGGGAGACTTTTGACAATTTATAAAAAAAAGACACCTATACTAAAAACAGGTCCATTGTGAACCCTTTTGTAAGTTGATAAACTGAGAATAGAAAATCAGTTGCCAATTTGCAAAGGGGTTCTTTTTGTTGCAAGCAAAAAGAGGTGAAAGAAAAAGGGGTTAGTATGGGAAAAGAAAAAACAGCGAAAATAGTAAAAGTGAAAGGAAAGAAAAGTGCAGATCAGAAGGGTGGGATTAGTATCCGCACCCAGCTTTATATTGGTTTTTTGCTTCCTGTAATTTTTATTATTGTAGTAGGAATTGTATCTTACCGGAATGCATCGGCAGGACTTGTGGAAAATTATGAGGAATCTGCGAGAAATGCCGTGGAGATGACTATAAGCAGTCTGGATCAGGGATTGGCTTCTGTAAAAATAATTGCAATGGAGCTGGCAGGGGATAATACAGTGACAGGATATTCTCTTGGGGGATATGATAATAACACTTCACAGAAAAGCCAGGCAAAGACAAATATAAATAATACAATTTTAGTGAAGCAGGGATTAAATGATGTGGTCTCGGAGATTCATATACTTCCTATGGCAGATGAAGCGTTTATTACCACAAAGACAATAAGCGGCACCAGCGAATTAGACAGCTTTATTGATGAGATGATTGCTTCAGGAGAAGATGAATATTTTGAGGATAATTACCCTCATTGGGGAAGCGAACATAAGTATATGGATAGTAAGACAGGCACCTCTACGGAGGACTACATATTATTCTGCAGTCGTAAATTCAGTTCAGGAAGCAGATTTGGAGCAGTTTTTGTTGATGTAAAAAGCGATTATGTAATCGGCCTTTTAGAGGAACTGGACTTTGGGGATGAAAGTCAGATGACTTTTGTGACGGAAGATGGAAGAGCAATTGGAAAGAATAATATAGTTGATGTAAGTACTCTGGATATTTTCGCAAAGGCAGATGAAAGCGAAGAAAATTTTATATCCGGATATACCAGATGTGAGGGCGTAAATTATTTTTATATGATAGCAAAAAGCAGCCAGAGCGGTGCATATCTGACGGTGCTGGTGCCCAAATCCTATATTACACAGAAATCTGACAGTATTCGGATGATCACAATATTAATGGTTGTAATTGCTGCGATGATTGCGTTTGTAATCAGCACACTGATTGTCAGGGTGATGGCAGTCAATATTAAAAAAAGTATTTCAGGTTTGGATGAAGTGTCTCAGGGAAATCTGGTACTTAAGGAAGAAAAGACAGCGCGCAATGAATTTGGCAGGCTTAGAAAAGCAATTATGGATACAGCCGGAAAAATAAGAGAATTGGTATTTTCGGTGAAAGCAATGATGGAAAAGGTATCCGACTCAGCAGATAAGGTAAGCCATTCCAGCGTGGAAGTGGACCATATGGTATCAGAAATGAATAGTGATATCAGGGAAATTGGGACAAATATTGAGAAGGAAAATGAGGCGGTTAATTTCTGTCATGAACAAATGGAAGAACTTTCTTTAAAAATAAAGAAAGCAAATGGCGGCATTTCAGAAACTATGGAAGGTATTACAGCTGCGAAAAGCTCCATAGACAAAGGAATGGAAGCTATGGCGGCCATGACGGGGCAGTCAGAACGCACCACAATAGTTACCAATGAAGTGAAAAATGAGGTTATGAAGCTGGGAGAACGCTTAGAAGAAATCAATGACTTTGTGGACAGCATTGTGAGTATAGCACAGCAGACAAATCTGCTTTCTTTAAATGCGTCTATTGAAGCTGCCCGTGCCGGTGAACTTGGAAGAGGATTTTCCGTAGTGGCGGAAGAGATCAGAAAGTTGGCAGATGGGGCTTCTAAAACCGCACAGGACATTCAGAAGGAGATTGCAGAAGTAACTGCTTCAGCAGAAAGTGCAGTAGGCAAGGTAAAGGAAGCACAGGAAATTGTTGATCTCCAGAATAAACAGGTGATAAACACGGTGGAAGTGTTTGATCAGATGAATGAGTTTATGAAACGCTTTATTGAAAATATGGAAATCATTGCTTTAGATATGGAAAATATGAATGATGACAGAAAGAAAGCCTTATCGTCTATTCGGGAAATTGATGAAATATCTCAAAATAGCATTGATTTTATTTCAAATATTAATAGTTCCATTAAAAACCAGATGGCTTCGGCAGCCCAGCTTAGCAGAGAGGCTTTAGCATTGCAGAAAAACATGGAGGAACTGGAAAGCGCAATAACTACATTCAGAGTTGAATGATCAAAAAGACAAAAGATATAAAGTGCAGAAAGAGGAGGAAAATATGACTGGTTATGAATTTCTTGATGACAAAGGAACTTTTCAATTAGAACGTCCGGAGGAAACTGGGTATTTATACTTTCCAATTGCCGGCGAACGGGGACTGAAAAGTGCAATTACGCCACTTTTGGGAGGAGATGCCAAAACAGATCAAAATCATTTTCTAATGCAGCCTGTAAGCGAACAGGAACTCCATAATAATAGAAACACCCGCAACTTCTGGTGCAGTGTGGAAGGAAAGGGCGTCTGGTCCGCAGCCGGCTCCAGTGCGGAAGAAACTGTTAAAAGAATGGCAGGGCAGGGAGAAGAAAGCAGATTGACAGCCGGTTTTATGTGGCATCAAATGGATAGAAAATCTGAAGAATTTGGACTTTCCTCACAAATATTAAGCTTTGTACCGGCAGATGAAAATGTTGAAATTATGAAAGTGTCTATAACAAACATAGGGACAGAAAATGCAACATTTACAGGGTATGGAGTATTTCCCATTTATGGACGCAGTGCGGATAATTTAAGAGATCACAGGCATGTAACAAGCCTTCTTCACAGAATAAAGACCACCAAAAACAGCATAGTTGTAAAGCCTGTGCTTTCTTTTGACGAAAGAGGGCATCAGCAGAATCATACGGTATATTATGTTTCCGGTGTGACAGGAGAAGGAAATGCGCCTGAGGCTTTTTACCCATGTGTCAATGACTTCATTGGGGAGGGTGGAAGCTTTGACTGTCCTGGTGCGGTTTATCATAATTTAAAAGGCGTGGGGGCAGATGCTTTTATAGATGGTTATGAGGCGGCTGGCGCCATGTGTTTTGAAAAAAGAATGTTAAAGCCCGGTGAAACTGTTGTTTATATTCTTTTGGCAGGACTGGATGAGGGTGATAATTGTCATGAGGAAAGTCTTGCAGCTTTTGGCAGTGAAGAGCTTGTGAATCAGGCATTTGAAAGAACGAAAAAATATTGGCTGGAAAAGTTAAACGTTTCTTTCCGAACCGGAACTTTAGATTTTGACAATTTTTTAGGCTGGGTAAGCTTTCAGCCTATGCTGCGCCGAATATATGGCTGTTCTTTTCTTCCACACCATGATTATGGAAAAGGAGGAAGGGGATGGAGGGATTTGTGGCAGGACTGCTTAGCCCTTCTTATTATGAACCCAAAAGGGGTTAAGGAAATGCTGCTGTCCAACTTTGGCGGCGTAAGAATAGATGGCACCAATGCTACTATTATTGGCGCAAAGCAGGGAGAATTTGTTGCAGACCGGAATCATATTACAAGAGTGTGGATGGATCATGGGCTTTGGCCTCTTATGACGACAGCTCTTTATATTGATCAGACCGGTGACTTGGATTTTCTGTTGCAGGAGAATGGCTATTTTAAGGATAAACAGATTGAAAGAGGAACCGGCACGGATTTAAAGTTTTTTGAAGGAGATAAGCCGGTTCAGAAAGACGTACAGGAAAGAGAATATGTTGGAAGCGTATTGGAGCATCTTCTTGTACAAAACTTAACAAGCTTCTATGAGGTGGGAGAACATAATCATATGAGGCTGCGGGGGGCAGACTGGAATGATGCCCTTGATATGGCATCAAAAAGAGGGGAAAGTGTGGCATTTACCGCAGCCTACGCAGGCAATATGGAGTTACTTGCAGATCTCATAGAAAGCCTTGCAGAGAAAAGAAATCTGACTTTCATTGAAGTGGCTGAGGAAATGAAACTGTTGTTTACAGATGATCTGGCGCTGTATGACAGCATTGAAAAGAAACAAGAACTTCTGGCAGCTTATTGTGCTTCCTGCGGACATGTGATTTCCGGCGAAAAAGCATGTTTGGATGTTGCTGAAGCAGTGAAGAGTCTTCGCAGTAAGGCAGCGTGGATTAAGGAACATATCCGTAAAAATGAATGGATTGAAGATGGCACGGACGGATGGTTTAACAGTTATTATGATGATCACGGAAGAAAAGTGGAAGGTTTTATAGAGGAGCGTGTACGGATGATGCTTACCGGTCAGGTATTTACCATTATGTCCGGTACGGCAAAGGAAGAACAGATTGCGAAAATCGTAAACAGTGCGGATAAATATTTGTATGAGAAAGAGGCCGGAGGATACCGGCTGAATACAGATTTTGGCTTAGTTAAGATGGATCTTGGAAGAATGTTTGGTTTTGCTTACGGACATAAGGAAAATGGAGCAGTCTTTTCCCATATGACTACAATGTATGCCAATGCCCTTTATAAAAGAGGGTTTGTAAAGGAAGGATATAAAGCCCTTTATACTTTATTTTCACAGGCTTCAAACTTTGAAGTGAGCCGCATTTATCCCGGAATTCCTGAATACTTTGACAAGAAAGGAAGGGGAATGTACCACTATCTGACGGGGGCAGCCAGCTGGTATATGATGACAGTGATCAATGAAATGTTTGGCGTAAAGGGGCGGCTGGGTGCACTTTGCTTAGAACCTAAACTGCTCAAAGAACAATTTGATGACACAGGCAGGGCGGAAGTTGATTTGTGCTTTGGCGGTATTTCCTGGAAGATTATTTATATCAATAAAGATAAGAAAGATTATGGAAGTTATCAGGTGGGAGAGATACTTCTTGACGGAAAGAAAATCAGCCGGAAGGAAGGCATTGTAGTTAGTGGAGAAGAAATTGCGGCAATGGACGCAGAAAAACAGCATGAGATTATTGCAGAATTAGTTTAAGGAGGATGGTATGGAAAAAGAAACATTTATAATAGAAGACTATGATAAAAAGGCGCCTTTTGCGGGGTTTCTGCCAGGGCTTGCCGGAATACATGGTATACCGATCTGGTGTTATTACGTAAATCGCGGACAGTGTATTTCCAGCTTTGGTGTAGAAGATAAGGATCATTCCATTATGGAGTTTTTTCCGGCACATCAGGCATATCAAAATACAGCTTTTAACGGGTTTCGTACTTTTGTGAAAAAGGATGGCTCTTATCTGGAATTATTCAGAAGAAGAGATACCCGGAAGAAAATGTTTATTGATATGAACGGGCTTACTATTGATGAAGTGGATAAAGAAAACAATATTCACACAAAAGTAGATTATTTTACCCTGCCAGGCGAAAAAACAGGTGCACTTGTAAGAAAGCTTTGCATTCAGAATACCGGAAAAGAACAGGTGCATTTACAGGTTTTAGATGGAATGCCGGTTATGATTCCCTATGGAGTTGACTTAAGAAGCATTAAGGAAATGGGGCAGACCATCATGGCATGGATGCAGGTGGAAGATACGGATAAGAGAACGCCTTATTTCAGACTCAGGGCCAGCAGCAAAGATACTGCCACAGTTACTCCGGTACTTGGGGGAAATTATGGCATCTGCTGGGATGAACAGGGAAGAATGAAACAGGTAATAACGGATGTATCTTTGGTGTTTGATTATGATACTGCTCTGGATGTTGCGGCAGGGTTTAAAGACCGGCCATTTGATGAACTTCTTATCAAAGATCAGGTAAGCGCAAATCAATATCCATGCTGCTTTTTTGCAGAGGAAAAGGAGCTGGCAGAGGGGGAAAGCATTGTTCTTTATGAATTGATCGGCCAGGTAGGAACAAAAGCCCTGCTGGAGCGTTTTTTAACCAGGAAAATAGATGGCGGTTATTTTGAAAGTAAAAAAGAGGAAGCAGAAATGCTTCCACGTAAATTATGCAGTGTAATAGAAACCAAAACAGCAGTGCCTGAGTTTGATGCATACAGTACCTATACTTATATGGATAATGTACTTCGGGGAGGATTCCCTATCCAATTGTCCGGCGGAAAGATTTTTCATGTTTATTCCAGAAAGCATGGGGATCTGGAAAGAGACTATAATTATTTCCGTATGCTTCCGGAATTTTATTCACAAGGAAATGGAAATTTCAGGGATGTGAATCAAAATAGAAGATGTGAACCCTTTTTCACACCATATGTGGGAGCGGAAAGTATTGTGAAGTTCTACAGCCTGATTCAAATAGATGGATACAATCCTCTTGCAGTTGAAAAGGTAACATATACACTTTCCGAGGAAAAAGCAGGTGATATTTTTGATTTGTTTTCCCAGGAAAAAAAGGAGGAGCTGCTTTCCTTTTTGACCAAACCATTTACACCGGGTGCTTTTTTTGCAAAACTTGATGAGCTCGGAATAGAGGATGTTGACAAGGAAGAGGAATATTTTGGGAAAGTGATGGAACAGGCCAAGGATGCAATCAATGCTGATTTCGGGGAAGGCTATTGGAGTGATCATTGGACTTATAATTTAGACTTAATTGAAAACTATTTAAATATATTTCCGGAAAAAGAAGAAGAACTTCTCTTCCACACGCCGGTTACCTTTTACCGGACACAGGTTCCCATTCTGCCCAGAAGAAAACGTTATGTGAAAACGGAAAATGGAATCAGGCAGTATCACTTCTTAGATGAAGAAAAAAGTCTTGACGGAACCGAAAAGCTGTTAAAGGACAGATTTGGGGAAGGAGAAGTGGTAGAAGCTTCCCTAATGGAGAAAATGATTATTCTTTGTTTGACCAAATATGCGGCACTTGATGTTTATGCCATGGGCGTGGAAATGGAAGGGGGAAAGCCTGGCTGGTATGATGCGTTAAACGGTATGCCGGGATTGTTTGGCTCTTCTATGGCGGAGACATGTGAACTAGCCAGAATGCTGGAATATGTGATTCAAATTTTGAAAAAATATAAGTACAGTCTGGAGCTTTTGGCAGAAACAGCACAGCTTTTAAACCAGATGGAGGCAATTACTTTAAACTGTTTAAATGATATTATGCGCTGTGGGGAACTGGTAGAATTTTGGAACAGCAGGAATGATGTAAAGGAAAGCTACTGGGAGAAAACATTTAATGGGATCAGTGGTGCGAGACAGGAAATTTCAGACAGGGAGCTGATTGATACGCTGGTACATATGCAGTCGGTTGTGATGCATGGAATCAGAAAGGCCTGTGCGATGGAAAATGGCGTGTGCCCCACTTATTTTACCTATGAGGTAAAAGAGTATACCGAAGACGAAGATGGAATCTATCCGGAACACTTTGAAGTAAGGATGGTACCTCTGTTTTTGGAGGGGGCAGTGCGGTTTTTAAAACTGGACAATGGAAAAGAAGTAAAAAGATCCCTATATGAAAGTGTAAAAGACAGCGGTTTGTATGATAAAAAACTTCAAATGTACAAAGTAAACGCTTCTTTAAAGGATGCTTCTTATGAATTAGGAAGGGCAAAGGCATTTACGCCCGGATGGCTGGAAAATGAATCTATCTGGCTTCACATGGAGTATAAATATCTGCTTGAACTTCTTAAGTCCGGGTTGTACGAGGAATTTGCAAAAGACTTTCATAAGGCGGCGATTCCTTTCCTTGATCCTTTGGTTTATGGAAGAAGTATTTATGAAAACTCTTCTTTTATTGCAAGCTCGGAAAATCCCAATCCGGCCTGTCATGGACAGGGATTTGTGGCAAGGCTGTCCGGCTCTACAGTAGAGTTTTTACAGATATGGATACTGATGATGTTTGGACAATTGTTTTCTTATGAAAAGGATGAGCTTAGGATAAATTTTACACCGGTTCTGCCCAAATACCTGGTAGGTGAGGAGCGGCATGTGGAAGCAGTGCTCCTTGGACAGACGAAAGTAGTTTATGAAATGGAAGAAACAAAGGACTATTTCCCAGGAACTTATAATGTTGTTTCCCAGGAGCTTTTATATAAAGACGGAAGTATTTTTAAAACGACGAATTCTGTTTTGGCGGGAACGATGGCAGAAGATATAAGAAGTGGAAAAATTACACAAATAAAAATAACACTTTCTTAAAATTTTTAAAAAAATAACACCTTTTTGAAAAAAGAGTAATTATATCGGTATCAGCCAAAACGTATAATGAATTTACAAACAAAGGAACAATAAAAAGTTTCTAAAAAATAGGAGGATTGGTTATGAAATTTAAAAAGTTAACAGCATTGTTGTTAGCCGGAATTATGACACTTTCACTTGCAGCATGTGGAAGCGATGGCGAAGGCAGCAGCACTACATCAACTGACAATTCATCTTCACAGGAACAGGCCAGCGATAGCGTGGCAGGTGAAGAGACAGCAGAGGGAGAAACAGCAGGTGATTTAAGTGGTAAGTTAGTAATCTGGACATTGGCAGCTGATCTTGAGCAATTTGCTGACAAGTTTGTAGAAACACATCCTGGTGTTGAGACAGAAGTAGTTGTTATTGCACCTGGTGATTACCCTACAAAAGTTGAAACCGCATTGCTTGGCGGAGATGACAGCGTGGATATTATCGTAGGCGAGCCTAAGATGCTTAAATCCATGTATGAAGCACAGTTTTTTGCAAACTTAGATGATTTTGGCGCTAAAGATTATGAAGGACAAATCGTTGATTATGTTTGGGAAGTTGGACAGGATGAGGAAGGTATCCAGAGAGCAATTTCTTATCAGATTACTCCTATTGGATTCTTCTATAGAAGAGACATTGCTGATAAGGTATTTGGTTATTCTGATCCTGAATCAGTAGGAAAGCTTTTTGCTGACTATGACACCATCATTGAAACAGGCAGAACCTTAAAGGATGCAGGTTATAGAATTTTTGCTTCTGATGCTGAAACACAGCATTTCAAAGGACAGAGTTCATGGGTAATTGATGGCAAGTTAAATGTAGATCCTCAGAGATATGAATTCATGGATCTGGCTACACAGTTATATCAGGAAGATTTAACAGCATATGCACAGCAGTGGGCAGCTCCCTGGTATCAGGCTATGAGTGGTCCGGTACCTATCCTTAACGCAGAAATCCAGGGCGGTGTTTGGGATACAGATGAAAATGGTGAAGCGCTTCTTAACGTATGGGATGCAGATAACTTTAACGCAAATGTTGAGAATTATTCCGATGAAACAGCAGAAGTATTTGCATTTGGACTTCCTGCATGGGGCGTACTTACTTTAAGGGATAATGTAGGTGAAACCGCCGGATCATGGGGTGTATGTTCTGGTCCTGCTTATGGATATGATGGCGGTACATATATTGGTATCAGTGATCTTTCACAAAATAAAGATCTTGCATGGGAATTTGTTAAATTCTGTACTTTGAACGAAGAAACTGCTGACTGGTGGATTGAAGCTTCCGAAGGCGATACTGTATCTTTGGTTTCTGCACTTGAAAAGCATGCAGATGATACCAATGAAACTTATGGCGGACAGAAGTTGTATGAGTTCTGGTTAAAGCAGGCTGAAGGCGTAAGCTTATCAAATGTTACGGAATATGATACTGCAATTGATGCAGCATGGAGCAATGCAATCAATGCTGTTAAGACAGGAGAAAAGAGCAAGGAAGACGCAATTGAAGGATTCTATGATGAAGTAGCAGCTACTTATCCTGATCTTGAAATTGAAAGATAAATTTTTAGTAGAGTGGAGGGGCAAAGCCCCCTTCACTCTGATAGCTTGTATAAACGGGATATTTTCAAGAAAAGAATAAGGATGGGTGGAGGTAATACATATGGCTGTTAGCAATACTGTGGCAAGACCAACAAAGAAAAAGAACTATAACAATATGGCTTATGTGTTTGTACTGCCTTTTGTCGTAGTATTTCTTATTTTCAGCGTGTATCCTGTATTTCGGACATTGCAGCTTTCCTTTGCAAACTACAAAGGATTTGGGGATGTTGATTATATAGGATTTAAAAATTATTTGCGTGTCCTTCAGGATAAATATTTTTGGACAGCGCTCTTAAATACGGTAAAAATATGGGGAGTTAATATAGTACTTCAGTTGGCGATGGCTTTTCTTTTGACCATTGCATTCAGCGATATTAAGTTTAAGATTAAAGGCCTTGGTTTTTTCAGGGCGGTTTATTATCTGCCTAATATTATTGCAGCAACCTCTGTTGCATTTTTGTTTAAAACGTTATTGGACTGGCGATATGGCACGATTAACCAGATTTTAGCTAAGTTTGGTGTGGATCAGCCCATTAACTGGCTGGGGCAGCCAACAACAGCAAGACTGTCTATTTCCCTGATTCAGACATGGATGTGGTTTGGCAATTCATTTATTATGCTGATGGCAGGCGTTCAGGGAATCAATAAAGATTATTTTGAGGCGGCATCTATTGATGGTGCAGGGCGTTGGAAGAGCTTCTTTTATATTACCCTTCCTCTGCTTCGGCCGATTTTATTATATGTAACGATCACCTCCCTGATAGGCGGTATCCAGATGTTCGACCTTCCATTCCTGATGGGTACGGTAAATGGAGAACCTCTTGGAGCTACACAGACAGCAATCATGTATTTGTATAAGTTTGGATTTGCAACCAGGCCAAAACAGGTTGGATATGCTTCTGCAATTGCTTATATTCTGTTCCTGATGATACTTATCATATCTGTAGTACAGTTTAAGGTGATGAACAGGAGGGAGGACTAAAATATGGCAAAGACCATTAAAAAAGGAATTTTGTATATCGTATTGATTTTATTGGCAGTCATTTGTATGGTTCCCTTTCTGCTGATGCTGGTAAATGCAACCAGAAGCGGAAGAGAGATCATGACTTCTTTCACATTGATTCCGGGCAGCAGTCTTAAGGAAAACTGGAACGCGGTATTTGGATTTTTCAATCTGTTTTTGGGATTATGGAACAGCTTTAAGGTTGCAGTGCCTGCCACAATTTTAACTTCTTATTTTTCTGCACTTACTGCATATGCACTGGCAGTATATAAATTTAAAGGGAAAAATGTTATTTTTTACACAATAGTTATCTTTATGATGATTCCCGGGCAGTTAAGCCTGATTGGTTTCTACAATTTAATTTCAAAATTAAAATTGATTGATTCTTATCTGCCCCTTATTATTCCTGCAATTGCAGCACCGGGAACTGTATTTTTCCTAAAGCAGTATCTGGAATCTGTTCTGCCTATGGCACTGTTGGAGGCAGCCAGAATTGACGGTGCAAAAGAAATAAGCATTTTCCATAAGATCGTATTTCCAATCATGGTTCCTGGTGTAGCCACTATGGCAATCGGCGGATTTATTGGTAACTGGAATGCATACCTGATTCCCCTTCTTTTGCTGAATACACCAAAGAAATTTACGTTGCCTGTTATGATTGCTTCGCTAAATGCATCAAAAGATATTGGAACCAATCAGGGGGCAATTTATATGGCCCTTGCAGTTTCAATTGTTCCTATTTTGATTGTATTCTGTTTCTGTTCTAAGTATATTATCAGCAGTATTTCAGCAGGAAGCGTTAAGGAATAAAAGCAGACTGCCTCTCAGCTTTTTGGCAAGGAGGCAGTTTTTTTATGTAAGGATAACTTATGAAGTGGGCAGTGGTTGTTTGATTACCTGTAATTCTTGTGCAGGCAGGCATTTTTTGGTATGATAAAGGAATAAACAAGATTGAGGAAATGATTATGAGATACATTAGTAAAGGGATTTTATTATTAATAATTATTTTTCTAATATGTGCCTGTGAAAAAAAAGAGAATACGGAATATTTGGGGAAAGAAGCAGGAGATGAGCCTGTTACTTTAGACTGGTATATTAATTATACATGGTATGCAACGCCTTGGGGAGGAAATGTAGTATCAGATAAAATTACAGAAGAGACAGGCGTTAATATTAATTTTATTACGCCTATGGGAAGTGCGGAAGAAAAATTTAATGCTTTGATTTCTTCTGATTCCCTGCCGGATATTATTACTCTTGGATGGTGGGAAAATCAGGTGGATGAGATGATCAGCAAGGATATGGTATATGCCTTAAATGAACTGGCTGACAAGTATGATGCATATTTTTGGGATGTAACGGATCCTGAAGTGGTTTCCTGGTATACCAGGGAAGATGGAAATCTTTATTGTTATCCGAACTCTTCTTATCAGCCTTCTGATTATGAAACTTATGAGGAAATCAGTTCTAATCAGACATTTTTGGTAAGAAAAGATATTTATGAAGCGTTAGGCTCGCCTGATATGACTACACCGGAAGGATTTTCCGATGCAGTAAAAAGAGCAGCGGATTTATTCCCGGAGGTGGAAGGATATCCACTGATACCAATTGGGGCCCATGTTTTTGACAATACAGGTTGTGTTTCCTTTGACCAGTATTTGCAGAACTTTTTGGCTGTACCTTATGAAAAGGACGGAGAATTTTATGACAGGTACACGGATCCTGAATATATCATGTGGCTGAAAACCTTCAGGGAATTAGGCGCAGAAGGATATCTCAGGGAGGATATTTTTATTGATCAGCGGACGCAGATGGAAGAAAAGCTGGAAAGAGGACAGTATTTTTGCATGCTTTTTCAAAGAACTGATATGGCGGATCAGCAGATTGCATTGTATGCAAAGAATCCTGAGATGATCTATATGGCAGTGGACGGCCCTCAAAATTCAAAGGGGGAAGAGCATGTACTTCCAGGAGCCGGAATTAATGGATGGACAGTAACTTTCATATCAAAAAATTGTGAATATCCTGACAGGGCAATCCAATTATTTTCCTATTTGATCAGTGATGAAGGACAAATGGCTGTTTATCTTGGAGTTGAAGGCATCACTTATGATATGATAGATGGAAAGCCTGTGGTAAGGGAAGAGGTAACAAGGCTTTTAAATACGGACCGGAATGCTTATAACCAAAAGTATGGGGCAGATAATGCATACTGGATGTTTCAGGATAATGCCAGGCAGTTAGAATGGAGGCAGCAAAGTAATCCACCTAATGGACAACTGGAGGAATGGACTTATCCTTACAGCCATTATCTTGCTCAATATGAAATAAATTTTGATGCCAATTCAGAAGCAGGAAATGCAGATGTTGCAATAAAAAAACTATGGAGCAGAACGCTTCCGGCATTACTTTTAGCTTCTACGGAAGAGGAATTCGACCATATTTTAGAGGAATTTGTTGAGGAACGTGAAAAACTTGGATTTGCTATGGTCATGGAGGAGAGCACCAGGCAGATAAAGGAGAATAAAGAAAAACTTGGAATAACATGGTAACTGATGCAGGAGAATTATGAAGAGAATAAAAAACTGGTTTCAGGGACTTAAATTAAATAATAAATTTACGATTATCTGTCTGATTTTTGTGACAATACCTATGATTGTTTTAGCTGGGTGGATGTTTTGGAACATTGAGGATAATTTGATCAATGAAAAATTAAGCGCTATGAAATTTAAGCTGGACATGGCCTATGCCCAAGTGATTAAGAATGTAGATACGATTAATATGTCCACACAGTTTTTTCTAAGTGATCAGGGACTTAAGGATTTTTTATCTGCTGAAAAAAGAGGAGATAACTATACCACGGAAGCACTTCTTGATTTTTATAACAGGGATGTGGCTTCGCTGGAACGAATGGTAAACAATAACACTTATTTATATCAGATCAGAGTCTATGTAGACAGTGATGGTATGCAGGAAATGATGCCGATTCTTTACCGCAGGGAACGTATGCAGAGATTGTCTTTTTGGCAGGAGGACTTTAGCTACGGATGGAAATATGGATATAAGGATAATTTATTTTCTTCCTATGGACAGCTTACAGGTGAGAGGGAAATATTATCCCTTCTTACCAGCATGGAGGATTATGGACTGGGGGAGATTGGCGTTCTTGAAGTGGCAATGTACATGGATACTATGTTCCCGGTGATATATGAATCCAGTGAAACACTGTGGGGAAGCTTTGCGGATGGAGACGGAAATCTGCATTTTGCACAGGGGATTGACACGGAATTTAATCAAAAGCTGATTAGAACCATATTGAAAGATAATCAGAATATAAAAGATGATATGCATGTTTACTTTTACAAGACACAAGGGCGGCAGTTGGTTATCGGCTATCAGCCGCTAAGGGAGTTAAATGGGATATTGGTATATGTAGATGATATAGAAAGTGATCTGACCAAAATCCGTAATCAGAGATATGTATTTGTTTTATGTGGAATTCTGGTTATTGTTTTGTTGGCTGTTTTAGTAAACAAAGTGGCTAAGGGAATGCTGAAACAGTTTTATAGTATTCTGCGTTCGATCAGAAAGGTGCAGAAGGGGGATCTTGACCTGGTTATTGAAAATTGTGGAAGCAATGAAATGGGAGAACTGGGTGATCAAATCAATAAAATGCTTTACAATATTAAGCAGCTTACAACAGATAATTTAAACCATGAACTGTTAGTGAAAAATACAGAGATCAGGGCATTGCAGAATCAAATTAATGCTCATTTTATTTACAATGTATTGGAGTCTATTAAGATGATGGCAGAGATCAAGGAAGATTATGACATTTCGGATGCCATTACTTCCCTGGGAAAGCTGCTGCGCTACAGCATGAAGTGGGTGCCCGGAAATGTGACGGTGGAGGAGGAGCTGGAATATATACGGAATTATTTGAGCCTGATTAATTTAAGGTTTGATTATGAAATCTATTTATCTGTTAATATTCCTCAGGTGATTTTAAAACAGAGAATTCCAAAGATGTCTCTGCAGCCTATTGTAGAAAATGCAATTTATCATGGGATAGAGCAGATGGCGGAAGATACAAATATTTATATGAAAGGGATTGAAGATAAAGAAGACTGTATTATTGAGATTACAGATGCAGGAAGAGGCATGAGTGAGGAAGAAGTGGAAAACCTGTACAAAAGAATCAGCGGCGAGGTGGAAGTTTCGGGAGGAGCTGGCAATGGAATCGGCCTTAAAAATGTACAGGACAGAATTAAAATTAATTTTGGAGAAAAATATGGAATAGAAATTGCATCAAAGTTAGGATGTTACACTAAGATTATGGTGCGCATCCCTATGAATAAGGAAGGATCTGTATAAGGATCAGGAGGATAAGATGCATACATTATTGATCGTTGAAGATGAAAAGATGATACGCCAGGGAATAAAAACGATGGTACAAAGAAGTAAAGTGCCGGTGGACAATATTCTGGAATGCAATAACGGTGAGATGGCACTTGAAATTTTGAAAATGCAGCATGTAGATGTAATGTTTACAGATATCCGGATGCTTAAAATGGATGGGATCACACTGGTTAAGGCAATGCAGGATCTTCCCCATGTTCCTCTTACCGTAGCCATAAGCGGATATGATGATTTTTCTTATGCGGTGGAGCTTATGCGCATGGGAGTAAGAGAATATATTTTGAAGCCTTTGGATCGGGAAAAAATAAAGGAAGTGCTTGAAAAATTAAATGCGGAAATTTTAAAAGGGCAGGAAAATGCCAAACATGACAGGCACTTGGGAATACAGCAGTTAAAATACATTATACTAAATAAAAACCTTACTCCGGCAGAAAAAGAGCTTCTGGTAAAAATGTATGAAAATACTTATCTCACAAGCAGCTACCAGATTGCTTTAAGCAATGAATCAGGGGGGGTATTAGGTGAAAATGAAGAAGAGGATTTTTATATTCACTTAAAATCCGTAGAGGGCAATGAACTCTTTATTTCTGCCAGTGAAAATATTCCAATTCTTTTGCGGGATGAATTAGTAAACAGATATGTGGGGGTAAGTGCGGTTCACTCTGGTCTCGATACTTTAAGAGAAGCCTACGAGGAGGCTTATTCGGCCAGAAAGGAGGCCTTTTATTTAGGAAAGCCGGTAAGCTTCTTTAAGGAAATGCTCAGTAAAAAGGCCACACTGCATTTAGAAGAAGGAATGGTCAGCCAGATCGTGCAGCAGCTGGGAACAGATAAGTATGAGGATGCCATAAGACAGCTTTCCCGTATCTTAAAAAATGCTTCTCTTTTAGGCTATCCGCCGGAAGAGGTGGAAAATGGAATACAAATACTGTTAGATGGTGTTCTGACCACCTATGCAAATATTTTACAAACAAAAAAAGAAGAAATAGGAGAATATTATACAATATATGGATTTAACTGTTTATCTGAATATGAATCAGAAGTTTTAGGCTGGCTTGAAAATTTCTGTAATACTTTAAACAGCCGGTTTGATGATTACAAAAATAAACAGAAAATTCAGCAGGCAATTGAATATATCAAAGAAAATTATGATAAGGATTTAAATATGGCGGTGGTTTCAAATCATATTTCCATGAATTATTCGTTGTTTTCTTATGTATTTAAACAGTATGCCGGAAATAATTTTGTCAATTATTTAAAGGAAATCCGAATACAGGAAGCAAAACGACTTTTGGAAGCAACTGATATGAAGGTGATTGATATAAGCAGCAGGGTAGGGTATGAAAATGAAAAACATTTTATGAAGACCTTTAAGGCATCCTGTGGAGTGTCGCCTACAGAATACCGGAAAAATATGCAGTTTAAAGGGAAGGCTTAGCCTTCCCTTTATCATAAGAATTTTACTCATTTTTTACTTTGCTTTTGCGCATACATATTTAAATCAGCTTCACGAAACATTTCTGTCAGGTCGGCATAACTTTCAGGAACCTTAACCGCATATCCACAACTGGTTTGTATCTGGTACTCCTTGGGATGGAGTTTGTTATAGTTATTCAGATATTTTGTCACATGATTCATTAGGGAAGATGCTTTTTCTGGTGTATAATCAAAGGCTAATACCCAGAATTCATCCCCTCCCTGCCGGGAGCAGATGGCAGTTTCATCTGTGGAATTTTCCAGAGCATGTGCCAGAACCGAAATGGCAAAATTGCCTTCCTCATGTCCAAATGTGTTATTAATTGTTTTTAAACCGTCCAAGTCAAACATAAAAGCACAAACCGGGGTTTGATCTGCAATAGCTTTATTTACAGCAGGAACTGATGCAAGTTTAAAACCTTGTCTGTTTAACAGGCCGGTCAGCTCATCCTTTGTATAAATATCTTCAAGACGTCCTACCAGTAATCCTAAGTTTTTCTTATCACATAATTCCATCAGCATATTGTTTACATTCATCAGCCAGGACAGGAAAAAGAAAGGATATCCGGAGTTTGAATTTTCTAGAGTAAGTGCAAGGTAGCCGAAGCTTTTTTCTCCAAAGAATAAAGGAGTATAAATATAAGAAGAGGAATTGCTGTCATATAAGTAATCCGGCAGAATGCTGCGTTTTGTAAAGGTACACTCAGGAAGTCTTTTTCCGTTTTTAATGGCAAGCTTTAAAAGTACGGTATCAGAACAAAGCTCTTCTTCCTCAGTAAAAGTAATTTCTCTGATATGATGGGAAATCTGGTCCCAGTCTTCGTACAGACACAGATAAAACTCTCTGCAGTCAGGAAGGGATAGGGCAAATTCTGCTAAAAGCTCAATGCCTGTATCTAAGTCATCTATACATTGAAGGTTAGCAGACATATGCATATTTAGCAGCATATTTTGCTCTAAAGACATAATATGCTCATCCAGTTTTCTTGTGTAAAAGTAAGAAGAGATGGGGTGGGTTGCCGGGCATCCGCAGGAGGTTCCAAAGCTGGGAACAGCATTTACGGTAGTAAATGGCTCCACAGTTTCCCTGCGGATTAATCTGGCAAGCTGCATGGCCGCCATTTTACCTACCTCGTCAGAAGGAAATGTGACAGAGGTAAGGATAGGAGCTGTCATTTGTCCAAATTCAAGGGTATCGCAGCCGGTTATGGCAATCTGTTCAGGGATGCGCAGATCCCGTTCCTTCAACATTGTAATCACAGACAAAGCAATTCTGTCATTATAACAGACAATTGCATCAGGGAGCTGCTGGGAATCTAAAATATGTTTGAGTGCAAGCTCAATACTTTCTCTGGAATAATCACAGGCATAGACAGTGTCCTTGGCAGGAAGAGACAATTCTTCCAGTCCTTCCAGAAAAGACTGCTGGCGCAGAATATTATTGTCTGATTCGGCAAGACTGCCAAGATAGCATATTTTTTTACAGTGATGTCTTTTTCCAAGATGGATAACAACATCCCTGACTGGTTTGTTATTTTCGAGAACGATTCTGGGATACTCAGAAGACTTTTGCGTGATGTCAATTACCGGGCAGGTAAAGCATTCCTTCAGCAGTTTAAAAAGCGCCTGCTTAAGAGAGGGGAGGACGAAGGTGTCAGAGGCTGTGATAATACCTGCATAATCATCTGGCCTTGGAATATTTAAGATGCTGAATTCGCCTTTTCCGTAATCCCCTAAGTTTTCTCCGTCGTTGGAAGCAAAAATTTCTACCAGGTAGCCGTATTCTGAAGCTTTTTCGATAATACCTGAGCACAGCCTGCTTTGATAATTTCCATAAATATGAGAAATAAAAACTCCGATTTTTTTTGTGCGATGCATAATTTCCTTTCTCCTTTCATGGATTATTCAGCAAGTGTTTCCCACTGGTCGTATAATAAAGCCAGTTGTGTGTTTATTTCTTCCTGATTCTTTGTCAGTTCCTGCAGCTTTGCCACATCAGTTGCAATTTCCGGCAGAGTCATTGCAGCATCAATTTCGGAAAGTTTTCCTTCTAAGGAAGAAATAGCTTCCTCACATTTTCTTAAATCATTTTCTTTCTTCCGCTGTTTGGCCTGTGCTTCCTTTTGCGCCTGCCAGTTCAGCTTGGTTTCGGAAACAGGTTCTTCTTTTTTAGGACTGGCGGCATTGGAAAGAGAAGAGTCGGATAAATCGGCTTTCTTTTCCAGATAATAGTCGTAGTTCCCCAAATAGTTAATCAGCCTTCCTTCACTAAGATCCAAAATGCGGCTTGCAGTGCGGTTAATAAAATAACGGTCATGGGAAACATAAAGAACCGTTCCTTCGTAAGCATTTAGTGCATCCTCAAGAATTTCTTTGGAGGCAATGTCCAGATGGTTTGTAGGCTCGTCCAATATAAGAAAATTGGATTCGGAAAGCATTAATTTTGCCAATGACATGCGCCCCCTTTCACCGCCGCTTAAGTTGTCAATACGCTTAAATACATCATCACCGGTAAAAAGAAAGGCGGCAAGGGTATTGCGGATCTCAGTGTTGGATAAATAAGGGTAAGCATCTGATATTTCATCAAAAAGAGTTTTATCCATGTGTAAAACGTGATGCTCCTGATCGTAATAACCAATATGTACGTTAGTGCCAAGTGTGATCTGCCCCTTATCAGCGGGAATCAGATCGTTTATGATCTTAAGGATTGTGGTTTTTCCGGTGCCGTTATCTCCGATAACAGCCACATGCTCGCCACGTTTTATGTCCATTTCCAAATCAGTAAAAAGGGTTTGGCTTCCAAAGGATTTAGATAAACCTTTTACGTGCAGTACATCATTACCGCTGGTGCATCTTGGAGTAAGTGTCATATGGATATCGGTACGTGCCTGGGTGGGTTTATCTAAAACTTCTATTTTACTTAGCAATTTTTCGCGGCTTTCCGCTCTTTTAATGGATTTTTCCCTATTAAAAGATTTTAATTTATCAATCACTTCTTCCTGATGTTTAATTTCCTGCTGCTGTTTTAAATAAGCGTTCATGGCAGCAGCACGGAGCTGCTCTTTTTTTATGGCATAATCAGAGTAATTTCCTGTAAAGGAAACTGCTTTTGTCTGGTCAATTTCAATTATTTTGCTGGCAATGCGATCCAGAAAATAGCGGTCATGGGATACGATAAGAACAGCTCCTTTATAATTTAACAGGTAAGTTTCCAACCAGGTAATAGAGTTTAAGTCCAGATGGTTGGTAGGTTCATCCAAAATAATGAGATCGGATTTTTGCAGCAGTAAACGTCCTAAAGCAACACGGGTTTTCTGACCGCCTGAGAGTGTGGAAATTTTTTTGGAGAATTCAGATTCCTCAAAGCCTAATCCCTTGAGAACGCCAACCACTTCACTTTTATAGGCATACCCGTTTAAAAGATCAAAGGAATGGGTAAGGCGGGTATAGGAATCCATTAAGGCTTCCAGCTCCGTTCCCGATACGGTTTTCATGTTAAATTCAATTTCGCGGATTTTCTGCTCCATAAAAATAATATCCGCTTTAACAGAAAGAAGCTCATCATAGATTGTATTTTCACTGTCTACATCCTGATTCTGGGCAAGATAACCCAAGGTTTTGTCTTTTGATAATGTGACAATCCCTTCATCTGCCTGCTGCTGACCTACAATGATTCGAAGCAGGGTTGTTTTTCCGGCGCCGTTTATCCCTACAATAGCAGCCTTGTCATAATCTTCAATATGAAAGGAGACATTGGAAAGTACAGGCTGTTCATTAAAAGCTTTTGATATATTTTGACATGATAAGATCATTTTGCACATCCTTAATGAAATATTTCCCTCTTAGTTTACAGATGATAAAAGGGAATGTCAATTGATTGACATTATTTTAACAGTGTTATATAGTATTTTTATAATATTAATACAGGAGGCAGTCCAATTGGATAACAAGGAAATTTCACAGGCCGTAATTGGACGGTTGCCAAGATATTTTAGGTTTTTAGGTGAATTAAAGGACGAAGGCATTGAGAGAATATCTTCCCAGGAACTTAGCGATATCATGAAGGTGACTGCATCCCAGATCCGCCAGGATTTCAATAATTTTGGCGGCTTTGGACAGCAGGGATATGGTTATAAGGTCGAGTATCTTTATGAAGAGATCGGAAAGATATTAGGTCTTGATAAGACGCATAATCTGATTATTATCGGAGCGGGAAATTTAGGGCAGGCGCTGGCTAATTATATGAACTTTGAAAGAAGAGGGTTTCTTTTTAAGGGGATATTTGATAACAATCCTGACCTATATGGAAAAAAGATCAGAAACATGGAAGTAAGGCCAATAGAGGAAATGGATGCCTTTGTAAAAGAAAATGGAATTGATATTGCGGTGCTTACCATTCCGAAGGCAAGTGCAGTATCGGTAGCGGAACGACTGGTGCGTAACGGGATCAGAGGTATTTGGAACTTTGCGCATGTGGATCTGAATGTGCCAAGGGAGATTCAGGTTGAAAATGTGCATTTATCAGACAGTGTGATGAAGCTGGCATACAATATCAACAGATTTGAAAAAGGGGAGCGTAGCTGATAAAATTATCAGCATATTTGGGGAGGCGTGTATATGTCAAGAACAGACGATATTTATAAACCTGCATTGGAGGGAAAGAAGATACCAGTACTTACACTGGACAATAAATGGCATCAGCTATTTACACAGGCCCAGACGGATAAACGCATAAAGCGTCTGGAGGAGGAGTTAAATGAATTACTCAAAAGACAGGGAAAGGCGGTTACCGAAACTAAGGAAATTAAAAAGCTGAAAAAAAAGCTTATGAATGAAATCATGGATAATGCGGTGGAAGCATCCGTAGAGAATAATCATAAGGCACAGAGAAAAAATGATGAGAATAAACGCCTGATTAATGACTGTAATGAAATGCTTGATAATTATAAGGATGAGCTTATAGAGGTTCCTAAAGAAATAGAAAAGGTAAATTATAAGCTGATGCTTTTGACTATGGAGTCCTGCTATGACAGACTGAAAAAAAACAAAAAGGAAATTGACGAAATCTCCAGGTGGGTTACTGAAATCCGAATAGAATTAAAAGAAAAACTGGTTCGTAAGCAGGAGATGGAAATGGCAAGTCAGGAGCTTTATTCTTATATGCATGATATTTTTGGCGCTGATGTGATCAATATATTTGATATGAAGTATCAGGTCAAAGAAATAAAAGATGATGGAAATAAAAATGATGTGTAACAAAGCAGGAAACAGTGCGTCATGGCCGAAGCGGGTATGGCGCACTTCTTAACATAAGCGTTGGACGCGTTGTTTGATAAGTGTGAAGAAATGGAGAAGGATATGAAATATGCTGTAAAAGCTGCTGAAATGAAAGCCTATGATGAATATACCATAAATAAAATAGGAATTCCATCCATAGTTTTAATGGAAAGAGCTGCCCTTTGCGTGGTATTTCATCTTTCGGAAAAATTAGGGGATACGGCTAAGAAGGTTCTGGTGGCGGCGGGAGCAGGAAATAATGGAGGCGACGGACTGGCAGTGGGACGTATTCTGGCGCTAAAAGGACATAAGGTTGATTTTTTTATGGCAGGAAATCAGGATAAAGTGACAAAGGAAGTGGAAGAACAATTAAAGATTTTGAGAAATTTAGGGTTTTCCATCCAGAGCAAACTGAAAGATGCTGAATATGATATGGTAATAGATGCACTTTTAGGGATTGGCTTATCCAGAGAGGTTTCAGGAGATTATGCGGATGCGGCAGATAAAATAAATCAATTGAAAAGTAAAGGTGCTTACATATGCGGGGTGGATATTCCGTCAGGAATTTGTGCAGATACAGGCAGAGTGCTGGGATGTGCCGTCAAAGCAGATCTTACAGTGGCTTTTGCCTTTGCAAAAAGAGGCCATCTTTTATATCCGGGCAAAACCTTTTGTGGGAAGCTGGTGGTGGAGGATATCGGCATTCCTGAAAATGGACTTTCCCTTCCAAAACCGGCAGCTTTTTATTATGAAAAGGAAGATTTGCATCAATTAATGCCTTACAGGGTGCCGGATGGGAACAAGGGGACTTTTGGAAAGGTGCTTTTAATAGCCGGCAGTAAAGATATGAGCGGTGCATGTATCTTATGTGGAAGCAGTATTTTGCGTTCAGGCGCCGGAATGGTGAAGATCATTACGCCTGCCTGTAACAAACAGACCGTTCAGTTAAGCCTTCCGGAGGCTATGCTGCACACTTATGAAGAATATCCCGATGAAAGTAAAATAAAACAATTACTGAAATGGTGTGATGTGGTGGTAGCCGGTCCGGCAATGGGAACAGATGAAAATGGATATACACTTATGAAATGTATATTGGAAGAAAGGGATCTTCCTATGGTGATTGATGCTGACGGACTAAATCTTATGGCACGTTATAAAGACTTGATGGAGCTTGCAGCAAAGAGACGGACTGGGCAGATGGTAATTACACCCCATCCGGCAGAGTTTAACAGGCTTTTAGGGACAGATATGGAAGCATATCAAAAAAACAGGGAACAATTAATACGAATGCTTTCCCAAAAGCTGCACTGTATTGTTGTTGCCAAGGATGCAGTTACGATGATTACAGGGGATCAGAAAAGTGAAATATATATAAACAATTCCGGTAATAATGGCATGGCAACAGCAGGAAGCGGTGATGTACTTGCCGGAATATTGGGGGCATTGATTGGTCAGGGAATGGACACATTTGATGCTGCCTGCCTTGCTGTGTATCTGCACGGTGCTGCGGGGGAACAGGCAGCAAAAGAAAATGGGCTCAGCGCAGTGGTGGCATCAGATATTATCAAAAAACTTATGCAGGTTATGAAAGAATGTCAGAATACCACAGAAGGAAAGGTACGTATATGAATGTGAAGGAAGAATATCTGAGAGTGTACGCCAGGATAGACTTAGATGCGCTCAGAAAAAATATGGAACATATGAAAGAAAATCTTTCAACAAAAACCCGGATTCTTGGGGTGATTAAAACAGACGGATATGGTCATGGGGCAATTCCCATAGCAAAGGAATTAGAGCCTTTAGAGTATGTATATGGTTTTGCAACAGCCACTGCTGAAGAAGCCTTTATCCTGCGGGATAAGGGAATAAACAAACCCATATTAATTTTGGGATATACGTTTCCTTACAGTTATGAAAGACTGATCAGGGAGGAGGTCAGAATATGTGTTTTCCGAGAGGATACACTGGCTCAATTGTCAAAGGCGGTATCTGATCTTTCCATGAATGGAATTATAAAAAAAGCAAAAGTTCATATCAAGGTTGATACGGGAATGAACCGCATCGGCGTAAGCGCGGACTTAAAAGGGCTTGCATTTGTGGAAAAAGCATTTGAAACGGATGGAGTGGAAGTGGAAGGTATTTTTACGCATTTTGCAAGAGCTGATGAGATAGATAAAAAAGCAGTAGAAGGCCAGCTTAAGGCGTTTTGGGACTTTCTTGCATTGATAAAAGAAAGAACAGGCAGGGAGATTCCGGTAAAACACTGCTCAAACAGCGCAGGAATCGTAGAAATGCCAGAAGCAAACATGGATGTTGTGAGAGCGGGGATAACATTATATGGTTTGTGGCCTTCCGATCAGGTAAGAAAAGATATTGTTCCTCTTACCCCCGTACTTTCACTTTACAGCCACATTGTTTACATTAAGGAGATTGGGGAGGGGGCCCAGGTAAGTTATGGAGGAACTTATATTGCAAAGCATAAAATGCGGGTTGCCACTATTCCGGTAGGCTATGGAGACGGGTATGCCAGAGGCTTGTCAAATAAAGGCTGGGTGCTGGTACACGGGAAAAGGGCGCCTGTGATAGGAAGAGTGTGCATGGATCAATTTATGATAGATGTGACAAAAATACCGGAAGCCGCCCAGGGAGATAAAGTTACTTTAATTGGCCGGGACGGAGAGGAAATGATTACGATGGAAGAACTGGGGGAACTTTCAGGCAGATTTAATTATGAATTTGCCTGCGGCCTTGGTAAACGGGTGCCCAGAGTATATACAAAAGGCGGGCAGATTCTGTGGACGGAAGACGAAACTACAGATTTTTGACCGCACCTGAATACCTTCTGACAATATGGTTATACTACTTATTGAATTTGAAAAGATCCTATTGGAATGAAGGGTGTGTGAATAGATGGATATATCAGTAAAAAGAGGGGATATATATTACGCGGATTTAAGACCGGTGGTAGGCTCCGAACAGGGCGGAGTAAGACCGGTGCTGATTATACAAAATGATGTGGGAAACAGGCATAGTCCGACTATTATCTGTGCGGCGATCACATCAAAAATGAACAAAGCAAAACTCCCGACACATATAGAGCTGAATGCAGGAAAATACGATATGGTGAAAGATTCTGTCATTTTACTTGAACAGCTTCGCACCATTGACAAAAGGCGCCTGAAGGATAAAGTATGCCACCTGGATGAAGAGATTATGAAGCGGGTAAATCATGGACTTATTGTTAGTCTGGAGCTGGATACATATATGTAAGCTGCAAGCCATGCTCTAAAAAGGGGACAATACCGGCAAACGCCGGAGAGAACTTGACGGTAAGAAAAGTAAATGATATAGTTTTACTTGATATTTTATACAAAAAGGGGATGAAGAAATGGATGATGGCGGGCCCACGGCCAGTTATATTATTTTCCTGGTATTATTATTAGTTGATATGCTCTTTTATGGATTTGGTGCGGCTGCGAAGGAACTTAACGCCAAGGAGCTTTCCGACCAGATTGCGGAGAACGGGAGTAAAAAGGCAAAAAGACTTTACAGAATTGTGGTACATCCGGAACAGTACATAAATACAGTACAGTTTGTGGTCAGCCTGATTAATTTGATAATAGGCGGCTTTTTCTGGAAAATGTATGGTTCGGTGCCTTTGATTCTTTCGGGCGCCCTGCTTTTATACATATTACTCACTTTTGGTGTTCTTATTCCAAAGAGATTGGGAACAAAGTATGCCGAAAAATGGGCATTTGCATGTATCAATCCAATTTATTATGCTACCATGATTTTCCTGCCTGTTACAGGACTTATTTCCGTGACTGCCAAGGGCGTGCTTTTAATCTTTGGCATTCGCGGCGGAGAGGAAACAGAGGATGTAACAGAAGAAGAAATTATTTCTATGGTTAATGAAGGTCATGAACAAGGGGTGCTTTTGGCAACCGAAGCGGAAATGATCACAAATATTTTTGAATTTGGTGATAAGGAAGCGCAGGATATTATGACGCACCGCAAAAATATTCTTGCCATTGATAGAAATATGACGCTGGAAGATGCTTTGGACTTTATGCTTAGTGAAAGTAAGAGTCGTTTTCCTGTTTATGAAGAAAACATTGATAACATTATAGGAATTTTACATTTCAGGGATGCAATGCGTTCCCACATAGAAGAAGAGAATCTGCTGCTTCCGGTAGGGGATATTGAAGGGCTTATAAGAGAGACTATGTTTGTTCCGGAAACCAAAAATATTGATGTTCTTTTTCAAAGCATGCAGCATACAAAGACGCAGATGGTAATTGTAGTGGATGAGTATGGGCAGACTACCGGACTGATTGCAATGGAAGATATTTTAGAGGAGATTGTGGGTAATATCATGGACGAATATGATGAGGATGAAGCACATATTGAAGAGACGGAAAATGCGGATGAATATATCATAGAAGGAATTACACCCCTTGAAGAACTGGAAGAAAGGTTTGATATTTCCTTCCATGAAGAAGAGTTTGATACATTAAACGGTTTTATGATCTCTAAAATGGATAAAATTCCGGAGGAAGATGAAGAATTTTCCATTCGTGTGGATGGATACGAATTCAGGATCATAAATGTGGAAAACAGGATGATTAAAAGCGTATTGGTCACAAGGCTGCCTGAAACTGCCCAAAAAGCAGATGAGGACAAACAAGTAAAAGAAGAAACATAAAAAAGAAAAGTGCATGCTTAAGGCACAGAAATGAGGGAAAAATGTCAGGACATTCAAAATTTGCAAATATTAAACATAAGAAAGAAAAAAATGATGCTGCAAAGGGGAAAATTTTTACGATTTTAGGCAGGGAAATTGCGGTGGCTGTAAAGGAAGGCGGTCCTGATCCGTCTAATAATTCAAAACTTGCACAGGTGATTGCAAAGGCAAAGTCAAACAATATGCCCAATGATACTATTGAGAGAGGGATTAAAAAAGCTGCCGGAGATATAGGAAATGTTAATTACAAGTACATTACTTACGAAGGGTATGGGCCAAATGGAATTGCAATTATTGTAGATGCCCTGACGGATAATCAGAATCGGACGGCGGCAAATGTCAGAAATGCTTTTACAAAGGGAAATGGCAATGTTGGAACGCCAGGCTGTGTTTCTTTTATGTTTGATAAAAAAGGACAGCTTATTATTGATAAGGAAGAATATGAGGGGGATTCCGATGAACTTATGATGCTTGCATTAGATGCTGGCGCAGAAGATTTTACGGAGGAAGAAGACAGTTTTGAAATCATTACCGCACCTGATGATTTTGACGGAGTATTAAAGGCGCTGCAGGATAACAGCATTGCGCTTGCTTCTGCGGAAGTGACCATGATTCCCCAGAATTACGTGGAGCTTACAGATGAAACATCAGTTAAAAATTTACAGAAAATTCTTGATCTTTTAGATGAGGAAGATGACGTACAGGCAGTATATCATAACTGGGATGAATAAAGGAACCGGACTGCTATAAAGGGATAAAGGATTAGTTATGAAAAAAAAGACGCAGATATTGTTGATTTCCCTTTGGGGATTGGCAGTTGCAGGAAGCCGGATATTATATTTTTCGTTGAACAGGCGTCCCGTAGTTGATACATATGAATATTTTGCAAATGCCATGATACAGGTAGAAAAAAGCAGTGCACCTTTTACTTCCGGACTTGCTTATGCATATACGGAATTTTTATCGAGGTTACTCCGCTTTACGGGAAACAGGATTGAAGCAGTCAGTATTTTTCAGATGATAACTCAAATTTTGTGGATTATTTTTTTGTTTGCAGGAATCAGCATGATATTTGGGAAACTGGCAGCAGTTGTATCAATGACGATTCTTGCGGCGCTGCCGGTAATTTTTAACAGTATGCTGGAACCCTCAACAGAAAATTTTTATATGCTGCATTTATCCCTTGTTCTTATGCTGCTGGGAGTATTTTCCATGCAGACCAGAAAAAAAGGCTGGTTTGAAAGAAGAATATACGAATTGTATCTGTTGACCGCAGGATTTTATTTGGGAGTGATTTGTATATGGAATTATACAGGTTTTTCTCTGCTCCTTATAGGAGTGTATATAATAATCTGTAATTATGTTTTGTTGAAAGAAAAGATCAAGGCGCAAAAAGAGAAAAAAGAAGAAAAGCCTAAAAATCAGATTATGAGGGTTTTTTATCAGGGGTTTTGGCTTTTGTTTGGGATATTTGCAGGAATGTTTACCACTCTGATGAAATATACGGGAAGAACCGGACAGACGCTTGGACAGCAGTTTGACTGGTGGATGATACAGTTAAGGAGTTTTCCAAACAGGTGTCAGGATATTTCCACATGGCTTATAGTTGTGCTTGTAATGTCTGTTTTTATAGGAATTTTATGTAATATGGTTTTTTTTGCGGTTAAAAAGAAAAAAGCCGGACAGGCAGAGGAAAATAACAAAGTTTTGGAAGAAGCAGCAGAAAGTCCGGAAGAAGAGTCTGATATGGAAGAAACACATGAGAGATACGTGACGACTGCAGATGGAAGGCAGATTAAACTTTTGGACAATCCACTGCCGGTTCCTAAAAAACATGTAAAAAGAGAAATGAGATTTGATTTTGATTTTGAAGATGAGGGGAAAAAAGAGAACCGCATAGAAGAAAAATCGGATTTTGACATAGAAATCAGTGAGAATGACGATTTTGATTTTATATAGTGAATAAAAAAGAAAAGAAGAAATATACTAAGGAGGACTGCTTTTGCAGTCCTTTTTGAATATATGGTGAAAAATGGAGATTAATATGTCAGGAAAAAAAGTTGAAGAAGAAAAGCATAGAAGTGAAAAGATTGAACAAACCGGCCAGGTAACTTTGGACAAAAATGGAAAATCACGCACAATACACCTTATTTCCGTAATTGGTGAAGTAGAAGGACATGATAACTTAAGCAACAATTCCAAAACAACAAAGTATGAGCATATTCTTCCCGAACTGGCAGCAATTGAGGACAGCGAAAATATTGACGGAGTGCTTATTTTATTAAACACAATGGGGGGAGATGTGGAAGCAGGCCTTGCCATTGCGGAGATGATTGCATCCTTAAGCAAACCCACCGTCTCTCTGGTGCTGGGTGGTAGTCATTCCATAGGAGTGCCCATTGCAGTCAGCACAGACTATTCATTTATTGTGCCTACCGGAACAATGGTTATCCATCCTGTCAGAATGAACGGAATGGTGATCGGTGTGCCCCAGACTTTTGATTATTTCAGACAGATTCAAAACAGGATCACAGGATTTGTATGCAGCCACTGCAAAATAAGCAAAAACAGATTTGAAGAGCTGATGATGGAAACAGGGGTGCTTACCAAAGATGTGGGAACTATTTTGGTTGGAGAGGAGGCCGTTTCAGAAGGAATCATCAATGAAACGGGAGGGATTAGTGAAGCAATGAAAAAACTTCATTCCCTGATTGGAAAACAAAAAAAGCAAAAACAATAATAGATTTATTTTCTAACAAATAATCGTTTGTTAGTGACAAGGTTTGCCTAAAATGCTATACTATATAAGATTATGTTAGCAACTGTAAGATGCTGAAGGAGTTTTGGTATGGCACAGGCAAAGAAGACCAGTACGACAAGAGGAAGGAAAAGCACAGCTAATTCCCGTAATAATTCCAGAAAAAGTGAACCTATGGATGTGGCAATCAGAAATGAAATTGTTTTGATTGCCTTGTTTGCGTTGGCTGTATTTTTGTTTTTGTGTAACTTTGGAATTGCCGGAGTATTTGGAAATACGGTCAGTAACGTAATGTTTGGTATATTTGGACTGATGGCATATGTTATGCCATTGGCTTTTTTTGTTATGATTGCGTTTGGTATGGTAAACAGCGGAAATTCAATTGCCACAAGGAAACTTGCTGCCGGTATATTTTTAGTACTTTTGGCCGGCATGTTGTGCGATTTGTTTACCGGAGAACCGGAGAAAGCACAAAGTTATCAAATTGTGGAAATATATTTAAGATGCAGTGAAGGACATAATGGAGGCGGCGTAATTGCCGGTTCCCTTGCTTATTTAAGCTTTCATTTTCTTGGGATGATAGGCACCATACTGGTAATTTTAGTGGCAGTGATTGTATCGCTGGTAGTGCTTACTGAAAAATCCTTTGTATCCGGAGTCACATCAAAAGGGCGCAAGGTGTATGAAAGATCCAAGGAAGATGCGGCGTACCGCAGGGAGCGGGCAAAAGCACGCAGGCAGGAAATGGAAGAAGAAAAAAGGCGCAGGGAAGAGGAAAGAAAGCAGCGGGAAGAAGAGCAGGAAAATGAAAAAATTCTCCGCATGGATAAAAAAGTCAGCGGTGTTATGCTGAACACAACCTTATCTGGAATAGAAGAAGAAAAAGAAAGATCAAGAGATGATATTCATGAAATTAATCTGACTGATTTCGAAGAGCAGATTGAGCATGCAGATTTATATAAGGAAGATCAGGAAATACAGGTTCAACCGGAATATGATATGACTCAGATCAGGATCAACAGTACTTATCTTGAAGAAGAGGAAGGAAATGATGAATTATCTGAAATTACAGGAATTTATGAGGATGCAGAACCTGAAGAAATCATTGGGATGCCTGTTTCTATGGAACATAAGGAACCTGTCAGAGTAAAAGAAAAAGAATCGGTGAAGCCTTCGGGAAGTGCAGTGGAACCTGCACCTATGCCTCAAAGAAAGCCGGTGCCTAAAAAATACATATTTCCTCCCATCAGTAAGCTTGCCAAAAGCAGTAATAAGCAGAGTGGGGATTCTTCAAGAGAGTTAAAGGAAACGGCGTTAAGACTTCAACAAACGCTTCAGACTTTTGGAGTGCGCGTGACAATTACGGAGATCAGCAAGGGACCTTCTGTTACCAGATTTGAACTGCAGCCGGAACAGGGTGTAAAGGTAAGCAAAATTGTAGGGCTGGCTGATGATATTAAATTGAATCTGGCGGCTACGGATATTCGTATTGAGGCACCGATTCCAGGTAAAGCGGCGATAGGGATAGAAGTGCCCAATAAGGAAAATATGACGGTAGCTTTGCGGGATCTTATTGAGAGCAAAGAATTTAAAGATTTTTCTTCCAATCTGGCATTTGCTGTGGGAAAGGATATTGGTGGAAAAACAGTGGTGGCGGATATTGCTAAAATGCCCCATATGCTGATTGCAGGGGCAACCGGATCTGGTAAATCCGTATGTATCAATACACTGATTATGAGTATTTTGTATAAGGCTCATCCGGATGATGTGAAGCTGATTATGATAGATCCCAAGGTAGTTGAGTTAAGTGTTTATAATGGAATTCCCCATCTGTTAATTCCTGTGGTTACCGATCCGAAGAAAGCATCTGCCGCACTTCAGTGGGGAGTGGCGGAAATGACAGACCGTTATCAGAAATTTGCAGATTTCAATGTAAGGGATTTAAAAGGTTATAACAAAAAAGTTGTGGAAATGAAGGAAAAAGGAGATCCCGAGGCACCTGCTAAAATGCCTCAGATCATCATCATTGTGGACGAGCTTGCAGATCTTATGATGGTGGCACCGGGGGAAGTGGAGGAAGCTATCTGCCGGCTGGCACAATTGGCAAGGGCTGCGGGGATTCACTTGATTATAGCAACCCAGCGTCCTTCAGTAGATGTTATTACGGGATTAATCAAAGCGAATATGCCAAGCCGGGTGGCATTTAGCGTTTCCAGCGGAGTGGACTCCCGTACCATTTTGGATATGAATGGGGCGGAAAAGCTGCTTGGAAAAGGAGATATGCTGTTTTATCCCCAAGGGTACAGTAAGCCTGCCAGAGTGCAGGGAGCCTTTGTATCGGATAAAGAGGTATCGGATGTGGTGGAGTTTTTGAAAAACCAGACGCTTGGCAATATTTACGATACGGATGTACAGGAAAAGCTTTCTAATATTGGAAATGCCTCAACAGGCGGAGGAATTGAAGATTCGGAAAGAGATCAGTATTTTATAGATGCTGCCAGATTTATTATTGAAAAGGACAAGGCATCCATTGGCATGCTGCAGCGGGTATTTAAGATTGGTTTTAACCGCGCCGCAAGAATAATGGATCAGCTTTGTGAAGCAGGAGTTGTGGGAGAGGAAGAAGGGACCAAGCCACGCAAAGTGCTAATGAATATGGAGCAGTTAGAACAGTTTATTGAGGAATCTCTGTAAAGAAGCTTTTAGAAAAGCAGTTTATGGAAAGGGTACGGTATTGCAATGAAAACAGACATTCAAATTGCGCAGGAAGCAGTTATGGAACCCATCACAAAGGTGGCAGAGTCGTTACAGATTAAGGCAGATGAGCTGGAATTATACGGAAAGTATAAGGCCAAAATTTCAGATGAGTATCTTGCTGAAATTGCCTCCGGGGCAGATGGAAAACTGATACTTGTAACTGCCATTAACCCTACTCCGGCAGGAGAGGGAAAGACAACCACCAGCGTGGGGCTGGGACAGGCTTTTGGACGACTTGGGAAAAAAGCTGTGATTGCGCTCAGAGAGCCTTCTTTAGGGCCATGCTTCGGCATTAAGGGAGGAGCTGCCGGAGGCGGATATGCCCAGGTAGTTCCTATGGAGGATTTAAATCTTCATTTTACAGGTGATTTTCATGCAATTACCTCTGCCAATAATCTGCTGGCGGCTCTTTTGGACAACCATATCCAGCAGGGGAATGCTCTTAAAATAGATTCCAGACAGGTAGTTTGGAAAAGATGCCTTGATATGAATGACAGGGTGCTTAGAAATGTGGTAGTGGGACTTGGTGCAAAAACAGATGGAACTGTGAGAGAGGATCATTTTGTAATAACTGTTGCATCGGAAATTATGGCCATATTATGCCTTGCATCAGATATGGAAGATTTAAAGGAAAGACTTGGAAGAATTGTTGTTGCATATAATTATGAAGGGCAGCCGGTTACCGCAGAAGAATTACAGGCAGTAGGTGCAATGGCGGCACTGCTTAAAGACGCAATGAAGCCAAATCTGATACAGACGCTTGAGCATACGCCGGCACTAATTCATGGTGGCCCCTTCGCTAACATTGCCCACGGATGTAATTCTGTCCGTGCCACCAAAGCAGCCCTTAAAATGGCGGATTATGTAATTACTGAGGCTGGTTTTGGCGCAGACTTGGGGGCTGAGAAATTTTTTGATATTAAATGTCGTATTGCAGGATTAAAACCGGATGCAGTTGTTTTGGTGGCAACCGTTCGGGCGCTGAAATATAATGGCGGCGTTTCCAAGCCCCAGTTAGGGAATGAAGATCTTCCGGCCCTTAAAAAGGGTATCGTTAATTTGGAAAAACACATTGAAAATTTGCAAAAGTACAAAATACCAGTAGTAGTAACCTTAAACAGCTTTATAACGGATACGGAAGCGGAAACTGCATATGTAAAGCAGTTTTGTGAGGAAAGAGGCTGTGAATTTGCAATTTCACAGGTTTGGGAAAAAGGTGGCGAAGGCGGGATTTTATTGGCCGAAAAGGTACTTGAAACCTTGGAAAATAAGGAAAGTAATTTTGAACTTTTATACCCTGATGAAATCAGTCTTGCGGAAAAAATTGAAACAGTTTCCCGGGAAATTTATGGAGCAGAGGGAGTTACCTATTCAGCACAGGCTCAAAAACAGCTTCAAAAGCTGGAAGAGCTGGGATTTGGAAAGCTTCCCGTATGCATGGCAAAAACACAATATTCTCTGTCAGATGATCCGGCGCTTTTAGGAAGACCGGAAAACTTTAAGGTGAATGTAAGAGAGGTATATGTTTCGGCCGGAGCAGGCTTTATAGTAGTTCTTACCGGTGCGGTCATGACTATGCCAGGGCTTCCCGCACAGCCGGCGGCCTTTGGGATTGATATAAATGAAGAGGGCAGGATCACAGGTTTGTTTTAATACGACGTTTGTTATGTGGAAAGGATGGAGCGTATATGGCAATGTTGATTGACGGAAAAGCAATTTCGACGCAGATTAAGGATGAATTGAAGCAAAAAGCAGCAGAGCTGAAAGCAAAAGGAATCAATGTAACTTTAGCAGTTATCCAGGTTGGGGATAATCCTGCTTCCTGTGTATATGTCAGGAATAAGAAAAAAGGATGTGAGTATATAGGGATTGGCTCATTATCCTATGAGCTTCCGGAGGAAACTTCCCAGGAGAAATTGCTTGATCTGATACGGGAATTAAATGGGAGGGATGATGTAAACGGTATTTTAGTCCAGCTTCCCCTGCCTTCACATATTGATGAGGATACAGTGATAAAAGCCATTGATCCATTAAAAGATGTGGATGGGTTTCATCCTCAAAGTGTGGGCGCGCTCTGTATTGGACAGTCGGGGTTTGTTTCCTGTACACCGGCCGGGATTATACAGCTTTTGAAAAGAAGCAATATTGACATTGCAGGGAAAGAATGTGTTGTGCTTGGAAGAAGCAATATTGTGGGAAAGCCTATGTCTTTACTGCTTCTTCGGGAAAATGCAACGGTAACCATTGCCCATTCCCGGACAAAAAATTTAAAAGAAGTAACCCAAAGAGCTGATATTTTGGTGGCGGCAGTGGGAAAGCCTAAAATGATCACTAAAGATTACGTGAAAAAAGGTGTGGTAGTGGTTGATGTGGGAATTAACAGGGATGAAAACAATAAGCTTTGCGGTGATGTTGATTTTGATGATGTAGAACCAGTGTGCAGTGCGATTACACCTGTTCCGGGAGGCGTAGGCCCTATGACGATAGCAATGCTCCTTCATAATTGTATTGAGTCGGTCAGCCTTAAAGTTTAGTGGATTTATGTTTACTCATAAGTGAACCAAGGTGGAAAGAATCTTTCAACCTCACATATTTGGAAGGTTTGGGAATAGATATGAAATGTCCTGATTGCGGTGCCGAAATGGCATATGGGCATCTTTACTGTGAAAAGTGCGGTAGAGAAATCCAAATTGTGCCTGATTTTGAGCCGGAAATTGAAAACAGCATAACAGAAACTTTATCCACTGTTGGGGAAGAAATTGAAGGCGGAAGTCTAAAAGATGACCAGGGCATAGAGACAGCGGTGGATATACACGGTTTAGGAAAAAAGAAGCATAAAAACCGCAGCAGTTCTTTCTTTTCACAGGAATTGGGAAAAAATGGGATGATTCTTGCTTTTGTTATTTTCTTTGTGGTGCTTCTGGCAGGAGCTTTTTTGACTCTGCATTTGTATCACAGATTTTCAGCAGCTTATCAGATAGAGCAGGCAAGGTATTATGCCCAATTAGGTGAATATGAGGAAGCTGTAGGGTATTTGGAAAAGGCAAAAAAACTGGAGGCGGATGTAGTTGAAGTTGCCTTTTTGGAATCCAATTATTATTATCAGCTGGGAGAAAAGCAAAAGGCGGCTGAAGTGCTTGTAGAATTAATTACCAGTGAACCATTGGAATACGGGGATGAAGAAAAAGCCTACAGTTATGTGATTGATATATGGGATGAAGAAAAAAAATATACGGATATTAATTGGATTTTGTCAGAGTGCAGGAACAATGAAATTGTAAATCAATTTCAGCAGTATATAGCAAGAACGCCTGAATTTGGATATGAGCCGGGAAGTTATGATGAGGTGGTTCTTTTGAAAATAAGTGCTAATACCACCGGGAAAATATATTATACGTTAGATGGAAGCACTCCTGATCAAAACAGTTCGGTCTATATAGCACCTTTAATACTGGAATCAGGAGAATATCAGGTTGCGGCGCTTTTTGTGAATGACTATGGGATTGAAAGCGAAGTGGCAAGAAGCTGGTATGTAATTAATTTGACTGTACCTGATCCACCTGAATTATTGCTGTACAGCGGCAGCTTTCATGTGCCTACAATGATCGAAGTGGTGGTGCCGGAAAGCGGGACGGTGCATTATACAATGGATGGAAGCAATCCGACGAAAGACAGTCCCAAATATACAGGTCCGATTTCCATGCCGTTAGGGAGATCGAATTTTAAATTTATTGCCGTGTCAGAGGAAGGGGTTTCAAGTGAAATTGTGAGCAGAAGCTTTGAGTTTACTTTGGAAACGGATGTAACAGTTAGCAAGGCTGTAAATAATGTGACACAAGCACTTTTTGACCGAAAGGTATTAAGCGACCTGCAGGGGCATTCTCATGAGATCATGGGAAAATATGTATTTAAATATAATACTATTGTGGAAATTCCTGATATGGGCTATTATTATGTTTTGGATGAATATATTGAGGCTGAAAACGGAGAGCAAACAAAAACAGACCGTTTGTACGCAGTAGAAGTATATACGGGAGCACCAAACCGGTTGATTTATGATGAAAATGGCCAGATGGGACTTATTTCCCTAAGCACGCCATAAAATAAAACAGGAAAGGGATTAGCAATGTATAAGATTTTAGAAACCAAAGAGCTTGCTGCCAATATTTTTTATATGGTAGTAGAAGCAAAGCGAGTAGCCAAAGCATGTAAACCCGGTCAATTTGTTATTGTCAGAACAGATGAGGAGGCAGAGCGGATTCCATTAACCATCTGTGATTATGATGCTGAAAAAGGGACTGTAACTATTGTATTTCAGATCGTGGGAGCGGGAACACAAATTATGTCATCTTTAAAAGCAGGTGATTCTTTCCATGATTTTGTTGGGCCTTTGGGCTGTCCTTCAGAGTTTGTGAAGGAAGAGATAGAAGCACTTAAGAAAAAGAAAATGTTGTTTGTGGCAGGAGGCGTGGGAACAGCTCCTGTATATCCTCAGGTGAAATGGCTTCATGAAAGAGGCATAGATGCAGATGTGATTGTGGGAGCCAAGACAAAAGATTTGTTGATTCTGGAAGAAGAAATGAAGAACGTGGCAGGCAATTTGTATGTTACCACAGATGACGGCTCTTATGGAAGAAGCGGGATGGTCACACAGACAATTACAGATCTTGTTAATGAAGGAAATCATTATGATGTATGTGTGGCAATCGGCCCCATGATTATGATGAAATTTGTCTGCAAGCTTACGAAGGAATTAGGCCTTCCTACAATTGTCAGCCTGAATCCTATTATGGTGGATGGAACAGGCATGTGTGGAGCATGTCGTGTGACGGTAGGTGGTAAAGTGAAATTTGCCTGTGTGGATGGTCCTGAATTTGACGGACATCAGGTGAATTTTGATGAGGCAATGCAGCGTCAGCAGATATACAAAACAGCAGAGGGAAGAGCATTCCTGAAAGCCAAAGAAGGGGACACCCATCATGGTGGATGCGGAAATTGCGGAGGTGATAAGTAAATGGACGTATTGAAAAAGGTTCCCGTAAGGGAGCAGGATGCAAAGGAAAGAGCAGCCAATTTTGAGGAAGTCTGCCTTGGATATAACAAAGAGGAAGCAATGGAAGAGGCTTCAAGGTGTATCAACTGTAAAAATGCACAATGCATCAAGGGATGTCCTGTGGCAATTAATATTCCGGCATTTATTGAACAGGTAAAGGAAGGAAATATTGAAAAAGCATATCAGGTGATCAGTGAATCATCCGCGCTTCCGGCAGTGTGCGGGCGTGTATGCCCCCAGGAAAGCCAGTGTGAAGGAAAATGTATCAGAGGGATTAAAGGAGAACCGGTTTCTATCGGCAAACTGGAGCGTTTTGTTGCAGACTGGGCCAGTGAAAATGGAATTATTCCCCAAGGGGCCGATCAGAAAAACGGTAAAAAGGTTGCTGTTATTGGTTCCGGACCGGCAGGGCTTACCTGTGCAGGGGATTTGGCAAAAATGGGATACGAAGTGACTATTTTTGAAGCTCTCCATGAAGCAGGCGGCGTACTGGTTTATGGTATTCCAGAGTTTCGTCTTCCCAAAACAAAGGTGGTGGCAAGAGAAATTGAAAATGTGAAGTCTCTTGGCGTAAAAATTGAAACTAATGTTGTTGTGGGCAAGTCTGTTACTATTGATGAGCTGCTAAAAGAGGAAGGATTTGATGCTGTATTTATTGGCTCAGGAGCAGGACTTCCCAAGTTCATGGGGATTCCTGGTGAGCAGGCAAACGGTGTATTTTCTGCAAATGAGTACTTAACCAGAAGCAATTTGATGAAGGCTTTTGACGAAAATTCCAATACGCCTATTATGAGGGGAAATAAAGTGGCTGTGGTAGGCGGCGGAAATGTGGCAATGGATGCGGCAAGAACAGCACTGCGTCTTGGAGCGGAAGTACATATTGTATATAGAAGAAGTGAAGAAGAATTACCGGCGCGTGTGGAAGAAGTTCATCATGCAAAAGAAGAAGGAATTATATTTGATCTTCTCACTAATCCAGTTGAGGTAATTGAGGATGAAAAAGGCTGGGTAAAGGGAATCAAATGCATTAAAATGGAATTGGGAGAACCTGATGAATCAGGAAGGAGACGCCCTGTGGAGGTTCCCGGATCAGAGTTTGTGATTGATGTGGATACTGTAATCATGTCTCTTGGAACATCGCCCAATCCGCTTATTTCTTCTACTACGGAAGGGCTGGAAGTCAATAAATGGAAATGTATTGTGGCAGATGAAGAATTTGGTAAAACCACGAAAGAAGGAGTATATGCCGGTGGTGATGCTGTCACGGGAGCAGCAACAGTTATTCTTGCTATGGGTGCAGGCAAGGCAGGCGCAAAGGGAATCGATGAGTATATAAAAAATAAATGATAAACAATGTACCTTTGTATCAGACTGTGCCGGAGACTCTTTCGGCACAGTTTTTGCATGAAACCGGAGGCAAAGCGTAAGATTGTCTGATGTTAATAAAATAAGAAAATATTAATAAATTTTATTCCTTAAATTAAAAGAAATATTGTATAGTAAAAGACGGAGAGTTAAAATGGTAAATCATATTGTTTTATGGAATATAAAAGGGGACTTGTCAGTACAGGAAAAAAGGGAAGCGGCTCTTACAATTAAAAGTAAATTACAGGCAGTGGCACAGAAGGTGGAGGGTGTGATTTCACTTGAAGTAGTAATTAACGAAATGGAATCCAGCAATAAGGATATTGCGCTGATTTCTAAATTTGAGTCAGAAAAAGCCCTTGAGGCTTATCAGGTTTCCCCTGAACATGTGGAGGCAGGAAAATATATCAAAACTGTCACTGAGGGACGAAGCTGTTTTGATTTTTGTGAATAAAAGAGGATAAAAAGAGGGAGAACGATGCGAAAGATATTTGATGAAGATGATGATGACGGATATTCTGACCTGGATAAGAAAAAGATTCTGGTGACGATCATTCCTTTTGTACTAATTATAATTATTCTTGCAGTCACACTTGCTGTAGGCGGCATGAAAAAAGAAAAGAATGATTTGGAGGATTTGCAGCAAAGTATTATGGATTATGCAGACGAGCATGGAGAAACAGAATCATCCGGCAGGCAGGAGGAACAAAGTACGCCGGACAAGGCAGAGGAAGCATCACCTTCCATTCCCCCGGATGATACTGATAAGGTAACGGTTTCACCTGGTCCGGTTCCTGATAAAGATGTTATGGAGCAGGGAAAAGTTGACTTTAGCAAAGTTACATATAGTACGGAATCGCAGCTTAAGGAAATGATGGCTTATTGGGCGGATAACAATCAAAAGGCTCTGGATGACCTTGCAAATCTGGAACGGTTTATGGCTATGTCATGGAGTCTTAAAGGAACAGATGATTGCTATTATTATGGTCAAAAGGATGCAAATGGTCTGCCAAATGGTACGGGAATTGCAGTTTACAGAGATAATCAATATTATTATGGAGAATGGAAAAATGGATTAAGGAGCGGAAATGGAACCTGGATTCATTATCATATTCATCTGGCAGAAAATAAAACGGATCTGTTTACTTATCATCAATACACTGGTGGATGGAAAGACGATTTGCCATCAGGGGAAGGCTCGGAACATTACGAATACGATACTGCGCTTTTAAAAGAAGGGATTGGGTATGATACGAATCTGGTAGGAAGCTATTTAAATGGTATGATTCATGGAGAGTTTTTTATTACCAATTTATATGCAGACGGAACGGTTAAAGAATGGAATGCCAGTGCTGAGAAGGGGGCTTGGATTTATCAAAGCGAAACCAAGGATAAGAAGGGAAACAGGACTGTTTATGTGGATATTCATGATCCTGAAAATTATATCTGGATGAAGCCGGAAGAGAATGTGAATATTAAAGTTCCCTGCCTGATTGCAAATGCAGTAGTAAGGTCTGCTTCTTCATAAAAATAAGTGGAAACCTTTGCCGCTTCGTAGTAAAATAATAAAAGGGGTTAAAGGAGGTTTCATTATGGCATGGTGTCCCAAATGTGAAAGTGAGTATGTAGATGGAATTACAGTATGTGCAGATTGTGGATGTAAATTAGTGGAGTCTTTAGGGAAGGACAAGCTGTTTGACGAAGAAAAGGAATATTTTCCGGAAGAGATTCAGGTATTTGAAGATACATCAAATACAATTGAGTTTGAGGAAGAGGAACTTCCAGAGCGTAAATCACATACAGTTTATGTGAACAATGAAGAAAGAGCAGAAGAAAACAGAACATCGGCTTATACACTTTTATCGGTAGGCGGTATTGGTTTTGTTGTTATTGTTTTGATATTTATTGATGTAATAGACTTACATATGTCGCTGACTAATAAATATATGGTTACTGGCGTTATGGGGGCGCTGTTTATTCTTTTTATAGTTATGGGCATTGTATCCATGAAGAACTCAAGGATTTTAAAGCGTAAAGCATCAAAAGAAAATAAGCTGACTATAGAGATTAAGAAATGGTGTGTGGAAAATATTAAGAAAAACCAGGTGGATGAGAAGCTTAATATTATAGGACAGCCAGAAGAACTGCAGTATTTTCAGCGTTTTGATTATATGAAAAAGATAATTCAAAATCAGTTTGTAAATTTGGATGAAGGCTATCTGGAACGGTTGATCGAAGAGATTTATCCGGAAATTTTTGAGGAAAATTGTGAATGAAGGTCACCATAATCTGTGTTGGAAAAATAAAAGAAGATTTTTACAGGAAGGCTGTTTCCGAATATGAAAAGCGCCTTAGCAGGTACTGCAAGCTGGACATTATTGAGGTACAGGATGAAAAAACGCCTGATAATGCCAGCCCTGCCTTGGAAGAGCAGATTAAAGAAAGAGAAGCAGCCCGTATTTTTAAATATATAAAAGAGGATGCACATGTTATTTCATTGGAAATTACGGGAAGTAAACCGGATTCCGTGTCCTTTGCCAATCAGTTAAATCAGTTGGCAGTTCAGGGGAAAAGCCATATTCAGTTTATTATTGGCGGATCTTTGGGACTGCATCAAAGCGTGTCCGATGCGTCGCATCAGGCGGTCAGTTTTTCAAATATGACATTTCCACATCAGCTTATGAGAGTTATTCTTTTAGAACAAATTTATAGAGGCTATCGTATTATTAAGGGCGAACCCTATCATAAATGAATTTTGGTACATGAAATATTTTGGAAGACAGGCGGAGATTATTATGAGAATGTATGATTTGATAATGAAAAAAAGAAATGGAAAAGCGTTATCTAAAGAAGAAATAAATTATATGGTATCAGGTTACACAAAGGGGGAAATTCCCGATTACCAAATGTCAGCCATGATGATGGCAATTTATTTTGTAGGAATGAATGAGGAAGAAACCCTTTTTCTAACAATGGCAATGGCAGAAAGCGGGGATATGCTGGATTTATCTTCTATTTCAGGAGTTAAGGTGGATAAACACAGTACCGGAGGCGTTGGGGATAAAACATCCCTTGCGCTGGTACCTATGGCTGCCGCATGTGGAGTTAAAATTGCTAAAATGAGCGGAAGGGGATTAGGGCATACAGGGGGAACCATTGATAAACTGGAAAGTTTTAAAGGATTTTCTACAGAAATATCTACCCGGCAGTTTCTTAAAAATGTAGATGAAATAGGAATTGCCATTATGGGGCAGACAAAAGAGCTTGCCCCTGCTGATAAAAAATTATATGCATTAAGAGATGTAACGGCAACAGTTGATAATATGTCCCTTATTGCGTCATCTATTATGAGCAAAAAGCTGGCTGCCGGGGCAGATGCTATTGTATTGGATGTGAAAACAGGAAGCGGCGCTTTTATGAAAAGACAGGAGGATGCATATGCCCTGGCAGAAGAAATGGTAAGGATCGGACAAAATGCAGGACGAAATACGGTTGCGGTAATATCGGATATGGATCAGCCGCTGGGAAATATGGTAGGAAATGCTCTGGAAGTTAAGGAGGCAATTGATACTTTGCTGGGAAAAGGAGCAGAGGATTTCACCGAACTGTGCTACACATTAGGAAGCTATATGCTTATGATGGGAGGAAAAGCCGAAAGTGAAGAACAGGGAAAGGAAATGCTTAAGAAGGTCATTGAAGATAGCAGCGCACTTAATAAGCTGGCAGAATTTGTAAAGGCCCAGGGAGGAGATGAGCGCATGGTTTATAATCCGGAGCTTTTGCCCAAAGCCAGTCTGATTGAGCCAGTATGCGCGTCAAAAGATGGATGGGTGAATAAGCTGGTCTGCGACCAGGTTGGGATATGTTCTTTGCTTTTAGGAGGAGGACGCGAGACGAAAGAAAGCGTCATTGATTTATCTGTGGGAATTGAGCTGAAAAAGAAAACCGGTGATTATGTAAAAAAAGGAGAGGTGCTTGCTTATCTGCATGCAAATGACCGGGTAAAACTTGGGACGGCAAAGGAAAGACTTCTTGACGCCTATCATATAGGAGAAGAGGAAAAGAAAACAAATTCCATTATAATTGAAGTGGTAAAACAGGTATAGGCGGCAGATAGTTTTCATATATTGTGATATGAGAAAAGGGATGAGTCGAAAATCAAAATATAACTGGAGTCAATCCAGAGAAGAGAGAAAAGATACGAAATTATCTGCTTCTGGGAAAGAGCTTGTGGTGGAGTCATTGAAACTGCCAAAAGATTCTCTCCTTGGAGCATCCATAGTCACCGTTACAGGGAATACGGATGCCTTTGTTGAAAACTATAAAGGGATTATAGAATATACAAGCCAAATAATTTTGCTGCAAGGGAAAACCTGTAAAATTGAAATATGCGGCAGACGTCTTACGATTGTTTATTATACCAATGAGGATATGAAGATTAACGGGTGGATAGAATCTGTCCGTTATCTTTTATAAAAAGGGAATAAAAATTTTTTCAAAACCGGAGAGCATTAAGGTATAAAACTTGCGGCGGAGGTGTGCTATGATACAGGTTATTCGGTACTTAAAGGGGTACCTGGCAATTACGGTGTCCGGATTTTCCCCTGAAAGATTTATGAATCTTTGCAGTCATCATAATATATTTCTTTGGGATATTGAAAACCACAAAGATTACTATACAATGAAAATCAGTCTGAAAGGATTTTACCGACTGAAAGGCATTACAAGAAAAACAGGTACAAGGGTAGCCATAACCAGGCGTTATGGATTGCCCTTTCTTTCTGTGACAATGTGGAAACGTCGGATTTTTATGCTGGGATTACTGGGAAGCCTTTTCTTTTGGATTTGGATGTCAAGATTCATATGGGCGATAGAAATAGAGGGAAACTATTACGTTACAACGGATGTATTTCAGGATTTCCTTGAAGAAAACGGGTTTAAGATAGGTATGAAGAAGGAAAGTGTGGAAATAGAGGCTCTTGAAAAAGCAATCAGGACGCAGTTTGATATTGTAACATGGACTTCGGCCCAGATAGACGGGACAAAGCTGCTGATTCAAGTGAAGGAAAATGATTTGATTCTGGTGGAAAATAAGGAAGAGCCTGATTTAAATGAGGGGGAAGGAATGGATTTAACTGCGGGAAAGAGCGGCACCGTTATTAGTATTGTGACCAGAAGCGGTGTTCCTTTGGTTACAGCTGGAATGGAGGTGGAAAAGGGAGATATTCTGGTAGAGGGAGGGGTGCCTATCTATAATGATGACGGCAGTGTGAAGCGGTATGATTTTTGCAGGGCTGATGCCGATATTATGCTTAGGTGTATTTATGAAATGCAGGAAGAAATGGAAGAAAAATATGAACAAAAGCAATATACGGGAAGAGAGAGAAAATATCCTTTTATTTTGTTTGGCAGTAAAAAATTGGGAATTCCGCCAATTGGCAGTCAGTTTGATCAAAGTGATGCTGTAGAAGAAAAGACACAGCTTTGCCTGTTTAACAATTATTATCTGCCGGTGTATGTGGGGTATGATTTTGTGAGGGAGTACACAACGGAAGAAAAAACTTACACAAAAGAAGAAGTAAAAAGCATATTTGAGAATAAAATACAAAAATTTATAGAAACTTTACAGGAAAAAGGGGTTCAAATTATAGAAAAAAATGTTACAATAAATAAGACTTCCGGCGTATGGAAAATGAGTGTAGATTTTTTGGCGGTGGAAAAGACAGGAACAGCACAAAAAACACATTTGATACAGGTGGAAGAAGATCCGGAACCGGAAGAGGAAACAGAATAACAGAAAGATCAGGAGCAGCATATGGGAGAGATTTCCGAAGTCGTTAGTGTACCGGCAAAAGACCAGATGAATGTTTTTGGGCAATTTGATTCAAATATTAAAAAGTTGGAGCAGCAGCTGCAGGTATCCATTTCAGACAGAAACGGTGAGGTACGGATCAGTGGAAGCGAAACATTAGTCCGGCAGGCTAAAGCAGTGCTTGCTTATCTGACAGAATTATCAATGAGAGGAAATGTGATCCAGGAACAGAGTGTGGATTATGCAATTACTATGAGTATGGAAGAAAATGAGGACATTTTATTGGAAATAGATAAAGACTGTATTTGTCATACGGTGTCGGGAAAGCCCGTTAAACCTAAAACTCTTGGACAGAAGCAGTATGTTGATGCAATCCGGAATAATATGATTGTATTTGGCTTAGGGCCGGCAGGTACTGGTAAGACTTATCTTGCTATGGCTATGGCGATAACTGCTTTTAAAAATCAGGAGGTAGAGAGGATCATACTTACCAGACCGGCAATTGAAGCAGGAGAAAAGCTGGGATTCCTTCCGGGAGATCTGCAAAGCAAGGTAGATCCTTATTTAAGGCCTTTATATGACGCACTATATCAGATTATGGGTGGAGAAACATTTGCCAGGAATATGGAAAGAGGATTGATCGAGGTTGCACCTTTAGCATATATGAGAGGCAGGACTTTGGATAATGCTTATATTATTTTAGATGAAGCCCAGAATACTACGCCTGCGCAGATGAAAATGTTTCTGACCAGAATTGGTTTTGGCTCTAAAGTGGTGGTTACAGGGGATGCTACACAAAAAGACTTATCGCCTGGAGCTGCATCGGGGCTCGATGTGGCAATCAAAGTTTTACGGGGTATCGAAGGTATTTCGCTTTGTAATATGTCCAGCAGGGATGTAGTCAGACATCCTTTAGTGCAAAAGATAGTAAAAGCTTACGAGGTATATGAAGCAAAAGAAAGCAGCGGTACGAAACGAAAAAGTAGGAATTCAGGTTATGAAAAAAAACATTGAGAATATTTTCTTATTTCTTTTTACGATAATAGTCAGTGCTTTGGCAGCTTATTTTTATCATATGGAAACCATAAGGATTGCAGGCGTTATAATTATAGTTACTGCCGGATGCGGCTGTGTGTGGTTTGGAATAGAGAAAAGCAGCCAGGAGAAAAGCTTTTTATTTGATAATGAAGAGCATTTTGGAAGATTTATGGCAGTATATCTGCTGGCTTTATTAGGAAGTGTTGCTTTCCCTATGCTTCCGGTGGGCGGATGGCCCTATCTGGTTATTTTTATTGGATTAATGCTCTTTAGCAATCAAATGATAGGAATTTCGGTGGGAAGCGTACTATTGATGATATCTGTCATGCTTCAGGGAAGTGATGCCAGTACCTTTTTTATTTATTTTATCGGCGGTCTTGTAGGAATTACAGTTTTCTCTTATGTGGATAAAAGTTTTAAAATCTGGCTGCCTCTTTTAGTTTCACTTTCGGTTCAAATGGTGTGTCTGTCCATTCAGGAAGTATTATTGGTTAATGAAGTGCTGAACATTTATATGTTTATAATACCGGCAGTTAACATTATGGTTTGCCTGATACTTCTTTTGATTCTTCTTAAATATTTCAGTTTTTCTATTATCTATGGAAGCAGGAATATTTATATGGACATTAATGATCCGGAGTGTCCACTTTTGGTAGAACTAAAAACATTTTCCAAGGAGGAGTATTACAGAGCTGTACATACGGCATACTTATGCGACAGAATAGCTAAAAGGCTGAATTTAGATTATGCGGTGGTAAAGGCCTGCGGGTATTATCACAGAATTGGAATCATGAGAGGCGAAAATAATTGGGAAAATGTAAGTGCAATATTGCAGGAATACAAGTTTCCAATAGAGGTACAAACGATTCTGCAAGAATATATAGATAAAAATGAAATCATTATTTCCAAAGAGACAGTGGTACTTCTTTTTTGTGACACGGTGATCTCATCAATCAGTTATCTTTTTTCACAAAATTCACAGGCAAATATGGATTATCAGAAAATTATTACTGCAATATTTAAGAAAAAGCTTGAAAGTGGTATGATAGACTATAGCAGATTGACCTTTGGAGAACTTCAGGAAATGAAAAAGATACTTGTGGAGGAAAAGCTGTATTATGACTTCTTACGTTGAGAATGAAACAGATATAGAATTTGAGTTTGACATAAAACAACTTTTGGATACAGTTATGGAGCAAGTGCTTGATATGGAAAAATGTCCTTATGAAGCACAGGTGAATCTGCTGATTACAGATAATCAGGGCATTCATGAGTTTAACATGCAATACCGTCAGGTAGATGCACCTACGGATGTACTTTCTTTTCCTATGATCCCATTTCAAAAGGAGGCCGGGTTTTCTGTAGTAGAGGAGGGGGAAGCAGATTATTTTGATCCGGAAAGTGGAGAGCTTCTTTTAGGAGATATTATTATATCTGCCGAAAAAGCATTTGAACAGGCAGAACAGTACGGGCATTCTGCAAAAAGAGAGCTGGCTTTTTTGATGGTGCATAGTTTACTTCATTTATGTGGCTATGATCATATGGTGGAAAAAGAAGCAGGTATAATGGAGGAAAAACAGGAAAGGATACTTTCTTTCCTTGGAATTACAAGAGGAGACATTTTATGAAAAGACCGGAGAGAAAAAGGACGATTTCCTCAAGAAAAGATCAATATATGACCACTGTCTTACTTGTTGCTATGGGGGCTTTGATATTCCGTATTCCTTTGGGACTTATGATTGGTGATAAGGGAATTACATGTTATGCTTCAGCATATGAGATTTATTTGGTAGTTGCAGGCACAGCATCATATGGATTGTCAGAAGCTGTTGCAGCATTAGTCAAGTTTCGGGTAAAAAGAGAACAATATAAAAATGCACGAATGGTTTTAAATGGAGCGCTGCTCTTTGGCGGTGCTTTGGGATTGATTTTCAGTGCGTTTTTTTGCATTTCAGGGCAATTTGCTGCAGAAAAGATTTTACATGTGCCATTAGCCGGTTTAGCAGTTTCCATGATGGCTCCTTCTATGTTTTTTATAATTTTAACAGGTGTTTTTAAAGGTTATTTCCAGGGGAGTGGATCAAGGATGCCTGCCCTGCATTCCAATATACTGCATTTGATCATTATGTTTGCAGGAGGGCTTTCAGGGGCGGCTTTCGTCCATGGGTATGGATTAAAAGTTTCCGCACTCTTACAAAATGATGATTATGCTGGTGCATATGGTGCAATGGGGGCATCAATAGGCCTGTTAGCGGCATCCATACTTTGCTTTCTTCATATGCTGGTTCTGTACTTTATTTATAAAAGCTCTTTAAAAAAGCAGACTGGAAGAGAAGTACCTAAAAATCAGGATTTTGGTTTTCATATTATACACATGCTGGTGGGAACAGGCGTGATGTATTCACTTGTCTGGCTGTGTTTTCAAGGCTTGCCGCTGATTGATCAGTATTTGTTTTTTCTACTGGGGGACAGGTCAGGGGAAAGTATTGCTGCATGGGGCGTCTATTATGGAAAATGCCTTGTTTTTTACGGGATTATCAGTGGAATTATTATAATTTTCTGCATGGGAGCTGTTCGCAGGACGGCAGGACTTATTGAACGGGACGAGCAAAGAATGGCAAGAGAAAAGCTTGGAATATTAATTCATCAGTGTGCTGTGATTTCCCTGCCGGCGGCTGTACTGTTGGCAGTATTTTCAGGAAACCTTTTGGAAATACTATCTGCGGATGCAGGCAGACAGACAGTAGGATGGATGCAGTTAGCAAGCATACTTATTGTTTTTTGTGTTTATACAGCAGTTTTTGTTGAAATACTGGTAAGAAGCAGGAAAATAAAATATGTTGTGCTTATAGGTGCTGGTGCGCTTCTTTTGCATGTTGGACTTTTATCTTTAATGCTAAAAATTACAAAGCTGGGAATTACAGCCGTGTTGATTGCGGTGATTGCTTTCTATGTACTGGCAGCTGGAGCAGGATTTTGGCTGATCAGTCGTTTCATTCAGTACACACAGGAATGGATAAAAAGTTTTGCAATTACTATCATTGATTCTGCTGTTTCAGGAGTGATTGCAATGCTGCTGAATAAGGTGTTTTCTCCCCTGCTGGGTGCTGTTGTTTCGATGATTATCTGCCTTTTAATAGCAATTATTGTTTATCTGGTTCTTTTAGTAATAACCAGAGCTTTTGACGAGGAAGAATTAGAAGAAATGGCCGGTGGCGGAATATTAATTATGTTGATGGGAATGCTGCGCTTTAGATAGATAGTCTTGGTAATGGTATAAATTTGAATATTTTGGCTGATACTGTTTAAAAAGAAATGGTAAAGGTGTGCATTTTATGAAATTTGTAAGACGTATCAGCATTTTTTTTATTTACCCCTTAACTATGTTTGCTCTTGGATTTGCTTCTAACATGGCTATTATGGATTTTTTTTATCCGGGAGATAGTAAAGTAAAGCTGCAGATGGAAGAAGAGAAAAAAAATCAGGAAGAAACTGTGCCGGTGTCAGTCAGTGATGAACCAATAATGACAGCCAATACGCAATATATAGTGCAGTCCTATAATACTATAACAGGAGAAACATTGGAAGAAGAAGCGGTATCACCAGATAAATTTATGGGATTAAGCAGGGAAAAATTAGTTCAGGAAATTGATGAATACAATAGAAATCCGTCTCTTTCTGATTTGGAGCTGGGCTTTTTGCACATGGAATTAATTTCTTTTTCTTCAGGAAAAGTAGTAGTTCGAAAAAGTTTTGAACCTGAACAGGAAGAAAAAGGTTTTTTTCTTTTAAATGAGAATCATTATGTGGTAGTTTATGATCATCAACTGTCTCAAGTCTATATGAGTACAGATATTTTGGTGGAAGAACTGCCGGAAAATCTTCAAAATGAAATCTTAAACATGAAGTTTATAGAAGATGAAGGAGAATTATATAATTTTCTTGAGTCTTATTCCAGTTAGTATTATAGTAATCCATGACGATAATATTTAATGAATATTTTTGTGCGTGAAAGCGAAAGAAATGAGGAAATAGATGGAGAAAAAAATAGCGATAGCAATAATCGGAGCAGGAGCTTCCGGAATGACTGCAGCCATAGCGGCAGCTAGAAATGGAGCTGAAGTTACGCTATTTGAAAAAAATGACAGGGTGGGGAAAAAAATACTTTCTACTGGAAATGGAAAGTGTAATTTAACTAATTTGGAATTTGATTTGGAGCAGTACTTTTGTGAAGATAAAGTAAAGCTTCAAAAACAATTTGATTCATTTTCAGTATGGGAGACAATTTCCTTTTTTGAAAGCTTAGGACTGATGGTTAAAAGTAAAAATGGATACATCTATCCTTATTCGGAACAGGCATCATCAGTGTTAGATATTTTGCGGATGGAACTTAAACAGTGCAGGGTTAAAGTGGTAACAGATACGGAAATAACGGAAGCTGTCTGCCTGGAAAGGAGTGGAAAATTTCAAATTAAGGATAAAGAGGGAAAAACATATTGCTTTAACAGATTGATTTTATCTTGCGGTAGTCCGGCTTCCCTGAAAAAAGGAGATGGAACTGTTGGATACGAAATTGCAAAAGGATTTGGACACAGAATCAGGCCGGTTGTTCCGGGGCTGGTTCAGCTTAAGTCAAATGAACGCTTTTTAAAGGCACTTGCAGGAGTGAGATGCCATGCTGATGTGAAACTTATGCTGGATGGAAAAGAGACAGTCTGTGAATCCGGGGAATTGCAGTTTACAGAATATGGGATTTCAGGAATTCCTGTTTTTCAATTAAGCCGTATTGCAGCATATGCACTAAAAAAGAAGCAGTTGGTTACAGTACATATTAATTTTTTCCCGGAACAGGATGAAAAAGTATTTTTTTATACAAATAGATTACGTTACGAATCTCAATTAGAAAAAACATTAGAAGAGTTTTTGACAGGAACGCAAAATAAAAAAATTAATATGGTTATGATTAAGCAGGCAGGCTTTCGCCCGGAAATGAAAGTAAAAGATACCGGATGGAAGAAAATATGGACAATGATGCAAAAATATCAGTGTTTTGTCATACCCATCAGTGATATAAATACAATGGAAAAAGCACAGGTTTGTGCAGGCGGTGTTGATTATACACAATTAAGTGTAAGCTTGCAGTCGAAACTTGTTAAGGGACTGTATTTTGCCGGCGAAATGCTTGATGTGGATGGAAAATGCGGTGGGTATAATTTACAGTGGGCATGGACCAGCGGGTATATCGCAGGCAGGAATGCAGCTAAAATGGATAAAAGGGAAATTAAAGATGCTGAGAATTAATCAGTTAAAACTTCCGGTGGGACATACAGGATCGGAACTGGAAAAGCAGGTAAAAAAAATACTGCGGTGCAGGGAAAAGCCGGAGATTACAATTGTGAGGCGTTCTGTTGATGCAAGGAAAAAGCCGGAGTTATATTTTAATTACATATTAGATGTAAAAGTTAAGAATGAGGCAGATATTTACCGAAGATGTAATAAAAAGCAGGTACAAATATACAGGGAGGTTTTCTACCATTTTCCGGTCAGCGGATATTCAGGGGATGTAAGACCTGTGATTATCGGGACAGGACCAGCCGGACTCTTCTGCGGTTATATGTTGGCAAAGGCCGGATTTAAGCCGATCCTTTTAGAACGTGGTCGTTCCATAGAACAAAGAACAATGGATGTGGAAAGCTTTTGGGAAAATGGAAATTTAAATCCTGAGTCAAATGTACAATTTGGTGAGGGAGGTGCAGGAACATTTTCAGATGGAAAGCTTAACACATTGGTAAAAGATAAATATGGAAGAAATAAAAAGGTATTGTCTTTGTTTGTGGAGTTTGGGGCGCCAGAGGAAATCTTGTATGACTATAAGCCGCATATAGGTACTGATGTGCTGAGAAAAGTTGTGGTAAATATCCGGAAAGCTATTGAAAATATGGGCGGAGAAGTCAGATTTTCTTCTAAGGTAACTGGGATTGAAGCTGAGGAAAATCAGGTATCTGCCCTGATTATTAATGAAATGGAAAGGCTGGAAACAAAATTTGTTGTTTTAGCTCCGGGACATAGTGCAAGGGATACATTTGAAATGCTTCACCATAAGGGAATCTTAATGGAAGCCAAATCTTTTGCCCTGGGAATGCGCGTGGAGCATCCCCAGGAGATAATTAATTTGTCCCAATACGGAAAATCAGAAGAAAAGATATTGGGAAATGCGGCTTACAAGGTAACCGCAAAGGCTTCAGATCAAAGAGGAGTATATTCATTTTGCATGTGTCCGGGAGGTTATGTAGTAGATGCGTCTTCCGAACAGGGGCGCCTTGTAGTTAATGGCATGAGTTACAGCGGCAGAAGTGGATGTAATGCAAACAGTGCAATTATTGTGTCGGTGACGCCGGAAGATTTTGAAGGAGAAGGTGTTCTTGCAGGAATGGAATTTCAAAGAAAACTGGAAGAAAAAGCGTTTCAGACAGGACTTGGCACAATACCGGTGGAAAGATATTCTGATTATAAAGAGGCAGTTGATGGAATGATGGGGAGAAAGCACAAAGAATATCAGAAGAAACCATCGATGATTTCACAGAATTTTACACCTCAAATAAAGGGAAGATGGAGTTATAGGGCTGTTCATGAAATACTTCCCATATCCCTTAGTAAGGCATTTGTGGAGGGAATGGAGCAGTTTGGAAGTGTAATAAAAGGATTTAATGATGGAAATGTACTGGTAGAAGGGGTGGAGAGCAGAACTTCTTCTCCGGTAAGGATTTTAAGGGATGAAAGTCTGCAATCTTCCCTGAAAGGGCTGTATCCTTGTGGTGAGGGAGCTGGATATGCAGGTGGAATTACTTCGGCTGCCATGGATGGAATACGCGTAGCAGAAGAGCTGGCAGTTCATATTATAGGATAGGAAGAGGCACTAAAAATACGAGAGGCTGGTCTTTGATGAAGGCAGGATGCACTGGAAAGGAAAGGTATTGATATGGAGAAAAAAATATTTAGTGGAAAACAAGAGCTGAGAAACAGATATTTAAATTACAGAAATAATCTTTCCATGAAGGAACGAAGGGAAAAAAGTGCTAAAATATGGGAGCAGCTAAAAAAAGAAGATATATTTAAACAGGCTCAGATTCTTCTTGTATATATGGATTACCGAAGTGAGGTTATGACTACGGGATTGGTTGAAGAGTTGTTTGCATTGCAGGAGAAAAGAATTTTTGCACCAAAGGTTGAGGGAATGGACATTCAATTTTATGAGGTAACCAGTATGGAAGATTTTGCAGAAGGATATCAGGGAATTAGAGAGCCATTAGGAGACAGTGCAGGATTATTTACAAATAAAATATTACAGGATACAGAAGCCCTAATTCTGGTTCCAGGTGCAGTATTTGACAGGGAACGGGGGCGTATGGGGTATGGCAAAGGATTTTATGACAGGTATCTTACAGCTTTTCCCAGGCTTCATAGCGCTGCTTTTGCTTTTGAATGCCAGATCACCAGGAAAGTGCCAATGGAAACACATGATATCAGACCGGATTTGATTATAACAGATACAGAGGTTATCAGATAATAGGTTTGCAGCAGTAAAATAAAATTTAAGGGAATGGTACATAAAAGATGGAATTGCTAAATCAATTAGGAAAAAATGCGTCAGACGCTAAATATGAACTTCAGAAACTAACTACGGAAGAAAAAAATCATGCGTTATGTAAAGCGGCCAGCGCACTTGTTGAAGAAAGTGATTTGTTATTGCGGGAAAATGCAAAGGATATTGCAAAAGGAGAGGAAAAGGGAATGCATCCTGCTTTGCTTGACCGGCTGCGCCTTACGGAAGAAAGAATTAAAGGAATGGCAGAGGGACTTTTACAGGTTGCGGAGCTTCCAGATCCTGTTGGAGGGATAATTGAAACCATAGAACGCCCCAATGGACTTAGAATCGAGAAAAGAAGAGTACCTATGGGAGTTATTGGTATGATCTATGAATCCCGTCCCAATGTTACGGCAGATGCTTTCGGCCTTTGTTTTAAGAGTGGAAATGCAGTTATTTTAAAAGGGGGAAGTGATGCGGTTTGCTCCAATATTGCAATTACCGGAATCATTAGACAGGCTCTTAAAGAAGAAGGAATTACGGAGGATGCCATTCAACTAATAGAGTCTTCGGACAGGGCGGTAACCCGGGAATTTATGCGGATGAAGGAATATGTAGATTTACTGATTCCCCGGGGAGGCGCCGGACTTATTAAAAGTGTGGTGGAAAATAGCATTATACCGGTAATTGAGACTGGTACTGGAAATTGTCATATTTATGTAGATGAATCTGCAGATATTGAAAAAGCAATTCAGATTATTTTAAACGCAAAGACACAACGGATTGGAGTGTGCAATGCCTGTGAATCTTTAGTAATTCATGAAAACATAAAGGACGTGCTGCTTCCGCGTCTTGCAGATGCATTGAAAACATATCATGTGGAAATTAGGGGAGATGATAAGGTACGTCAGGTGATTGATTGTGTGCCTGCGACAGAAGAGGACTATGGAACAGAGTACCTGGATTATATTATTTCCATGAAAACCGTATCGTCTGTAGATGAGGCTGTTGCTCATATTAATAAATATAGTACCAGACATTCTGAATCAATTATTACGGAAAAGAAAGAGAGCGCTGAAAAGTTTTTAAATGAAGTGGATGCCGCTTGTGTTTATGCAAATGCTTCTACAAGATTTACAGATGGATTTGAATTTGGATTTGGAGCAGAAATAGGTATCAGTACACAAAAGCTTCACGCCAGAGGCCCAATGGGGCTTAAAGAATTAACCTCCTATAAGTATGTGATTATAGGTAATGGACAGGTAAGATACTAATTAACTTTAAAAACAACGGACAGTTCTAAAAGAGCTGTCCGTTGTTTTTTATATGAGAATATCTAATAAAATATTATAAATTGCTCTTTAAAAATGGTAGTTTAGGGCGAAAAAAGTAATAATATCACATGTTATGTAAAAATGTGTCGAAATATGTAATAAATATAATCTAAATATAATTTTTATAAAAATCCAAAAAATGTCAAAAAATATCGAAAAACATCAGTAGTTATTCATAAAAGGCTTATAAATTTGCAGATCAGTAGGTCTTGACTTCCTTCCAGAGATTGTTATATAGTTCAGTACCTTCTACTCCCAGATATTGAAAGGTTTCCAAATTTTCATAGCAGCTAAGATCAGGGAATGCGATGGGTGAATTTTTAATATCGGTGTCTTCGATCAAAGCATATGCAGCGGTATTTGGAGTGGAATAGGTAATATATTCAAAATTGAGCAGGGCAATGTCAGGACGACACATAAAATTTATAAAGGCTTCTGCATTTTCCTTGTTGGCTGCATTTTTAGGGATTACCCAACTATCAATCCATACATTAGTGCCTTCTTTGGGAATGACGTAAGCAAGATCCGGATTTTCCTGAATGGTATAAATTGCTTCACCGGAGTAAATAACGCCGATGGCTGCCTCGCCGCCAATCATTTTGTCTCTTACCTGATCAATAACATACGCCTGAACAAGTTTTTTCTGCTCAATCAAAGCATTTTTTGCGGTTTCAAGCTCTGCTGCATTTAATGTATTCATGGAATAACCATTCAACTTAAGTGCAACCATAAAGGCGTCTCTTACAGAATCCTGCATAAGAATATTATCGTAATAGGTGTCATCCCAAAGAACAGCCCAGCTGTCAATCGGTTCTTTTACCATTGTTTTATTGTAAAGGATTCCTACGGTTCCAAAGCAGTAGGGGACGGAATATTTGTTTTCCGGATCAAATTCTCTGGACTGTTCAAAATATTGGCGGCCGATATTTACCGCATTTGGGATATGATCAAAATTAATTTCTGCAAGGAGGTTATTTTCAATCATTTTTTGTATCATATAATCAGAAGGGCAGATCACATCATATATTGTGGAACCGGACTCCATTTTAGGATACATTATTTCATTGGTTTCAAATTCTTCGTAAATTACTTTAATTCCGGTTTCTTCTTCAAACATGTCAATTGCCATGGGATCAATGTATTCACCCCAGTTATATACAATTACCTGGCCATTTTTTGAAGAAGCAGAACTTCCGCAGCCTGTCAGCATGAAAAATAAAACGCCATAAAGTGTAAAAATCAGATAGAACAGTTTTTTCATTGTAATCTCCATTATAAATATAAAAGGGTTAAGTAAATGCAGGTTTCTTTTTAGTGTGTGGCATTTTTATTGTCATCAGGCGATTTGTTGACAAGCAGTAAAAGAAGCAGCACCGTAAAAAAAATGATAGTGGAAAGGGCATACATTTCCGGTTTGATTCCCTTTTTTACTTCCGTGTATATTTTGGTGGATAGGGTGTCTACTCCGGCACCCTTTGTAAAATGAGTAATAATGAAATCATCCAGGGACATGGTAAATGCCATTAAAAATCCTGAAAGAATACCAGGCAGGATTTCCGGAAAAACTACTTTCATAAAACCATATACAGGTCCGGCGCCAAGATCCAGCGCAGCTTCGTAGGTATAAGGATTTAACTGTCTCATTTTAGGAAGTACGTTTAAAATTACATAAGGAATACAAAAGGTAATATGTGACAAAAGGATAGTTCCCATTCCAAACCGGAATCCTGCACTGATAAAAAGAAGCATTAGTGAGATGCCGGTAACAATATCTGCATTCAGCATAGGGATATTAGTTATTCCAATTATAATTGTTCTTGTATGCTTTTTTAAATTCATGATAGAAATACAGGCAATGGTGCCGATTAGAGTGGCAGTGACAGAAGCAATCAGGGCAATGAGCAGAGTATTAAAAAGCGCCTGCATGATTTCCTCATTCGAAAACAGAGACTGGTACCATGTTAAGGTAAAGCCTCCCCATTTTGCCCGGGTTTTGCTTTTATTAAAGGATAGAACAATTAAAGTTGCAATGGGGGCGTAGAGAAAAATAAAAATCAATGCCACATAGAGCCTTTTTATGGTACTTTTTATCATAAGGCTGCCCCCTTTCCATCCTTGTCAAAGACAGCGGATACTACCATATTAAAAATAATAAACATCATAAGCACAATAGACAAACCGCTTCCCAAATGCCAATTGCTTGCCTGTGTAAATTCTTCTTCTATTACATTTCCAATCAAAAGAATTTTCCCTCCGCCAAGCAGTTTGCTGATTAAAAAAGTAGTGAGGGCAGGAATAAATACCATGGTGATGCCGCTGATAATGCCGGGAGTGGTCAAAGGAAGAGTGATTTTTGTAAAAACCTGAAATTCATTTGCACCAAGGTCCCTTGCGGCATGGATTACATTGGGATCAATCTTTATTAAGGAGTTGTAAACAGGCAGCACCATAAAGGGGAGAAAGTTATAAACCATACCAAGTATAATGGCATAGGGAGTATTTATGATTTTAAGGGCAGGCAAATGTAAAAAAGCAAGAATATTATTAATAACGCCTGTTTTTTCCAGCAATGTCTGCCATGCCAGCGTGCGCAGAAGAAAATTCATCCACATGGGAAGAATAAAAATAAGTACAATAATGTTTTTCTGATCAGTCTTTGGATTACTTGACATAGAGCCGGTTGGCAAAGCCTGTCCGCCGCTATATAAGAACATGGCAAGGGGATATGCCAAAAACAGGCAGATCAATGTGGAAACAAGTGATAAGCACAGCGCAATCCATAGTGATTTTGCATGTCCGGGGGAGGAAATTGCCATAATATTTTTTAAAGTTAAAGCCCCCTTTTCATCGGTAAGCCCGTAATAAAACACAATCCCTAAAGGGATAAGGATAAACAGGGCTGACCAGATAAAATATGGGGTTCCCAGTAGTTTTTTCTTATTCATTGATACCAACGGCCTCCTCGTCCTCAGAAGCAGGTTTGTTCATGATCTGGATATTAAAAGGATCTACATTAATGCCTACTTTTGTGCCTACGGGAAACATACTGGTTGAATGAACCAGCCATTCATACCCGGCGGCTGTAACCTCCATTTCATAATGAACGCCTTTAAAAATAAGATGTGTTACCACACCGTTTATTTTTCCACAGCCAGGATCGGAGAGAATGACGTCTTCCGGACGTATCACTACATCCACGGGCTTGTTGCAGCCAAAACCTGTGTCAACACATGGAAAACGGGTTCCTAAAATATCCACCAGCTTATCCTCTATCATAATGGAACTAATAATATTACTATCTCCGATAAAGTCGGCTACAAATGCGTTTTCAGGTTCATTGTATATTTTTTCCGGTGTACCAATCTGCTGGATGTAACCCTGGTTCATGACTACAATGGTATCGGACATGGTAAGGGCTTCTTCCTGATCATGAGTTACATAAATAAAAGTAATTCCCAGTTCATTTTTTAAACGAATCAGTTCATACTGCATATCCTGGCGGAGCTTAAGATCCAGGGCGCCTAAAGGTTCATCCAAAAGAAGCACTTTAGGCTCGTTTACAATTGCCCGTGCAATGGCGATACGCTGCTGCTGGCCGCCGCTTAAGGAGTCAGGCATACGCTTTTCATATCCATCAAGATTTACTAATTTTAATGCGTATTTGATTTTATCATCAATGTAGGATTGGCTTTTATTTTTAATTCTGAGACCGAAAGCAATGTTTTCGGCAATGGTCATATGGGTGAAAAGTGCATATTTTTGAAAAACAGTGTTAAGCTGTCTTTTATTGGGAGGCAGTTTTGTAATATCTGTTCCATCAAAAATAACCTTTCCAGTATCCGGCATTTCAAAACCGCCCAGAATGCGCAGGGTAGTAGTTTTACCGCATCCGCTGGGGCCTAATAAAGTTAAAAATTCATTTTCACGTATGTATAGATTTAAGTCATCTAAAACCATCTGCCCATCATAGGCTTTATTTATATTTTTCAAGTCAATTAAGATTTTGTTCATGTTAATTCTCCTTATGGTAATTAAAAACTGGGAGGAGTGCTTACCCAGATCAGAACGACTCCGGTTTTATTGTCTGCCGATAAAAAATGCGTCTTGTTGGCCGTAAAATAAAAGGTTTCTCCTTTTTTTACTTTATACGTTTTTTTACCCAGATGGAGCGTGGCACTGCCTGAGATAATATAACCAAATTCTTCTCCGTCATGGGGGTTGTCGGGATAAGTGCTGCCTCCTGGAAATAAGCTGAGACGAATTGGCTCCATCATATTTTTCTGGGCGTTTGGAATAATCCATTCAATTTTATTTTTTAGTTCTTCATCTATTTTTTCAAAATAATCTGTTTCCTTAAAAGAAATCTGGGTATCCTGTGAATCACTAAAAAATTCTTTCAAATCAGTACCAAGACACATAAGAATGTCTACCAAAGTGGCAATGGAAGGGGAGGTTAAATCCCGTTCTAATTGGGAAATAAATCCCTTTGAAAGTTCACAGCGGTCTGCAAGTTCCTCCTGTGTCAGTCCTTTTTGAGTGCGCAGGTCTTTAATTTTATTGCCAATATTGATTCCGTTATTCATATGACTCCTATTTATTGGAAAAATGTATGAGTTACTTTATAATAAACTTTTAGTTTAGTAAAACTAAACACAGGTATATTATACAAAAGAGAAAAGAATTGTCAATATTTTTTATCTTATTCTTTGGCAAAAAGTATTGATGCATGTGTTATATAGGGTTTGATCTGGACTGGAAAAATAACCTGTGATATAATAAGCAGGTAAATAATTTTGCCAATAATGCTTAAGAGAGGTTGGATATTATCATGAAAAAAGAGAAATATGTTGCATATGTATCTACGTATACGTCTGGAAATAAAAGCAGTTTTGGAATAAGAATTTATGATGTGGATATGGAAAACGGAAGGTTTTTTGAAAAGGATCAGGTGGAAATTACCAATTCTTCTTATGTAACTATATCACATAACCGAAAGTTTTTATACTCTATAACAGATTTTGGGGTTGAGTCCTATAAAATACTGGAGGATGGAAGTCTTTCCGTGATCAATCATGCTTCAATTAATGGTATGCGGGGGTGTTATTTATCTACAGATTATGATGATAAGTTTTTATTTGTGGCAGGGTATCATGATGCAAAGCTGACAGTTCTTAAAGTAGGTGAGGATGGCGCCATTGGTGAAATCACAGAAGAAATTTTTCATAAAGGACTTGGCAGTATTGCTGAAAGAAATTTCAGGCCCCATATTAACTGTGTGAAAATGACAAGAGATAATAAATTTTTGTGTGCAGCGGATTTAGGCATGGATCATGTTGTGCTTTATGAATTAAATCATTCAAATGGAAGGCTGCGTCAAGTGGATATGATCAGAAGCGAACAGGAATCCGCACCCCGCCATTTGAAATTTTCCGCTGATGGAAAGTATTTATATATTGTGCATGAACTGAAAAATTATATTGATGTTTATACTTATTCCATTGATGAGCATAATAATCCTGTTTTCGATAAAATACAGAATATTTCTACCCTGAATACTTATCATGCAGGGGGATCAGCGGCAAGCGCCCTTAATTTTTCAGAAGATTTTAAATATCTTTGCAGTTCTAATGCAGGCGATAACAGCGTAATTGTTTATTCCATTGATCAGGAAACAGGGCTGCTTGATAAAAGATTTTGTCTGCCGGTAAGCGGTGACTACCCGAAAGATGCGGCTTTGTTTCCGGACAATAGGCATTTGGTGGCTTTAAATCATGAATCTGATTCCATGACCTTTTTTAACGTGAATATGGAGAAGGGGATAATGGTTATGAATGGAAAGGAAATGAAAGTTGACCAGCCAAATTGTATCATATTCTACCGTTTATAATTTTAAGAAGAATAAAATAACCAGGAACCGTCAGGCGTTTTGTAATTATTGGTTACAGATGCCTGGCGGTTTTTAATGGAGGCAGAAATGCTGAATTTACTGATGATAGAAGTTAGTCAGATAATCAAGTCTGGCAGTCATGTTTACCATGCAGGCATCTAAAATGGTAAGTGCAGTCATAGCTTCTACGACAACCACGGCTCTTGGAACAATAACAGGATCATGACGTCCTTTTATGGTAATTTCAATGTTTTGTTTATTTTTATTAATCGTTTCCTGTGAGGAAAAAATGGAAGGAGTAGGTTTTATATAAGATCTTAAGACAAGCTGTGCTCCATCGCTGATGCCGCCTAAAACGCCACCGGAGTGGTTGGTTTTTTTACAAATTTGTCCATTTTCACAAACAAATGCATCGTTGTTTACAGAACCGGTGGATTTTGCTGCAAGCAGCCCATCACCGATTTCCACAGCCTTAACAGCGCCGATGGACAGAATCGCTTTGCCAAGATTAGCATCTAATTTTTCAAAAACAGGATCTCCTATGCCGGCAGGAATGCCCTTTGCAATACATTCCACCACGCCGCCGCAGGAATCTTTATTTGACATACATTCTTGTAAATATCTTATGGCTTTTTGATCTGCTTCGGCATCTGGCATGCAGGTGGCAGTGGTGTAAATATTTTCTTTGTTATAGTTTTCATAATCAATTTCCACAGGGCCTATGGATTTGGTGTAAGCAGTAATGGTAATTCCCATTTCTTTCAGGATTTTAGCGGCAACAGCACCGGCGGCTACACGACCGATGGTTTCACGTCCTGAAGAGCGTCCGCCGCCTGTATAATCCCGAAAACCGTATTTGGCATCGAAGGTGTAATCTGCATGTCCGGGCCTGTAGTAAGAGGCAATTTCGCTGTAGTCCGAGGATTTTTGCGAAGTGTTTGGCACAAGTAATGAAATGGGAGTGCCTGTTGTTTTTCCTTCAAAAACGCCGGAGAGAATTTCCACCTGGTCCGATTCTTTTCTGGGGGTGGAAATAAGGCTTTGGCCGGGTTTTCTGCGGTTTAAATAAAGCTGGATATCATTTTCATTTAACATAAGGCCGGCGGGACATCCATCAATGACTACTCCCAGCGCTTTTCCATGAGATTCTCCCCAAGTAGTGATTTTAAATATATTTCCAAGTGTTGAACCTGCCATAAATTTTCCAAACCTTTCTAAAATATGAATTTTTTGATAGTAATTATATCAAATTATATCTAAATTTTTGTAATTTTACAATTATTTTTCAAACACCTATTGTAGAAAAACAATTATTTGTGTAAAATATTGAATGAATTGCTGTATAAATATCTAAGGAAATTAAAATAATGAAAAGAAGCTTTTATGAGAAAACAAAATCATTTTTTATAAATATGGGGAAACATTATAAATTATTAAGAGTACTTGCCATCATTGGTCTGGCTTTCAGTATGCTTTTCCATAGGATTTATCTGTATTTCAAAACAGGTACCAAGCGTTTTGCCAGTACAGCTTTTATTTTGTTGTGCTTTATGGTAGGAAATAGTTTTGCTTACCCTGTTTTTCAGGAGGAAAATGGGTTTATTTCCGGTGAAGAAAAAGAGGCGGAGGTAGTGGCGGTTGCAGATTCACAAATAGCATTGGCAGATGAGCAGCAGGTTGAATATGAAAATATAAAAGTTCTGGATGATGAGGATGTGGTTGACGGATACAGCGACAGCCAGTTTCATGATATGGAAAACGTGGACAAGTATTTTCTTGATGAAATTCTCGAAGAAAATGCAGACACAAATTTCCAGCCGCTAAAAGATTCAGAGCAGGCAGAAATGGAATCGATTCCGGAAATGGCTATGGCGCAAAAGCCTCAATTTGATGCCGGAGACTGGAAATTGGTGTTGATTAATAAACAACACCCTATACCAGAAGATTATTCTTTTTCACTTGGAATGATCAAAACCATCAAGGGAGATATGGAGTGTGATGAACGGATTATAGATGATCTGCTTTTGATGATGCAGGCCGCAAGTGAGGACGGTGTAACGCTTGCAATTTGTTCTCCTTATCGTGATTTAAGTTATCAGGAATACCTGTTTAACAGGAAAGTAAGGGCATACATGAAAAAAGGGATGTCTTATATGGAGGCTTACAGTATATCTTCTCAGGCAGTAACGGTTCCCGGAGCAAGCGAGCATCAGATTGGATTGGCAATTGATATTATATCTGATACCTATTTAACCCTGGATGAAGGATTTGCAGAAACAAGTGCGGGTATCTGGCTGTCACAGCATTGTGCCGAGTATGGATTTATTCTTCGTTATCCCAAAGGTAAGGAAGCAATCACAAGTATTGAATTTGAACCATGGCACTTCAGGTATGTGGGAAGGGATGCCGCAGAAGTGATTATGAAAGAAGGACTTTGTCTGGAAGAATTTTGGGATAAATATTTGTAAATTTTGGAGGATATTATGTACCGGCTGTTAAAACAGGAAGGAAGAGCAAAACGGGCAGAGTTTACAACGGTTCATGGGGTAATACAGACACCTGTTTTTATGAATGTAGGGACAGTGGCAGCAATTAAAGGCGCTGTTTCTACAGAGGATTTGGAACAAATACATACACAAGTAGAGCTGTCTAATACGTATCATTTACATGTGAGGCCCGGAGACAAAATTGTAAAACAGCTTGGCGGCCTTCATAAATTTATGTCATGGAACAAACCGATTCTTACCGATTCCGGAGGTTTTCAGGTTTTTTCACTGGCAGGACTCAGAAAGATCAAAGAAGAAGGGGTATATTTTAATTCACATATTGATGGACGTAAGATTTTTATGGGGCCAGAGGAGAGTATGCAGATTCAGTCTAATCTTGCATCCACTATAGCAATGGCGTTTGATGAATGCCCGTCAAGTCTTGCAGACAGGACATATGTGCAGGCATCCGTTGAGAGAACTACAAGATGGCTGGCTCGTTGTAAGCAGGAGATGGCAAGACTGAATGATCTGGAGGATACCATCAACAAAAAGCAAATGCTGTTTGGAATCAATCAGGGGGCAGTTTTTGCGGATATTCGGATAGAACATGCTAAGCAGATTGCACAGATGGGACTGGATGGATATGCCATAGGAGGTTTGGCAGTTGGAGAAAGCCATCAGGAAATGTATTATATTATTGAAGAAACGGTTCCACATCTGCCCAAGGACAAACCTGTTTATTTGATGGGAGTCGGTACGCCCGCCAATATTTTAGAGGGAGTGGAACGGGGGATTGATTTCTTTGACTGTGTTTATCCAAGCAGAAATGGGCGGCATGGACATCTTTATACCAATCATGGAAAGATAAATTTGTTTAATGCAAAGTATGAACTGGATGAGCGTCCTATTGAGGAGGGGTGCGGCTGTCCTGCATGCCGCAGATACTCAAGAGCATACATCAGGCATTTATTAAAGGCGAAAGAGATGCTTGGAATGAGGCTGTGTGTTTTACACAATTTGTACTTTTATAATAAAATGATGGAAGAAATTCGGGAGTCGCTGGATAAGGGAGAGTTTGCCGCTTACAAAAAAAGAAAGCTGGAAGGCATGATGAATGAAACCGCACAATAAAAAAGGCTTGTCTTTGAACCGCTTATTGTGTATTATATATTCTAGACTTATTGAGTAAATCAAATCAGGAGGAAACCTAAATGGGCATGTTATTGTCAGCAGAAGCTGGTGCTGCGGCTGGCGGCGGTATTATAATGATAGTATATGTTGTGTTGATTTTTGCATTTATATACTTTTTTATGATTCGTCCCCAGAAAAAAGAGCAGAAAAAGATGGCAGCAATGTTATCTACATTGGAAGTAGGTGACTGTGTACTTACAAGTAGTGGTTTTTATGGTATTATTATTGACATTACAGACGATACAGTAATTGTAGAGTTTGGTAATAACAAGAATTGCCGTATTCCCATGCAGAAATCTGCAATATCACAGGTTGAAAAGGCAGATGCAGAATAAATTTAAGGTTGGAAGTAGGGCGCAGGTAATGCGCCTTATTTTATATCAGCAAATACTTTCGTATAAGTTAAATAAGAGTGGAAATGGAGATAGAGGATGAGGTTAAATATTGTATGTATACCTGGGGACGGTATTGGTCCTGAAATTGTAGCGGAGGCAAAAAAGATTCTTGATAAAATGGCTTTGGTTTATGGGCATGAAATAAATTATAAGGATGTATTAATGGGAGGCGCGTCCATAGATGCTTATGGAGTTCCCCTGACGGATGAGACAATCGCCGCAGCAAAGGCGGCAGATGCAGTGCTTATGGGCTCTATTGGTGGAGATACTACCACTTCTCACTGGTATAAGCTGGCACCAAACTTAAGGCCGGAAGCTGGACTGCTTGGCATTCGTAAGGCATTAAATCTCTTTGCAAATTTAAGGCCGGCAGTACTTTATAAGGAATTATCAGATGCCTGTCCGCTGAAAAAAGAAATTAGTGATGCCGGATTTGATATGCTGATCATGCGTGAACTGACAGGCGGATTGTATTTTGGAGAACGTTATACGACCGAGGAGGGAGGTATTCGTAAAGCAGTTGATACCCTTTCTTATGATGAAAAAGAAATTCGAAGGATTGCAATTAAAGGCTTTGATATTGCGATGAAGCGCAGGAAAAAGGTGACAAGCGTGGACAAAGCAAATGTTCTGGATTCTTCCAGATTGTGGCGCAGGGTGGTAGATGAGGTTTCAGCAGATTATCCGGAGGTTAAGCTAGAGCACATGCTGGTTGATAATTGTGCAATGCAGCTTGTGAAGGATCCTGCACAGTTTGACGTGATTTTAACTGAGAATATGTTTGGAGATATTCTTTCTGATGAGGCAAGCATGGTGACCGGCTCTATTGGAATGCTGGCTTCTGCATCATTAAATGACAGTAAATTTGGATTATATGAACCAAGTCATGGTTCTGCACCGGATATTGCCGGCAAGGGAATTGCAAACCCTATAGCAACTATTTTATCCGCTGCCATGATGCTTCGATATTCCTTTGATCTGGATAAAGAAGCTGATGCCATTGAAGATGCAGTAAAAAATGTCTTAAAGAAGGGATATCGGACTGTTGACATTATGACTGAAGGCTGCCGACAGGTGGGCTGTAAGGAGATGGGTGATTTACTGGCAGATGAAATTATTTAAAAAATATTATTTCTGGATTTTGTTTGTAATCATGGCAGTGTATTATGGGTATCGGATGTTTTTCCTTACTCCCTGGTATGATGAACTTTATACTTATTATTATTTTATCAGCAAAGGGCCTTTGTATGCTGCCATTCACTGGCCACTTCCCAATAATCATGTAGGGTATTCGGTGCTTTCAGCCTGTTTTGATTTTTGGGGGAATGCCTACATAGGACTTCGGGGCGTTTCCTATTTGTGTGCGTTGGTCAATATGTATCTGATCTACCGGATTGCGGGAAAATATATGAAGGAGCAGATGGCCTTTGCCACTGTGATTTTATACATATCCATGAATCTTGTAAATCAGCTTGCAGTTCAGGGAAGAGGATATACCCTTGGGATTACCTGTTTTTTAACAGCGTGGTTTTGTCTGATTCAAATTTGTACTTTAAAACAGCCAGGAAAACGGTTTTATTTCGTTTATGCTGCTGCACTGGTGCTTGGACTTTATACGGTTTCAAGCAATGTATACTGGGTAGTGCCCCTTTGCCTTGCAGGAGGCTGTTATCTGTTGATCTGTGGAATCAGTGAAAGCAGAAATAAAACCCTTTCTGTCAGGAAAACGGAGGGAATAAGCAGATTAATTAAATTAATGCTGGCTTCCTTGTCCGCTGCCCTTGCAACTATCCTGTTATACATGACTATTTGGGTGTCTATCGGTTCTAATCTGCTGGTAAAGGATGAGACGGAAAGCTATTATGGCATGGGACATGTACAGATGATTTTAAAAGCCCCTTTTAAGGCAATCCAAAAAGGGATGGAATACATGCTGGCAACCCCTTATATTCAAAGTGAAGAAAGAGCAGGGTTTGCAGGCCGGCTTTTTCAGTGGATTGTTACCCTGGCGGGATATTATTATAATTCCCTTTCCACACTGCTGCTTATTGTTTTGGGAATTGGAACCGTCTTTTTAATATACCGGATAATGAAGAAAATCCGTCAGGAAAATAATGTTAATTTGCTTTTAAATCTGGTTTTGCTATTGGAAATCATTCTGATTCCGGTTTTTCTTTTGATACAATGCAAACGTCCCTATTACAGGGTATTTACCTATGGCGGCGTTTTAGCGGCTATGCTCCTTGGCGTGCTTTTGGGAGAGGCGGCAGAGTACTTTAAGTCAAAGCTGCCAAAAGGAAAAAATGGAATATATGTGGTACTTTTATTGCTGATTACCGTATTTGGGGTAAAATGCATTTTCTTTTCAGATTATAATAACCAGTATGGATTAAATGAATATGAAATCCAGGATGCGTTTGCTCATGGAGATATGGAGAACCGGGAAAATTTTTGTGTTACGGACTGCAATCAGGAGTATCTCCTTTATTTCCTTTATGGCATTCGATGTGAGAATAGAAATATCGAGGGGGCAGATGTGGTTCTTTTAGATAAAAGAATGGCAGATCCTGATTTTGATGAAATGGTATGGGAATTTTATTTCTATTATGATTCAATCCCGTGGGATTATATAGGGCAGAATATGGAACTTACCTATGAAAATGAAAATTATATTTTATATACAAAAAAATAAATTAAAAATGAGGCTTGTGTCTGCGCCGCAACCGCAAGCTGAAAAGTATAAAGCGGCGCAGAAATGAGGAAAAAGAATGAGAAGCGATCATGTTAAGTCAGGGATACAGCAGGCACCGCATAGAAGCCTGTTTAATGCGCTTGGATTTACGGAAGAAGAAATGAAAAAGCCTATGGTTGGAATTGTTAGTTCCTATAATGAAATTGTACCGGGGCATATGAATCTGGATAAAATTGTAAACGCAGTAAAGCTTGGTGTGGCACAGGCAGGCGGCGTGCCGGTAGTATTTCCTGCAATTGCGGTTTGTGACGGGATTGCAATGGGGCATGTGGGCATGAAATATTCCCTTGTGACAAGAGATTTGATTGCCGATTCCACAGAATGTATGGCGCTGGCACATCAATTTGATGCGCTGGTGATGGTTCCTAATTGCGATAAAAATGTGCCGGGGCTTTTGATGGCAGCAGCAAGAATTAATGTTCCCACTGTTTTTGTCTCGGGAGGGCCAATGCTTGCAGGCCGCGTTCATGGACAAAAAAGAAGTCTTTCTTCCATGTTTGAAGCAGTAGGTTCCCATGCGGCCGGAAAGATGACAGAAGAAGAAGTGAGAGAATTTGAGGAAAAGGTATGCCCTACCTGTGGCTCCTGCTCCGGTATGTATACAGCCAATTCCATGAACTGTCTGACAGAAGCATTAGGAATGGGGCTTAGGGGAAATGGAACGATTCCGGCGGTTTATTCCGAAAGAATTAAACTTGCAAAGCATGCAGGCATGGCGGTAATGGAATTGTATCGAAAGGATATCCGCCCAAGAGATATTATGACAAAGGATGCAATTTTAAATGCGCTTACTGTTGATATGGCACTTGGCTGTTCTACAAACTCTATGCTGCACTTACCGGCAATTGCGCACGAAGTGGACTTTGACTTTGACATTGCATTTGCAAATGAAATCAGTGAAAAAACACCAAATTTATGCCACCTGGCACCGGCAGGTCCGACTTACATGGAAGATTTGAATGAGGCAGGCGGGGTTTATGCGGTTATGAAAGAATTGTCTGATGCAGGTCTTTTAAATACAGACTGCATGACAGTAACAGGAAAAACAATTGGTGAAGTGATTGAGGGTGCAGTAAATAAAAATCCGGAAGTAATAAGACCTCTTGACAATCCATATTCAAAAACCGGTGGCCTTGCGGTGCTTAAGGGTAATTTAGCGCCTGACGGAAGTGTGGTAAAGCGTTCGGCGGTGGTAGCGGAAATGATGGTGCATGAAGGCCCTGCCAGGGTGTTTGACTGTGAAGAAGAGGCGATTAATGCAATCAAAGGCGGAAAGATTGTAGAAGGAGATGTGGTGGTAATCCGTTATGAAGGGCCAAAGGGAGGCCCTGGTATGCGTGAAATGCTGAATCCTACTTCTGCCATTGCCGGCATGGGGCTGGGTTCCAGTGTGGCCCTTATTACAGACGGACGGTTTTCCGGTGCCTCCAGAGGTGCCTCTATCGGCCATGTTTCTCCGGAAGCGGCAGTGGGAGGTCCCATTGCGCTGGTGGAAGAAGGAGACATGATCAGTATTAATATACCGGAAATGAAATTGGATGTTAAGATTTCTGAGGAAGAAATGAAGGCAAGGGCATTAAAATGGCAGCCCAGAGAGCCGGAAGTTACCAGCGGATATCTTGCACGATACAGAGAAATGGTTACCAGCGGAAACAAAGGAGCAATCTTGGAACTTCCTAAAAAATAAAATGGTAAAGACTTAAATTGAGGAGGAGTGGCAAATGCAGCTTACAGGTGCGGAAATTGTAGTTGAATGCTTAAAGGAACAGGGTGTGGATACCGTGTTTGGATATCCTGGCGGCACGATCTTAAATGTATATGATGCTTTATACAAGCATAGCAAAGAAATTAATCATATTTTGACTTCCCATGAGCAGGGGGCGGCTCATGCGGCGGACGGATATGCACGTGCAACAGGAAAGGTGGGAGTGTGCCTTGCTACCAGTGGTCCCGGGGCAACGAATCTGGTTACAGGGATTGCAACTGCATATATGGATTCTGTTCCTGTAATAGCAATTACATGTAATGTAAATCTTCCTCTGCTTGGCAAGGATTCTTTTCAGGAGGTAGATATTGCTGGAATTACAATGCCTATTACAAAGCATAATTACATTGTAAAAGATATTTCGAAACTGGCAGACACCATAAGAAATGCATTTGTGATTGCAAGAGAAGGAAGACCTGGGCCTGTGCTTGTAGATATTACAAAAGATGTGACGGCCAATACTTATGAGTATGAAAAGCAGGAAGTTTCTGTGCCATCTGTTGTGTGTAAATATACAGATCAGGATATCAAAGAAGCTGCAGCTTTGCTGAAAGAATCTCAAAAGCCTTTTATTTATGTAGGCGGTGGCGCCGTTTTATCAGGTGCTTTTAACCAGGTACGTGAACTGGCAAGAAAGATAGATGCACCTGTCTGTGATACCCTGATGGGAAAAGGGGTTATGAACGGACATGATAAGCGCTACACAGGGATGATCGGCATGCATGGCACGAAAGCATCCAACTTAGGTGTAAGTGAATGCGATCTTCTGATTGCTTTAGGGGCAAGATTTTCCGACAGAGTGGTAGGAAATGCGTCAAAGTTTGCTTCAAATGCCAAGGTACTGCATATTGATATTGACGCAGCGGAAATCAACAAAAATATTAAAACCACAGTTTCCGTGGTGGGTGATTTGAAAGAAATTCTTGAAAAGCTTAATTGCGAGATACCTGAATTGGAACACAAGGAATGGAATGCGCATATAAATGAATTAAAAGAAAAGCATCCGCTTAATTATGATAACAGCAAGTTATCCTGTCCTTTCATTATGGAAGAGATTGATAAAGCAACAGAGGGAAAAGCGGTTATTACTACGGATGTAGGCCAGCATCAGATGTGGGCAGCCCAGTATTATAAATATTCGGAACCGAGAACTTTTTTATCATCAGGCGGGCTTGGTACAATGGGATACGGTTTGGGAGCATGTATCGGAGCTAAAATGGGCAGGCCGGATAAGGTATGCATTAACATAGCCGGTGACGGATGTTTTCGTATGAATATGAATGAACTTGCGACAGCATCCAGATATCAAATTCCAATTATAGAGGTGGTTATCAATAATCATGTGCTGGGAATGGTAAGGCAGTGGCAGACACTATTTTACGAAAAGCGTTACTCACAGACAGTTCTGAATGATGGTGTTGATTTTTGCATGGTGGCTAAGGGACTTGGATGTGAAGCTATACGCGTAACTAAAAAAGAGGAAGTTGCTGACGCTGTTAAGCGGGCAATTGAAATGAAAAGGCCGGTGCTGATTGATTGTATGATTCCTGAGGACGATAAGGTATTTCCTATGGTTCCGGCAGGGGCGCCAATCAGTGAAGTATTCGATGCAACGGATTTGGAAGAAAAAGAATGAAAAGCTATGTTTTAAAAGGAATTGGATTAGGAGTATTCATTATTTTATTGTCATTGATCGCCATGTACTTAGGGCTGGCATATTATTACGCTGATGGATTCAGTTACAATACATGGATTAACGGAGTGTACTGTACGGGAAAGAGTGTAAATGAGGTCAATGATGAGCTTTTAAAACAGTTTGATTACAAAGGACTTACCATCATTGACGGCGATGGTAAGTCTTATGCTATTTTACCGGAGGAAGTAGCGTTTTCCTTTGATTTCAATGATGCATTAAATATTTATTTAGAACGTCAGAATCCTTATTTATGGATTGATAATCTTACTGGAAATACAGGGGAAAAAAGTATAGAACCGGTTATAGAATATGATGAAGCTGTTTTTGAAGAAAAGATAGGCGGATTTGCTTTTTTTCATGAAAGAGTGACAGAGAGGGGAATTGTAGAAATCCGAAAAGGTGAACAGGGATATTATCTGATAGATGGATGCAGCCAGATTTTAAATGTGGAAAAAACCAAAACGCTTATCAGGGAAGCCTTTGAAGAAGGTGAAGATCAGATTGATCTTATGGAGGCAGGATGCTATGAAGATCTTCCAATGACAGAGGAAATGAAACAGAATCTGGCAATCTGGGAAAAAATAAAGGTTTATCAGGATTGCGGTATTGTCTATCAGTTTGGAGAAGAAAAAGTCCCGGTGGATGCCGGCGTTGTCTGCAATTTTATTATGACAGATGAGAATGGAAATTTTGTACTGGACGATATGGGAAATCTCTGCACGGATGAAGAAAAAGTGTATGAATTTGTAGACCAGCTTTCAGATGAATATGATACGGTAGGCAAAACAAGACAGTTTCAAGCTACCCGTGGTGAGATAGTCACTGTGGAAGGTGGAATATATGGAAACCAAATAGATCGTGATGCGGAAAAAGAGTACCTTCTTCAGGCTTTTTTAGAAAACAGAAGAGAGGTTCATGAGCCGGCATACCTTCAAATGGCCAGAAATCAGGGAAAGGATGACATTGGGAACACATATATAGAAGTGGATATGACCAATCAGATGATGTACTATTACGAAAATGGGGAGCTTAAGATAGAAACCCCGGTAGTTACCGGAAATACTTCTTTAAGAAGGGGAACTCCTACAGGTACCAATTATGTATATAATAAGCAGCGAAACAGAGTGCTTAGAGGAGCAGATTATGAGAGTCCTGTAAAATACTGGATACCGGTAAAAGGCGCAATCGGTATTCATGATGCATCCTGGAGGAGTACTTATGGAGGAGAAATCTATAAGACCAATGGCTCTCATGGATGTATTAATACGCCTCTTGATAAGGTTTCGGAACTGTATGATATGGTGGAAATTGGAACGCCCTGCATAATGTTTTACTAAATCAGTTGACTAAAGTGTTTTTAAAGTTTAAAATATTTTCCAGATGTTTTTTTAGAAAAAGGGGAAACCATAAACAGGAGGAAGAAAAAAGTGTCCAGAGTATATAATTTTTCAGCAGGTCCGGCAGTTTTACCTGAAGAAGTATTGAAAGAAGCTGCAGATGAGATGTTAGACTATAAAGGTTCGGGAATGTCCGTTATGGAGATGAGCCACCGTTCCAAGGCATATGATACCATAATTAAAGAAGCAGAGGCTGATCTTCGTGAACTGATGAATATTCCTGATAACTATAAGGTTTTATTTTTGCAGGGAGGTGCCAGTTTACAGTTTGCCATGATTCCCATGAATCTGATGAAAAACCGCAAGGCTGCGTATATTGTAACAGGGCAATGGGCAAAGAAAGCTTTTCAGGAGGCTAAGATTTATGGTGACGCGGTAGAAGTTGCGTCTTCTGCAGATGAGACATTTTCCTATATTCCTGATTGTTCGGATCTTGCTATTCCGGAAGATGCAGATTATGTTTACATATGTGAAAATAATACAATTTATGGAACAAAATTTAAGACTTTGCCCAATACAAAAGGCCATACTCTGGTGGCAGATGTTTCCTCTTGTTTTTTATCCGAACCTGTTGATGTTTCCCAATATGGTGTAATCTATGGCGGTGTGCAGAAAAATATCGGACCGGCCGGCGTTGTTATTGTTATTATCAGAGAGGATTTGATTACGGAAGATACGCTGCCCGGAACCCCTGCCATGTTAAAATATAAGATTCATGCAGATGCCCAGTCACTTTACAATACACCGCCGGCTTATGGTATTTACATCTGCGGCAAGGTATTTAAGTGGATTAAGAAAATGGGCGGTTTATCTGCAATGAAGGAGTATAATGAAAAGAAAGCTGAAATTCTTTACCGGTTTTTGGATGAAAGCAAATTGTTTAAAGGAACAGTAAGAAAAGAAGACCGTTCCCTTATGAATGTACCTTTTGTAACAGGCAGTGAGGAACTGGATACGAAATTTGTGAAGGAAGCCAAAGAAGCCGGATTTGAAAACTTAAAGGGGCATAGAAGTGTTGGCGGCATGCGTGCAAGTATTTACAATGCAATGCCCATAGAAGGTGTTGAAAAGCTTGTTGCATTCATGAGAGAATTTGAAAAAAATAACGGTTAATGGCGGGGAAAAGGAGAAAGTGGAGATGTTTCAATATTATTGTTTAAATCCCATTGCACAAGTGGGATTGGAAAAGTTTACGGATGAATTTGAAAAGACAGAAAATGCAAATGAAGCCCAGGGAATTTTGGTAAGAAGCGCCGCAATGCATGATATGGAGTTGTCGGATAACCTTCTGGCAGTTGCCAGAGCCGGAGCAGGCGTTAACAATATTCCATTGGATAAATGTGCTGAAAAAGGTATTGTGGTTTTTAACACGCCGGGGGCAAATGCCAATGGGGTGAAAGAGCTGGTAATTGCCGGTATGTTGCTGGCTTCCAGAGATATTGTAGGTGGTATCAACTGGGTAGAATCTGCAAAAGAAGATGAAAATATTGCCAAAGCAACTGAAAAGGAAAAGAAACGTTTTGCCGGTACGGAAATTCAGGATAAAAAGCTGGGAATCATCGGTCTTGGTGCAATTGGCGTTAAGGTTGCCAATGTTGCCAAGCATATGGGAATGGAAGTGTATGGCTATGATCCCTATGTTTCCGTAGATGCTGCATGGAACTTAAGCCGGGACGTAAAACACGTGCTGAATGTAGAGGATATTTATGAAAACTGTGATATTATCACCATTCATGTTCCCCTGCTTGATTCTACAAAGGGCATGATCAACAAAGAAGCCATTGATAAGATGAAAGAAGGGGTTATTTTACTTAATTTTGCAAGGGATCTTCTTGTAAATGAAAAGGATGTGCTTGCCGGAATTAAGGAAGGAAAGGTGCGTAAATATGTATCTGATTTCCCCAATGGCACAACAGCAGGCCAGGAAGGATGCATTGTGATTCCCCATTTGGGAGCATCTACGGAAGAATCTGAAGATAACTGTGCAAAAATGGCAGTGAAAGAAATGATGAATTATTTGAAGAATGGCAATATTACCAATAGTGTGAATTATCCCAACTGCGATATGGGGGTATGTTCCCAGGCAGGACGTGTTGCTATTTTCCATAAAAATATCGCTAATATGATCACAAAGTTTACGGCATGTTTTGGTGATGAGGGAATCAATATTACAGACATGATGAATAAGTCAAAAGGGGAAGTAGCTTATACTATGTTAGATATTGAAAAACCGGCAGATCAGGAAATGATAGATAAACTTAAGGCAATCAGCGGGGTTTTCCGTGTAAGAGTAGTAAAATAAATAAGAAATTTTAAGGGGCTGCGGAACTTAAACCGGAGCCCCTTGTGTTACATTTTTGTGAAATCAGTCAATCCGCTTTCTTCAAAATCTTCTTTTAAAAGAGCGTCCTGCTTGGCCGATACGATACTGGCCAAATCCATATATTTAATAAAAATATCCTCCAGTGAAACACCCTTTTCTTTAGCAATTTCCTGCATAACAGGCTTTAATTTGTCAAGCTGAAAGGAAATACGGGTTTTTTGGGGATCAATTTCACCCAAAACCTGCTCCGAATATGCGTTAATTCGTCTTAAAATAATTCTATCTTCCTCTGTAAGAGACTCAAATTGTGCTTTTCTATCTTCTTTATTAAACATGCTTTCACATTCCTTTCATGATTTGTCAGGCAGCTTTTCTGCCTCTTGATTTATAATAGCACTTGACGCTTGTGTTGTATAGATATCTTTGTTAAAATAAGGATATCTAAATGTAAGGTATGGAAAGGGGTTACTATGGAAAATAAATTATATAAGCTAATGAACTGGCCGAGAATTGAGGGGATTATTTATTCTGAGGAGGACAATCCGCATGAAATTCTGGGCGCACATATTTCAGGGAAAAATGTGTTGTTTCAGACTTTTTGGCCGGGGGCATGCAGTATAAATATTATTACAGGGGATGACGGAAAAAAGCATAAAATGGAAATGGTGGATGAAGTAGGGTATTTTGCCGCGCTTATGCCTGGAAAGGTTCCGGAAAAGTATAAGTATGAAGTGGAATATCCGGATGGAAACAGCACTGTTGTTAAAGATGCTTACAATTATCATGTGGGGCTGGATGAAAAAGATATTGAAAAATTTAATGCGGGGATACACTATACCATATATGAAAAGCTGGGGGCGCATTATATGACGGTGGATGGCATACAGGGCACCTTCTTTGCAGTGTGGGCGCCTAATGCGGTGCGTGTCAGTGTGGTAGGGGATTTTAACCACTGGGACGGACGAATCCATCAAATGAAGCGAAATGAAAATGGCGGTATTTTTGAAATATTTATTCCTGACGTAAAGCCGGGAGAATGCTATAAATTTGAATTGAAAGTAAAAGGAGGATTAACCTTTTTAAAGGCAGATCCATATGCTGCAGGCCAGCAGATGCGGCCGGAATCAGCTTCTATTGTACGTGATACGCAGTACAAATGGAACGATCAAAAGTGGATGGATGAGAGGAAGAAGCGCCAGAGTGAAAATTCACCTGTCAGCGTATATGAACTGTATCTGGGCTCATTTAAAAGAAATCCTGATACAAATGAATATTTAAATTACAGAGAACTTGCCACAGAAGTAATTACTTATGTGAAGGAAATGGGATATACCCATGTGGAATTAATGCCGGTTATGGAGCATCCTCTTGACGCATCCTGGGGCTATCAGGTAATTGGGTATTATGCACCTACCGCAAGATATGGAACAGCGGAAGATTTTATGTACTTTATAGATGCATTTCATCAGGCAGGAATCGGTGTGATTTTAGACTGGGTTCCGGCTCATTTTCCAAGGGACACTTATGGTCTATCAGGATTTGACGGGACATGTTTGTATGAGCATGCAGATCCAAGACAGGGGGCACATCCCCACTGGGGAACACTGATTTATAATTATGGGCGCCCCCAGGTATCTAATTATTTGATTGCAAATGCACTTTACTGGGTTGAAAAGTTTCATGTGGACGGAATCCGTATGGATGCTGTGGCATCTATGCTTTATCTCGATTATGGCAAAAAAGATGGGGAATGGATTGCTAATATTTATGGCGGAAATGAAAATCTGGAAGCAATTGAATTACTTAAACATTTAAATTCTGTTATGAAAAAGAGAAATCCCGGTGTGCTTATGATCGCGGAAGAGTCTACTGCATGGCCTAAAATCACCGGAAAGGTGGAAGAAGAGGGATTAGGATTTGACTTAAAATGGAATATGGGCTTTATGAACGATTATCTTTCCTATATTGGAAATGATCCTTATTTCAGGGCGCATCATCATAATGAATTGACTTTCAGTATGATTTATGCATACAGTGAAAACTTCATGCTGGTATTTTCACATGACGAGGTGGTACACGGAAAGTCAACTCTGATCGGTAAAATGCCGGGAACTATGGAGGATAAATTTGCTAATTTACGAGCAACCTATGCTTATATGATGACGCATCCCGGAAAGAAGCTCTTATTTATGGGACAGGATATTGCAGAATTTAAGGAGTTTGATGAAACCAGGGAAACCCAGTGGGCGCTGCTTCAGTATGATTCCCATAAGGGAGTTAACTGTCTGGTAAAAGATTTAAATAAATTATACAAGGAAAAACCAGCACTTTATGCAAAGGATACTCTGCCAGAAGGATTCGAATGGATCAATTGTATTTCTCCAGAAAAATGTATGGTTTCCTTCCTGCGCAAGGCGGAAAAAGATACGGATATCCTTGTGGTAGTTGTGAATTTTGCAAATACGGAACAGGAATTTGAGATAGGTGTTCCCTTTGAAGGAAAATATAAAGAAATTTTAAATACAGACGCCAAATGCTATGGTGGACTTGGCAGAGTAAACGGAAAGGCAAAGCCTGCTGAGGAAAAAGAGGTGGATGGCAAGCCTTATTCCTTTATCATGAATAGTGCACCGCTATCTGTCAGCATCTTTTCCTTTGTGCCCTATACACAGAAGGAAAAAATGCAGATAGCAAAGAGAAAAGAAAAGCTTGAGGCTGAAGCTAGGGCGGAACAGGCAAAGCGTGAAGCTGAGGCCGCAAAAGAAGAGGCTGACAAAGCAAAAAAAGAGGCCCAGGAAGCTAAAAAACAGGCAAAGGAAGCACAGGAAAGAGCCAGATTAGCGGAAGAAAAGGCAATGGAAGAACTGCAAAAGGCGCAGGAAGAGCTGCAAAGAGCAAATGAAAAACGCAAAGAAGAGGAAGAATTTGCTAAAACAGCATCTGCAAAGAAAAAATAATAAAGGAAAAGAAAGGAAATTAAAATGGAACTAGAAGAACTGGTGGAGGAAGAGATTGATCCGGGCATTATTGAAAAGTTTTTAGACCAGCTTCCTGAAAAAGCATTTCATCTTGGGTTCAGAGTTGTTCTTGCCGCGCTTGCTTTTCTAATTGGAGTACAGGTGATCCGGCTGGTAAGGAACTTTTTAAAAAGAGCCTTAAAGAGAAGCCATGTAGATGAAAGCGCAGTACATTTTATAGATTCTTTTACTAAGTTTGGACTTTATTTTGTTTTGATATTATTGATTGCATCAGGGCTTGGAGTGGATGCGGCAAGTATTTTGGCCCTTTTAGGTTCTGCCAGCGTGGCCATTGGCCTTGCCGTCCAGGGGAGCCTCAGCAATTTTGCAGGAGGCGTGCTGCTTCTGATTTTAAAGCCTTTTACAACGGGAGAATATATTAAGGATGGGGCAGGAAATGAAGGAACTGTGGAAGCGGTTGATGTTTTTTATACACAGCTCCTTACCCCTGACAATCGAATGGTGGTTTTGCCTAACGGAAATCTTGCAAACGGAACCATAACAAATTTTACCAGATGCAGGGAAAGAAGAATAGATATTCCCGTAGGAATTGCTTATCGGGAGGATATTCGAAAGGCGCGGGAGGTTTTAGAGAAGGCAGCTAATGATGAAGCAGGAGTAATTAAGGAACGGGAGATAAGGGTGTTTGTTGACTCACTGGGGGAAAGCAGCGTTAATTTGGTTCTAAGGTGCTGGGCTTTGCAGGAAGCGTATTGGAATACCAAGTGGCAGTTGACAGAGCAGGTGAAATATGCCCTTGATGATGCCGGAATCAGCATTCCGTTTCCACAGTTGGATGTTTATATGCAGCATTCAGATATGGAATAATTTTAGCTTGCATTTCTCAGAAGCTTTCGCTATAATTGTTTTTGATGCTACTGTGGCTCAGTTGGTAGAGCAGCTGATTCGTAATCAGCAGGTCAGGGGTTCGAGTCCCCTCAGTAGCTTGAAAAAGCTGACCGGCGGTCAGCTTTTTTTCTTATATAGATGTTCCAACCATTGAATTAACTGGTATAATCCCATAGCGATCAGGCATAAAATAATGATAGAAGTGATCACCATATTTAGCTTGAATACCTGTGAACCGTATATGATCAGATAGCCAAGGCCTTTTCTGGCGGCAAGAAATTCTCCAATAATAACTCCAACAAGAGCAAGCCCTATATTTACCTTCATATTGCTTAAAATAACAGGAATAGAGGAGGGAAGCACTACTTTGTGGAAAGCGGTTATGGGGCTGCCGCCTAAAGTGTAGATCAACTTTAATTTTTCTTTATCTACCTGCTTGAAGCCTGTATACAAACTTATAATAGAACCGAAGAGTGCAACGGAGATACCAGCAACAATAATGGTGTTGAGGCCTGTGCCGAGCCAGACAATAAAAAGAGGCGCCAGGGCTGATTTAGGCAGACTGTTTAAAACCACAAGATAAGGCTCAAGGATTTCTGAAAGGGTTTTAGAGTACCATAAAAGGGTAGCTATGATCATTGAGATTAAGGTGATTAGTAAAAAACTGATCAGAGTTTCCAACAAAGTGATCCCGGTATGGGTAATAAAAGAGCCGTCAAGCAGCATTTCTTTAAAATAGGCAGCAATCATACTTGGACTGCTGAAGAAAAAAGTATCTATTAATTCTATTCTGCCGGCGTATTCCCAAGTTCCCAAAAACAAAATTAAAATAAGAAGGCGCAGCAAAGTAACAATGTGGTGATGCCTGTAATGGTTTTTCATATACAGTTTTTGGGAAAGAGAAATAGTATTATCAACAGTTTTCTCCGCAATATTCATCAGAAATCTCCTTCCATAATAAAGTAAAAAGGTCGTTAAATTCAGGTGCATTTCTTGCCGCTAATGGGGAATTATCCGAAAGTGAAAGATGAACAGGGATATTTTTTTTGATTGTAGCGGGACGTTTGGTTAAAACAAGGATTCTGTCAGCAAGTGAAATTGCTTCTGACAGATCATGGGTAATTAAAATTGCGGTAATTCCGGAGGCTCTTATGATATTGCCTATATCGGAGGAAACCATAAGACGCGTCTGATAATCCAGTGCACTGAAAGGTTCATCCAAAAGAAGCAGTTTGGGTTCCATAACCATAGTCCGTATCAATGCCGCACGCTGTTTCATACCGCCGGATAATTCACTTGGTTTTTTATCCTTAAATTTTAAAAGTCCATAATCAGAAAGAAGTTTTAGAGCAAGGTCTTCTTTTTGCTTTGTAAGTGCTTTGGTGATTTCAGGACCGAGAAGAATGTTCTTCCATATGGTGCGCCATTCTAACAGATGATCCTGCTGGAGCATATAGCCGATTTTCAAATTTTCCTGTTCATGAAATATGATTTCTCCTGATTCAGGTTCAAGGAGCCTTGCTATGATTGAAAGCAGTGTGGATTTACCACATCCGCTGGGACCAACAATTGCAAGGAATTCGCCCTTGTTTACCTGAAATGATATGTTGGTAAGCGCTTTTGTTTCACCGTTTAAATTGTGATAAGAAAAGCATATGTTTTTACATTCCAGAATAGTCTGATTCATAGTCATTCCTCACATTTGAGCTTTTTGTATGCATGATTTCTGCATATCATTACCAGGTTCTTATACATATAATTTATGAACATTCGACATTTATGTGCTTAATTTTTATTCGCTTTTATATGGGAACAGTTCTGTCAATGTTTGTAAGAAATGATTGAAATACCCGATAAAATGTGATAGTATCAATTTCAGATTTTATAATTGGAGGAAAGTTTGCATGGCTCAATTATGGGGAGGACGTTTTACCAAGGAAACGGACAAGCTGGTTTATCAGTTTAATGCATCTATCACTTACGATAAAAGGCTTTTTGAACAAGATATTGAAGGAAGCATTGCCCATGTAGTAATGCTGGAAAAACAAAGAATACTTACCTGTGAGGAAAAAGACTCAATTGTAAAAGGTTTAACTGCCATCCGCAAGGATATAATTGAGGGACGGCTTATTATTACAGATGAATATGAGGATATTCACAGCTTTGTGGAGGCAAACTTAATTGAACGGATCGGAGAAGCAGGAAAGAAACTGCATACCGGCAGAAGCAGGAATGATCAGGTAGCCTTGGATATGAAGCTGTATGTGAGAGCACAAGTTCTTTCTATTTCTGAATTGCTGGTGGAAGTTCTAAAAACCCTGCTTTCTATTATGGAAAATAATCTGACCACTTATATGCCGGGATTTACCCATCTTCAGAAGGCACAGCCTACCACCCTGGCCCATCATATGGGTGCCTATTTTGAAATGCTGAAACGGGATCTTTTGCGGCTTCATGACATTTATAAGAGAATGAATTACAGTCCTTTAGGAGCCGGTGCCTTTGCCGGAACCACATATCCACTGGATCGTTCTTATACTGCCTCGCTTATGGGATTTGAAGGCCCAACTATAAACAGCATGGATTCTGTGGCTGATCGGGACTATATCATTGAATTTCTGGCGGCGCTTTCAATGATTATGATGCACTTAAGCAGATTTTCGGAAGAAATCATTATATGGAATTCCAACGAATATCAATTTGTGGAAATTGATGACGGCTTTTCAACAGGAAGCAGTATCATGCCCCAGAAAAAGAATCCTGATATAGCAGAGTTGGTCAGGGGAAAAACAGGGCGTGTATATGGCGCGTTAATGTCAATTCTTACTACTATGAAGGGACTTCCGCTTGCTTATAACAAAGACATGCAGGAGGATAAAGAAGTTACTTTTGATGCAATTGAGACGGTAAGCAATTGTCTGACTTTATTTGACGGTATGTTAAAGACGATGAAGTTTAATAATTGTATTATGGAAAAAAGTGCAATAAAAGGTTTTACAAATGCTACCGATGCAGCAGATTATCTGGTGAACAAAGGGGTACCTTTTCGTGATGCGCATGGAATCATCGGACGTCTTGTGCTATACTGCATTAAAAAGGACTGCAGTATTGACGAGTTGAGCCTTGAGGAATTGAAATTGATCAGTCCTGTGTTTGAGACAGATGTTTATGATGCCATTAGCTTAAAAACCTGTGTGGAAAAGAGACTTACAATTGGAGGACCGGGGCAAAAGGCAATGGAAGAAGTGATAAGGATTAATAAAAACTTCCTCGCCCATGTTTGGATAAAAGATAGTGACAGAACATAATATACAATAAATCGACAAGCGGAGATCGCTTTGAAATGGAGGAAAAAATGAGTGAAAAATTAAAAGTGGGAATTTTAGGCGGTACAGGCATGGTTGGACAGAGATTTATTTCTCTACTTGAAAACCATCCCTGGTTTCAGGTAACTACAATTGCAGCAAGCCCGAGATCTGCCGGAAAAACTTATAAAGAGGCAGTGGGAGAGCGGTGGAAAATGACCACGCCTATGCCGGAAGCAGTAAAAGATCTTGTGGTGATGAATGTAAATGAAGTGGAAAAAGTAGCTTCCCAGGTTGATTTTGTATTTAGTGCAGTGGATATGACAAAAGAAGAAATCAGGAAAATAGAGGAAGAGTATGCAAAGACGGAAACACCTGTTGTATCCAACAATTCTGCACACCGCTGGACGCCGGATGTACCTATGGTAGTGCCGGAAATCAATCCGGAGCACATGAAAGTGATTGATTTCCAGAAAAAAAGACTGGGAACGGAAAAAGGATTTGTAGCTGTCAAACCCAATTGTTCCATACAAAGCTATGCTCCGGTTCTTACCGCATGGAAAGAATTCGAACCCTATGAAGTGGTGGCAACTACTTATCAGGCAATCTCAGGTGCTGGTAAAACATTTAAGGATTGGCCGGAAATGATTGAAAACATTATTCCTTATATTGGAGGCGAAGAAGAAAAAAGTGAAAAAGAGCCTTTAAGAATTTGGGGAGAAATAAAGGATGGTGTGATTGTGCCTGCAAAGACACCGGTAATTACATGCCAGTGTATCAGAGTACCTGTGTTAAATGGGCATACTGCGGCTGTTTTTGTAAAGTTTAGAAAAAAACCAACCAAAGAACAGTTGATTGAAAAGCTGGTTTCCTTTAAGGGACAGCCCCAGGAACTTGAGCTTCCCAGCGCACCAAGGCAGTTTATTCAGTATATGGAGGAAGACAACAGGCCGCAGGTAAAGCTGGATGTTGATTTTGAAAATGGAATGGGAATCAGTGTAGGACGTATTCGGGAGGATAGTGTATATGACTGGAAGTTTGTAGGACTTTCCCATAATACGGTTCGTGGAGCAGCAGGGGGAGCTGTACTTTGTGCGGAACTTTTAAAAGCACAGGGGTATATAACAAAGAAATAATTCATCGTCCGATAAGACATATTATAGCGCAGCAGCGGTTTACGTACGCAGGAAAGTAAGGGATGAGAATAATAATAAGGGAAGGAATAAAATATGGATGAATTACGTTATAGGGTAGACCTGCTGAGCGCAATGAATCAAAGACTGACAAATGATGAAAAGATGTATCGCTTGATCTGCGATACATCCAGCAATGCGTTTTTGTATGTTAATTTTGTTAAAAATGAAGTGAGAACTTTAGCTAACTGGAATTTCTTTTTTCCTGATGTGGAAATCCGCCATATGAAAGATCTGGCAAAGCTGTATTCCCAGGTGGAAGATAAATATGTGCTTCCCCTTAGGGATTTATTGTTTTTGGAAAAAACGGAAATGAACGCTGACAGCGGAATCGTCAAGTTAAAAGATGGAAGAACGTGGGTAGAATGTGAATCAGCTATTTTGTATGACGAATCAGGAAATGCAACGGACAAGGTGATTCGGTTTAAAGATATTTCCAAGTTTAAAAACCAAAATGACGAACTGACTTACATGGCTTATTATGACGTTTTGACAGGACTATACAGCAGAAATTATTTTGTAAGGCTTTTGTCGGATTTTGTGCGGAAGGCAGAGGAAGAAAATGGCATTGTTGCAGTTATGTTTGTGGATATTGACGATTTCAGAAAGATCAATGATGGTTTGGGAATTATTGTAGGAGATGAGATTGTACAGCAGTTTGGCCAGTTTTTAGCAGGATTTCAGGGAGAAAATGTGCTGGTGTCTCATTTTAATGCGGATATTTATTGTATTGCAATTTATGAGCCAGGTGGAAATAGAAGTGTGGAACATATTTTTAAATTAATACATGAACGCATTAAAAATCCTTTTGCATTAAGTACAGGGCAGGAACTAAGCTTAACAGTCAGTGTAGGAGTGGCAGAATACCCTGAGGCGGCAAAGACTACGCTGGATTTAATTAACTGTGCTGAAATTGTTATGTTTAAGGCAAAAAACCAGGGAAAAGATTCCATTCAGTATTTTGACGCACCTATATTAAATGAGTTTCTTCAAAATGTCAGCATAGAGACAAAATTAAAGGAAGCTGTTTTCAGCCAGAATTTTGTTATGAATTTTCAACCACAGTATTATGTGGATGGTAAAAAGCTTCGCGGTATGGAGGCATTGATCAGATGGCGGGATAATGACGGTAAAATGATCAGTCCGGCTCTTTTTATACCAATTGCAGAGAAAAATGGAACAATTGTACCTATTGGAACATGGGTTATGGAGGAAAGCATTAAATATTTTGCAGGGTGGAAGAAAAAATATGACTGTAGTTTTATATTGTCGCTTAATATTTCTGCAATTCAATACATGAGAGATGAATTTATTGAAAATATTTTAAGCATTATTAAAAAATATGATGTTAACCCGGAAGAATTAGAGCTTGAAATCACAGAAAGCGTTTTAATTGAAAATTTCAAGGAAATCACAGAAAAAATGTGTATTTTAAGGGATTATGGCATACGAATATCCCTTGATGATTTTGGAACGGGTTATTCATCACTTTCTTACTTAAAGGGGCTTCCAATTGATACCTTAAAGGTGGATAAAAGCTTTATTGATACAAGTATTACAGATGAAAATACCAGAATTATTACGGAATCCATTATTTTTATGGCAAAGAGGCTTGGATTTGAAACTGTTGCAGAAGGAGTTGAAACGGAGGAACAGTTTGAATATTTGAATAAGATAGGCTGTGACTGCATTCAGGGCTATCTTCTTGGAAAGCCCATGTCAAAAGAAGATATTGAACAGCTTTTAAGTCAGGTATAACAGATGAGGGGAAAAGATGATTTTAGGGCGGGAGTCAGAAGTAAACTATTTAAATATGCACTTTGATCAGGATGATAGCCGGATTATGGTGGTTTATGGAGAAAAGAATGTTGGCAAAACCGCACTTTTGCATCAGTTTGTAAGAGATAAATCCTTTTACTATTATTGCGCCAAATATGTATCTTTAAGAGAGCAGCGTTATCAATGGGGAGCAGAACTGAAAAAAAAAGGAATCCGTTTACCCGAGTATCCGGAATTTACAGACATTTTCAAATCTCTTATGGGAAATGAAAAGAAAAAGAAAGTAATCATTGTAGATGAATTTCAAAATATGGTAAAAGCTGGAGATGAGTTTATCAGGCAGCTAATTTGGTTTGTACATGAAATTCAGGCCTCCTGTCAGGTTATGATTGTTTTATGTTCTTCGTCCATAGGCTGGGTGGAAAATAATATGGTTACCAAAATAGGTGAAGCTGCCTATGAGCTTTCTGGTTTGTTAAAAATCAGAGCGCTTGGATTTGAAACCTTGCGGGAATATTTTGCAGGGTTTTCCATGGAACAGAGCATTGAGGCATATGCGGTTCTTGGAGGAATGCCCGGTTTGTTAAAGCAATTTGATGATAAACTGAGCATAAAAGAAAATATATGCAGATATATTTTAAACAGAAATGCTTTTTTATATGAGGAAGGGCAGCGGATTGCAGCACAGGAGCTTCGGGAAATGGGAGTGTACAATACCATTTTAGCGGCTCTTGCTTCAGGCAGGCATAAATTAAATGATTTGCATCTGCATACGGAATTTTCCAGGGCAAAGATCAGTGTGTATCTGAAAAATTTAATGGAGCTTGAATTTGTTGAAAAAGTCTTTTCTTATGATACGGAAGGGAAAGCCAATACACAAAAAGGCATTTACCGGATCAGCAATCATTTTGTACATTTTTATTTTACCTATATTTATCCAAACTTAAGCAGCTTAGAGCAGATGGAACCCTTGGAATTTTATAACTGCTACATAGAACCTTCGTTTAAATATTATGTGGCGGAGTATTTTAAGAGCGTATGCAGGCAGTATATTGAAAAATGGAACAAATGGGGAAAACTTCCCTTTGAAATAGAAAAAACAGGAGAATGGGTTGGAAAATTCGGAACGATTGATGTGATTGCCCAAAATGAAGAAGGCAGAACAATAGCAGGTATTTGCAATTGGGATAATCCCATGATGCGTTATGATGATTATGAATGGCTTCTTTTTTGTTTAAAAAAGGCAAAGCTGCAGGCGGACTATATTTATTTGTTTTCATCGAACCGTTTTGATGAGAAACTAAGGTTGGAATCAGCAGTGAAGCAGAATTTGAAATTGATCAGTTTGGATGAAATGTGATGGGAAAAAGTCTTTATATAGCCGAAAAACCAAGTGTTGCAAGAGAATTTGCCAAAGCGCTTAAAATAAATGCCAGTAACAGGGATGGGTATATGGAATCACCGGATGCTGTAATTACATGGTGTGTAGGACATTTGGTAACAATGAGTTATCCGGAAATTTATGATGAAAAATACAAAAGATGGTCCTTGGATACCATACCCTTTATTCCCACAGAATTTAAATATGAGGTGATAGAAGGGGTTAAAAAGCAGTTTCAGATTGTAAGCAGCCTTTTAAATCGTGAAGATGTGGAAACCATTTATGTTTGTACGGACTCAGGACGGGAAGGAGAATATATATATCGTCTGGTTGAACAACAGGCCCATGTGACAGGCAAAAAAAGAAGGCGTGTCTGGATTGATTCGCAAACGGAAGAAGAAATCATTCGGGGCATCAAAGAAGCAAAAGACCTTTCGGAATATGATAACCTGGGAGCGGCGGCATATCTTAGGGCCAAAGAAGATTATTTGATGGGAATTAATTTTTCCAGGGTTCTCACATTAAAATATGGAAATCATGTAAAATCTTATTTAAGGGCGGATAAAGCGGTAATCAGTGTGGGGCGCGTTATGACCTGTGTACTTGGCATGATCGTAGGCAGAGAGCGGGAAATCAGGGAATTCGTAAAAACTCCTTTTTATCGGGTAATTGCGAACATTCCATTAGGGGGACGAGACAGCGAATTTGAGTGGAAAGCAGTAGAAAATACAAAGTATTTTAATTCGCCTCTTTTGTATAAAGAAAATGGATTTAAAGAGAAAAAAGATGCTTTGGAGCTAATAGAGTCTCTTAAGGCTCCTTTGCCGGTAAACGCCTGTGTTTTAGGAATTCAGAAAAAGAAAGAAACGAAGAATCCCCCACTTTTATATAATTTGGCGGAACTTCAAAATGACTGTTCCAAGTATTTTAAAATCAGCCCTGATGAAACTCTTAGGATTGTGCAGGAACTGTATGAAAAAAAAATGACTACATATCCTCGTACAGATGCAAGAGTGCTTTCTACAGCGGTATCAAAAGAAATTTATAAAAACATTAAAGGGCTGTGTAATCTGGAAATGGTAAAAGAGCTGGCGGCCAAGGTACTTGAAACGGGCAGTTATAAAGGGATTGCAAGAACCAGGTATGTAAATGATAAGCAGATTACAGACCATTATGCGATTATTCCTACCGGACAGGGACTTAATAATTTTAATTCACTGAATCCTGTCTCAGCTAAGGTTTATGAAGTGATTGTCCGCAGATTTTTAAGTATTTTTTTTCCGCCTGCGGTATACCGGAAGATAGCTTTAAATGTTTCTGTTAAAGAGGAACAGTTTTTTGCAAACTTTAAGGTGCTTGAGGAAGAAGGGTATCTGACAGCAGTTTCTTTTTCTTTTACATCAAAAAAAAGCAATAAGGAAAAAGAGGATAGTGATGCAGAGGAAACAGGAGGCAGTGTGGATCAGGGGATTATGGAATTTCTTGAGCATTTAAAAAAGGGAACGGAACTGCCGGTAAAAGAAATGCAGATTAAAGAGGGGGAAACCTCTCCTCCTAAGCGTTATAATTCGGGAACGATTATTCTCGCTATGGAAAATGCGGGACAGCTTATTGAAGATGAAGAATTGCGGGCGCAGATAAAAGGAAGCGGAATTGGAACTTCCGCAACCCGTGCTGAAATTTTAAAAAAACTTATCAATATAAAGTATTTGAACTTGAATAAAAAAACGCAGATCATGACGCCTACGCTGATGGGTGAAATGATCTATGATGTAGTAAACAACTCTATCAGGCCGCTTTTAGATCCTGCCCTTACTGCAAGCTGGGAGAAAGGTCTTACCCTGGTGGCAGAGGGGACAATTACGGAAGAAGAATACATGAAAAAGCTGGATGATTTTGTATCAAGAAGGACAAATATTGTAAAAAGCCTGAGCAATCAATCGGTTTTAAACCGACAGTTTAATAAAGCAGCAGAAAATTATAAAAAGAGAGGAAAAAGTTAAGATGGAACAGTTTACAATTAAAAATCTATATCAATTGGAAGAAACTATAGCGGCAGAGCTTTTTGAGGGAGTGGTTTATCCTTGGGAGCTGCTTCCTGAAATCAGCAGCTTTATCTTGGAACTTGGAAAGAGACTGCCGGCAGATAAATTTACGCAGGTTAAGGAAAATATATGGGTTGCAAATTCTGCAAAGGTGGCGCCTAGTGCATGTTTAAATGGGCCTTTGATTGTTGATGAGGAGGCAGAAATCAGGCATTGTGCTTTTGTTCGGGGCAATGCAATTGTGGGAAAAGGAGCAGTTGTGGGAAATTCCACAGAGCTGAAAAACGTGATTTTGTTTAACAAGGTTCAAGTGCCTCATTACAATTATGTAGGCGACAGTATCCTTGGATTTAAAGCACATATGGGTGCTGGTTCCATCACATCAAATGTAAAAAGCGATAAGACGCTGGTGGCTGTAAAAAATGGGGATATGGAAATAGAAACCGGACTGAAAAAATTTGGAGCAATGATTGGAGACTATGTGGAGGTTGGCTGTAACAGTGTTTTAAATCCCGGAACGGTTATCGGCAGAAACTCAAACATTTATCCGGTAAGTATGGTACGTGGATATGTGCCTGCGGGAAGCATTTACAAAAAAAGAGGCGAAATTGCAGAAAAATATCAAAAAGACTAGATTTTTTGCGTGATTTATGCAACAATATAAGTTGTGATTATGATAAAATATTCACATACATTATCTACATATTGAAAGGAGTTTTCACATGATTTATTCAAAGGAAGTTGAAGAAATGTGTACAGTTGCACAGGGTGTTCATCATGGCTGTGCTCCTATCCCAGAAGAAGCAAAGTGGGTTCAGGCTAAAAAGGTAGAAGACATTTCAGGTTTAACACATGGTGTTGGCTGGTGTGCCCCTCAGCAGGGTGCATGTAAATTAACCCTGAATGTTAAGGAAGGCATTATTCAGGAAGCATTGGTTGAGACCATCGGATGTTCAGGTATGACGCATTCTGCTGCTATGGCATCTGAAATTCTTCCCGGACTTACCGTAATGGAAGCATTGAATACAGACCTTGTATGTGATGCAATTAATACAGCCATGAGAGAATTATTCTTACAGATCGTTTATGGCCGCTCACAGAGTGCATTTTCAGAAGACGGACTTCCTATCGGTGCCGGTCTTGAAGACTTAGGTAAGGGATTAAGAAGTCAGGTTGGTACGATGTACGGAACATTAAAGAAAGGACCTCGTTACCTTGAAATGGCTGAGGGGTATGTAACAGGTATCGCTCTTGATGCAGATAATGAAATCATTGGTTATAAATTCGTAAACTTTGGTAAGATGACAGACTTTATGAAAAAGGGTGATGATCCGGCTACTGCATATGAGAAAGCATGCGGACAGTATGGTCGTGTAGATGATGCTGTTAAGATTATTGATCCCAGAAAAGAATAATTATAGGAGGAATGTAAAAATGGCATTATTTGAATCATATGAAAGAAGAATTGATACGATCAATTCCGTTTTAAATTCTTACGGCATTTCTTCTATTGAAGAAGCTGAAAAAATCACAAAAGATGCTGGCCTTGATGTTTACGAACAGGTTAAGAAAATCCAGCCGATTTGTTTTGAAAATGCCTGCTGGGCTTATACAGTAGGAGCTGCAATTGCAATTAAAAAAGGATGTAAAAAAGCGGCTGATGCAGCGGCTGCAATCGGTGAAGGACTTCAGGCTTTCTGTATTCCGGGTTCTGTAGCAGATACCCGTAAGGTTGGTCTTGGACATGGAAATCTTGGAAAGATGCTGCTTGAGGAGGAGACAGAATGCTTTGCATTCCTTGCAGGACATGAATCCTTTGCAGCAGCTGAAGGTGCAATCGGTATTGCTGAAAAAGCAAATAAGGTTCGCCAGAAACCGTTACGTGTTATTTTAAATGGTCTTGGAAAAGATGCAGCCAAGATTATTTCCAGAATTAATGGATTTACTTTTGTTGAGACAGAGTATGATCCTTATACCAATACCGTAAAGGAAATCGAGCGCAAGTCTTATTCAGAGGGACTTCGTGCAAAGGTTAACTGCTATGGTGCAAATTCCGTTCCGGAAGGTGTTGCAATTATGTGGAAGGAAAATGTAGACGTTTCCATTACAGGTAACTCTACCAATCCTACCAGATTTCAGCATCCTGTAGCAGGTACATACAAGAAAGAAAGAATCGAGGATGGCAAGAAATACTTCTCAGTTGCATCAGGCGGCGGTACCGGACGTACCCTTCATCCTGATAATATGGCTGCTGGTCCTGCATCCTACGGTTTTACAGATACCTTAGGACGTATGCATTCCGATGCGCAGTTTGCAGGCTCTTCTTCCGTACCGGCTCACGTTGAAATGATGGGACTTATTGGCATGGGCAATAACCCTATGGTAGGTGCTACTGTTGCTGTTGCTGTTTCTGTTGAAGAAGCTGCTAAAGAAGGCAAATTCTAAAATAGTTTATAAACTAGTGTCTCAGACTTTAATAGTCTGGGGCACTTTTCATCATAATACAAAAATATTTAAATATTTATAGACATTTGTCTGTTATTATTTTAGAATAATAATAAATATTTTGTAGAAAAGGGTGGAATATAAAAATGAGCGAAGAAAATAAGATGATTTATTGTACACAATGTGGAAGTGAAAACAATGCGGGATCAAAATTTTGCCATAATTGCGGTAATAAATTAGAAAAAGCGGCAGAAGCTGTAAATGAAGAACAAAGGACAGCAACGGAAGGCGTATTTTCAGGGCAGGATACAAAGCCTGCATATGAAAAAATAACAGATGCGGAAGAGGAAGCTCCTGCACCAATTCCTTCTTACAGAGAAGAAATAAAAATCAATTACAGTCAGGAACCGCAGAATTTCGGGAATGAATACCAGAATTTTGGAACAAACAGCAGTACAAATGCATATAATGTATCTTCCCAGCCTCAGTATTATTCCACAGATGGCAATGCAGCAGGCGCTGAAGTTAAAGGCGGTGGAAATATCGGATTTGCAATTGCTTCTATGATATGTGGTATTTTTTCAATTGTATGCTGCTGCTTTACTTTGTTTAGTGCGGTGCTTGCGGTAGCGGCAGTGGTTCTTGGCATTATTACACTATGCTTTAAGTATGATGGAAAAGGTATGGCAATTGCAGGAATTGCAACAGGCGGAGTAGGGCTTGTTATTGTTATATTTTCTATGGTTTTAAGTGGTACGACTGCTTATAATGAGTTAATGTATGATTTCATGGATGACTTGTATTACTAAAATGGACAGCACTGGAAAAATCCGGGTAGATGATTTTTTTTATCAGGTGGGAAAGGTGATATGGATTCCTTTTAGCATCGCCGGATTTTGGTTTGTTCATTATGGATACGAAAGATATAGTTCGCTGGCGGAATGCGCTGTTAAAAGAAGATGCGGTTTTCCATGTCCGGGCTGTGGAGGAACAAGAGCTTTTTATTGCTTGTTTCAGGGAGAATTTTTGAAAAGCTTTTTGTATAATCCAGTGATTATTTATGGGATTTTGGCATATTTCCATTTTATGCTGCTGTATCTTTTTAGGAAGCATAGCAGAAAAACTGATGTTAGAAAAGAAATTTATATTCCATATTACATGTATTTTGCAATTGGTGTTTTATTGATTCAATGGTGTATAAAGCTAATAATTATTTTATTTTTTTTATAATTATTTAATATTTGCTTGATTCAAAGGGATTTTTCATGTATATTATTCTATAGTTATAATTTACATTAAGGAGGAAAATTGCAATGGATGCAAAAACAACGAGTATTGTAGCATACCTTACCTGGATCGGCCTTTTGATTGCAGTATTGGCAGGAGACAAGGAAGGAGCAAAATTCCATGTAAATCAGGCATTGGTAATTTTACTGTTTTCCCTGTTATCAATTATTCCTTGTATTGGATGGGTATGGGGAATTTTCATGGTAGTATGCTGGGTAATGGGACTTATTGCAGCTATCAATCAGGAAGAAAAAGAAGTACCGCTTATTGGAAAAATCAGAATTATAAAATAGTAAGCGAAAAACGTCCGAGATTCTTTCCCGGACGTTTTTAATATAAGTTGTTTTATTCTGATTCGAAGGCTGCGTCATTACTTTCGGCAGTATCTTCGGAAGAAGTTTCATCTTCATAGGTATAGATTTCTTCAGGAATATCTCCGTGTAAAATAGAAACGATATATTGAAATCTTACATTAGCACTTTCATAATATTGACGGGCCGCATCTTCCAAATTTGCATTATATCCGTTTTCATAAGCCTGATGATAATAAGAAACCGCTTCTGACATATATTCGCTGGCTTCATCTGCAAGCTCATCAACACCAGGGAACCCATCAGGAACGTCTAAAGAAGCCATTTGCTCAAAGGAAGTATTCATGGAGTCCAGTAAACTTAAAAGATCGGAAACAGCAGTTTCCGAATTTGGATCAAGTGCATTGATGGAAGAATCAATCACTCTTATGTTTTCAAAAAACTGGTTCATATTTGCTTTGTAATTTTCAAGTTCAGCATCTTTGCCGCAGCCGGTTAAGAAAAATGACGTCAGAAAAGTTAACAATAATATAATTTTATGCTTTGTATTCAAGGCGATTCCCCCAATCATATGATCACATTACACTAAAAATAAAGTATCATAGTTGACAAATGAAGTCAACAATTGTAGTTTTTTCAAAATTATGATAACATTGAAAAAGCAGTATTAATTGCTGCCTGGAGGTGGACTTGAAAATCAAAGAATTTAAGAAATTTACTGAAAGCAAATTGGTTTATTTAGATGGTGCTACAGGTTCTAACCTGATAAAGAGGGGAATGAGTGCAGGTGTATGCCCTGAAAAATGGATTTTGGAGCATCCAGATATCTTTATTGGACTTCAAAAGGAATTTGTTGAAGCGGGAAGTAATATTATTTATGCGCCTACTTTTACGGCAAACCGTATTAAACTGCAGGAATATGGTCTGGAAAATCAGATAGAAGAGATCAATCATCAGCTGGTGGAGCTTTCTAAGCAAGCAGCAGGGAAAAGGGCGCTTGTAGCAGGTGATCTTACAATGACAGGACGCCAGCTTACGCCAATGGGGAATATGGAATTTGAGGATTTGATTGATATTTATAAAGAACAAATTAAATATATAGATGCGGCAGGAGCTGACCTGTTGATTGTGGAAACAATGATGAGTCTTCAGGAGACAAGGGCGGCGCTTATTGCAGCTAAAGAGGTCTGTGAGCTTCCTGTAATGGTAACGCTTACTTTTGAAACAGATGGCAGGACGCTATATGGTACTGACGGAATAACTGCAGCGGTGACGCTTGAAAGCTTAGGTGCCTGTGCCATTGGTGCAAATTGTTCTACAGGTCCTGATAAAATGACTGATCTGATTCAAAATATTTCTGAGGTGGTCAGTGTACCTGTAATAGCAAAGCCCAATGCCGGAATGCCAAGCCTTAACAGCAATGGCGAGACAGTGTACAGTATGGAGGCAGAGAAGTTTGCCCGGGAAATGGTTAAACTGGTTCATGCAGGAGCAGGTATTTTAGGCGGATGTTGCGGAACGACGCCTGAATATATAGAAAAACTGGTAAATACAACAAAAGGAATGAAAGCAGCAACAAAGAAAAGGTCAGGTATGCGTTATCTTTCCAGTGAAAGACAAACGCTTGCATTTGGACTTGACTCGCCTTTTATTATTGTGGGGGAAAGAATTAATCCCACGGGAAAGAAGAAACTACAGGCACAGCTTCGGGAAGGAAATCTGGATATGGTACTTTCCTTTGCAGAAGAGCAGGAGGCTTGCGGTGCCGCTTTACTGGATGTTAATATGGGAATGAGCGGTATTGATGAAAAGGAGATGATGCTGAAAGCGCTTGATGAGGTTACAACAGCATCCAATCTGCCCTTATCCATTGATTCCAGCCATGTAGATGTAATTGAAGCAGCCCTTCGCAGGTATCCGGGAAGAGCCCTTATTAATTCTATATCAGGAGAAAAGGAAAAACTGCAAAAGCTTCTTCCTATTGCAAAAAAATATGGAGCCATGTTTATTCTCCTTCCTCTTTCTGATAAAGGATTGCCAGAAAATCTGGAAGAGAAGATTCAAATTATTGAAGAAATCAGCGGTATGGCCATTGAAAGCGGCATGACAAAAGAGGATATTGTGGTAGATGGACTTGCTGCTACCGTAGGCGCAAATCCAAATGCGGCAAAAGAAGTGCTTGAAACTCTTCGTTATTGTAGAAAAAAGGGATTTGCAACTATTTGTGGTTTATCAAACATTTCTTTTGGCCTGCCGGAGCGGGGCTTTGTGAATGCCGCTTTTCTTACAATGGCAATTCAGGAAGGACTTACAATGGCAATTGCCAATCCTTCTCAGGATTTACTGGTAAATACGGCCTTTGCCGCGGATCTTTTGATGAATAAAAAGGAATCGGATATACGCTATATTCACCGTATTGAAATATATAAAGAAAAAATGCCTGTTCTTACAGGAAATTTACAGCCAGTATCCCCGGTTAATGTGCCGGATAAAGGGGATGCCCAAAAAACCCAGGTTTTGGAGGCTGGAAATAAGGCAGATAGTCAGATTTATCAGGATGTGATGAAAGGAAACCGGAAGCAGATCAAAGAGCATACTCAGACAATGCTGGAAGAATTTAAGAAATCAGGTGAATTGGCAGAATCAGCGGCCGGGCATATTTTAAATGACATGCTTCTTCCGGCAATTGGCGAGGTGGGTGAATTATTTGACAAAGGAAAATATTTTCTTCCCCAATTGATTGCCAGTGCGGAGGCAATGAAGCTATCCATTGAATACCTGGAACCTTTTCTTACTACAGGTACAAATAAAGAGAAAATGCCTGTAGTGGTGATTGCCACAGTGTCAGGTGATATTCATGATATAGGGAAAAATCTGGTTGCCTTAATGCTTAAAAACTATGGATTTCAGGTGATCGATCTTGGAAAGGATGTTCCCAGAGAAGTTATTATTGATAAAGCGATAGAGTATAATGCGCAGATTATTGCGTTATCAGCCCTTATGACTACTACAATGCAGGAGATGAAGAGAGTAGTTGATTATGCAAGGGAAAAACAAATTAAATCAAAAATTATGATAGGCGGAGCTGTAATCACTTTGGAGTACGCTATAGAAATTGGGGCTGATGGATATTCAAGGGATGCGGCAGAGGCAGTAAAGACTGCGAAAAGACTGCTTCAGATGGAAGAATAGATACAAAAGAAAAAGGAGTATGGAATAAATGGATGAATTGATTAAATATTCTAAGAAACAGTTATTTTATGCCAGAGTCAGAACGTTGGCATCTATTGTAACAGCAGGAGGGCTTGTAATTTGTTTGTTTATTTTAATGCCTGTGGTGCTGGACAGTGCTGCGAAAGCAAATGCCATTATGGAACAGGCATCGGAAACCATAGTCCTCGCTGATACAGCTCTTGAGAGCATTACGGAAATGAGTGATTCCATAACAGAGATGGGGGATAGTATGGATACATTAATTATGGAAAATGCAGAATCTGTAGAAGCGGTAATGAAAAAGATAGAAGCAGTGGATTTTGAAGGTTTAAACAATGCAATTAAAGATCTGGGGACTGTGATTGAACCATTGGCTAAATTCTTTAATAAATTTTAAATACATAAAAAAGGACAATAGAATTAAAAAGGAGTATAAGTAGAATATGATAGGAGCAGATGCTATTGTAAAATGTTTGGAAGAAGAAGGTGTAGAATATGTTTTTGGGTATCCAGGGGTAGCAATCTGTCCCTTTTACAACAGCATATTAAATTCAACAATCCAGACAATTTTAATAAGAACAGAGCAAAATGCCGCCCATGCGGCAAGTGGACTGGCAAGAGTATCAGGTAAGGTTGGGGTATGTGCGGTTACTTCGGGACCAGGGGCAACCAATGTAATTACTGGAATTGCCACTGCATTTGCAGACAGTATTCCACTTGTATGTATTACCGGTCAGGTGAATTCCGAGCTGCTGGGAAGTGATGTGTTTCAGGAGGCGGATATTACAGGTGCGGTAGAATCTTTTGTAAAATACAGCTATTTAGTGAAAAATGTAAATGATATTCCACGGATTTTTAAAGAAGCATTTCATATTGCAAGTACAGGAAGAAGAGGTCCTGTTTTAATTGACATCCCTATTGACATACAAAATGCGGAGATCAGGAAATTTGCATATCCGGAATCTGTTTCCATGCGTACTTATAAACCTACGGTTAAAGGAAATATTGTACAGATCAAAAAAGTGGCGGCAGAACTTGAAAAAGCAAAGCGTCCCATTATATGTGCAGGAGGAGGCGTGCTTTTGTCTGAGGGGGAAAAGGAGCTGCTTGATTTTGCCCAAAAACACAGCATACCTGTGGTTTCTACCATGATGGGAATTGGAGTTATGCCCACCAGACATCCCTTATATTTTGGCATGGTGGGAAATAACGGAAAGCCCTATGCAAATCGTGCCATGAATGAATCAGACCTGCTTATTATGGTGGGGGCAAGAGTTGCAGACCGGGCGGTCAGCCAGCCAGGTCTTATTACCAATAACAAAGTATTGATTCATATTGATGTGGATCCGGCGGAAATCGGAAAAAATGTGGGACCTACAATTCCTTTGGTAGGTGATGCGAAACATATTTTTGAAGATCTGCTTTTACAGGAATTTTCCTGTGAACATGAAGAATGGATCGATACACTGAATAATTATAAAATAGATATGGCGCTTAAGAGAAATCCTAATCCTGCATATGTGGATCCGGCATGCTTTGTTACGCTTCTTTCTGAAAAAATGGAAGAGGATGGCGTTTATGTTGCAGATGTAGGGCAGAATCAGATCTGGTCCTGTGGGTATCATATCGTTCAAAAAGGAAAGTTTCTTACTTCCGGAGGTATGGGAACTATGGGATATTCTATTCCGGCAGCTATGGGAGCCAAGCTGGCTGATAAGAACAGACAGGTAATTGCGGTTTGTGGAGATGGTTCATTTCAGATGTCTATGATGGAGCTTGCGACCATGCGCCAGCATAATATCCCGGTTAAAATTATTGTTCTCAAAAATAATTATCTTGGAATGGTCAGAGAGTATCAGCATTATACCTATAAGGACAATTATTCAGTAGTAGATTTGTCCGGCAGCCCTGATCTGGAAAAGCTTTCATCTGCTTATGACATGAAGTTTTTACGTCTTAACAATATGGAGAACGTAAATGAAATTCTGGATGAGTTTTTAAGTAAGGACGAATCTGTACTTTTAGAATGTGTGATTGATCCTATGGATTTGGTAAAGTAAGGAGTGTGGGGATAGAAATGAAAAGGATATATTCAGTATTAGTGGAAAACCGATCCGGTGTACTCTGCAAGGTGGCAGGACTTTTTTCCAGACGCTGTTTTAATATTGATTCCCTGGCAGTTGGGGAAACCGATGACTCGGCGGTATCCTGTATGACTATTGTCAGCAGTGGAGATAAGCGTACCATAGAGCAGATTGAGAAACAGCTTAACAAAAAGCTGGATGTGATTAAGGTAAAAACCTTTGATGAGGTATGCAGTATCAGCAGGGAACTTCTTTTAATGAAGGTAAAATATAATAAAAGCAACCGAAGAGACATTATGGAAATTTGTGAAATCATGAATGCCCAGATTGTAGACATGTCTAAAAATATGATGTTGATTCAGATGTGTGATACTCCGGAGAGAATCCAGCTTCTTATCAGTATGTTTAAATCTGTCAGTATTGTGGAAGCGGCGCGTACCGGAACACTGGCGCTTCAAAAATGTAATGAGACAGAAGGTTGACTTTTCCGCGGTAAATTGTTAAAATAAATTTCAACGTAAAAAGCAGAGGGAGGTAAAACCTCCTAAAAAGCAAGGAGGTTAAAACCTCCTTAAAAAGCAGGGAGGTTTATAATTTGCGTAAGAAAGTATTTCAGCTTATAGTAGATAATACCTCCGGCGTATTAAGCCGGATTTCAGGCCTTTTTTCAAGAAGAGGCTATAATATCGAAAGTATTACGGCAGGCGTTACAGCTGATACCCGTTTTACGAGAATCACCATTGTGGCATCCGGTGATGATGAGATTTTGGATCAGATTGAAAAACAGGTGGCCAAGCTGGTGGATGTAAAGGATGTAAAGGCACTTGAACCGGAAAGCAGTGTTTATCGTGAACTTGCGCTTATCAAGGTAAAAACCAGTAAGGAATCAAGACAGGGAGTTATCTCTATTGCCGATATTTTCAGGGCTAACATTATTGATGTGGCGCATGACAGCCTTATTGTGGAACTTACCGGCACACAGGATAAAATCAATGCATTTATCAGTCTATTAGGCGACTATGAAATTTTGGAGCTTGCCAGAACAGGTATTGCCGGTCTGGGAAGAGGAACGGAAAACGTTACTTATCTGTAAAAACAGTGGGTATACATAATGGAGGCAGAACCTCCTGAGGAAGAACCTCATAGGAAAGGAGTCAAAAATGGCAAATATTTATTATCAGGAAGATTGCAACCTGTCCTTACTGGAAGGAAAAACAATTGCAGTGATCGGTTATGGCAGCCAGGGACATGCTCATGCATTAAATGCAAAAGAATCAGGATGTCATGTTATCATTGGTCTTTATGAAGGATCAAAGTCCTGGGCAAAGGCCGAGGCACAGGGATTTGAAGTATATACCGCGGCTGAAGCGGCTAAAAAGGCAGATATCATTATGATTCTTATTAATGACGAGCTTCAGGCAGCTATGTATAAAAAAGACATTGAGCCTAACCTGGAAGAAGGCAATATGCTTATGTTTGCACATGGATTTAACATTCACTTTAATCAGATCGTACCTCCAAAGAATGTAGATGTTACCATGATTGCACCTAAGGGGCCCGGACATACGGTAAGAAGCGAATATCAGGAAGGCAAGGGTGTTCCATGTCTTGTGGCTGTTCACCAGGATGCTACAGGAAAGGCACTTGACAAAGCTTTGGCATATGCGCTTGCAATTGGAGGAGCAAGAGCAGGAGTGCTTGAAACCACTTTCCGCACAGAAACGGAAACAGACCTTTTCGGAGAGCAGGCAGTGCTCTGCGGCGGAGTATGTGCATTAATGCAGGCAGGTTTTGAAACACTTACGGAAGCCGGATATGATCCTAGAAATGCATACTTTGAGTGTATTCATGAAATGAAGCTGATTGTTGATTTGATCTATCAGTCAGGTTTTGAAGGAATGAGATATTCCATCTCCAACACGGCAGAATATGGTGATTATGTAACAGGACCTAAGATCATCACAGAAGAAACGAAAAAGACCATGAAAAAGATTTTGAAGGATATTCAGGATGGTTCTTTTGCAAAGGAATTCCTGCTTGATATGTCTCCAGCAGGTGGACAGGCACACTTTAAAGCTATGAGAAAACTGGCGGCAGAGCATCCTGCAGAGCAGGTAGGAAAGGAAATCCGTAAGCTTTACAGCTGGAATAACGAAAATGATAAACTGATCAATAACTAAACTAACCGGAGATTAACCGGAAGAACAATGGCTGTCGTGTATTGCGGCCATTCTTATGCGAAGCAAAAAAGCCGGAGCAATTATGTCTCCGGCTTTTTGTACAGCAGGAACATAAACAGATTTATAGTAAATGAGAGAAAAGGAAAGGGAATTATCAGTGAAAATTCTTGTGATTTTAACCGGAGGCACAATCGGGAGCCTTATTTCGGAAAATGTGATTAATGTGAAAGAAGGGGCGTCTGCCAAACTGATAGAAATGTATCAGGAAAAAGAGGGAAATGACATTGAATTTGAAGTGATTCAGCCTTTAAATATTTTAAGTGAAAATCTTGATCCTTCTTATTGGGAGGTTTTGTGCGACTGTCTTGATCAGGTTGAACTAAATCAGTACCAGGGAATTATCATTACCCACGGTTCCGATACCCTTTCTTATACAGCCGCTATGATAGGGTTATGCTACAGCCATACAAGTATCCCTATTGTGCTAATTGCCAGTAATTATGCCCTGCAGGATGAAAGAAGCAACGGGTTTGCCAATTTTTATTATGCAGTATGCTTTATTAAAGAAGAACAGAGAGCAGGAGTTTTTGCTGTTTATCAAAATAATAAAGAAGAAAATATTGTTTATCTGGCTACGAGATTAAAAGAAGCAGACACTTATTTAGACCAGTTTTCCAGTTTTGGAAGCGTGGATTTTGGAAAAATTGCAGAAAATGGATTTTGGGAAATCATTCATGAACAAAATCCTGCGCGGCAGGAAATGCAGGTGCATACAGAAAAATGGAGGCAGGAGAAATTTCGCTATATAAAAAAAGTATTGTTGATTCATTCTTATCCTGGGCTTGATTATAATAGTATTTTACTGGATTCGGGAATTGGGGCAGTGCTGTTTGCCACTTATCATTCTGCAACGGTCTGTGGCGGAACCAAACAATGTCCGGTAGAAAAATTTTTGAAAAAATGTAAAGGCAAAGGAATTGAGGTTTATGCATGCTCTTTTAAACCGGTAGAAGATTTCTATGCCACCAGTACAGAGCTTTTACGCCAAGGAGTTATCCCCCTTGTCAATATTTCTACGGAAGCCGCGTATGCCAAGCTGATTCTTGCATATAATCAACCGATAAAGGATCGGAAAACATTCATGAATAAGAACATATATTTTGAAATATTACCGGAATTAAAAATGAAAAAATAGATAAATTATTTTTCAAATTAGGAATTCTGTGCTAAAATCAAACTTGGTGAATGAAAATGAATTGAAAATTTTGGAGGTAATGAGTATGGGAATGACAATGACTCAGAAAATACTTGCGGCACATGCCGGACTTGATAAAGTGGAAGCAGGGCAGCTTATAGAGGCTGATTTGGATCTTGTTCTTGGAAATGATATTACAAGTCCTGTGGCAATTAAAGAAATGGATAAAATGAAGGTGAAAGGTGTTTTTGATAAAGATAAGATCGCCCTTGTTCCTGATCATTTTGTTCCCAATAAGGATATAAAGTCGGCAGAGCATTGTAAATGCGTGAGAGAATTTGCACATCGCAATGAAATTACCAATTATTTTGAAGTAGGTGAGATGGGAATTGAACATGCGCTTCTGCCTGAAAAGGGGCTTACGACAGCAGGAGATGTAATTATCGGGGCTGATTCCCATACCTGTACCTATGGAGCCCTTGGCGCCTTTTCAACAGGGGTGGGAAGTACCGATATGGCGGCCGGAATGGCTACTGGGAAAGCATGGTTTAAAGTGCCTGCGGCAATTAAGTTTAACATAATTGGCAAGCCTGCCAAATGGGTAAGCGGTAAGGATGTAATCTTACATATTATTGGGCTGATTGGTGTGGATGGCGCTTTATATAAGTCTATGGAATTTTCGGGAGAAGGGGTTAAAAACCTTTCTATGGATGATCGGTTTACGATTGCTAATATGGCCATTGAGGCAGGTGGAAAAAATGGAATTTTTCCTGTAGATGATCTTGCAGTTTCTTATATGGAAGAACATTCCCGAAAATCTTATACTGTTTATGAGGCAGATGAGGATGCCGTTTATGATGAAGAATATACCATTGACTTAAGCACGCTTCGTCCAACGATTGCATTTCCCCATCTTCCTGAGAATACAAAAACAATAGACCAGATTACTGAGGAAATTAAAATAGATCAGGTAGTGATCGGCTCCTGTACCAACGGACGAATTGATGATATGAGGATTGCTGCTGAGGTTTTGAAGGGCAGGCACGTTGCAAAGGGAATGCGCTGTATTGTTATTCCTGCAACACAGGCAGTTTATTTACAGGCAATGGAAGAGGGGCTTTTAAAGATATTTGTTGAGGCCGGCGCTGTTGTAAGCACCCCCACCTGTGGTCCATGTCTTGGTGGATATATGGGTATCCTTGCAGAAGGTGAAAAATGTGTTTCTACAACAAACCGTAATTTTGTAGGACGCATGGGACATGTGAATTCCGCAATTTTTCTTGCAAGTCCTGCTATTGCGGCTGCAAGTGCTGTCACGGGAAAGATTTCCTGTCCCTGTGAATTTATGTAAAGTTAAGAAGAAGTCTGAATGTAGAAAGGAAATGAAACATGAAAGCAGCAAAAGGAATTGTATTTAAATACGGAGATAACGTTGATACTGATGTGATTATTCCGGCCAGATATCTGAATTCGTCAGATCCTGCGGAGCTTGCAGCTCATTGCATGGAAGATATTGATAAGGATTTCATTAAAAATGTAAAGCAGGGTGATATTATTGTGGCGGATAAAAATTTTGGCTGCGGTTCATCCAGAGAACATGCACCCATTGCAATAAAAGCCGCCGGAGTCAGTTGCGTAATTGCAGAAACTTTTGCAAGAATTTTTTACCGGAATGCAATCAATATTGGTCTTCCTATCATTGAATGCCCTGATGCATCCAAAGGAATTGAAAATGGGGATGAGGTTTCCGTAAACTTTGATACCGGAATTATTAAAAATCTGACAAAGGGAACGGAGTTTAAAGGACAGGCATTTCCTGAATTTATGCAGAAAATTATTGCTGCAGAAGGATTGATAAATTACATTAATCAAAAGTAACAGGTTCGTTCACAGGATAGACACATTTGCCTGATATGATGTGCTTTGTGAATGTAATATATATTTCATTTATTATTGATTTTTATATTGAGGAGGAATTTTCCAAATGTCCAGGAAAGATACGTCAGAAGTGAATACAGCCCAAAAGGTTCAGACAAAGTATGACCGCAAGATGGAAGCAAGAAAACAGCAGAAAATAAAAGAACAGAGAGAAGAAAAAATAACAAAAGCCGTAACAGCGGCTATTGGAATTGGACTTGCTGCGGTTGTTATAATTTCTGTAGCTGTTTCTTTTATCAGTAAAAACAATGCGTTAAACGGAACTTATGTTAAGATCGGAAATCATGAGTTATCCCAGGTGGAATATGATTATTATTACCAGACTACCGTCAATAACTATCTGACCAGTTATGCATCCATTTTACCTTATTTTGGAGTGGATACATCAGTAGACTTTGATAAACAGGAATATATGGGAAGTGGTATGACATGGAAAGATATGTTTGATGAAATGACCGTAGAACAGATTAAGCAGAATAAGGCGATGGTTGATGATGCGCAAAAAACAGGTTTTACTTATGATGCTGCAGAAGATTATGCCGGATTTGTAAGCAACATAGAGCAAGGAGCTGCTTCCGCCGGTTTAAGTGTGAAACAATACTATAAAGAAACTTTTGGCGCTTATGCTACCGAAAAAAATATGGAAGCCTTTATTAAAGAAAGTTTATTGGCAGGTGCCTATTATAATGAATTGATTACCCAAAATGCTCCGGCAGAAGATGAGATTAAAGCTTATTATGAAGAAAATAAGCAAAGCTATGACAGGGTTAATTATAGAAGCTTTGCTTTTCAGGCGGAAATAGAAGAGGGCGCTGAGGAAGACGCAATAAATGCGGCAATGGATGCGGCTGAGAAAAAGGCAGATGCGATGCTGAAAGAACGTGAAAATGGCGCAGACTTTGAACAGCTTTGTATTGAAAATGCTTCTGAAGATGCCAAAGCAGATTATGAAGATCCTCAGACAGAACACTGTTTAAGTGAAGGTAAAAATTATTCCGGAATTACTTCCACTGCTGTGGCTGTATGGCTTTTTGAAGAAGGACGTACACAGGGTGACCTTACCGTGATCAGAGATGATAATGCACAGGTATGCTATGTGGTTGAGTTTGCCGAAAGGTATTTTGATGAAGCTGATAATTCTGCAATCTCAAATACAATTGCAAGTCAGAAGACAGCCGATTATATTAATGCCCTTGTAGAAAATTATCAAGTGGTTGATGTGAAAGGTGAACTTAAGTATCTGACAATTCCTGAACAGGATGCTGAAACTGAAACGGAGTCGGCTGATGAAAATTCTGAGGGTGCTGCCGCTGAAGAAAACAAAGATAGTACAAGTGATTCAGAATAAGTTGACATAAAATAGTTATGTAAACTATATGGCAGGGGCTTAATAATATTAAATTTAAGCCCCTGTTTTTTCTATCCTTCAAAAACTATAGAAAAGGAACCGGCAGAGGAAAGCGGTTCTTTTCCCTTAAGGAGATGATGTACATCACCTATTGCCTGTGCCCTGAAATAGGCTTCTTTTCCCCAGCGCTCTTCACTGTTTAAAACAGTAATGGAGGTAGTTGGCAAAAATATGCCATGTACAAGCAATTGAAATGGGATATTAAGCAAATGAGAAAGAATGATGCAGGTAATGCCAAGATGACAGAAAAACACAAGACATGGTGTTTCCGTATTCGGCACATTTATGATAGGACTTAAATCAGAAGGGGAAACAGTACTTGAAATAAAGCGCTCTTCAGCATCGGGCATTTGATAATAGTGATTTTTGCGCTGATAACCATAGGAGGATAACAGCTCATCCATGTTTTGGCATACTGACTGATAGGCGGAAGCAATCATAGGATTCTGACCGGGAATTTGGGCATTTACCCACTGGCGGCTGTCAAACATCAGTGGATCATCACTCCAGCAGGATGGTACAAAATCCCAGGGAACTCCATGCCTGCCGGTGACCGGATCATCAATAGGATAAAAAAATTCCTTAATCCAGTCTAATGTTTCTGCAGTTCGGTTCATTTTCTTTAAGGTGCATGATGCGGTATCTTTGGCACGTCCCAAAGGAGAACAGTAAAACTTTGTTACATTCCATTTACTGATTCTTTCAGCCAAAAGCTCTGCTTCACGCCAGCCTTTTTCAGTTAATGTATCATTTACATAATCAGGTTCGCCATGGCGGACAAATATAAGTCTCATGATAAACTCCTTTCAAGATTACCTTAATGTATCAGCCAAATCGTATCATAATGCAAAAGGAAAGTCCAGAGCATTCATTTATAAAGTACTTGAAACGTATGTTCGACTGTGCTAGAATGATTTTATGAATAAGTTGAAAAAAGATATGATTCTTATATTGTGTATTTTGATAGCTGCTTTTTTAATATGGCGGGTTCCTGCTTTTTTTTCAAAAAAAGCCCCTGCTCTTGTGAAAGTAATGCAGGATGGGCAGGAGATAGGGAATTATTCTCTTTTGAAAGATCAGACAGTTTTTATTCCATGGGGTGATGAAAATTATAACCTTTTGTTTATCAGCGGCGGAGAGGTATCTGTTTCTGATGCTGACTGTCCTGATGGCTTGTGTGTGAAAGCGCGCAATATATCAAAGAGCGGTGAGAGTATTATCTGCCTGCCTCATAAGCTGGTAATACAAATAGAATCAAAGGAGGAAGGTGCACTGGATGCAGTCACTTACTGAGAAGCACAGACCAAAATCGTCAAATGATAAAGAGCAGATCCGTATTGGAAGAACTGCTTTTTTAGGGCTGTTACTTGCATTTGCGTTAATTCTTTCTTATATAGAGACACTGATCCCCTTTCAAAGTGGTGTTCCGGGAATAAAACTTGGACTGGCTAATCTTGCCGTAATTCTTAGTCTTTACTTATTTGGCTGGAAAGAGGCACTTCTCCTTACCACCTTAAAGGCATTGTTAAGCGGTCTTTTGTTTGGAAATTTATTTATGATTTTGTATTCCCTGGCAGGGGCATGGCTTAGCTGTATCTCCATGATTTTTATGAAAAAAAGCGGCTGGTTTCATCTGCCTGTAATTAGTGGATTTGGAGGAGTGATGCATAATGCCGGACAGCTTATTGTAGCGGCAATTGTTGTAAAAACATATGGAGTTTTATATTATGCACCAATTCTTATTATTGCAGGGCTGGGGGTAGGACTTGTCATTGGAGCGGCAGCTTCTTTTGTTCTGCCTTATATTCGAAATATTATGTGGAAAGGAACTTTTTATAGATGATTGGATTTGTGAAAGGCAGAATTGATGAAATTTCAGAAGAAAATGTTGTTGTGGATATAGGAGGAATTGGCTGTAATGTTAAAATCTCAAGTGAAACGGCAGCGCAGCTTTCAGGAGTAAATGAGGAGGTTAAACTTTACACTTACACCTGTGTCAGGGAAGATTTATTTCAACTTTATGGTTTTTTGACAAGAGATGAACTGGAAATATTTAAAAAGCTGATTACGGTAAATGGAATTGGACCGAAAGGCGGGCTTGCAATTTTATCTGTGATGAGTGTGGATAATTTGAGATTTGCAATTATTGCAGGGGATGCAGCAGCAATTGCAAAAGCACCTGGGATTGGGAAAAAGACAGCCGAGAGGGTTATTTTAGATTTAAAAGACAAAGTGTCCATAGAAGATACATTTGTTTCTAAGGAAATGATGCAGCTAACGGAAAAAACTGTGGATAAGCAGGCAAAAAATGAGGCAGTGGAAGCGCTTACAGCGTTGGGATATTCTGCTTCCGATGCATTACGTGCAGTAAATATGGTTTCATTTGAAGAGGACATGAGTGTGGAGACAATTTTGAAACTTGCACTTAAGAATATGTTTTAAATAATATGGAGCACAATATATATGGTTAAAAGAATGATAGAGACCAACTTGCAAGAAGAAGATGTCAAAATGGAAGGAACATTGCGTCCTCAAAAATTAAATGACTATATTGGTCAATCAAAGATAAAGGACAGTTTAAAAATATACATAGAAGCGGCCAGACAAAGAAATGATTCTTTGGATCATGTTCTTTTTTATGGGCCGCCCGGCCTTGGGAAAACCACCCTTGCAGGAATTATTGCAAATGAAATGGGGGTTCATATGAAGGTTACCAGCGGACCGGCAATAGAAAAGCCAGGGGAAATGGCAGCGATCCTTAATAATCTGCAGGAGGGGGATCTTTTGTTTGTAGATGAGATTCACCGGCTGAACCGTCAGGTGGAGGAAGTTCTTTACCCCGCAATGGAAGACTTCGTAATCGACATTATGATAGGGAAAGGACCTACGGCCCGCTCTATTCGTCTGGATCTTCCCCACTTTACGCTTGTAGGAGCAACCACCAGAGCAGGTCTTTTAACAGCGCCTCTCAGAGATCGGTTTGGAATTATTCACAGGCTTGAATTCTATACGGTGGAGGAGCTGCAAACCATTATTATGCATTCAGCCCGAATTTTAAATGCGCCGGTTGAGGCGGCAGGGGCAATGGAAATGGCCAAGAGAAGCAGAGGGACGCCCAGACTGGCCAACAGAATTTTAAAAAGGGTTAGGGACTATGCACAGGTCAAGCATGATGGAATTATTACTGAGCAGGTTGCCATGACAGCACTGGACTTGATGGATGTGGATAAAATGGGGCTTGATCATATTGACAGGAATATTTTACTTAACATGATTCAGAAGTTTAATGGAGGGCCGGTGGGATTGGATACCCTTGCGGCAGCAATTGGTGAGGATTCGGGAACAATAGAAGATGTGTATGAACCATATCTTTTAAAAAATGGATTCATTAACCGTACTCCCAGAGGAAGAGTGGTGACAGATCTGGCTTATCATCATTTGGGACTTGAAATTCCCGAATAATCTGATTATAATATAACTTGTATAGTTGTCCAAAGAGAAACCATATATTTTGTATGTAAAGGGGTGGCCTGATGTCAGTTAAGACGGATACGGAAGTAATTATTGGCGGAAAAGTATTTACGCTGAGTGGATATGAAAGTGAAGAATATCTGCAGAAGGTAGCTTCTTATATTAATAATAAAATGACGGAATACGGGAAAGTTCAGTCATTTAAAAGGCAGCCGCTTGACACACAAAATGTTCTTCTTCAGCTTAACATTGCAGATGATTATTTTAAAGCCAAGAAGCAGATCGGTCTGCTGGAAGAAGAAATTCAGGGAAAAGAAAAGGAATTATACAATTTGAAGCATGAACTGATTGCTTCTCAGATTAAACTGGAAAATACAGAAAAAAATTTAAAATCACTTCAATCAGAATTGAATGAAAGTGCAAAGAAAATTATCAGACTTGAAACCGAATTGAAAAATAATGGCTGACATGAAAAAAGTGGAATTGCTGGCTCCGGCAGGAAATTTTGATGCTCTGACAGGGGCTTTGAAGGCAGGTGCTGACGCTGTTTATTTGGGTGGAGCGCTTTATGGTGCTCGGGCATATGCAGATAATTTTACACAGGATGAGATTTGTACAGGAATACATTTGGCACATGTATTTGGCAGAAGGATTTATCTTACTGTTAATACATTGATGAAAGAAAAAGAGCTGGATGGACTGTACAATTTTTTGTTGCCTTTTTATGAGTGTGGGCTGGATGGAGTAATTGTCCAGGATTTGGGGGCATTACGCTTTATCAGGAAATATTTTCCGCTTCTTTCCCTTCATGCAAGCACGCAGATGGCTCTGACAGGAAGTGAAGGAGCCGCTTTAATGAAGGCGGAAGGGGTGTCAAGAATTGTACCTGCAAGGGAATTATCACTTGCCGAAATAAAAAGGATAAAGGAAAATACAGGACTTGAATTAGAAACATTTATTCATGGCGCCATGTGCTACTGTTATTCCGGTCAATGTCTGTTCAGCAGCATTCTTGGCGGACGCAGCGGCAATAGAGGCAGATGTGCACAGCCCTGCCGGCTTCCCTATGAAGTTAATACCATACATTTAAGCGGCAGTACATCATATCCTTTAAGCATGAGGGATATGTGCACCATTTCCATGCTTCCGGAGCTGATTGAAGCTGGAATTGATTCCTTTAAGATTGAGGGAAGAATGAAAAAGCCTGTTTATTCGGCAGGCGTGACCGCAGTTTATCGGAAATATATAGATCTTTATTATGAACAGAAAGAAAATTACCAGGTGGCGCAGGCGGATATGGAACAGTTAAAAAGCCTGTATATTCGCAGCCAGGTAGGAGACGGCTATTATAAACGTCATAATGGAAAGGAAATGATCTCCCTTACTTCACCGGCTTATTCAGGATCGGACGAAAAGCTTTTGGAAGATATTCAGAAGAAGTATATCGAAGGAAAGCTTTGCCATGAAGTAACTGCAAAGGTCCGCATGAAAAAAGGAATGCCTTCTTACCTTGCACTAAGTAAAGGCAAAGTACATGTTTCCTGCACAGGAGAGATTGTACAGAAGGCACTAAAACAGCCTCTTTCACAGGAGAAAATAAAAGAACAGATCAAAAAATGCGGAAACAGCCTTGTTGAAATCACACAAATGGAATTAGAAGCAGAAGATGACATATTTTTGCCGGTTAGTTCTCTCAATGAACTTAGAAGAAAGACGATAGCTGCTTTTGAAAAAGAAATGATCAGGCAAAACGGATTTCATGAACCTGCCTCCTTAAATTCTGAATTGATATTAAAAAAAGAAGCAGAGGATGGCGCGGCAATTATTCCAGAAAATCATGAAAAACAGTTTAACCAGCAGCTTCATGCTGCGGTAAATACAAAGGATCAGCTTTATGCAGCTTTAAATGAATCCGTAGAGCGTATTTATTTGGATTATAGTTTGTTGTGCGGGGAAGTATATCAGAAATTAGAAAAATACAAAGAAAAAAATAACTTCCGGACGAGTTTTTATGTGATTACACCTTATATCGTCAGAGAAAGAAACATTTCCTGTCTTGAGAAAATAAAAAGAATTTTTGCAGACAGTTTGTTGTTTGAGGGTGTTTTGGTAAGAAATCTTGAAAGCTATCACTTCTTAACAAAGCAAGGATTTTCAGGAAAAATTATACTGGATGCAAATCTTTATTTATGGAATCATGAGGCAGTGGAATTTTGGAAAGAACGAGCGGAAGAATTTTACCTTCCGGTTGAATGCAATGTGCATGAATGGAAGGAATTATTGCAGCATTGCCAGCAGAAGAATTTTCTTTCCTCAGCAATTGTATATGGAAGGCTGCCTATGATGGTCACTGCAAACTGCCTGAACAAGACTGGTGGGAAATGCAGCAATCCTGCTCAGATTGTTACGTTAAAGGACCGCTATGAAAAACAATTTCCGGTTTATGCGGATTGTTTTAGCTGCTATAACATTATTTATAACAGTGTTCCTTTGTCTCTGCATAAGCTTTTTGAAAATAAAGGCTGGCTGAAGGGGAACTTCAGGCTGGATTTTACCATAGAGGATGAGAGGGAAACTTTACAGATTATCCAATATTTTAAGGAATTATTTCAGTGCTTTAAAGCTCCTTTTTATAAAGAATATACAACGGGGCATTTAAAAAGAGGAGTTGAATAAATGGAGCTATACGTCAGCGAATTTTCTAAATATGTGATTGCATTTCTGCTGATTTTTTATACTTATGAGTGTTTTGCCGTATTCCGGTTTGAGGAGGAGGCGCAAAGAAAAGGAATTTATCTCAGGCAGAATCTTTTTATGTTTTTGTTTCATTTTAGCTGTTTTCTTGTTATTTGCTTTGAGACAGGCGATATTACCTACCTGTTCTTTTATGCGTTCCAACAGATCATTCTTTATGCGGCAATTGTGTTATACCATATGCTTTATCCTAAAACAAACCGTCTGATTATCAATAACATGTGCATGCTTCTTATTATTGGATTTGTGATTTTGACAAGGTTTGGCATTGAAAAAGCGCTTAAGCAATTTATTATTGTGACAGGATCACTGATTATTGCGTTGATTATTCCCTTTTTTGTTCATAAGTTTAAATTTTTAAAGAGGCTGAAATGGATTTATGCGGCGATAGGAATTGCTGCTTTGTCAGTGGTGATGATTTTAGGACAAACCACATACGGAAGTAAGCTTTCCTATTCCATTGCAGGACTGACTTTTCAGCCTTCCGAATTTGTAAAGATTTTGTTTGTGTTTTTTGTGGCAAGCGCTTTATATGAATCTTCTGGTTTTTTTGAAGTATTTACTACTGCAGTGGTTGCTGCGGCTCATGTGATTATTTTGGTTATTTCAAAGGATTTGGGAAGTGCGCTTATTTTTTTTGTGGTTTATGTGCTGATGGTGTTTGTGGCAAGCAGAAATTTTTTATATGTAATAGCCGGACTTTTAGGCGGTTCCGGTGCTGCTTATATTGCATACCGGGTATTTACCCATGTGCAGGTACGGGTGCAGGCGTGGAAGGATCCATGGAGCGTAATTGATTCCGCAGGTTATCAGATTACCCAGTCTCTTTTTGCAATTTCAAGCGGAGGATGGTTTGGACTTGGATTATTTAAAGGAAGACCTGATGATATTCCTTTTGTGGAGGCTGATTTTATTTTTTCTGCAATTGCCGAGGAACTTGGCATTTTAATTGCAGTCTGCCTGATTTTAATCTGTGTTAGCTGCTTTGTTATGTTCATGAATATTTCATCGGGAATTTCAGATAAATTTTACCAGCTTACAGCCTTTGGACTTGGTGTTACCTACATTTTTCAGGTGTTTCTTACAATTGGCGGTGGTTCAAAATTTATTCCCCTTACAGGAGTCACGCTGCCGCTGGTCAGTTATGGAGGCAGTTCGGTTCTCACTACTTTAATTATGTTTGCCATTATTGAAGGTTTGCATATTGTGAAACAGGAGGAAGAAGAACAGAAAAAAAGGGAAGAAAGAAAGGTTAGAAGAAAAAAGAAATCAGTCGTAATTGAGATGGAAGAGGAAGATTTGCCAGGAGATGAAATTGAAGAAGAGGAATGATAATAAAAAGCATAAAAAGAAAAATCGAGAGATACGGATTGTTACCTGGATATTTGTAATGTTATTTTTCTGCATGGCAGGCTATATTACTTATTATTCCGTGACAAATCATCAGGAACTTATTAACAACAGCTATAATGGCAGACAGCAGGCGCTGCTTGCCCAAAATGTCCGCGGCAGAATTTATTCAGGGGATGGAGCAGTACTTGCACAGACAATTACAAATGAAGAAGGAAAAGAAATAAGGGAATATCCATATGAAAATTTATTTGCACATGTGGTAGGCTATGCTGTTAACGGAAGAATGGGGGTTGAGTCCCAGGCTAACTATTATCTGATAAATTCAAATGCACCTCTTTCAGAGAAGGCAGCAATGGATATAAACGGAGCAAAATATCCGGGAGATGATGTTTATACTACTTTAAATGTTGATCTGCAGCAGGTGGCATCAACAGCATTAGGAATTTATCAGGGAGCAATTATTGTATCGGAGCCCCAAACAGGAAAAATTCTTGCAATGGTTTCAAAACCTGATTTTAATCCTGAAGAAATTTCAGACATATGGGATGAATTGGTGGAGGATAAAGAAAGCAGCATATTGCTTAACCGTGTCACTCAGGGATTATATCCACCAGGTTCTACTTTTAAGATTGTGACTGCGTTAGAATATATTAAAGAAAATAAAGACACTTATCAGAACTACAGCTATAATTGTACAGGCGCTATTTCAAGAGGAGAAGACAGGATTCAATGTTATCATGGGAGTGTTCATGGGACGGTAAATTTTAAAAGGTCTTTTGCCAAGTCTTGTAATTCTTCCTTTGCCAATATCGGGCTTTCCCTGGACAGACAATTGTTTGGGGATACTTTGGAGAAATTGTTGTTTAACCAAAGTCTGGATTTGCCTTTTACCACGGGGACAAGCAGGGTGGAGGTTTCAGAACAAACCAGTGATGGGGATATGATGCAGATATCTATCGGACAGGGGACTACAGGAATTACCCCTCTTTGGCTGAATATGCTCACCTGTGCGATTGCCAATGAGGGAACAGTAATGAAGCCTTATGTGGTGGACTATGTGCAAAATAGCGCAGGCACAAGGATAAAAACCTTTTCGCCCTCTGTTTATGGAAAACTAATGGAGGAGCAGGAGGCGGAAATCTTAAGAGGCCTGATGACTGATGTGGTGGAAGAAGGGACAGCTTCAAGATTAAGCGGGCTTTCCTACACAGCAGCAGGAAAAACCGGTTCAGCAGAATATGGAACGGTAAAGGGAGACAGTCATGCATGGTTTACCGGTTTTGCACCGGCAGAAAATCCTCAGATTTGTGTAACGATTATTATTGAAGGCGCGGGAGCCGGTGGTGATTACGCGGTTCCCATTGCCAAAAGAATTTTTGATGCATATTTTGAAGATTAATAGATACCTGTAATGGAAATGCCTTTTTTGTGTGCTAAGTGGATGATCTCGCCGCTGGTGGTGCGCACTACAGGGCGTCCCATTTTATTTTGATTGATCAATATGACTTCAGCAATCTGGTCATTGCTTAAGCGGACATTTAACCCAACCATATGATTGGCAATGTGGGATAAAATAGGGCGCAAAAGTTCTATATCGTATTTAAATGCGTCCTTTTCAAATATTTCAACTACTTCAAAAGGCGTTTTAGACTGCCTGTAGGTTCTTGCAGAGGTCATAGCTTCATAAGCATCGATAATTGAAATATATCTTGCATAAATATCTATCTGAGTATCATGAAGCTTAGAGGGATAGCCGGTGCCGTCATACCGTTCATGGTGCATGAGAGCCGCTTTTAAAATATGGGAATCCACATTCAGCTCCTGAAGTAGTTTAAATCCTGTCATGGTATGGGTTTTTATTTTTTCAAATTCCAGATCTGTAAGTTTGTCAGTTTTCCAAATCAGTTCATTAGGAAGCTTTAATTTGCCAATATCATAGAAAAATGCACACTGAATCAGCAGATTGGCTTCCTCTTTTGATAATGACATCCAATGTGCAAATAAGCCTGCAATTAGTGCGGAATTCAGACAATGGACATAGGTCAGGTCATCTTCCATGGGAAGCATATTATACAAATAATCTAAAAGAAGATCATGACGTTCCAAACTGCTGTAGATATCCTGATAAATCTGCATAAGGCTGCCCATATCAAGAGGAGTTTTTTCAAACACAAGCTGGTACATTATTTTTTTGTAATCAGGCAGTGCTTTTAAATAAGCCTCCTGAAAAGCGGCAAATCCCTTGCTGAAACGGATTTTTTCAAAATAGGTTACGGCAAAGTCGATGCTTTCCTTTATAGATACACACATAATGGAATGGCGGGCTAATTTATTTATTACATTAGCATCGACTTTGGTGCCGGCAGGGAGGATTAATTCATTTTTATAGTTGTATACGTCGGCTCCGATTTCCATTCCGGGTTCCAAGGCCATTCTGGCAATATCTTTCATAGTCTTCTCCGTTAAATACATTGTGAAATATGTAGTATGATACATATATTTGTTCAATAACTTTACAATTTTAAGTATAAGTATTTTACCAGATTTGTCAATATTTTGCTTTGGAATTTCAATGAAATATGATATGATGAAACTATCGGTGTAGGGAAAGGAACGTATAATGAAATTTTATAAATATTTATATATTGGCGATACTGTTACTGATCCTGCAAAAGTAAAATGGAAGTTAAAACATCATGCAGGCACACAGGTTTATGTAGTGTCCATAGCAGCAGGAGCAGATCAACTGGAAATATTTCATGCGGCATATTTAAAACAACAGTATTACAGATATCACCCGCCGATTATTGTGGGAATAGCGTCCAACTATGATGAGGCAGTTGACATTATCATTAAAATAACACAGGAATGTGTGGATGCAACAGGAACCTGTAATTTGAAAGAATATTTAAAACGTAAAGCAAAAAATTGAGCCCCAAGCTAGAAGCGTGACAATGGAGTAACCTAATGATTTCTATTTTATTGACTATTTTAAAAATTTTAGGCCTGCTTTTGCTTTCCGTGTTGGGAATTTTACTGGTGCTGATCCTTCTGGTGCTGTTTGTGCCGGTCAGGTACCGGATTGTGCTTCACCGGAAAGAAACAGAAAAAGCGCCTGTGACGGCAAAGGTAAGCATTACATGGCTGCTGCACATGGTGAGTGCAGTATTTAGCTATCCGGAGGAAGCATATGTAAAAATAAAATTATTTTTTATTACAGTGTTCAGGTCCGATCAGCCTCCAAAAGAAAAAATAAAAAAAGAGAAAAAACAAAAGGAAAAGACACAAAAGAAAAGTCATAAGACAGAAGAAGGGACGAAAAACGAAAAAATAAACGCATCCTGGCAGGAAGAAAAAAGGGATGCTGACAAAGAAAACGATAAGGAAGAACAAAGGAAAACAGAACAGGAAGAGGATAAAAAAGAGCAGAAAGAAAATTCGGACAATACGGGAGAAGATAAAGAAAGTAAGAAAGATTTTTTCAAAAAACTCTTGTCTATACTTAAAAATATTAAGTACACAATCACAAAGATCTGTGATAAGATAAAACATATTGTAGACAATATCCGGTATTATATTGATATTTTAAAAAGCGATACTTTCCGCATGGCCTGGTCCGTATGCTCTCCGCAGGTATTTGGCCTGCTTAAAAGTATCCTTCCAAATAAAATTCAGGGGAAATTAAGGATTGGGACAGGAGATCCTGCAAGTACAGGACAGGTTTTGGCGGCTTATGGTATTTTATATCCGCTGCTTGGCAATCATATAGAAATAATTCCGGATTTTGAGCAGCAGATTGTAGAAGGCGATCTTCTTATCAAAGGGAAAATTACATTTTTCAGACTGGTAAAAACAGCATGGATCGTTTATTTTAACAAAGATTTACGTCAATTGATCAAATTATTTAAAAGGGAGGCGGCATAAATGGCAGAAAATAATTTTACAGGGGTAATTGAATCTCTCATGAAGGGGATGAACACTGTTTTGTCAACAAAAACAGTAGTTGGTGAGGCAACTCAGATAGGAGATACGATTATTTTACCTTTAGTGGATGTTACCTTTGGCGTGGGGGCTGGTGCCAGTGCAGCAGATAAAAAAACAGGCGGTGCAGGTGGTTTTTCAGGAAAACTTACTCCCAGTGCCGTACTTGTAATCAAAAACGGAAGCACCAAGCTTGTGAATATAAAAAATCAGGATACGGTTACAAAGGTTTTGGATTTAATCCCTGACCTTGTGGATAAATTCACTGCGCCAAAAGATGAAATGATGGATGATGATGCGGCGGTGGATATTGCTTTTCCGGAAGAAGTAGATGATGGGAAATAATTTTAAGGTAACTGCATAAGATAAAGTAAGAAGCATAAGTAGGTGGATACGCATGAAAAAACTGATTGGTTTTATCGCTTTTTGGATTGCAGTTGGAATGCTGCTTATGCTTTTTCTTGCACATCATTATCTTATTGCACTGATTATTATAGCACTTTTGCTTTTAATAGGCTATAATTGTTACCTGCAGTAGTTTTTGTGTTGAAAGGGAATTGGTTATTTACTATGGAGGATATGGAAAAGGTGCTTGACGCCAAGGAGTTTGAAAGGGATCTGGCAGAAGCAGAAGGAGAGGAAAAAGAAAAAGCCTTAAATGAATTAAAGGAATGGCTGTTTAAAGAAAACATACGTATTCAAATGGAGCGTAAAAAGCTTAAACAGGAGGAAGCCTTTTTTGAGAAAAAAATGGACATATTAAAAAGTGGATTTGCCCAGTTGGATTTAGAACGCAAAAAGGTAGAGCGGGACAAGCTTATTCTTGAAGCGGAAAAAAATGCCCATATAAGCTATACCAGACAGGAGAAAAATTTTGATGTGGCTGAAATGCTGTTTCAGGGTGTAAACAGCTCTTTGGCGTTAAAGAAACGATATAAGGATTTGATTAAAATGTTTCATCCTGATAATATTGCGGGAGACCATGAAATGGTACTTGTAATTAACAAAATATATGAGGAACTGAAACAGGATTATGAGATGGGAAAAAGAGCATAAATAAATGTAAAATAAAAAGAGCTGGCTTTTAAAGCCAGCCTTTTAAAAACTTATTATGCTCTTTCAACTCTGCCTGATTTTAAGCAGCTTGTACAAATGTGCATTCTTTTGGAAGCTCCGTTTACTTTACATTTAACCTTTTTGATGTTTGAATTCCAGATTCTGTTAGATCTTCTATGAGAATGGCTTACGTTATTTCCGAAATGAACACCTTTACCACAAATATCACACTTAGCCATCATTACACCTCCTAACAATTGATAATAAACGTACACAACAGTTGTATAATATCAGAAATCAAATCAGAATGCAAGGGTATTTTTAATTATTTTACCATAGATTTATGTTTCTTTTTTTTCTTTTTGAGGTTATAATACAATATATATGTTCAAAATATAAGGAGGCAGCCTATGAAAAATTCTTCCATGAAGGAAACTTCTATGAATACACATATGGGGAATATAGCAATTGATAATGATGTAATTGCTCAGTATGCGGGAAGCATTGCGATGGAATGCTTTGGTATTGTAGGAATGGCAGGCATTAATGTTAAGGATGGCCTGGTAAAATTGCTTAAAAGGGACAGCATGACCAGAGGCATCAATGTTTCTATTAATAATAACAAGCTGACAATCAATTTCCATGTAATTGTAGCTTATGGTGTAGGTATACTTGCAGTTTCTGATAACCTGATCAGTAATGTAAAGTACAAAGTAGAGGAATTTACAGGAATACATGTAGAAAAAATAAACATCTTTGTTGAAGGTGTTAGAGTGATTGATTAAGGAGGACTTGCTGTGACTAATACAATCGACGCTAAGATACTTGCAAAGATGTTCTTAGCTGGAGCTAAAAATCTGGAATCCCAGAAAGAGTGGATTAATGACCTGAATGTTTTTCCGGTGCCGGATGGTGATACTGGAACGAATATGACGCTTACGATCATGTCTGCGGCAAAAGATGTTGCTGCAATGGATAATCCGGATATGATATCCCTTTGTAAAGCAATTTCTTCCGGCTCATTAAGAGGAGCCAGAGGTAACTCAGGAGTTATATTGTCCCAGCTTTTTCGTGGGTTTACCAAATCCATCAGAGAAAAGGATGTATTAGACATTCCCGTATTTGCAGATGCATTTGAAAAAGCGGTGGAAACTGCCTATAAAGCAGTTATGAAGCCCAAGGAAGGTACTATTTTAACAGTTGCAAAAGGAGCCAGCATAAGAGCAAGAGAGCTGGCTGAAGAAGGCTGCACTGATCTGGGGTATTTTTTTGATGAAGTGATCAAGTATGCAGATGAGGTTTTGGAGAGAACACCGGAAATGCTTCCTGTTTTAAAGCAGGCAGGGGTTGTTGACTCCGGAGGTCAAGGACTTATGCAGGTTTTAAAAGGTGCATATGATGCATTTCTTGGCAAGGAAATTGATTTAACCATCAAAGAAGTAAAATCTTCGCAGGGAACTAAGGTAAAAGCAGAAGCACAGACAGATATTGACATTAAATATGGTTATTGCACAGAGTTTATTATTATGCTCAGCAGAAATTTTAATATTAAAACCGAAATGGATTTCAAAGAGTATCTGGAATCTATTGGTGACTCAATTGTTGTGGTGGCAGACGATGACGTGGTTAAGGTACACGTACATACGAATGATCCCGGACTTGCAATCCAGAAGGCTCTTAAGTATGGTGCGTTATCTAACTTAAAGATTGACAATATGCGCCTTGAGCATCAGGAAAAGCTTTTCAGGGAAGGACAATTAAAAGATGAAATCAAAGATGCACAAAAAGCTGAGGAACTGATGCCCCACAAGGAAGTAGGCTTTATTGCCGTTTCAGTGGGAGAAGGCATTAATGATATCTTTAGAGGACTGGGCGTAGATTATATTATTGAAGGCGGACAAACAATGAATCCCAGTACAGAAGATATGTTAAATGCAATCGAACGGGTAAATGCAGATTCCGTGTTCATTCTTCCAAATAACAAGAATATTATTCTTGCGGCAAATCAGGCGCAAATGATGGTAAAAGACAAAAACATTATAGTGATTCCAACCAAGACAGTACCACAGGGAATCACTGCAATTATTAATTATGTTCCGGATATGAGTGTACAGGAAAATGAAGAAAACATGAAATCCGAAATTGGCAATGTTAAGACCGGACAGGTTACTTATGCAGTAAGAGACACCGTGATTGATGATAAGGAAATCAAGCAGGGTGATTATATGGGACTTGGCGATGCGGGTATTCTTTCTGTGGGAAGCAATGTTTCCGATGTTACATTTGATATGGTAAAGGAAATGATGAGCGACGATTTAGAGCTGATCAGCGTTTATTATGGTGAAGAGATAACGGAAGATGTGGCGAAAGAGCTAAAGATGCGCATTGAAAAAGAATATCCGTCCTGCGATATTGAGCTGCAGTATGGCGGACAGCCGATCTACTACTACATTATTTCAGCAGAATAATCATTACAGTTTAAAATGGGAATTTTTTATAATGAAAAGGACGGAAAAACCGTCCTTTTTGCATCCTGAAATTATGGGGGATTTTAGATGAAATATTCAGATGACATTATAAACTTAAAAGGAATTGGTGAAAAGACAGCAAAGCTTTTTTATAAATTGGGGATTTTCACTATAAAAGATCTGCTTTTTTATTATCCTAAAAATTATCAAAGATTTGAAGAGCCGGTGAAGATTACCAAGGCGGGGGAAGGTGAAATGGTTACTCTTGAATTATTTCTCCCAGCAGATTTTAAATGGAAAAAGCTAAGAAATCTTACCATTGGCACAGGCGTTTGCAGTGATGGGAACGATAAAATATCTATTTCTTACTTTAATGTTCCTTATTTAAAAAGCAAATTAAAATCGGGAAGCAGCTTTTTGTTCCGGGGAAAAATGAAGAAAGAAAATGGAAAATATCATATGGATCAGCCGGCATTATTTACCTGGGACGAATACACGGAAAAAATGGGGCAGCTTCAGCCTTGTTATGGTCTTACTGCCGGCCTTGGCAATAAAGCTGTCATGAAGGCAGTAAGGCAGGCGTTAAAGGAACTTGTGTCGGAATCTGATATTTTTACGGAAAATGATACAGATGACAGGGCTGTAAGCTTGTTTGGGGAAATCCTGTCAGAAGAGATTAAAAATGAGTACGCCCTTTCCTCACGAAGCAGTGCTTTTTGGCAGATTCATTTTCCAAGTGACTGGGAAAGTCTTTTGCAGGCACGAAAAAGGCTGGTTTTTGATGAATTGTTTTTATTTCTTTTGTCTGTCCGAAAAATGAAAGAGTACAATGAAACATTATGTAGTGATTATTCCATGATAGAAACCGCGTGGACAAAGCGTTTTCTGGAAATGCTGCCCTATAAGCTTACCAACGCCCAGATGCGGGTATGGCAGGAAATTGAAAAAGATCTTTTAAGCGGTATGTGCATGAACAGGCTGGTACAGGGAGATGTAGGCTCCGGCAAAACGATTCTTGCCTTTTTATCCTTACTAATGACAGTAAGTAATGGGTATCAGGGAGCTCTTATGGCGCCTACGGAGATTTTGGCAGCCCAGCACTTTGAGCAGCTAAGCAGCATGACAAAGCAGTATCACCTGCCATTTAAGCCTGTTTTTTTAACTGGTTCTGTAAGTGGATCTGCAAAAAAGGAAATATACAGGCAGATAGAGGACGGAAACTTTAATGTAATCATTGGAACCCATGCATTAATACAGGAAAAAGTGAAGTATCAAAATCTTGCACTGGTGATTACTGACGAGCAGCATCGCTTTGGCGTCCGACAAAGAGAAATTCTGGGAGAAAAAGGTGGAAGGAGTCATGTACTGGTTATGAGTGCTACGCCTATTCCACGCACGCTGGCAATTATTCTCTATGGAGACCTGCATTTGTCTGTTATAGATGAGATGCCTGCAGATCGTCTTCCCATTAAAAACTGTGTGGTGAATGTTTCTTACCGCAGGAAAGCATATGAATTTATCACAAAAGAGGTGCGTGCAGGACATCAGGTTTATGTAATTTGTCCTATGGTGGAAGCCGGTGATGATGATATGGAAGGAATCCAGAATGTAACTGACTATGGAGAAAAGCTCCGGATGGAGCTTTCAGAAGATATTCATGTTGAAACACTGCATGGAAAAATGAAGCCTGCAGACAAAAAAAGGATTATGGAAGCCTTTGCAAAAGGAGATATTCATGTGCTGGTCTCAACCACAGTGATTGAAGTGGGGATTAATGTGCCAAATGCAACTGTTATGATGGTGGAAAATGCAGAGCGATTCGGACTTGCCCAGCTTCATCAGCTGCGTGGCAGGATTGGAAGAGGAAAATCACAGTCTTATTGTATTTTTATTGATGGGGCCGGCAAGGAAAAAACTACGGAGCGGTTAAAAATATTAAATAGCTCAAATGATGGATTTTACATTGCGGAAGAGGATTTAAAGCTTCGGGGGCCGGGGGACTTGTTCGGAATCAGACAAAGCGGGGCAATGGAATTTAAAATTGCCGATATCTATCAGGATGCCGGATTACTTAAGAAAATCAGCATTACGGTAGATCATCTGCTTAATGAGGACAGAATGCTGGAAAGTGAAAAGTATGCCCGCCTGAAAAAGTATCTAAGTGAAAATACTGGAAATTTTGTTGACTTTAGAACAATCTGACAGTAAGATATATTTGTATGTTTATGCGCAAATGCGTACAATATATAGTGAATTAAAATAAGGATGAAAATAAAAGGATTGAATTTAAGAGAGGTCTACAAACATGAGTAAAAAAATTGCAGTTGTAACAGATTCTAACAGTGGAATAACCCAGACAGAGGCTTTAGAGCGCGGCATCAGAGTTCTCCCCATGCCTTTCATGATCAATGAAGAAACTTTTTATGAAGATATTACCCTTACCCAGACAGAATTTTATGAAAAGCTGGAAAGCGGGGCCAATGTGGTAACCAGTCAGCCATCTCCTGAATCAGTTATGAAACTGTGGGATGAAATACTTAAAGAGCATGATGAAATTGTTTATATTCCTATGAGCAGCGGCCTGTCAGGTTCCTGCCAAAGTGCAATTATGCTTTCAGAAGATTATGATGGCAGAGTACAGGTGGTAAATAATCAGAGAATTTCCGTTACCCAAAGACAATCGGCATTGGATGCCAAACTGCTTGCAGAAAGAGGAATGGATGCTGCCCAGATTAAGGATTTTCTTGAAAAAGATAAATATAACTCCAGCATTTATATTATGCTGGATACCTTATATTACTTAAAAAAGGGTGGAAGAATCACTCCGGCCGCCGCTGCAATCGGCACAATGCTTAAACTTAAGCCGGTGCTCACCATTCAGGGGGATAAGCTGGATGCTTTTGCAAAGGCAAGAACCAGCAATCAGGGAAAGAGCATTATGATTAACGCCATCAGAAACGACATGGAAAACCGGTTTGGCGGTGCAAAAGCAGATAACATATGGCTTGAGGTTGCTTATACTAAAAATGAAGAGACAATGAGACAGTTTGTTGCGGAACTGGAAAAAGAATTTCCGGGATTTGATATTGTGGCAAATCCTCTTTCTTTAAGTGTGGCATGCCATATTGGTCCCGGAGCCCTGGCAGTTGCCTGCTGTAAAAAAATCAAATAGGAGTTTATTGTAATGGCAAAAGAAGCAACTTATGATGCTTCCAGCATTACGGTGCTGGAAGGGCTTGAAGCGGTACGAAGAAGGCCTGGGATGTACATTGGCAGTGTATCTACCAAGGGGCTCAATCATTTGATCTATGAAATCGTGGATAATGCAGTGGATGAGCATCTTGCAGGGCATTGTGATACGATTTGCGTAACCCTTGAGGCAGATGGATCTGCCACCATAGAAGACAATGGACGTGGAATTCCTGTGGGAATGCATGAAAAAGGAGTCAGTGCGGAACGACTTGTTTTTACAACCTTACATGCAGGCGGAAAATTTGATGATTCTGCCTATAAAACAAGCGGCGGACTTCATGGCGTAGGTTCTTCTGTTGTAAATGCACTTTCTACATATTTGACTGTGCAAGTCAAAAATGGGGGACGCATTTATGAGGATAAATATGAAAGGGGTAATCCCACGGTAGAGCTGGTTGATGGTCTGCTTCCTGTTATCGGCAAGGCAAAGGGAACGGGAACAAAAGTCAATTTCCTGCCGGATGATACGATATTTGACAAGACAAGGTTTAAAGAAGATGAAATTAAAAGCAGAATGCATGAAACTGCTTATTTAAATCCTGCACTTACCATTATTTTTGAAGATAAAAGAAAAGAAGAGCCTGAATCTATTACATATCATGAACCTGATGGCCTGATTGGCTTTATTAAAGATATGAATAAATCTACCCAGCCTGTCTGCGATGTGATTTATTTCAAAGGGGAAAGCGACGGAATTTCCGTGGAAGGTGCATTTCAGTATATTAATGAATTTCATGAAAATGTACTTGGATTCTGCAATAATATATATAATGCCGAGGGCGGCACTCATCTCACTGGATTTAAAACTGCGTTTACCAATATTATTAATACTTATGCAAGAGAATTGAACATTCTTAAGGAAAAAGATGCAAACTTTACGGGGACGGATGTGAGGAACGGAATGACTGCGGTTATTTCATTAAAGCATCCTGATCCCAGGTTTGAGGGGCAGACGAAAACCAAGCTGGATAATCAGGATGCCGCTAAGGTGGTTTCCAAAGTTACAGGAGAGGAAATTGTTCGTTATTTTGATAGAAATCTTGAGATCCTAAAGAATATTATAGGCTGTGCGGAAAAGGCGGCCAAGATCCGGAAGGCAGAAGAAAAAGCAAGAACCAATATACTGACAAAACAGAAGTTCTCTTTTGATTCTAATGGAAAACTTGCAAATTGTGAGTCAAAAGACGCCTCAAAGTGCGAAATTTTCATTGTAGAGGGTGATTCTGCAGGAGGAAGTGCCAAGACTGCAAGAAATCGTGCATATCAGGCCATCCTTCCCATACGGGGAAAAATACTAAATGTGGAAAAAGCAAGCATTGATAAGGTGCTCGCCAATGCAGAAATCAAGACGATGATCAATGCCTTTGGCTGTGGATTTTCCGAAGGCTATGGGAATGATTTTGATATCACTAAGCTTCGTTATGATAAGATTATTATTATGGCTGATGCGGATGTTGACGGGGCACATATTTCCACCCTGCTGCTGACTTTATTTTACAGGTTTATGCCTGAACTTATTTATGAAGGACATGTATATATTGCCATGCCTCCTTTATATAAGGCCATGCCCTCTAAGGGAGCGGAACAGTATTTATATGATGACAAGGCATTAGAACAATACAGAAAACGCCACAAGGGGCCTTTTACGCTGCAAAGATATAAGGGGCTTGGGGAAATGGATGCTGACCAGCTTTGGGAAACTACTTTAAATCCAGAAAGCAGAATTTTAAAACAGGTTGAGATAGAAGATGCACGTATGGCTTCAGAAGTAACGGAAATGCTGATGGGTACGGAGGTACCTCCAAGAAAGGCATTTATCTATGAACATGCCACGGATGCGGAGCTTGACATTTAAACTATTGGGGGAATTATGGAAGAAAAGATCATTAAAACCGAATACTCTGAGGTAATGCAGAAATCTTATATTGATTATGCCATGAGCGTTATTATTGCAAGGGCGCTGCCAGATGCCAGAGACGGTTTAAAGCCGGTTCAGCGAAGAGTTCTTTATGATATGCATGAACTTGGAATTAAATATGATAAGCCTTATAGAAAGAGTGCCCGTATTGTGGGTGATACCATGGGTAAATATCACCCACATGGAGACAGCTCCATTTATGAGGCGCTTGTAGTCATGACGCAGGAATTTAAAAAGGGACTTCCTTTGATAGACGGTCATGGCAATTTTGGAAATATTGAAGGAGATGGCGCCGCTGCCATGCGTTATACCGAAGCCAGGCTTGAACAGATTACGCAGGAGACGTTTCTTTCAGATTTAGATAAAGATGTTGTAGATTTTATTCCCAATTTTGATGAGACAGAAAAAGAGCCGGGGGTTCTTCCTGCTAAATTTCCCAATTTGCTGGTAAATGGTTCCGAAGGCATTGCAGTTGGCATGGCCACAAGCATTCCTCCCCATAATTTAGGAGAGGTGACTGATGCGGTCAAAGCATATATGCTGGATGAAACAATTACTACAAAAGGACTTATGAAGTACATTAAAGGTCCGGACTTCCCAACAGGGGGGATTGTCACAAATAAAGATGATCTTTTGGAAATCTATGAAACCGGCGCCGGAAAAATAAAAATCCGTGGAAAGGTGGAAATTGAAAAAGGAAAAGCCGGCAGGACCAATATAGTGATCAGTGAAATTCCTTACCCTATGATTGGTGCAAATATATCCAAATTTCTTATGGATGTTGCGGCACTTTCGGAGAGCAAAAAAACCCAGGATATTGTTGATATTTCAAACCAGTCCTCAAAAGAAGGCATCAGAATTGTAATTGAATTAAAAAAAGATGCGGACGTGGATAATTTTGTAAATATGCTTTACAAAAAAACCCGTCTGGAAGATACCTTTGGCGTTAATATGCTTGCCATAGCAAATGGCAGGCCGGAAGTTATGGGAATTAAGGAAATCATTAAGCATAATGTGGATTTCCAATTTCAGGTAGCAAAGAGAAAATATACAACACTTCTTGCCAGGGAAAGAGAAAGAAAGGAAATTCAGGAAGGGCTTATTAAAGCCTGCAATGTAATTGACCTTGTGATAGAGATTTTACGCGGTTCTAAAGACAGGGCTATGGCGAAAGCATGCCTCGTGGAAGGAAAGATTGAGGGAATAAAATTCCGGTCAAAAGAATCAAAAATTATGGCGGCACAGCTTTGCTTTACGGAAAAACAGGCCAATGCTATTTTGGAAATGCGGCTGTATAAGCTGATTGGTTTGGAATTGGAAGCGCTGATTAACGAACATGAGGAAACTATGGCAAATATCTACCGTTACGAGGATATTTTGGACAGGCGTGATTCTATGGCACAGGTTATTATCAATGAGCTGGATGCCATCAGACGCTCTTATGGAAAAAAGCGGAAAACGGTGATTGAAAATGTAGCCGAGGCTGTTTATGTGGAAAAGAAAGTAGAAGAGATGGAAGTTATGTTCCTGATGGACCGCTTTGGATATGTAAGATGTATTGATCTGGCAGCTTATGAAAGAAATAAAGAAGCGGCTGATTCGGAAAACAGGTATGTTTTTTCATGCAAAAATACAGGACGGGTTTGCATTTTTACCAATACAGGGCAGCTTCATACGATAAAGGTTATGGATATTCCTTTTGGAAAATTCAGGGATAAAGGAGTGCCCATAGACAATATCAGTAATTTCAACGGCGAAAAAGAAGTTGTGATTGCCGCTGCAAGCCAGATGAGCCTTAATCTTTACCGCATGATATTCGTAACAAAAACGTCTATGATGAAGGTAGTGGACGGAGGAGAATTTGATGTGGCAAAAAGAACCGTTGCCGCAACAAAGCTGGCAGAGGAGGACGAAGTTATAAGTGTTGTTGTTTTAAATGATCAAAAGCAGATTGTGCTGCAGACCGGGGAAGGATATTTTCTCAAATTTGGAGTGGATGAGATTCCGGAAAAGAAAAAAAGTGCAATTGGTGTACGCGGAATGAAGTTAAACAACAATGATTATGTTGAACAGGTTTATTTTTTAAAAAGCGGTGAAGGGCAGACAATTATTTATAAAGAGAAAGAAATTGACCTTCAGAAATTAAAGACAGCAAAAAGAGATGGAAAAGGTACAAAAATAAGAGTATCTTAATGCAGGTAAGGAGATTTGTGTATGCGTGTAATAGCAGGAAGAGCCAGAAGTCTGAAATTAAAAACGCCTGAGGGGACAGGTACCAGACCTACCACAGACAGAATAAAGGAAACTTTATTTAACATGATTCAGGGTGAAATTCCCGGATGTATTTTTATTGACCTGTTTGCAGGAAGCGGAGGAATTGGAATAGAGGCATTAAGCAGGGGAGCGTCCCATGCATATTTTGTGGAAAATGATAAGGAAGCAATTTCCTGTATTCTGGATAATCTTTCCTTTACAAAGTTTTTTGATAGTGCTACACTGCTTAAACAGGATGTTTTTAGCGCACTTTCCATAATCAGTGAAAAGGAAGCTGATGTTATCTTTATTGATCCGCCCTACCAGGCCGGTTATGAAGAAAAAGTATTTATGATGTTAAAGCAGCAGCCTTATGTAACAGAAAACACTTTGCTGATCTTAGAAGCGCAGCTGCACATGGATATGGAATTTTTGCGCAAACTTGATTTTACAGTGGTCAAAGAAAAGAAATATAAGACAAATAAGCATGTATTTGTAAGAAAAGGGGATCTTGATGAAAGCAGCAATTTATCCCGGAAGTTTTGATCCGGTTACCTATGGACATTTAGATGTGATAAAACGTGCCGCGAATATTTTTGATGAATTAACAGTCAGTGTTTTAAATAATAAGCTAAAGACTCCATTGTTTTCTGTGGAGGAACGTGTTAAGATATTACAGGAAGCAGTTCGGGAGATTCCAAATGTAAAAGTGGAATCTTTCAGCGGGCTTTTAGTAGATTATGCCAAGTCAAGAGATATTCACGTGGTTATCAGAGGGCTGCGTGCGATTACCGACTTTGAATATGAACTTCAGAATGCGCAGACCAATGCAAAACTTTCCAGCGGAGCATTAGATACGGTATTTCTTACCACCAGCCTGGAATATGCTTATTTAAGTTCTTCCAGTGTAAAAGAAATTGCAAGTTTCGGTGGTGATATTTCCATGTGTGTTCCTGATTTTGTAGCAAAGCTTGTGTATCGTAAGTTTGGATTTGGAGAGAAAGAAATGGGAGGACGTACATGAGCAGCAGAATCGAACAGTTGATCGATGAAATTGAAGAGTATATTGACGGCTGTAAATATCAGCCTCTTTCAAACAGCAAAATTATTGTCAACAAGGAAGAAATAGACGAGCTTTTAAGAGAGCTTAGAATGAAAACTCCCGATGAAATAAAGCGTTATCAGAAAATAATCAGCAATAAGGAAGCAATTTTAAATGATGCACGTGTGAAAGCACAGGCACTGATTGATGAGGCAACCGTTCATACCAACGAACTAATCAATGAGCATGAAATTATGCAGCAGGCCTATGCACAGGCGAATGAAGTAGTAAAGATGGCAACCATGCAGGCACAGGAAATTCTGGACAATGCGACCACAGAGGCAAACAGTATGCGTATGGCGGCTATGCAGTATACGGATGATATTTTGGCAAATGTAGAAACTTTAATGACACAGACCATGAAAACTACTACCGATCATTATGAAAGCTTTATTGGCGCATTAAACCATTATAATGATATTGTAAATGCCAACCGGGTGGAATTAAATCCGCCTGAAGCAGACGCATATACAGGAGATGATTTAATTGATTCACAGGGGAATGAAAGTAAAAATTCCGATAATCTGAATTTGGATTTGATTTAGCATGAGGATGATCCGCCAAGTGCGGCATTCTGTTATTTTATTATGAAAAGGCTGATCCAGCTTACCGCATAACAGTAAGCTGGATTTTTTTACAAAAATTTTGTATGTAAAAAGATGGAGAAGAAAATGAAAGATATGTGGAAAAAAATAAGCGTCCTACTGGTTTTAGTGACTGTTTTTTTCTTTTTTTCTATACATTCCAAAGCGGAAGAACCTTTGATTATTGTAATTGATCCCGGCCACGGCGGAGAAAATCTTGGAGCTGAATATGGAAGTTATACGGAAAAGGAAATGACTATGATTGTAGCCAAAGCAATGAAAGAAGAGCTTGAAAAATACGATCAGGTGGTGGTTTATCTGACACATGATGTGGATATGAACATGAGCATTGAGCAAAGAGCGCTGTTTGCCAAAGAAAAAAATGCTGATTTTCTTTTTTGCCTGCATTTTAATATGTCAGTAAACCATGATCTTTTTGGTGCTGAAGTCTGGGTACCGGCAGGGGGAGAATTTTATTCCAAGGGATATTCTTTTGCACAGATTGAAATGAGTGAGCTTACTAGTCTGGGATTGTATTCAAGGGGAATTAAAACAAAGCTGAATGACAGAGGGGACAACTATTATGGGATTTTAAGGTACTGTTCAGGACAGCAGATTCCCTCCGTACTGATTGAGCACTGTCATTTAGATCATGCCAAAGATCAGGATTTTTATCAGCGGGGAGATGATCAGCTAAAAGAATTCGGACGTCTGGATGCCACGGCAGTGGCAAAATACTTCAGACTAAGTTCCACAAGCCTTGGAGTAGATTATAGCGATTATCCGGTAGAAGAAACACCTGTGCCGGAAGGGATGGTGAAGCCTGATAAAACTGAACCGGAAAAGTGCCGGATAGAAGTAACAAATATAAATAAAGAGACCGGGGAAGTGACGGTTTCTGTGGAGGCGGAGGATTCAGACAGTTATATTTTATATTATAATTACAGTCTGGATGGGGGAGCTTCGTATTCTATGCCGGATGAGTGGCCAAGGGCAAAGGCATGGGATCAGTCTGATAAAGACCATAGCTTTACCATTTATGTACCATTTGACCAGCCTATAGCACTGCGGTGTGGAGCCAGCAACGGATTTGATGTTTGGGCGGAAAGCAATGAAATCCTCCTTGATCCCATCGAAGATCCCCAACGGATTAAGGAGGAAAAAGAACTTCTTCTTCGGAAATTTTGGTTATTATGGCACTGATTATAGTAATACTTGCCTGCATTGTTTTTGTATCATTTTTTATGGCAAAAATGATACACCTGCTGATAAAAGGTAATAAAAAACGGTAATAGCTGTCAGAATCATTTTATGCATCACATATTCCGTAATGGAAAGATCCGTATCTTTAATCATGCTGTACGTCTGGACAATGCAGGATAGACCGCCAAAAGGAAGAACACACAATACCCATAAGGGAGCTTTGCTTTTAAGCATTCCAATGCCTCCTGTGATTTCAAGCAGACAGCCAACGCTTCCTGTAAGTATATCAGACAGACCGATTGAAAGGGGAATCAGACGGAGAAAAAGCACAGGAAGAATAAATAATAAATTAAAAAATACCATATATCCCCCCAGTTTTGCAATGCTGTAGAGAGAGCTGAAAACAGATTCATCCAAAGCACTCAGTAAAGAGGCAGGAGAACTAAAAACAGGCGTTTTGGGTTTCAAGGTAATGCTTTTCCTATAAATGGTATAGCGTAGAAAAATTCCATAAAAAAATGGAAGTCCATACATAGCAAATAAATACGGAACCGTCTCGGTCAGTTTAAGTGTTGGAAGGACAAAACTTAAAAAATATACGGGACCTATGTTGTTACAAAAGGCCAAAAGAAGGGATGCTTCTTTTTTATTAATCTGCTTTTGGGTGTATAATTGGGCTGTTACGTGTGCACCCATAGGAAAGCCGCACAAAAATCCAATGACAATGCCATAAATGCAAGGAGCGCTTAGCTGGAAAATTCTGCCTATCAACGGTTTTAAAACTTTGACAAAAGAGCTTGTCAGGTTCATACGGATCATTATGCCGGAGAGAACCATAAACGGAAAAAGTGTAGGTATCATCCGCTGAAACCACAAATTAAGACCATTTAAGGAAAAAGAAAGGCATGCAGCAGGAAAAGATAAAATTATTACTGTAAGCAGAAAGGCAAAAAACGTGTAAATATAAAATTTCAGTTTCATGATAGGTTCTTTTCCGGATTTGTGATATGATAATATTTATGAGACTTGATAAATTATTATGCGAAATGAATATAGGCTCCAGAAGCCAGGTGAAGGAATTGATAAAAAAGGGCTTTGTCTGTGTAGATGACACAGTAATTAAAAAGCCTGAAACTCATGTAGATGAAAATATTGTGACGATAACCTGTCAGGGGAAAGTGTACAGGTATGCGCCCTACGTTTATTACATGATGAATAAGCCTTCCGGCGTGATCACTGCTACTTATGATGAAAAAGAGAGGACAGTTCTTGACGTGCTGCGCAGCGAGCTTTTAAAATATGGCGGTCTTACAGGAATTCCCTTAAAGGATATTTCTCCAGTAGGACGTCTTGATAAAGATACAGTGGGGCTTTTACTTTTAACAAATAACGGAGAACTCTCACATAATTTGCTTTCCCCTAAAAATCATGTGCCTAAGAAATATTTTGTAAAAACAGACGGGCCCATTAGTGATGAAATGGTACAGGCTTTGGAAAATGGCATTATGATCGGACATGAGGAAAAAACACTGCCGGCAATTATTGAAGACAAAAATCAGGATCAATGTACGATAACCATTACGGAAGGAAAATATCATCAGATAAAGAGAATGTTTCATGCAGTGGGACGAAATGTAATTTATTTAAAGAGGCTGTCCATGGGAACACTGGTTTTGGATCAGAGACTTTTGGAAGGGCAGATCAGAGAATTAACAAAAGAAGAGGTTGATGCATTATGCTTAAGAACGTAGAAGCAGTATTATTTGATTTAGATGGATCTTTAGTAGATTCCATGTGGATATGGCAGGAGATTGATGTTGAATATTTACAAAAATTTGGAATAACGCTGCCTGAAAATCTTCAAACAGAAATTGAAGGAATGAGTTTTACGGAAACTGCTGTTTATTTTAAGGAAAAATTTCAAATACCAGATTCCTTAGAGAAAATAAAGTCAGACTGGAATCGCATGGCATGGGATAAGTATTCCCATCAGGTGCCCTTAAAAAACGGTGCCTTGGAATTTATCACATATTGTCATGAAAATAACATCAGACTGGGAATTGCAACCAGCAACTCCAGAGAACTTGTGGAAAATGTAATTCAGGTTCATGGAATTCGGGATTATTTTGACAGTATTGTAACAGGATGTGATGTGGCAAAAGGCAAGCCATCGCCGGATATTTATTTGGAAACAGCAAGAAGGTGCCATACAGCTCCCGATAAGTGTCTTGTTTTTGAAGACATTATACCCGGTATTTTGGCGGGCAAAGCTGCCGGTATGAAAGTATGTGCAGTGGATGATGACTGTTCCAGTCAACAAAAAGAAGAAAAAAAGAAGCTTTCCGATTTCTTTATAAAAGATTATTTTGACATTGTATCAAAGCTTTAGGAGGTTTATTTGACAAACGGATTTTTACCAGTTTCCAGTCAGGACATGATAGACAGAGGGATTGATCAATTTGACTTTGTTTATATTATTGGGGATGCCTATGTGGATCATCCATCCTTTGGACATGCTGTGATCAGCCGGGTTTTGGAAGCGCATGGATACCGGGTAGGAATTATTTCACAGCCGGACTGGAAAGATGAAAACAGTATAACTATTTTGGGAAAACCCAGACTTGCGTTTCTTATTTCCGGTGGAAATATGGATTCTATGGTAAATCATTATTTTGTATCCAAAAAAAGACGCCTGACAGACGCTTATACGCCTGGCGGAGCAGTGGGAAAACGTCCCGATTACGCCACTGTTGTATATGGAAATCTTTTGCGGAGAAAATATAAGGACGTTCCTGTTATCATAGGCGGGATTGAGGCCAGTTTAAGAAGGCTTGCCCACTACGATTACTGGAGCAATTCTTTAAAGCGCTCCATTCTCTTAGACAGTCAGGCAGATTTGATTTCCTATGGAATGGGAGAGCGTTCCATTGTGGAGATTGCGGATGCTCTTGACAGTGGGATTCCCATCAAAGACATTACCTTTATTTCCGGAACTGTTTATAAAACAAGAGATATTTCAGGGATTACGGGATTTAAAGAGGAAACCTGCAATGCAGTTTTTCTTCCAGCCTATGAAGAAATGAAAAAAGATTCTGGAAAATATGCGGACAGCTTTGGGATTCAATATAAAAATACGGATCCTTTTACAGCCAGAATTCTTGCGGAATCCTATCCGGAAGGAATGTTTGTGGTTCAAAATCCTCCCTCAAAGCCCCTTACTATTGATGAAATGGATCAGATTTATGAGCTGCCATATATGAGGGGGTGTCATCCCTCTTATGAGGATATGGGAGGCGTTCCGGCTATATCTGAAGTTAAATTTTCACTAGTCAGCAATAGGGGCTGTTTTGGTGGATGCAGTTTTTGTGCTTTAACTTTCCATCAGGGAAGAATTGTTCAGGTACGAAGCCATGAATCCATTTTAAGGGAAGCAGAAGCGATAACAAAAGATCCTGATTTTAAAGGATATATTCATGATGTAGGAGGCCCAACGGCTAATTTCCGGCATCCTGCATGTGAAAAGCAGCTAAAAAGCGGAGTATGTCCTGATAAACAGTGTTTATTTCCCTCTCCTTGTAAGAATATAAATGCAGATCATCAGGATTACGTTCAGCTTCTTAGGAAGCTGCGTGCGCTTAAGGGAGTTAAAAAGGTATTTATACGCTCAGGCATCCGGTATGATTATCTCCTTGCAGATAAGAATGATGTTTTTTTAAGAGAACTGACAGAGTATCATATCAGTGGACAGCTTAAAGTTGCTCCTGAGCATATTTCGGATGTGGTTCTTGAAAAAATGGGCAAGCCCAAGCGGGCGGTTTATGAGCAGTTTACAAAAAAGTATGAAAAATTAAATGCCTCTCTTGGGAAAAAACAATATCTTGTGCCTTATTTTATGTCCTCTCACCCGGGAGCAGCCTTAAAGGAGGCCATAGAACTTGCGGAATACTTAAGGGATTTTGGATATATGCCTGAACAGGTACAGGATTTTTATCCTACGCCATCCACCCTTTCTACGGTTATGTATTATACAGGGATTGATCCAAGAAATGGCTCTAAGGTTTATGTATGTAAAAATCCCCATGAAAAAAGCATGCAGAGGGCATTGATTCAATATCGCGATCCTAAAAATTATAAGCTGGTAAAAGAAGCTCTGATAAAGGCAGGCAGGGAAGACCTGATTGGCTTTGACAAAAAATGTCTGATAAAGCCTTATGAAAATGACAGGGAACGATTTAATAAATCTGCCAATCAGGCAGCGCAAAAGAGCCCAAAAAAGAAGAAAACCATCCGAAACAGACATGCAAAAAAATCGTGAGGAGACAGTAAGGTGAAAAAAGCAGTAAAAGGAACTTATGGATATTTAAAGATAAAAAGAAACTGGGTGCTCATACGGACGATTGTTTTCTTTGCAATTTCCATTGCCATTTTCATTACCGGTTATGTAACCACCGGAAGCAGGAAAAATTTGTTTACTATTGTAGCTGTTTTGGGGTGCCTTCCGGCCTGTAAAAGCCTGGTCAATTTAATCCTGTTTTTCAGGGCAAAAGGCTGCAGCAAAAAAGCAATGGAACAAATCCGCCCTGTGGAAGGACATTTGATGGGAATGTATGATATGTTTTTTACTTCTTATCAGAATAATTTTTCCATCAGTCATATGGTAGTGGAAGATAAGATCATTCTTGCATACACGGAAGCAGAGAATTTTCATGATAAAGAATTTAAAGAACATCTGACTACTATGCTTAAGCAGGGCGGCATTAAGGATATGACAATTACAACAACAAATGATATAAAAAAATATTGCGGACAACTGGAAGGATTAAATGCCATGAATCAGGAATATAATCCCCAAAGAGATGATGAAGTAAGAATTGTATTGTATGATATTTCCCTGTAGAATGAAAACGTATAGTAAGAAAGAATAAGGCAAGGTATTAAGTGATGCAGCAGATAGAAATCAAGGAAAATGAAGCGGGACAACGACTGGATAAATTTTTACATAAATTTATGCCTTTGGCGCCTGCGGCCTTTTTTTATAAAATGCTGCGCAGGAAAAATATTACTTTAAATGGCAAAAAGGCAGAAGGCAGTGAGAAACTTATTGTTGGGGATAAACTTTCTTTTTACCTTTCAGAGGAAACAATCCAAAATTTTATGAATAAAGAAGCAGCGTCCGATGAATATGAAAAAGCATTTTGCAGGCTTAAAGGGATTAAAATTGTTTATGAAGATGAACATGTCCTTTTCATGAATAAACCTGCCGGAATTTTATCACAAAAAGCATCGCCTTTAGATTTATCCTTAAACGAATGGATGATTGGGTATCTGCTTGCAGAAAAGATTCTGGATGTAAAAGCGCTTTCAACTTTTAAGCCTTCTATCTGCAACCGGCTTGACCGAAATACGATGGGGCTTGTAATAGGCGCCAAAACCCTTGCCGGCAGCCAGAAAATAAACCATTTGATTAAAAGCCGGAGCATTAAAAAATTTTATCGAATGCTTGTGAAAGGAGAGGTTCGGAAAGAAGAAACGCTGGAAGGATTTCTGATTAAAGATGAAGTAAGTAATAAGGTTCGGCTTGCTGCAAAGGGAAATGAAGATAAATCTGCTTATATCAAAACCAGATATTATCCTGTACAGTTTTTTTCGGATAAAACCTTAGTGGAGGCAGAGCTGATTACCGGTAAGACACATCAGATCCGCATTCATATGGCCAGTACAGGGCACCCGCTGCTTGGAGATTATAAATATGGGGACAGGCAGTGGAATGATAAGTATAAGAGGCAGTTTCATGTAAACAGCCAGCTTTTGTATGCCAGCCGCCTGGAATTTCCTGAACTTGAGAGTCCCTTTGAAAGGTTAAGCGGCCAAAAAATCGAAATTGCCGCACCTGAAATCTTTGACCAGATATTAAATACAAAATAAGCAAGGAGAAGGCTATGGCAACATGGAGTTCAAGAGGTCTTAGGGGATCTACGCTGGAGGATTTGATCAACAGGACCAATGAAAAATATATGGAAAATAATCTGGCGCTTATCCAGAAAATACCGACTCCCATTACCCCTATTAATATTGACAAGGCCACCAGACACATTACACTTGCCTATTTTGAACAGAAAAGCACTGTGGATTATATTGGTGTAGTTCAGGGAATTCCTGTCTGCTTTGATGCAAAAGAATGTGCAGTAGACAGATTTGCACTTCAGAATATCCATCATCATCAGGTAACCTTCATGGAACGGTTTGAAGGTCAGGGCGGTGTTGCATTTTTTTTGGTTTACTTTTCACATAAAGATGAATTTTATTATCTTCCCTTTGAAATGTTGAAGTTTTTTTGGGACAGAGCGGAAAACGGAGGCAGAAAAAGCTTTCTTTATGAGGAATTAAATCCTGAGTATGTATTACCTAAAAAGCATGGGATATTTGTTCCTTACCTAGATATGCTAAGCAAAGATTTAGATGAAAGAGATTAGTGAGTTACAAAACAGTTTGTTTGACAAAACAATTCGTATCTAGTATACTACCAGTGGTTTTATCTGATAATGCGGTAGCGAATTAACACTTTAAAATGCGAAAGTTATATAAAGTATAAAAAAGAAGTTGACATAAAAATATTATGTAAATATAGGAGCAAATAGCATGGTAAAAAGGTTAATACATACGCCAGAGGGCGTCAGAGATATTTATGGAAAAGAGTATGCAGGAAAGCTTGCAGTTGAAGATTTAATCCACAACCAGCTTAATTTATTCGGATATCAGGATATTCAGACGCCTGCTTTTGAATTTTTTGATGTATTTTCCAATGAAATTGGAACCACGCCATCCAATGAATTGTATAAATTTTTTGATAAAGAAGGTAATACGCTGGTACTGCGTCCTGATTTTACTCCGTCTATGGCAAGATGTGCGGCTAAATATTTTATGGATGAAAATGTACCTATCCGTTTTTGCTATGCAGGAAATACCTTTACAAATACCAGCAGTCTGCAGGGAAAATTAAAAGAAGTTACTCAGATGGGAGCTGAGTTAATCGGAGATGACAGTGTGGAAGCAGATGGTGAAATGATTGCCCTTGTTGTGGAATCTCTTTTAAGTGCAGGCTTAACTGATTTTCAGGTAAGTATCGGGCAGATGGAGTACTTTAAAGGAATCTGTGCACAGGCAGGACTGGATGAGCAGACGGAAAATGAGCTGCGGGAGTTAATTTCCGGTAAAAACATCTTTGGGGCTGAGGAATTACTGGAGGGAAAAGGCGTTGCTGATGTTTACTGTCAGGTGCTTTTAAAGGTTACCGATTATTTTGGGACTGTGGAAGTTTTAAAGGAGGCGGAAAAATTTGCCTTAAATTCCCGATCTCGTTTGGCCATTGACCGACTTTTTAAACTGTATCAGGTTCTTTGTATGTATGGAGTTGAAAAATATGTGTCCTTTGACCTTGGAATGCTCAGTAAATATCATTATTACACCGGAGTGATTTTTAAGGTTTATACCTATGGAGTGGGAGAACCCATTGTAAAGGGAGGAAGATATGATCATTTACTGGGATATTTTGGAAAGGAATCGCCTGCAATTGGTTTCGCAGTTGTAATAGATGATCTGATGCTGGCGCTTGGCCGGCAGAAGGCAGGAATAAAAGGAGCAGATGAAATTATTTATCTGACTTATAATCCAGATAATTATGAAAGCAGGCTTTCCGAAGCCAAAGGACTTAGAAAAAATGGCAGAAAGGTATCACTGGTTCCTGAAAAATAAAGAATTTGTGATTGAGTGAATGAGATGAGTGAAGAAAGATATTTGACCTTTGCCTTAGGGAAGGGGCGCCTTGCAAATAAAACCCTTGAACTTTTGGAACAGATCGGCATTACCTGTGAGGAAATGAAGGATAAAAATTCAAGAAAACTGATTTTTGTAAATGAAGAAAAGAAAGTAAGGTTTTTTCTTGCAAAAGGTCCTGATGTACCTACCTATGTAGAATATGGGGCTGCCGATATCGGAGTGGTTGGAAAAGATACTATTTTAGAAGAAAACAGAAGGGTATACGAGGTGCTGGATCTGGGGTTTGGAAAATGCCGGATGTGTGTATGTGGTCCGGCATCGGCAAAAGAGCTGCTGCAGCATCATGAAAGGATTCGCGTTGCAACAAAATATCCTATCATTGCAAAGGATTATTTTTATAACAAAAAGCATCAGACAGTAGATATTATCAAGTTGAATGGTTCTGTAGAGTTAGGACCGATTGTGGAACTTTCGGATGTAATTGTGGATATTGTTGAGACAGGTTCCACCTTAAAGGAAAATGGCCTTGAAGTATTGGAGGAAATTTGTCCTTTATCTGCCAGAATGATTGTAAATCAGGTAAGTATGCAGATGGAAACAGAGAGGATTAAGGACTTGATTTTCCGCTTAAAACAGTTGTGTTAAAAGCTATGTGTTAAAGTACAATAGGAGAGGAGCCGCTAATTTATGCGCATCATAGAATTAAATGACCAGACAAAAAACAATCTTCTTGATAGTCTTTTAAAGAGAAGCCCCAACAGTTACGGAAGCTATGAGCAGACAGTAAATGAAATTATTACACAGATACGGGAAAAGAAGGATGAAGCTTTGTTTGCTTATACAAAGCAGTTTGACCACTGTGAAATAACAAAAGATAATATTAAGGTGACATCAAAAGAGATAGAAGAAGCATACAAAAAGGTAGATCCAAAGCTTTTGGAGGTAATGAAAAAGTCAGCCGCCAACATCACTGAATTTCATCAAAAACAGCTTCATAACAGTTGGATTTCTCCTAAAGATAATGGTACTATTTTAGGTCAGAGAATTACTCCTATTGAAGTTTCCGGTGTATATGTTCCTGGAGGAAAGGCAGCTTATCCTTCCAGCGTGCTTATGAATGTACTTCCTGCAAAAGTTGCCGGTGTGTCAAGAATTATTATGACCACTCCGCCGGGAGCCGATGGAAAAGTCAATCCCGCCACATTAGTGGCTGCTGATATTGCAGGGGTGGATGAAGTCTATAAAGCAGGCGGAGCACAGGCCATTGCTGCCATGGCATTTGGAACGGAAAGCATTCCAAGAGTGGATAAAATAACCGGCCCGGGAAATATTTTTGTAGCCCTTGCAAAAAAAGCCTGCTTTGGTTATGTAAGCATTGATTCTATTGCCGGTCCCAGCGAGATTCTTGTGCTGGCCGACGAAAGTGCCAATCCCAGATTTGTGGCTGCCGATTTGTTATCTCAGGCAGAGCATGATGAAATGGCCAGCGCGATTCTGATCACCACCAGCAAAACGTTAGCCGGACAGGTTTCAGAGGAAGTGGAGCAGTTTACAAAAGAGCTTTCCAGAAAAGAAATTATTGAAAAGTCTCTTGAAAACTATGGGTATATTTTGATTGCACAAAACATGGAGGAAGCAATAGAAGCTGCAAATGAAATTGCTTCCGAGCATTTGGAGATTCTTACAAAAAATCCTTTTGAAACCATGACAAAAATAAAAAACGCCGGCGCAATTTTCCTTGGAGAATATTCCTCGGAGCCTTTAGGGGATTATTTTGCAGGACCTAATCATATTCTGCCCACCAATGGAACAGCACGATTCTTTTCGCCTTTAAATGTGGATGATTTTATGAAAAAAACCAGTATTATTTCTTATTCCAAAGACGCACTTTTAAAAGTGCATGAGGAGATTGAATTATTTGCCAGCAAAGAGGGCTTGACTGCACATGCAAACTCCATTAAAGTTAGATTCGAATAGGAGGCTTTAAGATGGAACGAAAAGCAGAAGTTACCAGAAAAACAAAAGAAACTGACATATCTGTCATATTTAACTTGGATGGATGCGGTAAAAGCAACATTAAAACGGGAATCTGTTTTTTTGATCATATGCTGGAAGGATTTGCAAAGCATGGCTTTTTTGATCTTTCCGTGATAGTGGATGGAGACCTTCAGGTCGATGGACATCATTCGGTGGAAGATGCAGGAATTGTTTTGGGGACAGCTTTAAAAAAAGCCTTGGGAGACAAATCCGGCATTAAAAGATACGGTTCCTGTATCCTGCCTATGGATGATGCGCTTGCTCTGTGCGTCGTGGATTTATGCGGCAGACCGTATTTTGTTTTTGAGTGCAATTTTACTGTGGAAAAAGTGGGCGGCCTGGATACGGAGCTTGTAAGGGAATTCTTTTACGCCCTTTCATATAGTGCAGAAATGAATCTGCATATCAGAATGATTTCTGGTATCAACAATCATCATATGATAGAAGCCATATTTAAAGCATTTTCTAAAGCACTGGATGAAGCAGTTGGGAAGGATGCAAGAATTACAGATGTTCTAAGTACAAAGGGAAGTTTATAAAATCATACGGAGAAGTTCCTGTTTTAGGGACAAAGATAAAAGGAAGCAGCAAATTATGAAAGATTATAAAAAATTTATACCATGTATTTATCTTTTTAAGGAAAAAGCTGTTGCAGGTTTTCATGACGAGAGGGTGGTAAATGAAAATCCGGCGCAGTTAGCAAGATTTTATGGGGAAAATAATGCGGATGAACTGATTGTCTTTGATCTTTCCGATGATGATGTTTCCCATGATGCAGCCCTTGATTTGATAAAGCTTATATGCAAAGAGGCGCAGATTCCTGTTATCGGCGCAGGAAACATCAAACGCATGGAGGATGTAAAAAAGCTGCTTTATGCAGGATGTGCAAAGGCAGCCCTTAATTATTCCAAGGAAGGTAATGTAGAAATCACAAAGGAAGTCTCCTTAAAATTTGGAAAGGAAAAGATCCTGGCATGTATTTATGAGGCAGATGAGATAAATGCCAATGAAGAAATTTTATCTGAATTTGTCGATGGAATCATATTAATTAACGAAAGGGGAATTAAGCAGGCAGTAAACAGCTCAAAACTCCCCCTTATCGTTACGCTTCCGGAGGTATCTCTTGATAAAATTATTGAGCTGTTGTCCATAGAAATAATTTCAGGTGTTACAGGGCCGGCAATTAACGCCAATGCAAAAGAATTGAATGATATTAAAGACTTATGTGCAGGAAACGGGGTAGGTGTCAGAACCTTTGAACCGGCAGTTAAATGGGAAGAGTTAAAGAAAAACCCGGAGGGACTTGTGCCTGTGGTAACCCAGGATTACAAAACACGGGAGGTTTTGATGGTTGCCTATATGGATGAAGAAGCTTATCTTCACACGTTAAAAACCGGGCGGATGACTTATTACAGCAGAAGCCGTAGTGAACAGTGGATGAAAGGAGAGACCAGCGGACATTTTCAGTACGTGATGGAAATGATTGCTGACTGCGATAAGGATACCATTTTAGCAAAAGTCTCCCAGATTGGAGCTGCCTGCCATACGGGAAATTACAGCTGTTTCTTTCACAATATTATGAAAAAAGATTATGAAGAAACCAATCCGCTTGTGGTTTTTGAAGCTGTTTTAAATATAATCAAAGACAGGAAGGTACATCCAAAAGAAGGTTCTTATACCAACTATCTGTTTGAGAAAGGAATTGATAAAATCCTGAAAAAATTAGGAGAAGAAGCTACGGAAATCGTAATAGCGGCCAAAAATCCCAATGCAAATGAAATCAAATATGAAATTGCCGATTTTTTGTACCATATGATGGTTTTAATGGTTGAAAAGGGAGTAACCTGGGAGGAAATTACGGAAGAGCTTGACAAAAGGTAATAATCATGTGCACTGTATACATATTCTTGTATGGCAGTGCATATTTTTTATAAACCAGCAGCATGGACAATCAATTTATGAGTAAAGTAAATACGGACAAAAAGCTTGAACTGATCAGAGCAATCAGAATGCAGAACCAGTATGACCGGCAGTTAATTCGAATGCGGGAAGGAATCGTATATTCAGATCAGCCGGATGGAAAACATGGGGAATTATATGGCTTAGAGGAGCCTGCACCTTCTGAGCAAACCGGAAAAAGCAAAGTTTTGGTAAATTTCCGTATACGATTTGTAATTGCGGTCTTACTTTTACTTGGCTTCATTTTATGTGATGTAAATCATATCACCATAGGAAAAGAAGACGCAGACAGTCTTTATACACGGATAAAAAGCAGTACGGAAATTGAAGCACTGATCGACAAAGTAAAATAGTGCTTGCAAATCAAAAGAAATACCCCGTATAATGACTATGGACAAAATTACAAAGGTTGGTAATTATGAGAAAATTAGCTTTAAAAGATGAATTACTGATGCAGGTGGAAAAACCTGCCCGCTATATTGGTAATGAAGTAAATGCTGTAATGAAAGACAAAGATACGATAGATGTTCGATTTGCCATGTGTTTTCCCGATGTATATGAAATCGGCATGTCACATCTCGGCATACAGATTATATATGATATGCTGAATCAGTATGAGGATGTCTGGTGTGAACGAGTATATTCTCCCTGGGTGGATTTAGATAAAATCATGCGGAAAGAAAAAATTCCGTTATTTGCTTTAGAATCTCAGGAGCCTGTAAAGGACTTTGATTTTCTTGGAATTACGCTCCAATATGAAATGTGCTATACCAATATTTTACAGATTTTAGATCTTTCAGGAATTCCAGTTCTTTCCAGGGACAGAAATGATGCGGATCCTATTGTGATCGGCGGCGGGCCATGCAGCTATAATCCCGAACCTGTCTGTGATTTTTTTGATATGTTTTATATCGGAGAGGGAGAAACCAGATACAGAGAACTGTTGGATTTATATAAGGAAAATAAAGCCAGTGGAGCAGGCAGAAAAGAATTTCTCAAAAAGGCTGCACAGGTTCCCGGCATCTATGTTCCATCACTTTATGAAGTTACTTATAAAGAGGATGGCACCATTAATGAGAGAATACCTTTAGAACCCAATATTCCCTCAATAATTGAAAAAGAACTGGTAAAGGATGTGACAGATACTTTTTACCCTGATAAGCCAGTGGTTCCCTTTATTAAAGTAACTCAGGACCGGGTGGTGCTGGAAATTCAAAGAGGCTGCATCAGAGGCTGTCGTTTCTGTCAGGCCGGACAACTATACCGCCCTGTTAGAGAACGAAGTCTTGAAATGTTAGAGGATTATGCCTTAAAGATGTTAAAAAATACAGGACATGAGGAAATTTCTTTAAGTTCCTTAAGTTCCAGTGATTATACACAGCTTGCTCCGCTTCTGGATTTTCTGATAGAAAACTGCAGGGAAAGAAAAATAAATATTTCCCTTCCCTCCCTTAGGATTGACGCCTTTTCACTGGATGTAATGAATAAAGTACAGGATGTGAAAAAAAGCAGCCTTACCTTTGCTCCGGAAGCAGGAAGCCAGCGTCTTAGAAATGTAATTAATAAAGGATTGACTGAAAAAGGCATTCTTGATGGCGCCCGGCTTGCCTTTGAAGGTGGGTGGAGCAGAGTTAAGCTTTATTTTATGCTCGGGCTTCCTACGGAATCGGAAGAGGATATTCGCGACATTGCGGAATTATGTAATAAAATTGCAGCAGTATATTATGAAACGGTTCCCAAGGAAAAGCGGACAGGCAGGGTACAGATTGTTGCAAGCACCTCTTTTTTCATTCCCAAACCTTTTACCCCTTTTCAGTGGGCTCCACAGTGTACTAAGGAAGATTTTTTGGATAAAGCTTATCAGACCAGATCTGCCATTTCAGATCAGTTGAATCAAAAAAGCATCAAATACAACTGGCACGAGGCAGATGCAAGTGTGTTAGAAGGAGTTATGGCCAGAGGCGACAGAAGACTGAATCAGGTTATTTTAAAGGCGTATGAAAAGGGCTGCATGTATGATGCCTGGAGTGAATATTACAAAAATGATATTTGGATGGAAACCTTTGAAGAGTGCGGTATTGATATGGGTTTTTATACCACAAGAATTCGAACAGATGAAGAAATTTTCCCCTGGGATTTTATTGACTGCGGTGTGACAAAGGAGTTTTTATTAAGGGAATGGCATAAGGCGAAGGAAGAAGAGACAAGCCCTAACTGCCAGATGAAGTGTAGTGGCTGCGGCGCCGCCAGATTTGGTACAGGAATTTGTGTCAGGCACAAAACCAGCGGCATTGATTTGGCTGCTAAAGTAGCAGACGGGAGCAAGGTTGAAAGAAAAGCACTTTCAACCTCCCTGATATAAATGCCGCTAAAGCGGCAGACGGGAGCAAGTAAATGAAAGTCAGGATAAAATTTTCCAAATATGGTTCAGTTAAATTTATAGGACATCTTGATATGATGCGGTATTTTCAAAAGGCAATCCGGAGAGCAGGAATTGATATTGCCTATTCAGAAGGTTTCAGTCCTCATCAGATTATGTCTTTTGCCGCCCCTTTATCCGTAGGCCATACCAGTAAAGGGGAGTATTTCGATATTGAGCTAAATTCTTTTACCAGTGAAGCCGATCTGCTGAACAGGCTGCAATCTGTCATGGTTGAGGGAATTGATATTTTGCAGGTACAGTTATTAAAAGAGGGAGAGCAGAATGCTATGGCCAGTGTAAAAGCTGCTTCCTACCTGATTACTTTTAGAGACGAAACAATTCTTCCCACAGGCTGGCAGGAAGAACTTATGTCCTTTTATGCGAAGCCATTTATTCCGGTTATAAAAAAGACGAAAAAGGGCGAAAAGGAAATGAATTTAAAAGACAGCATTTATCAGTTGGAAATCAGGGGAAATTCCGGTATTTATATGCTTTTGGATGCAAGCAGCGGCGGAAATATCAAACCCGGATTTGTTCTTGACAGCTTTTTTGATACTTTAAATTATAAACTTCCGGAATTTGCATTTATGGTGCATCGAATAGAAACCTGTAAAAATATTGGAACAGAAGAAGAAAGAAAACTGGTGCCTCTAATATGGGAAAAGTAATTATAACAAAAAAAGATAACTGTATTCTGCTGTTTTTGATTGATACAGCCGGCCGATCTCAACTGATCAGGGTGGCTTCTTTGAATGAAAAGGAAGATAATCTGGGAAATATTTATGTGGGGAGAGTCAGCGAAGTGGTTCATGGCATTGATGCGGCGTTTATAGCAATCAGCAAATGTGAAACTGTTTTTTTATCTTTTTCCGACTGCCAGGAGCCAATGCTGCGAAACAGAGCATACGATGGAACGTTAAAACAGGGAGACGAACTGGTGGTACAGATAAAGGCCCCTGCTTTAAAGACCAAGTATCCTGCCGCAACTGCAAAACTGTCTCTTGCAGGACAATTTTGTGTCTGCGAAAAAGGAGGGCACAACATATCCTGTTCTGCAAAATTAAAGAAAGAAGCAGCTGTGACTTTAAAAGAAGCTGTCTTAAAAGAAGAAATCATTGGCCGGAAAAAATACAGCTTTATTTTACGCACCAATGCAGGAAGTCTTACGGATCTTTCGCCTTTGTTTGAAGAAATGAGACAGTTTATTGCCATTTTTAATAAACTGGATGAAATTTATCAATACCGGAGTCTGTATAGTTGCCTTTATTCATCCAAACCGGAAGTGGTTAAGCTGTTAGAAGGCATTCCCTTATCCGAATATGAAGAAATCGTGACAGATGAAGAAGATTTATATAAGCTGTTTACCGATAATTTTGAAAATATACCTGTCAGATTTTATCAGGATGATATGCTGCCTTTGTCAAAGTTGTACAGTATTGACACCCACTTAAAGGAAGCCCTGGGGAAAAAGGTCTGGCTGAAATGTGGTGGATATCTTGTAATTGAGCCTACGGAAGCAATGGTGGTCATAGATGTTAATTCCGGTAAAACAGACAGCCACAGAAAAGAAAAAGAAACCTATTACCTGAAAATAAATTTGGAGGCGGCAAAGGAAGTGGCAAGACAACTCCGCATCAGAAACTATTCGGGAATGATTATGGTAGATTTTATCAATATGGAGGATAAGGAAAATAATAAAATACTGTTATCTGCACTGGATGAGTATTTAAGAAAGGACACTACCAAAACAAGGCTTGTTGATATGACCGCACTTGGAATTGTAGAGATTACAAGAAAAAAGGAAAGAAAACCCCTTTCAGAATGGCTGTTATGATGCAACTTTGATGCATTCATCCTGTATAATGTACCTGTATTAAGTTACAGGAATTCTTAAAACAGATAGATGCGAAAGGTGAAAAAACATGCCGGAAAGTACTGAAACAAATAAAAAACAATGGAAGCTTATTATTCTGTTATGTTTACTAATTGTATTGGTGATTGTGATAACTGCAATTGGCATTGCACATTTATCCGCACCAAAGGGGTACACTGACTATACGGTACAAAAAGAACAGTATTATGTAGAATATTCGGAAAAATATGATTATTGGGATGTGCTTACAGTGGAGTATCCCAGATTGGAAGGAATTTCTGAAGAAAGGGAATCCCAGATCAATCAGCTAATGTATGATGCCGCTATGGACAGGGTAAACTACTGGCATTTAACCCCTTCCGAGGAGGTAAAAGAGTTTCAGAAAGAATATTTTTCGATTTTTGCCAGTGACGTAAATTGTGATGTTGCCTATCACAGTCAGTATTTGTTAAGTGTAGATTATCAGGAATATTATTCGGCAGGCCACCCAATCTATATGACAAACGGAACAGAACGGGCGCTTACTGTCAATTTGATTACCGGAGAATGCTATTATCTTGCCGATATTATTGAACTGAATGAGGATTTTGTCAGGCTGTGGGATCAAATATACAGTGAGGAAACAGGCTCAGACTATGCGGATGATGAGACAATTGATTATTTGCTGGACTGGTTTTTGCAACGAGACGAAGAGATTAATGAAGATTATTTCTGCACACCATTTTTTTATGTTACGGAGAATAAAGAATTTGTAATAGGAATTTCTCTGGATCCAAAACTTTATGAAGCATATACTTACAAACCTGCAACCCGAAGTTTTTCAACATTGCTTACGAAAGAAGAGCTGGAAGCATTTAAAAAGCAAAGCAGCTTCTGGGAGCTTTTGGAACAGTCTGAAATGGCAGGAGAAGTGCTTCCCTGCGAGGATAAAGCAGAAAATATATGGCTTGGAGAGGATGCAGGCGTATGGGATTTCGAATTTTGAAGAAATTGTTTTTAACCGTTTCGGGTGTTGTATTTGTGATAAATCTCTGTACAGAAAGAATTGTTATTGCTGCTGAAAAATATCCCCTTACCTATGAGGAACCAGAGGGTGATGAGCCCTATATGACACTGAAAGAAAAGACGGAAGGATACATTGTGCTTCCCGGTGACAGCTTATGGCGGATTGCCGAAAAGCAGTTTGGAGACGGAAATAAATATGTTTCCCTGATAGATGCAAATAAAGCCATTCTTACAAATCCGAATCTGATTTATCCGGGCATGTTGCTTAATCTTTCACAGACAGGCCGGATTATCAGAACAGAAGCCAAATACGGAGGCATCCAAATGGGCGGTTATTCAATGGATATGCCTTATGGCTGGAGGATTGGCGTGACACAATCAGGCAATGCCGGCGGAAATTTTGTTCTGTCCGGGGATGGGACAATTGCCTGCCTTGTGCAGGATATTCAAAAAGAAACGATAAAAAGTATGCAGGACTGGGAAACACAATGCACGCAAAAGATCTCTGACTATGTAAAAGAAAATTATGCTGATCAGGTGTCCGACTTATCCTTTGAGCATTATTATATGGAAGATCAAAAGGAACTTTCCGGTGAACTTTATTTATATTCCTATATCTGGCATATCAGTCCTGCTGATTATCCAGGCTTAACCTGTAAAGTCTGTGCAGGACTGAAGATGACAGATCACATTCAGGCGGAATTTTTAGGCTATACGATGGATGAATATGATATTCATGGCTGCGTGCGCTATATTACCGCTTCTTTTGCGGAAGATTTTTTCGGGGAAGAGAGTCGAGCTTTTACAGTAAATTCCAATATGCATATTATGCCCGAAACAAAATGGGAACTTGCTGGAATGTATAATTCCTTTGCCTATATGGATGAATATTTTTCAGCACTGTTGGAGCAGGCTGTGGGAACAGAGGAAATGGACAGAAGCGGCAGAGAAAAACTGCTGGATCGTATAAGCCGCTAAGAAATGAGATGATTGAGATGATTTTTTCTTGACATGCAGACATATAAATGTTATATTTTATGAGTATGCCGCATAACGAGGCTGAAGTGCACGAAAGTGACGCCGCAGTTAGCGAGTAAAATCAGTTTTTTGCTGATTAGTATAGGAGGTGCCATATGTACGCAATCATTGCAACAGGTGGGAAGCAGTATAAGGTTTCCGAAGGCGATGTAATCAAAGTTGAAAAGCTGGATGCAGAACCGGGAGCTACTGTAACATTTGACCAGGTTGTCGCTGTCAGCGATAAAGAGCTTAAGGTTGCCGGTGATGTAGCCAATGCAAACGTAACTGCAACTGTTATGGAACAGGGCAAGTACCGCAAGGTTATCGTTTACAAATACAAGAGAAAAACCGGTTATCATAAGAAAAATGGTCATAGACAAGCATACACACAGGTAAAGATTGAAAAAATCAACGCTTAAAAGTATGACTACAATTACGATTATAAAATCCAAAAACGGGGAATATAAAGAAGTAATCTGTAAAGGACATGCCGGTTATGCAGATGCAGGAAATGATATTGTCTGCTGTGCGATTTCCATGCTGGTGATTAATACCATCAATTCACTGGATGAATTGACGAATACACCTATGGAGGTAAGCAGTAATGAAGAAAATGGGTTCATTGACTGCCTGTTTACCGAAAGCCTTAATGAAGGCAGCATACTTCTTCTTGATTCCATGATTCTTGGATTGCAGAATGTCGTATCAGAATACGGCACAAAGTATTTAAAACTCAAATTCAAGGAGGTGTAAATCATGTTAAAGCTGAACCTTCAATTTTTCGCTCATAAAAAGGGTGTTGGTTCTACCAAGAACGGTAGAGATTCCGAATCCAAGAGATTGGGTGCGAAGAGAGCTGACGGCCAATTCGTAAAAGCAGGAAATATTTTATACAGACAACGTGGAACAAAGATTCATCCCGGCATCAATGTAGGACGCGGTGGTGATGATACATTGTTTGCATTAGTTGATGGTGTACTTAGATTCGAAAGAAAGGGAAGAGACAAGAAACAGGCTTCCGTATATCCGGTAGAGAAATAGTACCTACGAATTGCCAGGCTTTAAACAAAAACATGTTTTTGTTTAAAGCCTTTTTTAAACCGGAAGGTTTTGCTTTAGCCTTCCGCTTGAAAGGGAAATAATATGTTTGCAGACAGAGCAAGAATATATGTGCAAAGTGGAAAGGGCGGGGACGGCCACGTGTCCTTTCGACGGGAAAAATATGTTCCAAATGGAGGGCCGGACGGAGGCGATGGCGGAAATGGAGGCAGTGTTATCCTAGAGGTGGATGATGGCCTGAATACCCTTACTGACTACCGTCATGTACGCAAGTACCATGCGGAAGATGGAGAAAAGGGCAGTAAACGAAACTGCCGTGGAAAAAATGGTTCTGATCTGATCTTAAAGGTGCCGGAAGGAACTGTAATAAAAGAGGCGGAAACCGGAAAAGTAATTACAGATATGTCCGGTGAAAACAGGCGGTTTGTACTTTTGACCGGAGGCAGAGGAGGCAACGGCAATCAGCATTATGCTACCAGTACCATGCAGGCTCCCAAATATGCACAGCCGGGACAGCCGGCAAAAGAACTGGAGCTTTTTATGGAACTTAAAGTAATTGCTGACGTTGGACTGGTGGGATTTCCTAATGTGGGCAAGTCCACACTGCTTACAAAAGTTTCCAATGCAAGGCCCCAAATTGCCAATTACCATTTTACCACTTTAAACCCGCATTTGGGTGTAGTTGACCTTCCGGATGCAAATGGGTACGTGATTGCTGATATTCCGGGGTTGATTGAAGGTGCTTCCGAAGGGGTGGGACTGGGGTTTGAATTTCTCCGCCACATTGAAAGAACAAAAGTAATTATTCATATTGTAGATGCTGCGGGAACAGAAGGAAGAGATCCTGTTGCCGATATTTACGCGATTAACAAAGAACTGGAAGCGTATAATCCTGAAATTGCAAAGCGTCCCCAAGTGATTGCAGCAAATAAAACGGATATGATTTATATTTCAGAAGAAGAAATAAATCCAATAGACCGGCTGAAAGAAGAATTTGAACTTAAGGGAATTAAGGTTTATCCTATTTCTGCAATCAGCGGCAAAGGTGTGAGAGAACTTCTTTATTATGTAAGAAATATGCTGGATCAGGTAAACGATAAGCCGGTTGTCTTTGAACAGGAATTTTTCCCGGAGCATATGCTTTCTGTTTCTGATGAGCCCTATACAGTTATTTATGATGAAAAAGAAAATGAATATGTGGTAGAAGGTCCCAGAATCGAAAAAATGCTGGGTTATACCAATCTGGAATCTGAAAAAGGGTTTACTTTTTTCCAAAATTTCCTGAAGGTAAATGGGATTTTAGAACAACTTGAAGAACTTGGTATTCAGGAAGGCGATACAGTAAGAATGTATGGATTATCTTTTGACTACTATAAATAGGAGGAACAAATGACAAGTAAACAGCGATCATATTTAATGGGACTGGCAATGAATATTGATCCGGTTTTTCAAATTGGAAAATCGGGTTTGACTCCCGAAGTCACTGAAGCAGTCAGAGAAACTTTTAACACCAGAGAACTGGTGAAAATTGGTGTTTTAAAGAATTGCTTTGAGGATCCAAGACAAATGGCACAGCTTCTTGCTGACAGAACAGGCGCCCAGGTTGTACAGATCATCGGAAAAAAAATCGTTATATATAAAGAAAGCAAGGATCATAAAAAAATTGAACTTCCAAAATAAAAAGTAAGGATGGAATATATTATGGGGAAAAAAATCGGCATTATGGGCGGAACATTTAATCCGGTTCATTATGGACATTTATTGCTTGCAGAATCTGCCAGAGAAGTTTTTGAACTGGATAAAGTGCTTTTTATGCCCAGCGGGGACTCTTACATGAAGGATGCATCTGCCATTTTGCATGGAGAAACAAGAATGCAGATGTTAAAGCTGGCAATAGATGGTAATCCATATTTTGAAATATCCCGAATTGAGCTTGACAGAACAGGCCCTACTTACACGCGTGATACCTTAGCCCAGCTCCAGCAGCAAAATAGTGAAGATACGTATTATTTTATTATGGGTGCTGACAGTCTCCTTATGCTGGAAAGCTGGAAAGATCCTGAATATGTTCTTCGCAATTGTACCATTGCAGTAGCAGTTCGGGGAACCGGAACTGCTGAAAAAATCGAAAAAATTGCAGGACATTTAATATATGAATATCAGGCAGATATCAGAATTCTTCCTGCCAGATATATTGATATTTCTTCTTCTGACATCAGGGAAAATATTAAGAATGGAGCTTCCATCCGTTATATGCTTCCGGAAAAAGTAATTGCATATATTCAGGAGAATGGGCTGTATGCTTCCTGTTAAAAAAGGTGATAGGCATGAAAACTATAAACACAAAGAAAATCAGAAAAAAACTGGAAAAGCAATTAGATGCCAAGCGTTATGAGCACACATTAGGCGTAGCCTATACAGCCAGTGCACTTGCAATGTGCAATCAAACAGATATTGATAGGGCTTTGATTGCCGGACTCTTACATGATTGCGCAAAATGTATGAGTAACGAAAAAAAGATTTCTATTTGTAAAAAAGAGGATATTCCAATTACTAAAATTGAAGAAAAAAATCCATTTCTGCTGCATGCCAAGGTTGGCAGATACTTGGCCGAAAAACAATTTCACATTCATGATGAAGACATCTTAAACGCAATTTTATATCATAATACCGGAAGGCCTGATATGTCTTTACTTGAAAAAATTGTTTATGTTGCAGATTATATTGAGCCGGGAAGAAAACATGCACCTGATCTGCCCGGGGTACGCAGTCTGGCCTTTCAAAATTTAGATCTTGCATTATTGCAGATTTTAAAGAATACGCTGGGATATCTGCATGACTGTAATGCTGTTATTGATCCAATGACACAGGAAACTTATGATTATTATGTCCAATCTGAAAAGTGAGGTGGCAAATGACAAATTTAATTAATGAAAAAATAAACGAAATGGTTGAAATAAGTGTTAAGGCTTTAGAAGATAAAAAGGCGGAAGATATTAAAGTAATTGATATCAGCCAGATTTCAGTACTTGCCGATTATTTTATCATTGCAAGCGGAACAAATAAAAGCCAGATTCAGGCTCTTTGCGATGCGGTGGAAGAAAAACTTGGAAGGGCAGGGCATCCCCTCAAACAAATGGAAGGGTATGACAATGCCAACTGGGTTTTATTGGATTTTGGCGATATTATTGTGCATGTTTTTGATCGGGAAAATCGGTTATTTTATGATCTTGAACGAATATGGTGTGATGGAAAAACTGTTGATATTCAGCATAAAACGGAACCCAGGTTTTAACCTTGCGGTTCCGTTTTAAGGTGAGATATCATTTATTGATCATTTTTTGACAAGCCGCCGGCATACATATAAAATGTAATTAGGTAAAGCCCGCAAATACCAACTAAGGCATAAACAATTCTTGATATCCAGCTCATGTTTCCAAAAATAAATGAAACAAGGTCAAAAGAAAAGAACCCGATAAGTCCCCAGTTAACTGCACCGATAATAGCAATTGTAAGTGCAATGCAGTCAAGATATTTATTGTTCATTTCGTACACCTCCATGAGAATAAAATTGAAACCTAAATATAAGGCATCAGCTTTATTCTTACCTGTTTGACAAAAATTTATTCTTTGTCCTATCCACAAATTGTCCGTTGTAAAATGCATAAAAATACATTTATTATATATTTATATAATAATTTATATAAAAATTTATATGAAAGTTGACAACAAAGCATATTTGGAGTAATATATTGCACGTGTATAAATATTAAGAGGAGGAAAAAAATATGAAAAAATTTCAAAAAATCATGAGTCTTATGCTTGCATCTACCATGATCATGACAATGCTTGCCGGATGCAGCAATTCCAATGATGCGTCCAATGCCGATAGTTCAACTGCGGAAACAACAGAAGCAGCAGGCGAAGAAACAGCAGAAGGTACCAATGAAACAGCTTCCAATTCAGGTGCTGCATTTAAAATTGGTGCTATCGGACCTGCTACAGGCGGTGCGGCAGTTTACGGCATTGCAGTTCAGAATGGCGCTGACCTTGCAATTAAGGAAATCAATGCTGCAGGCGGTATTAATGGATACCAGATCGAGTACAATTTCCAGGATGATGAATGCGATAACGAAAAATCTGTAAACGCATACAACACCTTAAAGGATTGGGGTATGCAGATGCTGGTAGGAACTACAACAAGTGGATGCTGTATTGCAGTTGCAGCAGAATCCGCTAATGATAACTTGTTCCAGATTACACCTTCAGGTTCTTCTGTAGACTGTATTAACGGAAATGACAATGTTTTCCAGGTATGCTTTACAGATCCTAACCAGGGAGTTGGTGCAGCACAGTACATTGGAACTAATAATGTAGCAGGTAAAGTTGCTGTTATTTATGATAGTTCTGATGTATATTCTTCAGGTATTTATGAAAAATTTGCACAGGAAGCAGCTAACCAGCCTTTCGAAATTGTTGCAGCAGAAGCTTTTACTGCTGATAACAAGACAGATTTTTCCGTACAGCTTCAGAAAGCTAAAGATGCAGGTGCAGAACTTGTATTTTTACCTATTTATTATACAGAAGCATCTTTAATCCTTACACAGGCTAGTTCAATGGGATATGATGTAAAGTTCTTTGGATGTGACGGACTTGATGGAATTCTTAACGTAGAAAACTTCGATACAGCATTAGCAGAAGGCGTTATGCTGTTAACACCTTTTGCAGCAGATGCTGAAGATGAAGCAACCAAGGCTTTTGTAAGCGCATATGTAGAAAGCTATGGTGATACACCCAATCAGTTTGCAGCAGATGCTTATGATGCAGTTTATATTTTGAAAGCTGCAATTGAGCAGTGTGGTGCAACACCTGATGACAGTGTTTCCGATCTTTGTGAGAAATTAAAAGCAGCTATGCCTCAAATTACCGTAGACGGACTTACCGGAGAGGCAATGTCCTGGGATGTAGATGGCGCTGTTAATAAATCTCCTAAAGCTATGGAAATTGTAGATGGAAACTATAGCTTAATTCAGTAATTGCTTAATTTTATTTTTTGAAAAGCCAAAGAGGGTTGCATTTATAAGCAGCCCTCTTTCTTTAAATTATTATTTCAAAACTTGCCAGCAGACCATATCATCTGCTATACTAGATAAGTCAACTTATGGAAAAAATTACGCAGAGGTGTTCTTATGAGTTTTATATCCTATTTAATCAATGGAATCAGTTTAGGAAGTGTTTATGCAATAATAGCCCTAGGATATACTATGGTATATGGCATTGCTAAAATGTTGAATTTTGCCCACGGAGATGTAATTATGGTAGGTGGCTTTGCCGTGTTTTTTGCAGTCAGTATGCAGGGGCTGCCCACTTTTGCAGGTATGCTTTTAGCAGTGATATTATGTACAGTTCTGGGAATTGCCATTGAATATATTGCGTACAGGCCTTTAAGGCAGGCAGCATCTTCACTTGCAGTTTTAATCACTGCAATCGGCGTCAGCTACTTTCTTCAAAATATTGCTCTTCTTATTTTTGGAGCAAATACAAAAGCATTTACTTCTGTAGTTACCATTCCGGCACTGAAACTGGCAGACGAGCAGATCATTATTTCCGGCGAAACGATAGTAACCATAATTTCCTGCATTATTATTATGACGACGCTTACTCTTTTTATCAATAAAACCAAAGCCGGACAGGCTATGCTTGCAGTTTCTGAGGACAAGGGTGCCGCCCAGCTTATGGGAATTAACGTAAACAGAACCATATCCCTTACTTTTGCCATTGGTTCCGCACTTGCCGCTATTGCAGGGATGCTTCTTTGCTCAGCATATCCATCCCTTACTCCTTATACGGGATCCATGCCCGGAATTAAAGCTTTTGTGGCGGCTGTATTTGGAGGAATAGGTTCCATTCCTGGTGCGTTGATCGGAGGCATTGTACTTGGCGTCATAGAAATTTTAAGTAAAGCATATATTTCATCACAATTATCAGACGCAATTGTATTTTTAGTACTTATTGTAGTCCTTCTTGTGAAACCTACAGGTATTCTTGGCAAGAAGATTCAGGAAAAGGTATAAGGGGGATTTCAATAATGAAAAAATTGAAGTTAAGTAAAAATATAAAGGATAATTCTATCACATACGGAATCATAATTATTGCATATGTGATTATGCAGATTATGATAAAGACAGGGCATGTATCCAGTCTCATGCAGGGGCTTTTAGTGCCTTTATGTGTCTACATTATTTTAGCCGTATCCTTAAATCTTACGGTAGGCATTTTGGGAGAACTTAGTCTTGGTCATGCGGGATTTATGTGTGTAGGTGCTTTTACAGGTGCATTCTTTTCCAAATGCATGCAGGATGTTATTACAGTAGATTTATTACGTTTTATTCTTGCAATTTTAATTGGTGCCATATCAGCAGGAATCATCGGGCTTTTAATAGGAATGCCTGTTCTACGCCTGAAAGGCGATTATCTTGCAATTGTTACGCTTGCATTTGGTGAAATTATAAAAAATATTATGAATGTACTATATATAGGAAAGGATGACAGTGGCCTTCATTTTTCCATGAAAGATTCCTTATCACTGGAACTGGATGCGGAAGGAATCGTAATTATAAACGGTGCACAGGGGATTACAGGCACTCCTAAGAACTCTACTTTTACCATTGGTGTAATATTAATCATCCTTACTTTGTTTATTGTACTTAATCTGATTCACTCCAGAGACGGACGCGCCATTATGTCCATCAGGGACAATCTGATTGCTGCAGAGTCTATTGGAATTAATATAACAAAATATAAATTAATGGCATTTTCTATTTCTGCGGCCCTTGCAGGAATTGCCGGAGTGCTGTATTCCCACAATTTAAGCAGCCTTATGGCTACGCCTAAAAATTTCGGATACAATATGTCAATTATGATTTTGGTTTTTGTTGTTTTAGGTGGAATAGGAAATATCAGAGGCTCTATCATTTCTGCCGTGATATTAACCCTGCTTCCGGAAGTTTTACGTGGGCTTAGCAATTATCGTATGTTGATCTATTCTATTGTTTTGATTGTGATGATGTTATTTAACTGGAGTCCTAAGCTAATCAACTTAAGAGAAAAATATTCCTTAAAAAGGTTATTCAAAAAACCTAAGGAGGTACAATAACTATGGCAGCATTATTAGAAGTTAAGAATCTTGGGATTTCGTTTGGCGGCCTGCGTGCAGTTGATGATTTTGAAATATCCATAAATAAAGGTCGGCTTTATGGGCTGATTGGCCCTAATGGCGCCGGAAAAACAACGGTATTTAATCTGCTTACTGGTGTATATAAACCCAGTGAAGGCGTGATCAAATTAGATTCACATAATATAACAGGATTAAAAACTGTGGAAATCAATAAGGCTGGAATTGCAAGGACATTTCAGAATATTAGGCTTTTTAAAGATTTAAGTGTGATTGACAATGTGAAAGCAGGACTCCACAATCATTTTAAATATTCAACTATTGAAGGCATTTTAAGAATGCCAAGTTTCTTTAAAACAGAAAAAGCAATGACTGAAAGGGCAATGGAACTGTTAAAGGTTTTTGAACTGGATCAGGAAGCTGAGTATCTTGCAGCAAATTTACCTTATGGTAAACAGCGGAAACTGGAAATTGCCCGAGCACTTGCAACTGATCCTAAACTGCTTTTATTAGATGAACCGGCTGCCGGCATGAATCCTAATGAAACCAGAGAGCTTATGGATACTATCCGTTTTGTACGGGATAATTTTGATATGACAATACTTCTTATAGAACATGATATGAAGCTGGTTTCCGGCATCTGTGAAGAATTGACAGTTCTTAACTTCGGACGGATTCTTGCCCAGGGTCCAACAGGAAAAGTACTAAATGATCCTCAGGTTATAACAGCATATTTAGGCGAATAATGGGGGAGGACTAGACAATGGCAATGCTTGAAATAAAAGATTTAGAAGTATATTATGGAATGATTAAGGCTATCAAGGGCGTGTCCTTTGAAGTTAATGAAGGAGAAGTTATTGCACTGATTGGCGCTAACGGAGCCGGAAAAACAACAATTCTCCATACAATAACAGGCCTTATTGAGGCTAAAAAAGGTGCCGTATATTTTGATGGGAAAGATATCACAAAGGTGCCCGCCCACAAAATTGTGTCCATGGGTATGGCCCATGTTCCGGAAGGCAGACGTGTATTTGCAAATCTTACCGTACTCCAGAACTTAAAAATGGGTGCCTACACCAGAAAAGACAAAAATGAAATAGAAGCCACGCTGAAAACAGTATACAAACGTTTTCCAAGGCTGGAAGAAAGACAAAATCAGCTTGCAGGAACGTTAAGCGGAGGAGAGCAGCAGATGCTGGCTATGGGCAGAGCGCTTATGTCTCATCCAAGAATTATTTTAATGGATGAACCTTCCATGGGGCTTTCACCCATTTTTGTGAATGAGATATTTGATATTATTAAAGAAGTGAGCGCTGGTGGAACAACAGTACTTTTGGTGGAGCAAAATGCAAAAAAGGCGCTTGCAATTTCAGACCGTGCTTATGTACTTGAAACCGGAAATATTGTTCTTGATGGAAATGCAGAGGACCTGCTAAATAATGATTCCATCAAAAAAGCTTACCTGGGTGAATAAAATTTTGGAGGTTGCATTTATGAAAGACAAGATTGTTATTACAATTGCAAGGCAGTACGGCAGCGGTGGACGTACCATTGGAAATATGCTGGCGGAAAAACTTGGCATTCACTTTTATGACAAGGAGCTTATGAAGCTTGCTTCTGATGAAAGCGGGATTAATGAAGCACTTTTTGCCAATGCAGATGAAAAACTAAGGAGAACCAGTCTTTTTAAAATAGCACATAATGCATATAATGGAGAATTAATTTCGCCTGAAAGCGATGATTTTGTTTCTACTAAAAACCTTTTTAATTATCAGGCCAAAATTATTAAGGGACTGGCAGAAGAAGAATCCTGTGTCATTGTAGGCAGATGTGCTGATTATATTTTAAAAGATTATGACAATGTACTCAGCGTTTTTATACATGCGCCTCATGAATATTGTATGGAGCAGGCTGCAACAAAGCACAGCATGTCCTCAAAAGAACTTGAAAAGTTTATTTTAAAGACCGATAAGCACAGGGCTGAATATTACAAGTACTACACAGGACGTGAGTGGTCAGATGCCAGAAATTATGATTTATGTCTGAATAGTTCAAAACTTGGCTACGACAGATGCGTAAAGGAAATTATCTCTTACATTAATGTACGTTTTGGACAATAAATTTAAAATCATTAAAAAACCATCCATCTGTAAAAATACAGTTGGATGGTTTTTTACATAAGAATAAATTTAAACATACATTCGTTTATTTCATATTAATAAATTTAATGAAATAAACGGAAAACACCAAATACTTTTCCCAGGATCTGACAATCGTCAACAATAATTGGCTCCATAGTATCATTTTCAGGCTGAAGCCGGATATGTCCATCTTCTTTATAAAAAGTTTTAACAGTAGCAGAGTCATCTATAAGCGCTACTACCATATCACCATTTCTTGCAGTATTGCAGGAGTTCACAAAAATCTGATCTCCATCAAAAATCCCTGCATTAATCATAGAATCCCCTTTGACATTTAAAATAAAGGATTCTCCATGAGGAACTACCTCGGCAGGAACAGGAAAATAATTGGTAATATTTTCTTCCGCAAGGATAGGAGTACCTGCTGCAACCTGGCCGACCACCGGAAGACTTACCATTTCTGTCCGAAGCATTTGAAAATTATCATCACAAATTTCAATCGCTCTTGGCTTGGTAGGATCTCTCCTAATATATCCATTTTTTTCAAGTGTCTCAAGATGAGAATGAACAGAAGAGGTGGATTTCAAGTTTACTGCTTCACAAATTTCTCTGACAGCCGGCGGATATCCTCTTTTTAAAATTTCTTCCTTAATATAGTTAAGAATTTCCTGCTGTTTACTGCTGATTTTTCCGTATCCCATGAATATCCTCCTTTTATTAATTAAACTATATAAATTATAACATATTCATATTTAAAAGGCAAACGTATATTCCAAATATTTGTTCGATATTTTTGCAAAACTATTGACATCAGAATATTTGTTCGATATAATTCAACATATAAGAACAAATGTTTGCAACACATGTTTTCCATTTATGGAGGTATTTATGATAAACAATAATAGTGAACTTAGAATTAGAAATAACCGTATAAGAAGAGTCCGCCAATTACGCCGGAATATAATCATGTGTCTTCTTACCTTTATGTTAGTTATATGTTTTTCCGTCATTTTTTTCAGTTTTAAAACAAAGGCACAGGGAAATCAGGAGGAAATCCTATATAAATACTATAAGAGCATTATGGTAAGTGAGGGAGATTCTCTCTGGAAATATGCCCAAATGTATGGTGATAATCAATATTATGACAGTTATGAGGATTACATGCAGGAAGTAATGAACATGAATTTTTTAAAGGATGAAACTATCACAATAGGTCAATATCTGGTTATTCCCTATTATAGCAATAAATTTATTTAATAAAGCTCTAAAAATGGGGTGTCGCAAAATCATCAAATCAGATGATTGAGCGATACCCCTGCTCTAGTTCTACTAACAAAAAATCCAGCGTTTTCCTGTTCCAAGAAAATCTGCTGGATTTTGGCGTACTTTAATAACGGTTCCTGTTTTCATGAATTTAAGCTGTTCCTTTTACTGCAAACAGGTGACTTCCTGTCCGTTCTTTTTGTATTTTTTCATGTAGCTTATTTATGTTATATCCTAAGCAGAGCAAAAGAATTTCCAGTTTTACCTTTGTTTTCCCACGAAGCAGAAATCTTTGGAATCCATAGTCATTTTTCAGAACACCAAATGCACCTTCTGCCTGAATGGAACGGTTCATCCGATATTTGATTCCTGTTTCACTCAGGATGTTTTCGTAAGATTCCTGCCGCTTCTCCAGAAAACTTTTGGAAATATATAACCGCTTATTGCCTTTTGCTTTGGTACATTTTTCTTTATAAGGACATCTCCCGCAGTCTTCACATTCGTAAACAGTTACTTCCGATTCGTAGCCACTTTTACTTTTCTGCTTTTTAATAAAAAGAGGAAACAATGATTTCCCGGCATGACAGGTGTATGTGTCAGCTTTTTCATCATATCCCATGTTTTCACGTTTGCTGATATCTTTTTTAAAGCTGCGCTTTTTCCATTTCTCATAGGTCTGCGGTTTGATATAAGGTTTCTGTCTGTTTTCCCTTAAAAAGCTGTAACCTTCTTCACTTTCGCAGCCGGAATCTGCTGTTACACTTGGGTATCGTAATCCCAGTTTTTCTTCCATTGTCTTCAGAAATGGGATCAGTGTCCATACATCGTTTCTGTCTTGGAAAATATCAGCTGCTACGATATATTCACTGTCAACGGCGATCTGTACATTATATCCCGGTTTTAGCTGGGCATTACGCATATGGTCATCCTTCATATGCATAAAGGTGGCATCCGGATCTGTCTTGCAGTAATTATTCCTGCCCTGAAAACTGGCTGCATGCCAGTCATAAATTCTCCGGCGTTCAAGAAATCTGCGGAACATTTCCAGATACCTCTGGTTCCTGTCCTTCCTTTTGCCTCGTCCATAAACAAAGACGGTTTCGTCTGCCCTGCATTTTTCTTCCAGAAACCGGGATATCTTTTGCAGATCCTGTGTCCTTGTTTGGGCACCGACCGAAAAATCCTGTATGTATTCATGATTCAGGAGCTGTACTGCTTCCTGTATCTTCCGGAACATCTTTTCTTCCCATTTCCCGACAGACTTTTTCCACACAAAAGTATACTTGTTGGCACTGGCTTCTAACTTTGTCCCATCAATGAATACGGTCTCCTTTGACAGTTCATCAGCCTGTTCCAGCCTTTTTACCATCTGATAGAAAAGATTTTCACAGGCCTCTGCCAGAAATCCTGTACGGAAACGGGCAATGGTGCTGTGATCCGGTGCTTTCTGACCGGCTAACAGCCACATAAAGTTAATGTCGCGCCTGCAGGCGGTTTCGATCTTTCTCGAAGAATAGATATTTTGTGAATAAGCATAGGCCAGGATCTTGAACATGGTCTTTGGGTCCACTGCCGGATTTCTGCCTTTGGCAGAGTAAGCCTGATACAGTAAGCTGTAATCTAATTCCTCCAATTCGTGGCTCAGCAGTCGAACAGAATCATCATTAGGGACCAGACCTTCTAAACTTAATGGCAAAACCAGTTGATAAGGTTCGCCAAATTCGGTATAATTTTTATGGTATTTTAATTTACTGGTCATAACTTATTATACCACGGATGGCAGGCTCTTCGGAGTCTGCTTTTCTGTTTCTAGACACAAAAAACGGAGCCATTGCTCCAGTAGTGATTATTCATCTACTTTTGCAACAGCCCCTTTTTAGTTATTTTTCACGCAGATGGACAGCCTTAGCGGCCTGTCTGCGTCGTTGATCTTCAAGTGCTGCATAATGTTTTCGGGTTGTATTTACATCCTTATGTCCCAAAACGTCAGCTACAAGATAAATATCTCCGGTTTCCTGATATAGGGCAGTACCATAAGTACTTCGCAGTTTATGGGGAGTGATCTTTTTAAGTCCGGTTACATTGGAAGCATATTTTTTTACAAGGTTTTCTACAGCCCTGACAGTAATTCGTCTATTTTGCATAGACAAAAAGAGTGCATTTTCATGTCCTTCCATAGGAATTACATGATATCTTTTTTCCAAATAGTCATGCAGCGCGTCTGAAACCTCTTCTCCGAAATAAACAACCGTTTCATATCCACCTTTTCTTCTTATCTTAATACCATTATTTTTAAAGTCAACGTCACTAATATCAAGACCTACGCATTCAGATACACGAATGCCTGTCCCAAGTAATAGCGTCAGCAGCGCAACATCACGTATTTTAGTTTTTTCATGGTATCTTAATTGCTTTGCAGTTAATTTTTCACCTGCTTCAACTTGATCCAATAAAATGGCAACCTCATCTGCATCAAGACGGACAATCTCTTTTTCATGCTGCTTTGGAAGAGGCACTAATGCGGCCGGATTTGTTTTTATCTGCTCTGAACAAAAAAAATAGTTATAGAAGCTTTTCAGTGCAGATAGTTTCCTTTTTTTCCCTCTTTCGTTATTTGTGTATTCTTTGTCATCTTTAATATAATAGCTGATATAATCAAGATATTCTTCTATGTCTTCACGTGTAATTTGGTCAAGAATAGATAGTGGGAAATCTACAATTTCTATTTTTGAACAGGCACTGTTATGGTTATGCAGAAATTCAAAAAAAACCCTGATATCGTAAGCATAGGCAAGCCTGGTGCGGGAAGAGGTATATTCCTGTATTCCGCGGAAAAACTGTTTGCAGAAGGAGGGAAGAGTAGCTGCTACTTCGCGCATTTTTAACGTATTTAAATTATTCTGTTCATCATGATAGTTTTTGCTATTTTCCATTTAATATCCTCCAGCCATTTAAATCACTGTTTTGAATGGCAGTAAACATTCTTTCCTTTACGCCGGGATTATCTTTATTCAACTGCTGTATCAGTTGCTTTACATATTCACGTTTGGTATATCCATCAGCAGGACAGGGGCTTTTTACAACCGGCACCTGATGTTTATTTACAAATCCAATGACATCAGATTCATTCATATACATAAGCGGCCGGATTACCGTCAAATCCATACGGTCTAAATAAGTAACTGGATGAAATGTGTGAAATCTTCCTTCATAAATTAATGACATAAGCATAGTTTCCACTACGTCATCTTTATGATGGGCATATGCAACTTTATTGCACCCGGCGGCTTTAATCGCTTCATTTAATGCACCTTTTCTCATTTTAGCACATAAAGAACAAGGATTTGTTTCTTTGCGCTGATTAAATATAATATCTGCAATATCTGTTTTCACAATTGTATAGGGAACCTTAAGATCATTACATAAAGCCTGTATCCGGTCTAAATTTAAATTATCAAAGCCAAGATCTACGGTAACTGCATGAATATGAAAGGAATTCGGATAAAAACGCATTAATCCATGAAGCCCATAAAGGAGGGTAAGACTGTCCTTTCCACCGGAAATACCAACTGCAATACTATCACCGGCTTCTATCATATGATAATCATCTACCGCACGCCGAATAAAACTGAGTACTTTTTGTAATGTCATAGCCTAAGCCTCCAGAATGCAAATTATATTTAATTCTATCATATTTCACAAATAAGACATAGTATCTTTTTCAAAAAAATGTTATACTGATTCTAGTGTTAATTTTTAGTAGTTTAATAAAGGAGGCAATGGGAAGCTCCCAGCAGTATATGAAAATGCAGACTTTTAAAAAATATTTCCGGTTTGGACTAACAGCATTTTTAGTAATAGCAGCATCTATCAGTTTTTATTATCTGGTTTTTCATGGAGATCGTTTCTCCGCACAGCTTAATTCCATTTTCAAAATATTAAGTCCGGTATTGTACGGTATTATCTTTGCATATCTTATGACGCCGATTGTCAATGGAATAGAAAAAAGGTTTCTGATTCCTGTTTTTTTTAAAGGTAAAAATGAAATTACAGTAAAACAAAAAAAATGTATCAGAGTTTTTTCCATTCTGATTACAATTTTTATTATTTTGCTATTGATTTATGGATTTTTTTCCATACTAATTCCTAATATTGTAAAAAGTATTAAAAGTATTTCCTATCAATTTCCATATTATATGCAGAATCTGACAATCTGGTCTACCAAGTTTCTGGAGGATAATCCGGATATTGAAACAATTGTGCTGCATTTTTTGGACACATATTCCGAGGAATTTTTAAACTATTTGAATAACAGTATTGTTCCCCATCTGGAAACTCTTGTGAAACAGGTATCTGTAAGCATGATTAATGTACTTAGCGTTTTATGGAATTTTATCATAGGATTGGTGATTTCAATCTATGTTCTTTTCAGTAAAGAAACTTTTGCAGGGCAGGGAAAAAAGATAACTTTTGCATTGTTTAATACTAAAACGGCAAATCAGATTATCAAAGATACCCGCTTTATCAGTGATACATTTATCGGGTTTATCAGCGGGAAAATTATTGATTCTATTATTATAGGTTTTATCTGTTTTGCCGGCACAAGCATTTTAAAAATGCCATATGCACTGCTGATCAGCGTAATCGTAGGCGTGACCAATGTAATACCGTTTTTTGGTCCATATTTGGGTGCAATTCCATGCACAATACTTATTTTAATGGTTAATCCCGTCAAGTGTATATACTTTATCTTGTTTATACTGGTTCTCCAGCAGTTAGATGGTAATTTTATCGGACCTAAAATCTTAGGTCAGTCTACTGGTTTGTCCGGATTTTGGGTGATTTTTTCAATTACGATTTTTGGCGGTATTATGGGTGTCCCCGGCATGATTATTGGCGTACCGTTTTTTGCTGTTTTATACGCCATGATAAAGCGCCTGACCAACAGGCTATTGTTGAAAAGAGGGCTGCCTTCTGAAACAAATAAGTATATGAATGTTGATTATATTCAGGATAAGGATGTTTTTGTTCCGCAAACTGCAAAAGAAAAGGCACAAAGTTCATTTCTTTTATTTAACAAGAAAAGCAAAGCAAATGGGCGCAAATCAGAAGAGAAGAGTAGTACTTCTAATCAGAGCGATAATCATAAGGAGCATAATTAGCAGTGAAGTTTGTAATTCAAAGAGTAGAAAAAGCCAGTGTATCGGTAGAAGAAAAATTAGTTGGTTCAATTAAAAATGGATTTGTTATGTTTGTAGGCGTTTGTGATTCAGATTCTTGTGAAATTGCAGATAAAATGGTCAATAAGATGCTTCATTTACGAATTTTTTCAGATGAAAATGGAAAAACAAACTTAGATCTTAAAAGTGTAAACGGAGAATTGTTAATTATTTCACAATTTACATTATATGCTGACTGCAAAAAGGGGAACAGACCTTCCTTTACAAAAGCCGGAAAACCGGAATTTGCCAATGAACTATATGAATACATTCTGAAAAAATGCAGTGAAGAAATTCCAAATGTAGCACATGGCATATTTGGTGCACATATGGAGGTTTCCCTTATAAATGATGGACCATTTACGATTATTTTAGATTCTGATGAAATATGTTGATATTGCAAACCTGTATGAAAGTAAAGGTTAAATTATGAAATTAATTATTATAATTGTAATAGCTTTTTTAGTTGTATTATACGTATACACATATGTAAAATACAAAAAAAGAAAATCCCAAAATATAAGTTCAGTTGATGAATTTCATCAAAAGTATTTAAAGGAAAACGAAAAAAAACAAAAGAATTCAAAAACTTCAAAGAATACTTCTTATACAAAATATGTTACAAAGTATAACGGGACATTGGATTATGTAGAGAAAGATAAATTTTTAAACGGTTAACATAATTTATTTATGTTAACCGTTTTGCTTTCATGTCAAACTACATTCTATAATCTGGCCCGAACTATTCGTTAAACTTGTGTTTTGCGAATAGTTCGGGCCATAATTAAATTTTTGCTATTTATTCCTGGTTTCAAAATCTTCAATATATTGGATTAACAGCCTAACCGTTCCTTCAATTCCAAGAACACTACTGTCAATACACAGATCATAGCTGTCTGCACGTCCCCATTTTTTTGAAGAATAATAATTATAATAGCTTTGGCGCTGTTTATCTTTTTTGATACACATATCCTTAGCCTTGGCAGCATCCAGGTCATATTTCTTCATAATACGGTTTTTTTTGGATTCTTCATCCGCATAAATAAAAATATGCAGACAGTTTTTCATTTCACTCAGTGCATAGTCGGCACATCGTCCAACAATTACACAAGGACCTTCATTTGCAATTTTTTTAATTGTATCAAATTGAGCCAGAAACACTTTATGGCTGATTGGCATATCCACAAAATGAGATGCATTATATCCGAAAGAATAAGTATCCATTACCAGATTGTATAGAAATGAATTTGTTGGTCTTTCATCATGATTTTCAATCATTTCCTCGCAAAAACCGCTTTCTTTTGCCGCTCTGCTCAAAAGTTCCTTATCATAACATTTTATTCCAAAATGCGCTGCAAGTTTCTCTCCAATTTCGCGTCCGCCAGAACCAAATTGGCGTCCTATTGTAATAACTGTATTCATATAAAAACCTCCTAACATTTAAATTTATTAAATATATTATACATAAAATTAATCAAAAGTTCAATCTATTGTCAGATAACTCCGTTATAAAAATTATATATATAATATTTTTTCGTGATTTAATTAATTTAATTAAAAATATTTAAATTAACTCAAGTGTTCAAGCATATTGGTAAAATATTCTGGCAAAGGTGCATCAGTTTCAATATATTCATTTGTTGCCGGATGTATAAAACCTAAAATTTTAGCGTGAAGTGTTTGCCCCTCTAAATGAAATGGACAGTTTTTGCTCCCATATACCATATCTCCTAACAAGGGATGTCCCAAATGGGCCATATGTATTCGAATTTGATGGGTACGTCCCGTTTCAAGCTGACATTCTATGTAGGTATATTTATCAAAATGTTTTAGTACTTTATAGTGTGTGATCGCTTCTTTTCCCCCGCTCTTTACTACAGCCATTTTCTTACGATCAGCAGAATGCCTTCCTATCAGGGTGTGAATGGTTCCTGTCTCTTCTTTTAAATTGCCGCAGCAAATTGCATGATATTTTCTAATAATAGTATGTTCCTTAAGCTGCTGCGCAATTGCTGCATGGGCCTTATCGTTTTTACAAGCAATCACAGAACCTGTTGTGTCACGGTCAATCCTGTGCACAATTCCCGGACGCAGAACTCCATTAATACCACTAAGTTCCTGCCCACAATGAGCCAATAATGCATTTACCAGCGTACCACTATAATGTCCTGGTGCAGGATGCACTACCATTCCTTTGGGTTTGTTAACAATGATTACATCACTATCCTCATATAGGATATCAAGGGGAATCATTTCAGGAACAATGTCTGGTGTAATTGCGGGGGGAAGTATTACCTGAACCTTATCATCCGCCTTAACACGATAACTGGATTTGATCTGCCTGCCATTTACTGTGATTTTACCTTCTGAAAGGAGCTTTTGAATATAAGAACGGGATAAAGAGTCGATAAGCTCATTTAAGCATTTATCGACTCTCTCCTCTTCCATCTCTTCTGTTATTGAAAAAGAAAATTCACTAAACTTCTCTGGCATACTCATTTTAATTCCCTGAATTTTTTCTGATTGAAACTTAAGAAGTTAAAATCATTATCTTTATAGACAAAAAGCACCTGAAAAACCAAAATAACTGTTGCAAAGGTAACGTACATGTCAGCAACATTAAAAATTGGAAAATTTATTAAAACAATATAAATAAAGTCAACTACATAATCAAATCGAATCCTGTCTATCATATTTCCAATTGCACCCGCAGAAATCATAATAAGCAGCACATGAAGACTGAAATATTTTTTTTCCTGAGGTACTCTGATCAGGATATATACAATTACCATTAAAAAAATAAATGCAACAAATAGAAAAAATATTTTTTGATTCTGCAGCATGCCAAACGCCGCACCACGGTTTTCAAGGTAATTAAATTCAAGAACACCGTCAATAATACTGAACGCTGCCTGGTTTTTTAGTTTAAGAACAGCAATATACTTGGTAAACTGATCTAACGCTACCAAAATAATCAAAAGGATCATATCCATAATAAGTAACTTTATTTTTTGCTTATTCATAGCTTTTTTTATTCACAATCCTCCATATACTGAATTTCTGCAAGAGCTTTTATAATATCATCATCTGTCACCGTTCTGTCAATCACTGCTTTTCCAACTTTTTTAAGAAGAATAAATTTAATACAGTCCCCCTCAGTTTTTTTATCTGACTTGGTCAATTCCAATATTTCATCAGGGTTTATGTCCTGAATAGAGATCGGCAGGTTAAACGGAACAAACATATCCCTTATTTCATAATACTCTTCCATAGACAGCCATTCATGCTTCCACGAAATAAAAGCTGCTGCAATAGCGCCGAGAGCAACACACTCTCCATGTGTAAAAGAAAAATTTTTGTATTTTTCAATAGCATGTCCTATAGTATGTCCAAAATTAAGAAGCGCTCTGTCTCCTTTTTCAGTTGGATCTTTTTCAACAATAAGTTTTTTAATTTTGCAGCTTCGCTCTATCATTTCAAGCAAAGTTTCCTCATCTCTGTCACATATTTCATAGATATGGTCTAAGAGCCATTCATAAAAAAGAGCATCTTTAATAAGTCCATGTTTCATAACTTCGGCAAACCCACTAAAAAACTGCCGGTCATCAAGGGTTTTCAAAGCACTAACATTCATATAAACCAGTTTGGGCATATAAAATGCACCAACCATATTTTTATACCCATCAAAATCTACCCCTGTCTTTCCACCAATACTGGAATCAGACTGCGCAATTAATGTAGTCGGGATTTGTATAAAATCAATTCCCCGCAGGTAGGTTGCAGCCGCAAAGCCGGTAATATCTCCAACTACTCCTCCACCTAAAGCAATTAAAAGGTCTTTTCTATCAAACTTTTCTTTAATCAGAAGCTCATAAATATCCTTCACTGTTAATAATGTTTTATTCTCTTCTCCTGCCGGAAATGTAAACAGAACAGTATTTTTACAATTTCCCTTTAGCAGATTCATAATATCTTCACTATAAAGTCCGGCAACAGTTGAATCTGTTATAACGCATATTTTTCGTTCACTTATTCCTAACACATTCAATTCTGAAAGCAGTTCATCATAGCTTGAAGAAAAAACAATATCATAGCAGGGTTTTTTTTCATACAATATATTTAATCTTTCGCTCATTGTATTTCCTTTCCAATAAAAAACTTCCTGTATACACAGGAAGCTTATTTTTGTAATAATTATATACCATTATTAATTGGCACATCAAAAGATCCTGATAAAATTTCCTGAAAATCGCCCGATATATCTACGATAGCCGGTGTAATAATAAATATGTAATGAGATATTTTCTGCAGATTGCCGCTAATTGCAAAACAAGATCCTGAAGTAAAGTCAATAATGCGCTGTGCAATGTCAACATCCAAGCCTTCCAAATTAAGAACAACCGTTCTGTTCGCAAGAAGAGTTTCAGTTATCTCTCTTGCATCTTCAATGGATGTAGGTTTAATCACACATACCTCCATACCATTGCCGGTTTTCTTAGTCTGACGCATGGGGATAACTTTCGGAGTTACCTTTTTGATGGGTTTTTCATCATCAAAATCAGGTTCTTCCTTTGCTATCTGTATTTTTTTAGGCTTTTCTTCTACCTGCACATCATCATAATAATCATCATCGTAAAAATCATCATCATCTTCATTTAGTTTCATATAATTAAGAAACTTATCCATTACTCCCATATTTAAGAACTCCTTATTAAGCCGGATATTTTCGTTCCCCAAAGATGCCTGTCCCCACACGGATAAAAGTAGCACCCTCTTCTATGGCAACTGTGTAATCTCCCGTCATTCCCATTGACAGAACACTCATATTAACATTATCAATGTTTTTTTGATTTATGTCAACAGATAATTGTTTTAGCTGTCCAAAATATTGTCGATTTTCTTCAGGATCATCAACATATGGTGCTATAGTCATAAGTCCTTTAATTGCAATTCCAGGAAGTGTAGCTATTTTACATACTAACGCTTCCACTTCTTCCGGTTTTACGCCAAATTTAGTGTCCTCTCCAGCTACATTTACTTCAATTAAAATAGAAACCTGTACCTGTTTTTTTAAAGCTTCTTTACTGATTTCCTCTGCAAGTTTTAGCGAATCAACGCTATGAATTAAAGCAGCTTTATCAACAATATATTTCACTTTATTCCGCTGCAGATGACCAATCATATGCCATTTAATGTCTTTAGGCATTATTTCATATTTATCTACCAGTTCCTGCACCTTGTTTTCTCCAAAAACTCTGCATCCACTTTCATACGCCTCCATAAGAGCGGAAACCGGCTTTGTTTTGCTAACTGCTATCAGTTCTACATCGGCCTTTTTACGGCCGGACTTTTCACAGGCCCTTTTTATATTTTCCTGAACTTCTAAAAGATTGTCTTTGATCATTTTTGCTGCCTCCATGATGTTTTTTATTTTACTTATGACAAAGCTTTCATTAATTATATATGAACTCATCATCTGTTACTGTGGATGCATCAAGTACAATATAATCATATACACTCAGCCCATACTGGGTATTTGATTTTACTATAGAGTATTCATCATTTTTATATAGTATATTAATCTGCTTAAAATCTGCATATCCTTTATTGATATTATAAACACCGGTAAGGCTTCCCCGCTTGCTGATTGCATATTTTTCATTTGAATCCGGTTTTATAATGTAATCACCAATGCGCAGAACCATATCGTCTAAATAATACTCTGTCTCAGTTTCGTTATAAATAGTAGTCTCAATAAATTCTGTAGTAGCAGTTCCATCTTCTGTGTAGGTTTCCCTTAAAACGCCATAATTTTTTCCGTTTCCGCCCTGCGTCACATAATCCTTGGGAACAATGAAAAACTCTTTTTCAACAATAGAGGAATTGGGGATCTTTAATCCGGTTTCTTCCTCTAAAATCAATTCAATATCAATAAAGCGGTCAGTGCAAAAAGTAACCATAGAATTTGTAAACGTAAGTTTTACAAAAGTATCTCCATCTTCATTTGTAAAACTTGAAACTTCTCCCCATGAAGTATTTTGATTTTTTAAGAATTTTACCTTAACAAATTCTGCCTCTAATAATTCTTCTTCTTTTTCTTTATCTGTCTGGATTACAATAGACCAGTCTTCCTTTTTGGATATCTTGTATACCGGCTGTCCGGCCTCTACCAGTTCATTACTGATTAATTGAACCTTTTCATATGTTTTGGTATCAAAAAGCTCCTTTGTAAATTGTTCTAATGTTAAATTTTCATATCCGTCAACAGAATAAATCACAATACCTGTTTCAGGGGATTTTCCGTAAGAAATCAACTCAGATAAGCCGGAATTGTTAATCTTATCAACATTTTCCAAAATGTTGGCATTTGCCAGTTTAAGCACTGTACCTTCTACACCATATTTAAAATCATAAACTGTGGAAAAATTTTCCCGGTTAAAGGTATTGGTAAAATCAAGGATCTCTGTTTTAAGCTCGTTTAAGTCCCTGGTGGTAAGCGTATTCCCGTAAGCTTCCGCATTTAAATAGTCTGCCAGTCTGCCGGACTCATCAAGAGTATACACAAGGTTGCCAACACCTACACGTTCTCCTTCCCTGGCATAGTAATTGACATAGCCTGCATGTGCCGCATTTACAATTTCTTCTTCACGTAAAGCGATTCCTTTGTAAATATTATTTGATGAAAGAGAACCCATTTTTACCTGATGGCCTTCAATATGTTTTTGTGTGAAATACATAAACACACAAATAACAATATAAATAAAAATCACTGCAAAAATGACCATACCTATATTGATATTTAAAGGTTTTCTATATTTAACTATTTTATTTCTATCATTACCACTCAATTTAAAAACTCCTGAAAAAAATATCACACGAAAAAAATCCCCCGGATACCCGGGGGTTATGTAATTTATAAGGAAACAATAATTTTATCTTTAAGGGAAGCCGGAAACTCTTCTTCGTCTAATGAAATGCTAATTACAAAGTTTACACTGAACGCTTCGCTGATTTTGTCTAATTTTGCTACAATTGGTTCAACTAAACCGCCATCTATACAGGCAATTTTCAAAAAACTGTCGAAATACATCTGTTCCAAATCATGATCCTGTGAAATGATCCCGCTAATAAATCCCAAAAATTCATCTGAATTAGTAATCATATAAGAAGAAACATCAATTAATCTTATTTTGTTATTCAGTTCATACATATGTTTTGTGCTCTTATCCAGATATACAATATTGCCGGATACACTCTGTACCTCAGTATTCACTTTATCTAATAAATGCTTGGTCTTGCCTTTCCCCTTTTTTCCAACTATTAACTGAACCATTGGTAATCCCTCCTGAAGTATAGTATATTTTCTGTACATAAAATAGATTTGCCTAAATTAATTATAAGTGATTGCTGGTTAAAAAACAACTGTTAATTGTTTATTTCTCCCAACAAATCTGTCATTTGTTCGTATAAACCATCTCTGCTGTCAGCACGCAGAATAATAGAAATGTAAGGATTGCTGGATGAATCTCTGGAGACCAATACCAGACAATGTCCTGCCGCATTTGTTGTACCTGTTTTGCCTCCAAGCACTGTTATACCACTGGGGGCTTGTGCAGTTCCCTGAATAAAATAATTACTGTTGTTTACACTGATTTCTTTTGAAGCACCATTTTTATCCGTATATACAGTAGTATAAGAATCCATGTGTATGATTTCATTAAACAAGCTGTAATTTACAGCCTCATTCATAATCAGATACATATCATAAGCAGTCGTATAATGATTATCATCAGACAGTCCATGAGGATTCATAAAATGCGTATTAGTAGCGCCAAGCGCAAGAGCTTCCTCGTTCATCATATCTGCAAAAGCCTCTACGGAACCGGCAATACCCTCAGCAATCATAACGGCAGCATCATTTGCCGAATTAATTAACAGAAGATGAAGCGCCTGATTCAGAGTCATTTGATCACCTTCCTTAATTCCGCAGACCTGTGCGCCTGATTCTAAAATCTTAACATTTGACGTTGCGGTAAGCATCATATCACTTGAACCATGATTTAAAGCAACAAGCGCAGTCATAACCTTTGTCAGACTGGCCGGATAAAGCTTTTCATGGACGTTTTTGGCATATATTGTATCTTTTTGGTTTATGTCAAATAGACCTGCTGCAGAAGCTGTAATTGTAATGCCGCTGCTTTCTGTATTTGTGTCCACAACACATAAATCATTTGCAAAAGGTTCCGCCACACCGCGTTCCTCTTCCAAATTAACAACTCGGAAACTGCTTACTTCCGAATTTGTAGTGTAGGGCATATCAAAAGAAGCCTGTCCACAACTTGTAAGCAATAAAATACTTACTGTAAAAAGTGGAAATAATTTTTTAATTTTTTTATTTATACATTTCACGCCACTCTAGATCTCCTCTGTCAAGGGACTTGATAAGTAACTCTGCTGTTGCCAAATTGGTTGCCATTGGAATATTGTACATATCACAAAGCTTTATTACATTATTTACATCCGGCTCATGAACTTTAGAGGTTAAAGGATCTCTCAAAAAGATAACAAGATCTATCTGATTATGTTCAATCTGTGCGCCAATCTGCTGTTCTCCGCCAAGATGCCCTGCCAGAAATTTATGAATGTTCAAATTGGTTACTTCCTCTACCAGCCTTCCTGTTGTGCCGGTTGCATACAATTCGTTTTTACTTAAAATACCACGATATGCTATGCAGAAATTCTGCATTAACTTCTTTTTTGTGTCATGTGCAATTAATGCTATATTCATGCTATACCCCTTCCCATTAACCCTTATTACTCATTATACATCATTTTGTGCGGCATTGTAACCCCACATTTAAAACAAATCCAATTCCAATAAAAGAACTTACAAGGGACGTAAGTCCGTAACTCACAAACGGAAGCGGCAGCCCTGTATTTGGAAGTAAGTAGGTAACCACTCCTATATTGATAAATCCTTGAAATCCTATCATAGCCCCTACACCTGCTGCTATGATAGTACCCGCAGTATCCTTGGCACGTCTGGCAATTAAAAGACATTCCACGCTGATCAGCATAATAAGAACAATCACAACGCACGCGCCTACAAATCCAAATTCCTCCCCAATAACGGCAAAAATAAAATCTGTCTGGGGTTCCGCTATAAAGTCTGCATTTTTTACGGAACTGATCTCATTATTTTTATAACCTTTTCCGGTGAGCTGACCGGATCCGATTGCCATAACAGAATACTCCTGCTGATAGCCAATAGAATTTGCATACTCTTCTTTGTTGAAAAAAGCAACTATTCTGTTCGCCTGATATTGATTGATAATTTTCTGCTCCGGCTGCAAAACAAGATAAAGAAAAATCATCAAAGACGGAATTGCCACAGCTAAAAAGCCAATAATAACCCGCCAGCGCACTCCTGCTGTAAACATAATTACTGCAAAAATTAAACAAATTACAATTGTAGTTGAAAGATCTGGCTGTGCAAGTACAAGTGCTGCAGGAATTACAAATAAAATACAGCACATTGAAATACATTTAAAGGTGTTAAAACGATCCTTATGCTTATAAATATATTGCGCTAAAAATAAAATAATTAATATTTTGGCAAGCTCTGAAGGCTGAAAACGGATGCCGGCAATCGTTACCCATCTTTGTGCGCCATTTGTATCTTCCCCCATATAGATAACAAGCGCAAGTATTGCCAAATTAAAAATGTACATAAGCCAATAGAGATTAAGTAATACCGAGTAGTCAAACAGAGAGATCACCAGCATTAAAAACAGTCCAACTGCAAAGCCGGCAATCTGTCTGCTTTGAAGAGATGGCTTTGCACTGCCCACTGCAATAATTCCAATTACAGAAAGCGCACTTACCAAAAATACTAATTTAAAATCAAAATAGCGTATTTTATACTGTTTCAGCATTTATTTCACCTTTCAGTTTACGTTCTTATGTAAGTCCAAAATCGGAATATTCGCATATAAGGTAGGCGTTTTGTCCCGTCCCTTACTATCAGTTTTACTGATTTGAATTTCCATGCTCTGCGTATCTATTTTCATGTACTTTGATATTACCTTTGCAATATCTGTTTTTATCATTTCCATCATTTCCGGCGAACAGTTGACTCTGTCGGAAATAAGCAATATTTTCAAACGGTCTTTTGCAATTTCTCTTGATTTTTTTCTGCTAAAAAAGTTTCTGATTCCCATGAGACCACCTCCTAATTTTTATGGAAAATACCTGACATTCTTGCCCAAAAAGAAACACCCTTTTCAAATTCAAGAAAAGGTATTTCTTTTCCTGTTACCCGATAACATATATTTTGATATGCTTTTCCTGCCAATGTATTATTTCCTACAAGAGGTTCCCCCTGGTTGGTTGCAATGACTACATTTTCATCATCCGGTACAATTCCAATCAGACTGATGGCCAGAATATCCACTACGTCAGCCGCACTCATCATATCCCCACGTTTAACCATATCATACCGCAGTCTGTTGATAATCAAATCAATTTTACTAAAATCACTTGCTTCCAAAAGCCCGATAATCCGATCCGCATCTCTGATTGCAGATACTTCAGGCGTGGTAACCACAAGAGCCCGATCTGCTCCTGCAATGGCATTTTTAAAACCCTGTTCAATTCCTGCCGGACAATCCAGAATAATATAGTCAAATTGTTCCCGAAGCTGATTAATCATCCTTACCATCTGTTCAGGGCTTACTGCTGTTTTATCCTTTGTCTGCGCCGAAGGCATAAGATATAAGCTTGGATGACGTTTATCTTTAATTAATGCCTGTTTAATGCGGCATTTTCCTTCTACCACATCTACGAGATTGTATACAATCCTGTTTTCCAGCCCCATCACAACATCCAGATTGCGCAGCCCTATATCCGTATCGATCAAAACCACACGTTTTCCCATAGCAGCCAGACCTGATCCTACGTTTGCAGATGTGGTGGTCTTCCCCACACCGCCTTTTCCTGACGTGACGACAATTACTTCACTCATTTTTTACCTCCAAATTTTAAATGAATTAATTTCGTCCCCTGAGAAAAGTCCCTTAAACAGGCAGTTCACTCAGTAATTCTTTTGTGAGAGAATCCATGATTACTTTTTCGTCTTTTACGTATGCTATTTTCGGCTGTACCTTTGGTTTTATGGACCATTTTGAAGTCTTTTCTTTTTGTTTATATTTGAAATCACCGATCTTTAATCTTTCCGGTGACATTTCAAGCGCAGCAACATAATGATGATGATCTCCATTTCCGCCTGCATAGGCTTCACCAAAAAGCCCTCCTAAAACAATAATATCCTTTGCTGATATAATTGCAGATCCCGGATATACATCTCCTAGTATGACAATACTGGATTCCGTTTCTAAAATTTGTCCATTTTTCAGCGTTCCTTTGTAAAACTGCCCTTCATCACCAGCCCCGGGGCTGCCTGAGAAATCTGTCTGCTGTAATGCCTTAACAAAATTTTGATTGGTTGCATCATCCTCTCCCACCAGGCAGATAATCTGAAGCCTTGAGTTATCAGAAATCGCATCCAGTATTTGCTTTTCTTCTTCATCAGTTAATATCCGCCCCTTGATGGAAAGCGCCATCCTTGCATCTTTAAAAAAACTGCTGGATTCATGGAACTTATCGGCAATATCAATTATTAAAGTTTCAAAAGGCATTTCCGGATCAAGGTGCAGCACAATACCATTAGGAAAGCTTTTAAGTACAACTGAATTTTTCAAAATATTTTTACTCCTTTAAACAATTCATTAATCTGTTCTGGCTGTACTGCCAGTTAATTGTTGTGCAACTCCTGTGAGAAGTTCATCTTCATCTACAAGATTAAAATAGTACTGAAGCACTTCTTTTGTAGTTCTTGCTGCGTAGCTGGAAGTATATCCAAATGCAATTCTTGTAGCTATGGCAATTTCCGGATTATCATAAGGTGCATAGCAGACAAACAGTGCATGGTTGGCACGATTTTTATCCTCTTCAGCCGTACCGGTCTTACCAGCTGTTTTTACTTCAAGATCTTTCAGGTAGGCATTATTTTCAATTACCTGGCGCATTCCAAGATGAATTGCGTCCCAATAAGAATCCTCCATATCTATAGTATTTCTGACCTCAGCACTGTTTTCCTTCAGCAAATTTCCGCTATGATCCGTAATCTTGTCCACTAATGTTAAGTCATAGCATGTACCACTGTTTGCTACTGTGGTAATATATCTGGCCAGCCCTACGGTAGAAAAATTGTTATTGCCCTGTCCGATTGCAGACCGGACTGCATCTTCCGTAGAAACCTGAGGTGTAGACTCTTCGATTTCAATACCTGAAGTTTCCGTAAGTCCATACATATCCGCATATTTTTTCAGCACTGCCAGTCCGGCATCAGGTGAATAGGACTCCCCATTCATTCCCAGCTGATATCCTAATTCATAGAAAAAAATATTACAGGAATGTCGGATGCTTCCTGACAAATTTAAAGAACCATGCCTTCCAGGATGAATCCAACAGGTTGGCGGCGGATAAATATCCTCAAAAATCCCGTTACAAGTAACGGTGGTATAAGGTGTAACAGCCCCTTCCATCAGTCCGGCAGTTGCAGAAACCATCTTAAAAGTAGATCCCGGCGCTGTCATCTGCATGGTCGCGTAATTTCGCAGCGGTGTAGAAAGATCATTGAGCAATTGGGAATAATACTCGGCATTTACACCATTGGCCATTTTATTGTTATCATACCCCGGATAAGTGACCAGCGCCAGCACATCTCCTGTATTTACATCTGTAACAACCATGGATGCGGAATAAGGATCTAAAGCAAGCTGAGCCGGAGTAATATCCAGATTTTTGATACGCTCCATCATAAAGTTAAATGCAGAAACCGATCCATTTTCCAAATCAGCTCTTTCTTCTGCCGACACTTCGACCAGTTCCTGTTCTAAAAGAATTTTACAGATCTGTGTCCCTGAAATAACATCCTTTTTTATCATAAAGCGGTAAATCCGCTTGGTAAAATCAATATTATCTTCTAACTGTTCAAAAATGTAACTGACAATATGTTCATAAATCTCTTCCGAATCAGCGTATTGACTTGACAAGTCAAGTCTCGTCACATCTATCCAGTTCATTGCAATACAATAATTTAAATATTCTTTTAAACTAATAACTTCGTCCGTCGTCCATGCAATATATGTTTCGTCATCCACATCTACACGACTTCTGACAATAATTCCATTTTTGTATAGCATTTCAGCGATATAACTCTCATAAATCTGATACTCAAGATCAAGCTTTTCATAAGGAGTCATTATTTCTGTAAGTTCTTTTTGTATGGTATCAAATACGCCAGCCTTTCTTTCCATATACCGTTTATAAACTTCTTTTTCTGTTTCCCTGGCATTTGCTGCTGTAAAATGAGATGTATCAATTACATTGTTATTAATAAGGGCATAGTAGACATCATAAATAGGAATTTTAATTTTACTGCTGCTTACCTCATTGGTGTTAAATTCTTTAGCATTAATTATATTGGTATAAAGGATGCTTGCAAGCTTCTGCTCCAGTATTTTATAAACTGCGATCTGTAAATCCTTGTCTATGGTAAGAAAAACATCATTTCCAGCAACTGGTTCCACATAATTGGTGGTTTCTGTTACCTTTCCAAGGCTGTCAACAAAAATCGTTTCGCTGCCTTTAGTTCCCTGAAGATATGACTCCATAGACTTTTCAATCCCAAGTTTTCCTACCGTATCATTTAAGTTATAGGAAGCTTCTCCGTGCTCTTCTTGAAGTGCTGTCAATTCTTCTTGTGAAATCTTCCCTGTATAGCCTAAAATATGGGAAAAATAAACACTGTCCACATACTTGCGAATGGTATCTTCAACAATAGATACTCCCTCTAACTCCGTATTATTTTCCATTACTACGGCAACTGTTGCTTCACTTACATCTGTTGCAACTGTGGTGGCAATATATTTCTGGAAACTGTTGTTATTCATGTCATAACGAATAGACAAAATTTTAAGAACCTCTTCACTGGTATATCCATTTCCCGGAACAAAAGTATCACTGTTATCATCATCAGTATAATTGCCAATCCGGAATCTGTCCCAACCGCATAAATAGTTAATTACATCCTGTGCCGTGGCAGTGCGTTCCTTTTCTTCCAGCTTTTCAATAGAGGCATGTCCATAAACATCAGCAAGAAAACGGTTAAGTTGTGTTCCTTCAACAGTAAAAATATACCGCCCGTTTTTATCCAGGACAATTTTAAAATCACTGGAAATACTGTCTCCATTCCGTTCAATAATATTGATCAACTTATAGATGGTAGTATTCAAATTTAAATTTTTATACCGTCCACTTTCATAAACGTCTTCGATAGTAACAGAATGTGCCAGTTCATTATAGGCAAGCAAATTTCCATTTCTGTCATAAATACACCCCCGGCTCCCGTTAATTGTACGCTCTTTCATAATTTTCATCTGAAAAGAATCAAGGTATTCTTCCCCATGAACAATCTGCAGATCAAAAATCCGGTTAATCATGATTCCACATATACTGATCATAATCAATACCAGTACAAAAACCCTGGAAGTTACTATATTAAAAAAATTTTCTCTAAATTCATCAAACAAATTTCCGCTCACTCCTTTTTTCAGAGGCCTCTATCTTTTTATTGATCCATAAGATCAGCGGATACAAAAGCAGCGTTATAAATATGGTGTATACCATTTCAGGCAATATGATATGAAGCAAATAGTAATTGATATTAAAGCGTCTTCTCATCAAAAATAAAATTACATAATAGGAAAATCCATATACAAAATCACTGACCAATATAAGAATCAAGGGTAGTTTAATATCATCCGGATAAAAAATCCGGTTAAATTTGCCATTTGCATAACCTATATACATATAGATCATTGCGTTTAAACCAAGAACACTTCCAAAAAAGATATCAATTAAAAAACCACAGCAAAATCCCATAATAAGTCCTGTCTTTTCTCCCCTCATAAATCCAAAGGAAGCGGTCAGGATAATCATAAGATTTGGAACAATGCCTCCAAACGACAGGCCTTTAAACACGGTAGTCTGGAGCAGAAAACATATAATAATAAAAAATACAGATACTATAAAACGCTTCACTTAAGAATCTCCCGTGGTCTGCTTTAATTCCGTAATTACCAGAACTTCTTCTAAATGCTCAAAGTCAACAGCCGGTGTAATCATTCCGGATTTTGTCAGATTATTGGAATCCACCGTAATACTGGAAATATAACCGATCAATATTCCAGGCAGATATTTATCACTGACATTTGATGTTACAATTTTATCACCCTCTACCACTCTGTCGGCACTGTCAATTAACATTTCAAAACTGATCAGCCCATCTGCATACAATACAAGACTGCCCCGCACTACCAGATTATCCGATGTTGACAAAACCATGCCGCTGGTATTTGAATTATCATCTATAATCGACATAACCTTTGCCCAATTAGGGCCTACATCAATGATACGCCCCACCAGCCCGCTGCCGGCCAGCACATTCATATCAATTGCCAGCCCATCCTCATATCCTTTATTAATAACAAAGGAATGAAACCAGTTTCCAGCATCCTTGGCAATAATGCGGGCTCCGACTTTATCATATTCATCATACTGGGCATCCAGATCATATAGCTCCCTTAAATTCGTAAGCTCATAGCGGTCCTGTTGAAGACGTATATTTTCCATAGTGAGTTCATCTACCTGTGCTTTCAACTCCTCATTTTCATTGAGAAGATAACGAATCTGCACCAACTCCTCCGACCGGGTGCTGAGCCAGTCTCCCGCCTTACTGATTCCATCCTGCAAAGGGATGAGAAGAAAGCCTCCTGCCGCACTGATAGGAGCGCTTAAAAAATTAGTGTTAAATGTAATAACTATTAACCCTGTACATAATATTGTTAAAATAAAAAGGAGATATTTACCGGGTAATGTAAACTTTTCTCCTTTTTTCTTTATGATTGGACTCATTTGCTCATTCCTTCAATTGAATAGGCCACTGATTTATAATTTGTATCCTTAATAATCTTGGAAATTCCCAGCGCTACACTTGTTGTCGGATTTTCAGAAACATTTACTTTAAGCCCTGTTCCCTTTTGCATAAGCTCTGCCAAATGATTGACCTGTGAAGCCCCTCCGGTTAAATAAATACCATGCCGGTATATATCTGCTGCAAGTTCTGGAGGCGTTCTTTCCAAAATAACTTTTATGTTATCAATAATTGTATAAAAATGTTCTGTCAAAGAATCATCAATCAGCTGGGTGGGAAGCTCCCGCTCCACAGGAAGCCCTGTTACAATATCTCTTCCATAAACCACAGCTCCGGCACCTGATTTTTCAAGGTCACGCAGTGCAATTTTAACATTCTCAGCAGTCTTGCCGCCAATAATAAGGCTGAATTCACGCCTTACTGCAGCACGGATGGCATCATCAAATTTTTGACCGCCCACTTTGATCAGGCGGCTTAATACAATGCCTCCCAGCGAAAGAATTGATATTTCAGTGGTATCAAATCCTACATTAACAATAAGTACGCCTTGGGAATTTTTCACATCAATATCAAGCCCCAGGCCGTCAGCAACAGCCTTTTCAACCACCATAATCCTTTTTGCCTTTACTCCGGCATCACGAATCAGATCGTAAAATGCTCTTTTTTCAACCTCAGTAACATCTGTGGGAACTGCAATATAATAGTCTGCCGCTTTTAAATTGCTTCTGGTCAGGTCGTTGATAAAATATTTGATCAAAAGCTCCATATTTTTAATATCTGCAATTACTCCATTGGAAAGCGGATACGAAATATGAATGTTTGCAGGTGCTTTTTCATACATTTCAAAAGCAGAATCGCCATAAGCAAATAAATTATTTTTATTTTCTATGGCAATCATATTTTTTTCCACCAGAATCGTATCATCCGAACGGTTATAAATTTTAATATTACTGGTTCCTAAATCAATACCAAATGCACTGTTAGACAAAGTAAATACCCCTTTCTATATTAAATGTTCTTCTTTTAAACTAATGTAACAGCCATCGCCTACAATAATATGATCTATAAGCGGTATGTCCATCAGTTCTCCTGCTTTTTTTATCTTTTGGGTAATCAGAATATCCTGATTGCTTGGGTTGGGATCTCCGCTGGGATGATTATGCAGAAGCATTAAATGGCAGGCTCTATATTTTAACGCCTGTATAAAAATTTCCCGGGCAGATACAAGTGAAGCATTTACAGTCCCTATTGATACCATATATTCTTCGATTAAGTTTAACTTATTATCCAAAAGTAATAACAAAACAATTTCCTTTTCCTGATGGCGCATGCTTTCCATATAATACTCAGCCACTGTATCAGGTAAATTAAAGCGGAGAGAGGATGCTGCTCTTTCCTTGGACATTCTTGTTGCAAGCTCCGCAATACACTTTATTTTTACTGCCTTAACTTCTCCTATTCCAGGAATCTCCATCAGCTCTTTTAAAGAAATATGATGAAGCAGATTAAGCCCCCGCCTGCTTTTTGCAGAAAGAGAAAGTATCTGTTCCGCCAGCTTTAATGCCGGACAGTTTCGGGTGCCGGTTCTTAAAATAATTGCCAAAAGTTCTGCTTCCGATAAAGAACAAGGACCAAGTGATAAAAATTTCTCATAAGGCAGATCCGGATTTCCTGATGTGTTTAATTTCATATATTTCCTTTCCGATCCCTTCTCTCAATCAGATCGAAATGAAATTACAACTATCCATTATATTAACACAATTGGAAATTTATGTATACTGATTTCATTGAAATTTTATAAGTTTCGTTTGTCAAAATCTTTCATGATTATTCCTTTTTCAACTAATTTCTGTAAGGTTTTCATAATTCCAAACTTCCCATGCTGCCAGGTAAGCCCTCCCTGAAAATACACTGCATAAGGAGGCTTTATCGGTCCGTCTGCACTTAGCTCGATAGAGGAACCTGAGACAAATGCACCGGCAGCCATAATTACCGGACTGTCGTATCCGGGCATATCCCAGGGTTCCGGTGATACATGCCCGTCTACCCCTGCCGCCTGCTGAATTCCCTCACAGAAAGCAATCACTCCTTCCGGATTCCCAAAAGTGACCGCCTGAATAATATCATGTCTGGATTCTGTTCCGTTTGGAACCACTTTAAATCCAAGTTTTTCATATAAATTAGCCGCAAAAATGGCAGATTTTAACGCATTGGCTGTTACCGAAGGCGCTAAAAACAACCCTTGATAAAAGGCTCCTAACACCTGCAAAGACGCACCTACTTCCTTTCCAAGTCCTGGAGAAGTAAGACGATAAGCCGCATTTTCAATGCATTTTTTTGTTCCGGCAAGATAACCGCCAACAGGCGCTAATCCACCGCCGGGGTTTTTAATCAAAGAGCCAACCACCAGATCTGCCCCTACATCGGAAGGTTCCCTTGTTTCCGTAAATTCTCCATAACAATTATCCACCATACAGATCACATTAGGGCTGCATTCTTTTATAAATGAAATCAATTGACCAAGTCGGTCTATTGACAGAGTCGGTCGGGTTTGATATCCTTTAGAGCGTTGAATGGTAACCATTTTTGTTTTTTCATTCATTGCCTTTTTGATTCTTTCAAAATCAAAACTTCCATCCGGCAATAAGTCTACCTGTTTATAATTGATGCCATATTCCTTAAGCGAACCTGTAGAGGGGCGGATTCCAATCACTTCTTCTAACGTATCATAGGGCTTTCCCACCGGCGAAAGCAATTCATCTCCCGGCCGCAGATTACTCATAAGTGCAAGGGCAAGCGCATGGGTTCCACAAGTAATCTGAGGACGCACAAGGGCATCCTCAGTATGAAAAATATCCGCATAAACCTGTTCCAAAGTTTCTCTTCCCAAGTCATTGTAACCATATCCGGTAGTTCCCAGCAGACATGCTTCACTGACTCTGTTTTTCTGCATGGCTCCAATAACCTTTAACTGGTTATATTCGGAAAGGGAATCAATCTCTTCCCAGCGTCCTTTAAGAGAGTCCCATATTTTTTGTGCATAATCATATACTTCCCTGCTGATTCCCATAGAGGCATACACCTGTTCTATAGATTCCTGATTCATTTCCAACTCATTTTTAATCATATTTATAAACCATGTTCCTTTCAAAGCCCAGAGTCTTTTATTTTCGACACCATAAAATCTAATATTATCTGATCATCATATTTAAATGAAGGCTTATCAATCCAAATTATATTCCGTTCCCGCCGAAACCATGTAAGCTGTCTTTTGGCAAAGCGCCGAGTATCACGTTTAATTTTATATAGGGCATCCTCCAAAGAGCACTCTCCATCCAGATAGGCCAGAATTTCTTTGTATCCCAATCCCTGCATGGATACCATACCTTTTTTGCAGCCCATATCCTTTAGTTTTTGCACTTCTTCTACAAGCCCCTGTGCAAACATGGCGTCCACACGCTGGTCAATTCTTTGATAAAGATGCTGTCTGTCATCATTTAATACAAAATACCAGCTCTCATATGCCGCATCTTTTTCTCGTTCCCGTCTATTGTGTTCCGAAATAGGATAACCATTTAGTTCATAAAACTCCAGTGCCCTGATAATGCGTTTGGTGTTATTTTTATGGATTTCCCGGGCTGACACAGGATCAATCTTACAAAGTTGTGAGTAGAGATTTTCCATCCCATTTTCCTTAGCTTCTCTTTCAAGCCTTGCACGCACAGGCGAATGATCCCCTTCCTTTGAAAAGTCAATGTCATATAAAAGGGCCTGAATATAAAAACCGGTTCCCCCCACAATAATGGGTATATGCCCTCTTTCATAAATAACAGAAAGCGCCTCTTGGGCCATTTCTTTAAAACGACAGACATTAAATTCTTCTTCCGGCATAAGCACATCCACCAGATAATGAGGAATCCCCTGCATTTCTTCTTTCAATATTTTGGCGGAACCGATATCCATATACCGGTAAACCTGCATGGAATCCGCGGAAATTATTTCGCCCTTAATTTTCTTTGCAAGTGCAATTGACAAGGCTGTTTTGCCCACTGCCGTAGGGCCGGTAAGAATAATCATTTTATTTTTCTGATTCATTATTTAGCACAACCCTTTCCTGTAGCTAAAACCTGTGGCCTACAATACACGTTTGAACTTTTTTTCAATTTCATATTTGCCCATAGATATGATGGTAGGACGTCCATGAGGGCAATGATAAGGATTCTCAAGGGTGAGAAGTTCATCAATCAACGCACAGGCTTCTTTTTCACTTAATTCTTGATTTCCTTTTACCGCTGCTTTGCATGCCATAGAAGCCAGTTTGTTTAAAATTACTTCCGGTGTGCCTTTCATTGGACTGTCCATCAGTTCATCTAAAATTTCAGTAAAAAACTGTTTCTCATTACAGCCATATAAATCAATCGGCATGCTTCTTACCGAATAGGAACCCCCGCCAAACTCCTCTATCTCAAATCCAAAATCTGCAAAATATTTTAAATATTCATTAAGGACTTCTTCTTCCCTGCTGGTGAGATTGATGATTACAGGTGGATTCAACATCTGGGAAGAAATATGTTTTCCTTCAAGTTCTTTTACAAGCCGCTCATATTTTACTTTTTCATGGGCAGCATGCTGATCTATAATAAACAGCTTATCATGAAAAGCCACCAGCCAGTAGGTTTCAAATAACTGCCCCATGATCTTATATTCGTTCTTTGCCTCTTTAGTCAGAAAATTTTCCTCAAAAAGATCGAACTGCTTTGGTCGTTCTACCAGGATATGTTCATCTGCCTTGATGACATTTGCATGAATTCCGTCATTCCTGTCTGAATTTCCGTCAGTTTTGCTTCCAATAATTCTATTTTCCCCTATTTTATGCAGGAAATCTTTTACACTGGGTTCTTTGGGCATTTCCTGTTTTGCAGCGGCGCTTATAACATTCTTTTGATATTCCACATTGTCTTCCCGCAGCATCATTTGGCTTCTCTCTATTTCAAAAGGTTCAGGCGACTTTTGAAATATTTTTTTTTCATCTTTTTCGGCAGTTAATATTACCGAAGGAATCATCTCAAGGTCTTTTAAATAATTCTGAATCCCTTTAGAAAGCTTTTCAAAGATTTCCATTCCCTGAATCAGGCGGATTTCCATTTTTGCAGGATGTACATTTACGTCAATCAGATCCGGCGGAATAGAAAAGTGAAGTATACAAAAAGGGAACTTATGCTGCATAAGATAAGTGCGGTATCCTTCCTCCAATGCCTTTGTAATAATATCGTTTTTTACGAAGCGGCCATTTACAAAATAGGTTTCAAAACTCCGGTTGGAACGGTTTAACTCAGGACGTCCTAAAAAACCACTTACCTTTATTTTTCTTCCGCATTCCCCAATTTCCATTTCAAAAAAATTCAATGCTTCTGTAACATCTTTGCCGTATATGCGGTAAATTACCTCTTTCAGGTTATTATTGCCGGAAGTGTGAAACTTTATCTGACCATTTTGAATAAATTTGATTGCAATATCCGGATGGGATAAAGCAAGATGTTCCATTAAATCAGAAACATAACTGCCTTCTGTTTGAGGCTGCTTTAAAAATTTTTTTCGAACCGGTGTATTAAAGAAAAGATTACGTACAAGGAAGGTGGTTCCGTTAGGAGCACCGATTTCCTCTAATTCTTCTTCGCATCCTCCTGCAATGGCATAACGGATTCCCGTGAGTTCCTCCTTTGTCTTGGTAATAACCTCCATTTGTGAAACTGCTGCAATGCTGGACAATGCTTCTCCCCGAAAACCTAAACTGGATATAAAATCCAAATCTTCAATGGAAGTGATCTTACTGGTGGCATGTCTCAAAAAGGCTTTTTTCACCTGATCTTTTTCAATGCCGCACCCATTATCAGTAACACGGATGAAAGAAATACCGCCATCCTTGATTTCTACGGCGATGGCGCCTGCTCCTGCATCAATTGCATTTTCTGTCAATTCCTTGACAACACTTAATGGGCGTTCCACCACTTCCCCCGCTGCAATCTTATCAATTGTACTTTGACTTAATAAATTTATTACAGGCATAATTTTATCCCCATCTGTTTTTCAGCTTATTTTGAAGTCTGTAAAGAGTGTTTAAGGCGTCTAACGGGGTTAATGTGGTAACATCAATCTCTTTAAGTTCATTAAGAACATCCTCATCCTTAACCGTATCGAATAAAGACATCTGGCTTAAATCAACCTCATCATACTTTACTGCTTTGTGTTTTGCTTCCTTTTGATCTATAGTAATGCTTTGAACTTTTTCAAGAATATCATTATCGCAAAGCTGTGCAACAATCTCCTTTGCCCGGTCTATTACCATATCTGGAACTCCGGCCAATTTTGCAACCTGAATACCATAACTTTTATCAGCCCCGCCTTTGATGATCTTCCTTAAAAACACAATATCATCACCCTTTTCCTTCACGGCAATACAATAATTATTTACATTATTCATCTTGCCTTCCAGCTCTGTAAGCTCATGATAATGGGTTGCAAATAAGGTTTTTGCCCCTAACAGCTTTTTGTTGCTGATATGTTCAATCACAGCCCATGCAATGCTGAGACCGTCAAAGGTAGAGGTGCCTCTGCCTATTTCATCTAAGATCAAAAGACTATTGACTGTGGCATTGCGCAGAATATTGGCAACTTCATTCATTTCTACCATAAAAGTGCTTTGACCGCTGGCTAAATCATCTGATGCCCCCACCCGGGTGAAAATCCGGTCAACCAGGCCAATGTTAGCACTTGCTGCCGGCACGAAACATCCAATCTGCGCCATTAACACAATCAAAGCGGCCTGCCGCATATAAGTTGACTTTCCTGCCATATTAGGCCCCGTTATAATGGAAACACAATATTTATTATTATCCAGATAAGTATCGTTGGAAATAAACATTTCATCAGAAATCATCTGCTCCACCACCGGATGCCTGCCGCCTTTAATATCAATTACTCCCTTTTCATTAACAGCCGGTCTTACATAATGATTTCTTTCTGCCACAAAAGAAAAAGAAGCCAGCACATCCAGCTTTGCCACAGCTTTAGCAGTCCGCTGAATCCGTTCCATTTCCCCTGCAATTGCATCTCTTAGCTGGCAGAACATATCATATTCCAGGGAAAAAAGCTTGTCCTCTGCATTTAATATCATGTCTTCCAGATCCTTCAACCGGGCGTTGGTATAACGTTCCGCATTGGCAAGCGTCTGCTTGCGGATATAATCCTCCGGGACCATGGATTGATATGAATTTGTCACTTCATAGTAATAACCAAAAACTTTATTATATTTAATCTTCAAATTTTTGATTCCAGTCCGCTCCCTGTCTTCCTCCTCTAACTTTGCCAGCCAGTCTTTCCCTTCGGTTTTGGCATGGCGGAGCTTGTCAATGGTTTCATCAAATCCGGCTTTAATAATTCCACCTTCTTTAATGGCAACAGGGGGATCTTCCTCAATTGCATTTTCAATCAGAGTACATATATCATCAAGGGTGTCAATTTCAACATCAATTTCACTTAAAAGCTCATCCTGAAAATCTTTCAGCAGTGTTTTAATGTGGGGAAGCATTTTAAGCGAATTTCTAAAAGCTATCATATCTCTTGGGTTAGCTGACCGGTAACTTACCTTCCCAAGCAGTCTTTCCAGATCATAAATTGGATTCAAATATTCCCTGATTTCATCTCGCCCTATTGCCTGCTTTGACAAGGCATCTACACTGTTTAAGCGCATTTCAATCTGTTTTTTATCAATCAAAGGCTGTTCCACAAACTGCCGCAGGGTTCTTGCCCCCATAGCGGTCTTGGTTTTATCCAATACCCACAATAGAGAACCTCTTTTCTGCTTTTCACGCAAGGTCTCCGTCAACTCAAGGTTTCTTCTGGTGGAACTGTCAAGAAGCATATATTTGCTGGTCAGGTAAGGATACAAATGTGTAATATGCTCCAAAGAAGTCTTTTGGGTATCCATAAGGTACTGCATCAGGCCTCCTGCTGCAATCAGACCGGAAGGAAAGTCCTCTATTCCCATACCCATAAGAGTGGTAACATGAAAATGCTTTAACAAGCTTTTTCTTCCTCTTTCCTCATCAAAAAAATGAGGTTCTAAGGGATATATGGCAACATGCATTCTGCCTTTTAAGTTCTCAATATCTATACCGCTTAATAAAAAAGCATCATTGCAGATAATTTCACTGGGGGTATACTTATTAATTTCATCTAACAGCTTCCTGTTGTCTTCCACTTCCGTCAAATAATAATCTCCGGTAGTAACATCTGCAATGGATATACCGGTTTTTCCCTGAAAATAGGCAATACACATTATAAAATTATTGCGTCCCTCATCAATTGCCTGAAAATTTGTATTGGTTCCGGGAGTAACAATTCTAACTACTTCTCTTTTTACAAGTCCTTTGGCAAGCTTGGGATCTTCTACCTGCTCGCAGATTGCCACTTTATATCCTTTGGCAACTAATTTATTTAAATATCCGTCCACTGCATGAAAAGGGACTCCGCACATAGGTGCACGTTCCTCAAGGCCACAGCTTTTTCCGGTGAGAGTGATTTCAAGTTCCTTGGATGCAGTAAGGGCATCTTCAAAAAACATTTCGTAAAAGTCTCCCAGCCGGTAAAAAAGAATACAATCAGGATATTCTTTTTTTGTTTCCAGATATTTTTGCATCATTGGTGTTACTTCTGCCATTTTTGTACCTATGCCTTTCTCATATGGTCATTTCTCCAAAGTAATAAAAACCGCGGCATTCCTTTAAATGCACCGGCACGATCTGTCCAATCAGCGATTTCTCCCCCTCAAAATGAACAATGGTATTATTAGAAAGCCTTCCTGTAAGCAGTCGGTCGTCATGCTCATTTACTTCCTCCACAAGTGCCTCTAATGTTTGTCCCAAAAGTCTGCTTACCTGTTCCCTTGCAGTATCCTGCACTACCTTTAAAACCCGGTCAAAGCCTTCCTTAACTACTGCTTCCGGCACCTGGTTTTCCATTGCCGCCGCAGGGGTTCCGGTACGTTTTGAATAAATAAAAGTAAAGGCATTGTCATATTTTACTTTTTTTATCACATCAATGGTTTCATCTACGTCACAGGGCATCTCTCCCGGAAAGCCTACAATAATATCTGTGGTAATCGCAATATCAGGAATTTCCTGCCTGATTTTTTCAGCTAATGCAAGATATTGCTCTTTCGTGTACCGCCTGTTCATTGCCTGTAAAATTCTTGTTGATCCAGACTGCAGCGGCAGGTGCAGATGCCTGCAGATTTTTTTTGATTCTTTCATTACCTGAATCAGTTCATCCGAAAGATCCTTTGGGTGGGATGTCATAAAACGAATGCGCTTTAGTCCTTCAATATTTTCAACCTCCCTAAGAAGTTGTGCGAAGGTCATGGGTTCTTCTAAATTTTTCCCATAAGAATTGACATTTTGGCCTAAAAGCATAACTTCTACCACCCCATCTGCAACAAGTGCTTTTATTTCTCGGATAATATCTTTGGGAATGCGGCTTCTTTCCCTTCCCCTCACATAAGGTACAATGCAATAACTGCAGAAATTATTGCAGCCAAACATAATATTGATCCCTGATTTAAAGGGATATTTCCGTTCTACCGGCAGATCCTCCACAATCTTATCCGTATCTTCCCATATATCTATAACCATACCGTCAGATTCAAACATTTTTACCAAAAGTTCTGCAAACTTATAAATATTGTGTGTGCCAAAAATCAAATCAACAAATCCATAGCTTTTTCTGATCTTTTCTATTACGGAAGGCTCCTGCATCATACAGCCGCAGAGGGCAATTTTCTTGTGAGGCATTTTCTTCTTTAAACTGTTTAAATGTCCCAACCGGCCATAAACGCGCTGATTGGCATTATCCCGTACCGTACAGGTATTATAAATAACAAAATCTGCATCTTCCTCATCAATCAGCAGATACCCTGCCTTTTCTAAAATACCCGCCAGTTTTTCGGAGTCTCTGGCGTTCATCTGACATCCAAAGGTTGTTACGCAGCAAGTTGGCCTACGCCCCAGTTCTTCCTTTAACCCCTGCACATACATAGCTGCTTTTTCTATATAGAAAAGCTGTCTTTGCGTTTCTGTCATATCCTTTATTTCATTTGTTCTTATTTGATCCTTTTGCTCCATATTAGTCATTTTTCCTTTTCGTTAAATTCCTGCACACAATAGGTATAGGCTCTTCCCTGTTTTCCGGTTCTTTTTATGGTATGAAGATAATTGAGAATATGAATCACTATCTGTGCCTGTTCTCTTCGTATTTTAACTGTTTTTGCAAACTCCTGTACCGTAAATGGCTCTTTAAGTTCATAGGGAATTAACTGCATGTAATCTTCCACCCGGTCAAATCTTATTTCTTCAACAAAAGCAACCGGAATTCTGTCATACCGCACAGATCCTCTTTTTTTATCCCTGCTCCAGCCATTTAACAGACGATATTCCTCCACATCAAGCATTGGAAAGCATAAACGAAGATTCCTATCCGGCAAAAAATTTTTAATTTTATATAACTCAAAAAAGGCTTTGTATACATTTCCCTTTACAGGACTTTTTCGAAGCGCAGAGCATTCCCCTGATTCTTCATCAATCCATCCCAGCCATTTAATATGAGGAATTGGGTGGACAATTGTAACAGGATATTGGGGAAGAAAGGCTTTCAGCTTGTCTCTCATTTTATCAAAACCGGCAGTTTGAATTTCAATGATTTCCGTTCCCGTAAAAATATCTGCAATGTACCCTTCAATCATGACCTCCTGCATATCTTTTGCTGGCGCATAATAATCCTTTAAAATGCCATGAACGGTTTTTTCTTTAAGAGTTCCGATTCCGCTTCTTTTTTTCTGCGTGGATATATATTTTTCTTTTACCTCTTCAAAACGTCTTTCGTCAATCATACCACACTGATTATTTCCGTTCCAAAAACAGTTTTCTGGAAATGAAATTGTACACCATAACAATACCAGTCGCAATAATTGCTGCAATGGATACCATAAGTTTATCAGAAATCATATCCTTAAGTGCCAAAGAATGTGCATAGATTCCGTCAATGCAGACAAACATGACAATTTCATTAATGACAAGTCCGATGGCTGACAAAATCAAAAATACTGTAAATTCCTTCTTTTGGTCCATTTTCTTTTTCTGGGTAAATACAAATTTGATGCTTAAAATATAATTGACTATGGCGGAAATAACAAATCCAATAAATTTGGAAATTGAGTAATGAACGCCAACTATATTTGCAAGTCCGGTAGTAAGCCCAAAATCTATTAAAAAGCAAAAAAAGCCCACCACTCCAAATTTTAAAATCTGGTTTATTAAATTCTTCATTTGATTACCATGCCTTCCTGCACAGATTCTTTCTAATCTGTCCCTAATTTCCCAAAAAAGAATGCCATGCGTAGATTATTATAACATGACATTCTGATTTTGAGGCATTAAATTTTTATTCAGTTTTTAAAATTCTTTTATTTTCTATTATTTTGCACCTCTTAAGCCTGATTTATAGTAAAAACAGATTTTATCCGGAATTGAAAAAATTTCTTCCTGTCCATTTTCATTTTTCTCTACCCGGAATTCGGTTCGGTCAGCAAATACGATTCTTCCATCTGGAAGCACCAATACTAGTACTCCCTCATAATCACAGGGGGCTTCCCACGCAGGCAGAATATTCACTGCGCTTTTTTCTCCCAAATTATAAGTGAAAATGCCATCATATCCCCACAGCACGAAATCTGTATCAGCTCCCGGTGCAATTAAATCAAGCATAAGCGTACCTTCGGGTACAATACCGCTGTAAATCTTTTTCAAACATTGATTTTCCACATCCACAGAGGCAATTCCCAGCATATTGTCTTTATCCATGATTAATGTATAAACTTCTCCGTCTTTGCCAACGCCCAGACAGCCTGCCATATGGGTTGTGTATTCTTTCGACCTAATCTGTGATACCAGATTTCCTTCTTTATCCAGCACCATGAGCAGACTGTCCTCTTTCATACCGGAAGCTCTCAGGTAAATATATCCCTTTTCATCCACTGCCATCCGATAGATCAGACCGTTATACTCTCTGTAAGCGGATAAATCAATTTTATTAATATACTTGCCCTCTGCATCTACAATCAATACTGATAAATCCCATGTTCCATCATTCTTCATTTCCGAAAGCCCCATATACACATTTAAGGACTTGTCCTGACAAAGGGCTGTTACCTTCGTTTTTCTTTCGAAATCATCATAAAATAACGCGGATTCACTGCTTCCAATTTCCATTTTGTGAACTGCGTTCCATCCTGTCAGGAAAATGCAGTCCTGACCGGCCGCTATCATCTGGATTTCCAAATCTCCTGTATAATAAAATGTGGATTCTGTTACCTCTATAGGCTCATCATTATTTAAAGCTGCTTCTGGAAATTGTGCTTCTCCTGTATCAATCATTTCATTTATTTTCTGCAGACTGTAATCCCTTTTATAACGAAAATCAATAATCTGCAAAAGCTCTTCATCACTCATTTCTTTTTTCGGGAAAAAGAAGGTACTGGTATCTTTATAAAAAGCAACTCCCCTGCCCTTATAATCTGCTGTCTTCGAAAGCATGGTCAATTCTCCTTCCGGAAAATGGCACTGATTTAAATAAGATGCTTCCAGCTCCTTCATTCGCACTTTTTCCCCTTCTGAAAAAGGACGGTTATAATTATCAGATGGTACTTTGGACGTGTAAATCTGAGAAAAATATTCTTCCAGTTCTTTATGATTCATTGATTCCATCCGCTCTTTCAAAATTCCCACTGCCGCTGTTGCTGTAACAGAAAATAGCATAGTAAGTACCGCAGCCAGAAGTATTGCTTTCCTTAAGTTCATTTTAGGGGTATGTTTTTTTTGCGGCATCTGCTTAAGCAGACGGTTTATTTTGTTTTCCATTTCCTCTGGCAGAACCATTTTTTCCTCTGATGCCATAGCAAATAATTTATTTTCAAATTGATCTCTCATATGAACTCCTTTCTGCTTAAAGCATTTCCTTCAAAAGCTTTTTTCCTCTGGATAAGCGGCTCTTTACAGTTCCCTCCGCAATATGAAGCACTTTGCTTATTTCTTTTAATGACATTTGCTCGTAAAAGTATAAAAGAATTACTTCGCGATACCCTTCTTTCAGTTTCATCACCACATCCCAAAGTTCATGATGCTCATCCCAAAAGGCTGGTTCTAACCCTTTTGACTGATCGGCAGGAATTTCCTTTTGAGATCTTCGGTAAATTCTTCGTGCCTCATTTACAGTAATCTGCATAATCCATGCCTTAAAGCTTTCCGTTTTTTTCAGAGACTTTAAATTTTCATATGCTTTTAATACTGCTTCGCTCACCGCATCTTCCGCATCTGATTTAGAGTGCAGTATTCCATAGGAAAGCCTGTACATATTAATGCTGTATTCCCTGACCAGCTTTGCAAAAGTTTCATTATCTATTTTAGACACCTGCTTATTTACCTCCTTTTCTTCTGCTTTTACATATAAGAGCATTTATCTGTATAAAAGGTTCCAAATAAATAGTAATTTGTAAAATTAATCACCTTTATAAAAAAATGTGCGGGAAAATCCCGCACATTTCCAAAATATCTTTTTCTTTCTGTTAACGATCACAACAATTATTCTGATGTTCTTCACATCCACACCCTGCATTTTGATTGAACATAAAGGGCCTTTGTTCAAACCTGGGTTCGGGACGGAATTCTGGCCTGCAGTTGCAGCCATCATTATCTGAACTATCGTTTCCACATCCGCTATTTACGTTATTACCACATCCGCAGTCATTTCTTTCACGCCCACGCCCACATCCGCAGTCACAATCGCGGTCATCTTTTCTGCAGTCTCTGTTACAGCTGCTGTCAGAACAGCCTCCGTTATTTCCGCAACACAATAATAATAATACCCAAATCAGACAATTCATGCTTTTATCACTCCTTTTTCATATGCTTTATCATATGCAGAAGCAATAAAAAGGTACCTTTCCCATCAGGCTTTGCGAAGCAGTTCTTTTTTGATATAAGCAAAGGTTGCCTCTTCTCCGTTCTTGGCCAGCATATAAAGAAGTTTTTCCAAAGCAGCTTTTGTCTCTGGGTGAATAGGCGCTTTTTCCTTTCCTACCGAATAATATTCCCAAGGAGATGCATTCGTATATTTTTTTCCATTATAAACCTTACACGCTGCAATACGATCCATTAACATTTCAACAATATATTTGTTGGGCATGGGTGCTGGTGCCATTCCTCCTGAGATTTCCTTTATGCTGTAATCAATCCAGTATTCATAATGATGCTTGTTTCTCCCTTTATGATGAAGCCATGCAGAAGAATACCCAATGGCTTCTCTTTCTGCATTGTTTGGACTTCGATTCCCCTGATAATATTTTATACCCACCCAAAATTCACTGGGGCTGTATTTAGACATATCATGAAGAATCCCCTGCTTGTATAAGCCAACTTTAAAGCATCCTTTCATCACAAGATATTTATGATGTGTAATTGTTTTAAAATGTTTCCAAGCATTCATAAAATCAGCCATTTTTCCTTACCTTTTTGCTTTTTCCATCCTTTTTTAAAACTGGAATTTTTCTGGTCTGATAAATTGCAATACTTCTCTCTTTAACGGAAATCACAGAATTTTCGTCCTCTATGCAGACACTGCTTTGTTGTTCTTTAAAAGGAAGAGAGGTGTCTGCAATTTTGATCCATGCCTTGTCTTTTGGAAGCTTAGGCAATGCCAGCTCATGCATTTCCCAATGCATATTATATGCAAAATAAAAAAAATTTTCCTGCTTTTCAGGAGCATATTGCCCACAGAGCAAAGTCCCTATCATACGACTTATATAGCTTAAATCCGGAATCCATGCCTTGATACCATGATAAGAAATATCAGGGTATCCACAACCTTCTAAATCTATTCCCAGCAATTCTTCTTTCATGTGCAGAATCTGATTCTTCTTCCGCAGTCGGATCAAAAATTGTACATAAGCAGTTATATCTTCTGAAAACCGGGTTTTCTTCCAGTGTATCCATCCACTTTCGTTATCCTGACAATAGCAGTTATTATTGCCATTTCTGGAATTTGCAAATTCATCTCCACTAAAAATAAAAGGAATTCCCTGTGCCAAAAATACAAATGTCAGAGCATTTTTTATTTGTTTTTGTCTGAGCTCTAATACAGATTTTTTTCGACTGACGCCTTCTGCACCACAATTCCAGGTAAAATTCACATCATTCCCATCATGGTTATTTTCACCATTTGCCTCATTGTGTTTTTTTTCATAAGAAACACAATCGTAAAGTGTAAATCCATCATAGTCTGCCAGATAATTAACCACACCATATTTCCTGGGATTCCTGCGCTGATAATACAGCACCTGATTCATCAGTCCCTCGTCCCCTTTTAGGTAGCGCCTCATATCCTGACGGTAATTACCATTATCCTCCATAAAATTTTTGTTAATTGTATCATCCAATATTTCAAATTCTTCCCGAGGCAGATAACTGCACCAGATTTTTGTGTCTTTCAAAGCGGATTCTTCCGCAAGAAGCCTGTATGGAATATGAAATCCATTGATGCGGACACCATCAATATGATATTCTTTTACCCAGAATTTAATCACTTCCAGCATATAAAGCTGCTTGATTTCCTGTGGAAAATAAAACTGCATAATGACTTCTATTCCGTTTTTATGTAACTCACGAACCATAGATTTAAAAGAATGCTCAGGATGAGAAGATGCACTATAAGATGCCTTAGGTGCATAATAAAATCCTTTTTGGAATCCCCAACAGTTGATCTTTGGTGCTTCCTGTTCCACCTGTTCTTTTGACATGACATTTATAAATGGCTGGGCCTGCAAAGGTATAGAGGCTGGTATTACCTTCTCCGGGAACATACATTCTTCATATTCATAGCAGGGCATCAGCTCAATGGCAGTTATTCCCAGTTCTGTCAAGTAAGGAATTTTTTCAATAATTCCTTCAAAGGTTCCACGATTTTTCACGCCGGAACTTTTGTGCATAGTAAACGCACGCACATTAAGACCGTAAAGAATACTGTCTTCTAAAGGTATTTTTAATGGTACATCTTTCTGCCAGTCAAATCTGCTGTCAGGAAACGTTCCGTAGGTTTTACGTATGCCATTTGCACTGTCTCCCCATTTTTCCAGGCCCTTTATTCCTTTTGCATAAATATCAGTAATAATCCGGTCGCCGTCATAATAATTATAAGTATAATCTGCAACAGGATTTCCCTTTAATGTGATTCCGTAAAGAGCACCTGTCCTGCCCTCATTGGAAAAGGGATATCTCTGCTCTTTGCTCTTGCCATCATATAAGATCACGCCACACTCTATTGCAGTTGATGCTTCAAATGCAAATGAAACCTCTGTTTTTGTAAAAATCACACCAGGTTTATCCGGTTTAAAATAAGTTATATCCCAATTTGATCCCATGCGCCCTCCTGTCAGCTCAATTTAAAAGAAAATGCGCTATTAATATCATAGCATAAAAATATCCTGCTGTGTAAAAAATATTGAAGCTATTGTTGCACAGAAATCAAATGACTAGTAAAATAAAATTAACAAATAAAGCAGGCCGCAAACTGACAAAGGAGAGTTCATGAGCAAAAAAGAAGCAGATCAATTAAACAAACAGGAAAATACCCCGTCAGAAGAAACTATGGAGGAAATGACCGTCACTCTGGATTTAGATGATGGGACAAGCGTAAACTGCGCCATTGTCACCATACTCAACGTACGTGATCAGGATTATATCGTACTGCTCCCCCTTGAAGAAGATGGAGAAAATCAGGATGGCATGGTATGGTTTTACCGTTACTACGAAAATGAAAATGATCCAAACGAAGAACCTGTTCTGGAATATATCGAAGATGACGAAGAATATGAGATTGTCGCTGATGCATTTGACGAGTATCTGGATAATGTAGAATTTGACGAACTTATGGATGAGGCGTAATCCCCTCTAAATATCTGGATAATTTTCTGTTTCGTTCTTTTGTGTAATAAAGATATAGTTCATTTTTGGCTCTTGTTATGGCAACATACAGGAGCCGTCTTTCTTCCTCATGCTCTTTTTCTGTTTTTATCTCTTTTCCGGGAATAATTCCCTCATTTACGTCCGGCAGGTATACCCTGTCAAACTCAAGACCTTTGGCACTATGCATGGTAAGGATGTTCAGTCCCTTTTCCTGTGTTTTATTAGGTGTACCTGCAGCAAATTTTTCTTCCATCAATTTTAGAAAGTTTCCAACCGGCATACCTGTTTTATATGTTGCAAAGATCTTTTGTATTTGATCTGCCTGTCTGCATAATTCTTGAAATTTCCTGTAATCTTTTGATATTTCCTGCAGATAGTTGTCATAGCCAAGCGTTTTTCTAAAAAAAGTAACTGCCAGAACCGCTCCTAATTTTTCCCCAATGATAAGCTGTTCAAAAAATTGTCTGACTAACTGACACATTTCCTGATTTCTTATATAATATTGTTCCATATGTTCCTGCCGCACTTCTTCACAGGGTAACGCAGCACGCGCAAAAAAGCGGTTCGGTTTATTCATAAAGCGAATAAAGTCACATCTTTTTTTCCCACAGAACAAATAAGACATAAAAGCTGCTATATCTTCCATAATAAAGCTATGAAAAATATCATCTTTTGCAATACAATTTCCTTTCACCGAAATGCCTTCTGCCTTAAAAAGCTCCCTGTATTGAATTCCCTCCCTGTTTGTTCTTACTAAAACAGCAGTATTACATAAATCCTCTAACATTGACATGGATAATTCTTTTATCATCTGAGCTTCTTCTTCCTTTCTCGTTTCAAAACAGGAAAGAATAATTTTTCCACCATTATTTATAGGATGAAACTCCTTTATAAACCGCATTTGATTTTGGGATATCATTTTTTCAGCCAGTCTGACAATTTCTCTTTTACTTCTGTAATTTTCAGTCAGCATAATTTGTATTCCTTCTGGAAAATCCATCAAAAACTGCTGCATAATATCAGGATATGCCCCTCGAAATCCATAAATCGTCTGATCGTCATCCCCTACTGCAAAAATATTGTTTTCAGGAGCAGTCAAAAGCTTAATCACTTCATATTGAGGCCTGTTAATATCCTGAAATTCATCTACAAGAATATATTGAAACATTTGTTGATATTTTTTGCAGATAATTTCATTTTCGGTCAAAAGCTTCAAACAATTTGTAATCATATCATCAAAATCAAGGAGATTTTGCTCTTTTAGGTAATTGTCATATTCTTCTTTTATCTTTTTTACTTCTTCATAAGAAAATTCCGTACACTCTTCCATACATTGAGCCGGTACATTTTTCATTTTGCTGATCCGTTTTAACAATACGTCAAGAAATTCATGGCTTGATTTAGATGACATTCCTAAGTTATTTAAAATAATATGAAGAAGATTTCTTTTATTTACTTCACTGATCAGAGAATTGCCTCCTGATTTTCCTGATTGTTTTAAAATGTTATAGCAGATGCTGTGAAAAGTACCGAAATGTACACCTGTATGTGTGCTTTCCGCTTCAAACCGCTCTTTCATTTCCTTAGCAGCAGCTTTTGTGTAAGTGATAACGAGAATTTTGTCCGACCGGACATGACAATGATTAATTAGATGTAAAATGCGTTGAATCACGGTGAAGGTTTTTCCACTACCAGGACCGGCACAAACTAATGCCGGCCCCTGATTATGGGTAATTGCCTGTCGTTGTATCTTACTGGGCTCTTTCAAGCAGTGCAATCCCCTTTCTTATTCTGTCTAGAGTTTCTTCTTTTCCGATAATTTCCATAATTTCTGTTGCACCTGCCGGAGTCATCTGCTTTCCTGAAACAGCGGTTCTTACCGGCCAAAGCACATATCCATTTTTACAGCCTTTTTTCTCCACAAAGGAGATTAAAAGCTGGTATAAAGCATCATTTGAATAATCAGTTTGTTCTTCTAAAACAGAATAAAGCTCTTTTAACACTTCTAAAGAAGAAACCTTTGTTGTTTTCATTTTTTTGTGTTCATACATAGAAGCATCATATTCAGGCAGTTTCTGAAAGAAGTCAACTAATTCAGGAATATCCGGAAAAGTCTCAATTCTTGTTTTTACCATTGCGGCAATTTTATGAAGATCCAGATCTTTTGTAACAGCCTGCTTTAAGTATTGTTCCGCCCTTTCATAAAAATCCTGATCATTCATTGCTTTAATGTATTCCCCATTCATCCACTTTAGTTTTGTATAATCAAATACCGCTGGTGATTTGGACATATGGTGATAGTCAAATGCATCCACCAGCTCTGCAAGTGAAAAAATTTCTTTGTTGCTCTCTGAAGGACTCCAGCCTAAAAGCGATACAAAATTAACCACTGCTTCTGTTAAAAATCCCTGTTCAATTAAATCTTCATAAGAAGAATGCCCGCATCTTTTGCTTAATTTATGATGTTCTTCATCTGTAATAAGGGGACAATGAATATACACCGGCACTTCCCATCCAAATGCATCATAAAGTCTGTTATATTTAGGAGAGGAAGAAAGATATTCATTTCCTCTTACAACATGGGTAATCCCCATAAGATGATCATCCACGACATTGGCAAAATTGTATGTGGGATATCCGTCCGATTTAATTAGAATCATATCATCTAATTCTGAATTATCAATACTGATGTCCCCGTAAATTTCATCATGGAATGTAGTAGTTCCCTCCGTGGGGTTATTTTGTCTGATTACATAAGGAATACCTGCTTTTAATTTTTCTTCCACTTCTTCTTTTGAAAGAGAAAGGCAGTGTTTGTCATACACTGTAATTTCTTTTCCCTCTACAATCTGTGTTTTCAGACTGGCAAGACGCTCCTTATCGCAAAAACAATAGTAAGCTTCTCCCTTATCAATCAATTTTTTTGCATATTCCAAATAAATACCGCTCTTTTGCCGCTCTGACTGTACATAAGGGCCTGCACCTCCATCTTTATCAGGACCTTCATCATGTAAAAGTCCTGTTTTTTCAAGGGTGCGGTAAATAATATCAACTGCACCTTCCACATATCGCTCCTGATCCGTATCTTCAATACGAAGGATAAAATCACCACCCTCATGTTTGGCAATTAAATAGGCATAAAGCGCTGTTCTTAAATTGCCTACATGCATTCTTCCTGTAGGACTTGGTGCAAATCTTGTTCTAATTTTTGTCATTATAAAATATTTCCTTTCTGACTGTTATTTTTCATTCATATCCGGAATTTTTTTATCAGCCTGTGCTTTAAACCCTGCTACTTCCTTCATTGCCTGGGGAATTGCTATGTTGGTTCCCGCGCCGGCAATACACCCTCCGGGACATGCCATTCCCTCTATCAGACAGCCATTTTTCTTGCCTGCTTTGGCAAGCATCAATATTTTTCTGCACTCTGTCAGACTTTCTGCATGTTCAATATTTACTTCCACATCAGGATAGTATTCCTGAATGCACTCTTCTATAGCACTGGCTACACCACCGGCTACACCATATCCTCTTCCGGCACCTGTGGCATCATTCATTTTATCAATTGCTTCTACACTCTCCGGCAATAATCCTTTAGCTTCAAACATTCCTGCCAGTTCCTCAAAAGTAATAACAAAATCCACATCCGAACGGACAGTACGCCTGGAAGCTTCCAGCTTTTTAGATGCACATGGCCCGATAAATACCACGCCTGCGTCAGGATGATCTTGTTTAATCTTTCGTGCAGTCGCCACCATAGGTGTCAATGCATTAGAAATTTTATCAATGGTTTCTGGAAAGAATTTTTTCGCCAGCATAGACCATGATGGGCAACAGGAGGTCAAAAGAAAAGGAACCTCACCCGTAGCTACTTCCTTTACATAATGTTCTGCTTCCGCCATAGCCCCCTGATCCGCGCCAATGGCTGTTTCATATACGTCATAAAAGCCCAGTTCCTTTAAAGCCTCTTTGATTTTATCCGGTGTAGCCTCTTTTCCAAACTGGCCTACAAAAGCAGGAGCAACCTGCGCAATAATTTTTCTTCCTGACTGAAGGGCACGAATCAACTGAAAAATCTGTGATTTATCTGCAATTGCTCCAAAAGGACAGCTTACCATGCACTGGCCGCAGGACACACACAATTCCGTATCAATGTAAGCCCGTCCCTTTTTATCGCTTTTAATGGCATTTACCCCGCAGTGGGCAAGACAAGGCCGGATCTGATGGGAAATTGCATCATAGGGACAAACAGATTTACATTTTCCACATTTAATGCATTTTTCCTGATCAATCACAGATTTTCCATTTTTCATGGAAATAGCCCCTCTTGGACAAACTTCACGACAAGGATGCGCAACACATCCCATACATTTATCTGTCACCTCATATTTATTCTCAGGACATGCATTGCAGGCAGAAGGAATTACCTGCATCAGGGGCGGTTCATAATACTTTTCATCAATGTTGCTTTCCTCAAGTCCCTGGGTTACATGAACAGGTGCATTTTCCGGCCGGAGGGAAAGCCCCATAGCCAGACGAATTCTTTCTCTTGTAATTGCACGTTCCCGATAGATACTGTCATATTCAGACTCATCATAATCCACAATTTTATATGGCAATGCCTCCACATCATCTTTCAAGTTTTCAGAATGATATGCAAGATTAGCTACTTCTTTAAAAATACGTCTTCTGTCCTTTCGAACCTGTGTATCAATTCCTCTCATACATTTGCCTCTCTCTGTTTATTTACACAATAAATTACAGGTTTACTTGTATATTTTTACATAAACCCCCAAGGAAGTCAACACTTGCCTCTAGCAGAACATTTAGGGGATATCGTGAAATCGTTCCTTATTTATAAGAAAAAACTGCCTGCCTGAAATACAACAGCAGATACTGCCCATGCAAAAATAATCTGAAACAAAGCAAGCTTTAATGTAAAAGCTGTAGAGCCGCTTTCCTTTCGTATGGCTGCCATTGCCGCAGCACATGGTACATATAAAAGAACAAACAGCATCATGCAGTACGCATTTAAGGGACCAAAAGAAGGATCAATGTTCTTTAAATTTTCAATTACTATTGTCATATTTGCCGCTTCTGCGCTGCCCACTCCAAAAAGAACAGAAAAACTGGAAACCACTACTTCTTTTGCGGAAATACCTGCAATCAAAGATACAATAATCTGCCACATGCCAAGCCCTGCCGGACGCATTACCGGCTCAAGCCATCGTCCAAAGGCTGCACCAAAGCTGTCAGCGGGATCTGCCACCATTCCCGTAATGCCAAAATTAAGCACCAGCCATATGAGAATTGATGCAATAAAAATAGTTGTTCCTGCCTTGGAAAGATAATCTTTAAGTTTGTTCCAAACATATATGCGAATCGTTCTCCCATTAGGCCTTTTATATTCCGGCAGTTCAATTAACAAACTGTCATTTACTTTTCCTTTCTCATATACATGCAGAAAGCGGGCAATCAAAATTGCACAAAGCATACCAATTAAATACATGGAAAAAGCTGCCATATGAGCATATTTTCCAAAAAACATTCCTGAAAAAAGCACATAAACAGGAAGCCGCGCCGAACATGACATAAAAGGCGTAATGATCATCGTCCTCCTACGGTCCTTTTCTGTTTCAAGTGCACGTGAAGCCATAATTGCAGGCACGGTACAGCCAAAGCCTAAAATCATTGGCAGAAATGCCTTGCCGGATAGTCCTACCCTGCCCATGATTCCATCCATTACATAGGCAACTCTTGACATATATCCGCTGTCCTCTAAAATAGCAAGAGCCAAAAACAAAATAGCTATATTGGGAATAAAGGTAAGAATTCCTCCCACTCCTGCAATAATTCCGTCTACAATCAATGAACTCAACCAGTCCGCCGAATGAACCGTTCCAAGAAAGTTGCTCATATGGGAGGAAAAGTAATCAAGAAAACTTTCAAAATATCCTTTCATCCAGTCCCCTATGGCAAATGTAAGAAAAAACACTAATCCCATAATACATAAAAATATCGGAACGCCTCCTATGGGATGTGTCAAAATCCTGTCAACTTTTTCCGTAACATCCTTTCGCTTTTTGCGGTAAAAAAGTACCTCTTTTACAATGGTTTCAATATAAGAATATTTTGCCTGAATAATTTCCTTTTCATAGCTCCGCGTGGCAATGTTCATAACAGGAACCGGATGTTCATCTGCTACATCCTCATCATTTTCCAGCAGCTTGATTGCATGCCACCTGACGGAAGAATGAGTGGGATAATGCGCCTGCATAACCACAGAAAGCTTCTCTATTTTATCTTCTATCTCCTGCCCGTAGTGAAATACATCACCTTTTGTTCCTGCTTCGTAATGGTGGCTTATGGCATGAAGCAAAATGTCCAGCCCTTTTCGTCTTGCAGCAGAAACCGGAACCACCGGTATATCCCCTAAAAGCTCCGGAAGCCTGTGCAAATCAATCTCCATTCCCCTCTCTTCTACAATATCCATCATATTAAGGGCCAGAACTACAGGTTTTCCAAGCTCCAGAATCTGCAGTGTAAGATATAAATTTCTCTCAAGAGAAGAAGCATCCACTACATTTACAATCACCTCAATGTCATCATCCATTACACAGCTTCTGGTAACCTTTTCTTCAATGGTATAGCAGGTAAGGGAATAAATACCGGGAGTGTCAACAAGCGTCATATGTACATCTTCATACTCTGCTTCTCCTTCCATCTTTTCAACGGTAACCCCAGGCCAGTTGGCTACTTTAAGCTTAGAACCGGTTATTGCATTAAAAAGAGTCGTTTTTCCACAATTAGGATTGCCTACAAATGCCACATGAATGGTATGATTATTTTTCATTGCTTTTTTCCTCCACTTCAATTCCCTGACTGATGTGTTTTCCTATGGCAAGCCTGGTTCCCCGAACCCGTATAATCAGTGCTCCATTCTTTTTCCGGTTAAGCACGGTAATTACTGTCCCATCATTTAAACCAAGGGCCTGCAGCCGGCGGGTAATCCCCTCTTCCACATACAGCCCTTTTACCTCATAACAGTTTCCCTTCTCACCTTCAAATAACGACATAATTTCATCCTCTTTAGTCAATGATTTCAAAGCTAAACTTTCAACAACATTAAATCACAAAACCTTACTGTTTGCAAGCCTTGGAAGCTGCTGTATCTGGTCCGAATCCGGTGACTGTAATCAGCACTTAAACCTGTGAAATTATCTACATAAAAATATTTTTTATAAGAACGGAACCAGTAAAATTCCCTATCATATTATATTATTAAATTATGCTCCATTTTATGAGAGGAGAATTATGCAGGATTACAGCTTTAACGAATATTTCGATCGTTTTCCAATTGCAATGGCATATGTTCCCTGGCAGCACCTTACCAATATTTTTGAAAATCTTGATGAAGCTTACAAGGTGGGAACCATATTCCCTGAACTGGAAAAACCTTTTACAGGAAGGAGATGTGTAAAATGACAAATCCTAACCAAAATGAACGCAGCAGACTATTCCATGATATTGGTGTTATTGATTTTGTGATTGTTGAAATGAATGAATATCTGGATACACACCCTACTGACAAGGAAGCAATGGAATACCTTGGACATTATGTGCGTATGAAAAATCAGGCTATGCGTGAGTATGCAATGAAATATGGCCCATTAAGAATATCTGATGCAGACGGGTGCAATCAAAACGAATGGAAATGGGCAACACAGCCTTGGCCTTGGGAAGGGGGATGCTAAATTATGTGGAGTTATGAAAAAAGATTACAGTTTCCGGTTAACATCAAAGAACCTAATGCAAAAATTGCACAGGTGATTATGTCCCAATATGGTGGTCCTGACGGAGAACTGGGCGCTTCCATGCGGTATATTTCCCAACGTTATTCCATGCCATATAATGAAGTTGCTGCAATTCTTACCGATATCGGTACAGAAGAATTGGCTCATCTTGAAATGGTATCTACAATCGTACACCAACTGACCAAAAATTTATCAATGGAAGAAATTGAGGAGTCAGGGTTTGCTAATTACTATGTAGACCATACTGTTGGCATCTGGCCTATGGCCGCAGGCGGAATTCCTTTTAACAGCTGCGAATTCCAGTCCAAGGGAGATGCAATTACGGATTTGTTTGAGGATATGGCTGCGGAACAAAAAGCCCGCACCACCTATGACAACATCTTGCGTCTGGTACATGACAGTGATGTCTGCGAACCCATAAAATTCCTGCGTGCCCGGGAAATCGTCCACTTCCAGAGATTCGGTGAAGCCTTGCGAATCGTCCAAGATAAATTAGACTCTAAAAACTTCTATGCCTTTAACCCGGAATTTGACAGATGTAAATCATAATCATTTAATAATTCTGCAAAACAGGGAGCTGTTTGATCAACATTTTGATTGTTTCCATCTCAGCAGCTCCCTATTTACTTAAAAACATATTCTCTATCATATTTGCTAAAAGTCTGCTTCGCAGTCATTAGTCATTCTTAATAAAATGGTCTAGTTCCTTCGCAGATTAAATTTATGTACCGCAACTTTGAGCTCCTGCGCCTGATCATTCAGTTTCATAGCTGACGCTGCTGAAGTTTCAGCCGTTGCTGCATTGGTCTGAACTACATCCGCAATTTGCTCCATCCCCTGCTTTAACTGTCTAAGTGACTGTACCTGCTGCAATGCGGAATCGGCAATCTGTTCTACCAGTTCTGTTGTTTTATGTGCACCGGCAACTCCCTCCGCAAGAGCTTGTCTGGTATCTGTTGACAAATCATTTCCTTGTTGAACTAGTTTTATTGAATTCTCAATTAGCTCAGTAATATTCTGTGCTGCCGCCGCACTCTTATTGGCAAGACTTTGTACCTCATCTGCCACAACTGCAAATCCCTTACCCGCCTCACCTGCGTGAGCTGCTTCGACAGAGGCATTTAATGCAAGAATATTGGTCTGGAAAGAAATATCTTCAATGGTTTTGATAATTCCTCCAATCTGCTTGGAGGCTTTAGATATATCTTCTATTGCAAGAGTCAGATCTTCCATCTTCTGATTACTTATTTCCAACTGCATAATTGCATTATTTGAATAATCTCTTGCGTTATCCGCGTCTTTTGAAGTTTTATCCACTTGGCCTGATATTTCCTGGACACTGGCAGATAACTGCTGTACGGCAGCCGCCTGCTCCACTGCTCCGCTTGAAAGAGTCTGGGCTTCGTCATTCATTCTGTTTGACTCAATCAAAACCTGATCCGCAGTCATATTAATCTGTGAAAGTGCATCATTTAAAGAGTCTAAAATCTGACTCATTGCATTTTGAATGGGCAGGAATTCTCCCCTATAATCTATGTCAATAGTAAGATCCATGTTTCCCTGTGCCATTTGTGCTAATTTGGAATCAATATCATAAATATATTTTTTCAGTTCACGTTTTGTTTCATGGATAGATTCCACCAGCATTCCAATTTCAGAAGTATTAGAATGCAGGGGAAACTCTGCTGAAAGGTTTCCTTTAGAAATTTCCTGCATTTGGCCACTGACACGAATAACAGGACTCAAAATTTTAATTCTTGTGACCAGCATTACCGTAATCTGAAGAACTGCTACCAAAATCAATGCCAAAAACATAGAAACCTTAATTGACTCTGCTGATGCTGCCAGTTCATTCACCTGAGATGAAGTTCTTTTGTCCAGATCATCAAGAAATTGATCTTTTAGTGAATTGATCTGTGTAATAGATGTATTGTAATCTTCTCCATAAACATAATTAAGCGCCTCCTGCATCTTCCCTGCCTGAACATTATTCATTGCCTCCTCTTCAAGAGGAACTAATTTATTGGAAAGCGCAGACATATCATCAATCAGCTTCTGCTCTTCTGATGTAATTCCAATTTCCTGCATGGCAGCAACACCTAAATCCCTGTTTTTCAAATTATTGATTTCATTCCAATAATTATCATAATGCTCCTGATTTCCAGTTGCGGCAAATGCCCGAACCTCATTGGTCAGATACGCAGAACCATTCATAAAACGATTGGCATTATAAGTCAGTAAAAACCTTTCTTCACTTGCCCTGTTCAATTGATTGCTCACCTTGCCATAAGAAATCAAAGATAAAACCATAAACACAAGTGCAATAATAGAAACTCCATTAAAAAGATAAATTAACAACGACTGATTAATTGATTTTTTCATTTTGACCACTCCTTTAGCGCTGCATGGACGCCTTTCACCAACTAAATGATCAAAATATCCATTAATCATAAGTGAAAAGATTCCTGAAATATAGTTAATTACTATTAGCTTACAAAAAATACCGGAAAATAGCAACACTAATCATGAAAATAACTATAAATTAAAAATATTATTTTAAAATAGTTGCAAATGTACTAGATTTTTCTTATTATTAACTTATATATAATAAAATATAGATCAAATGAAAAGAGGTGCTAAATGGCTGGAATCAAGAAAAAAGCGGTACTTATGAAAGCAGTGTCGCAGTTGAAAGCGGCTGATTATTCTAAGGAGCCGGAATTAAGCAACATCTATCAAAGATTGTCTAACGCAAGAAAGCAGTTTGCGGAAATTTTTGAAATGAATCTTAAAGCAGTCATGCAGATCAGTTCTTTAGATCTGACAATGCAGTATGAAACGCAGAAAATCGTTGATATCTCTCATAATGTTGCAAGAGCTGCAGAAACCATTTTCGGTTCTTCCCAAAGCGATTCTTGTTTGTCAGGAAATGCAAATAATCAGCATGAAGAATTAACGGATACTATCGTTAAAGTCTCCTCTGAAACAGAGGAAGTTTACAATAAAATAGACGCTTGTCAAAGTGAACTTACTTCTATCAAAGAACTTTCCACACAGACAATTGAAAGTTCTCACAAGATGCAGGAAGATATGGATAATCTGCTTGAAGTGATTAACTATATGAATCAAGTCATTACAGGTATTGATACCATATCCATGCAGACGAATCTTTTGGCTTTGAATGCTTCCATAGAGGCTTCAAGGGCCGGAGAAGCAGGACGGGGTTTTGCTGTGGTAGCAACGGAAATCCGTAAACTGGCAGAAGAAACACAGCAATTAACCGGAAATATGCGTGAATTTGTTGAGGAAATAAAAAATGCTTCCCAGCAAAGTGTTGAAAGCGCTACCGGAACCATAAGCGCCCTTGGAACTATGACCGAAAAAATTGGTAATGTATGGGCGCTGAATAGTGAAAATCAAATGCATGTTTCTAAGGTCAATGAATCCATAAGCTCCATTGCTGACGTAAGCAAAGAACTTAGCCATTCCATGAATGAAATGGAACGCCAGTTAAAAGATAGTACAGATTTTATGCTAAATGTAAGCCAGGAGTTGAAAAAGGCTACAGAACCTGTCATTGATATAGAAAAGACTTTGGATAATTCTGTAAAACAAATGGGCTCTATGTCTGAGGATGCTTTTTTCCATTTAGAAGATTCAGAATTTTCCAAGCAGGTAAAAAATGCAGTTACCGCTCATCAGTCCTGGCTTAAAAATTTAAGAAAAATGGTGGATGATCGAAGCATCATCCCATTACAATTGGATTCTTCCAAATGTGGATTTGGACATTTTTACTATTCATTAACCCCTAAAGAACCTGCTGTCCGCTCTATTTGGGACACTTTGGGAAATAAACATAAACGCTTCCATAAATTTGGCGGTGAAGTCATCTCTGCATTAAATTGTGGGGACTATGCAAAAGCAGAACAAATTTACTATAGTGCAGAAGTATACTCCAGGGAGTTGATTGCTGATTTGGAAAAAATCTTACAGATTTTAGAAGAATAGCAGCTTAAAAGTTAATAAATTATGCTTTCAGTAAGCGTATCCCAGACAGACAGCCAAAAACTAAAATCGGCTGTCTGTTTGTATGAAAGGCTGCCGCAAAACTGCCTGCTATTTTTATTCTCTTGATCCCGGCAGTCTGTACCGGAACAATCTTTTGGAAAGCTGTTTCAAATTGAAAGGAACCAACGGATATATATAGCTCTTTCCCGACACTGTCCGATTTGTTGCAATAGCAATGATTAATAAGGCAACTGCTGCAATGTACCCCCACAGTCCGAAAATTGCAGTTAAAATCAAATTAATAATACGCATAAATTTAATTGCGTAGCTAAGTTCGTAGCTGGCCTGTGTATAATTGGCAATTGCTACGAACGCCATGTACAACATGACCTCTGCATTGAACCATCCACTATTTACGGAAAACTCTCCCAGTACCAGCGCTGCCATCACACTTAACGGGGTGCTCAGCATATTAGGAGTATTTACTGCCGCAAGTCTGAGTCCGTCAATGGCAAGCTCCAAAAGCAGAAACTGCCAGATCAATGGAATGTTTGTTGCTTCCTTGACCATGATAAATTCAAAACCTGACGGAATCCACTCTGTCCTTTGCATAAGGAGCAAAAATGTAGGCGTCATAAAATAAGTCAATATTGCAATTAAAAATCTCGACAACCGAAGGTAGGTTCCTGTAATGGGTGGAAAATAATAATCATCCGCCTCTTCTACAATATCAAAAATAGAAGTCGGAGTAATCATTGCCGAAGGAGAATTATCCACTAAAATAACAATATCTCCTTCCAGGATCTGTGCAGACGCTGTATCCGGCCTTTCTGTAAATTTAAATTTAGGAAAAGGATTATACCATTTCTTTTTATATAAACATTCTGCCAGACTTTCCTGATTCATGGTAAGGGCGTCCACCTGAATCTGGTTGATACGTTCTTTTATTTTGTCTAAAAAGGTATGATCTACCCTGTCATTCATATAACAAAGCACAATATCAGTCTGGGAGCTGTTTCCTGCATGAAGCATTTCCATGTGCAGCTGCGGGCTTCTAATTCTGCGTCGGATCAATGCTGTATTAAATACAATAGTTTCCACAAATCCATCTTTGGAACCGCGGAGTACCTTATCTTTTTCCGGCTCTCCCACACTTCTTGCCGGATAAGTTCTGGAATCAATCAGCAGGCACTTATCATAGCCATCAATAAAAAGTGCAAAAACACCAGACATAATAAAATATGTGATCTGTTCCCAGTCATCTTTAAGATCCACTTCTACATAAGGAAGATTAGTTTTTGACATTTCATGGGCATCAGCGGGCATTTCCTCTTCTTTGATATCCATAAAGTACTGCAGCATTTTTTGCATCAGTTCATCTTTACAAAATCCATCAATAAAATACATGCAGGCATTTTTTCCGCCAATCTTTATAACTCTGTAAACAATATCAAAACTTTCATCCACAGAAAGATAATCGTTTAAATATCTCATATTTTCAGCTAGTGAAGCACTCATTTTATTTGTATTCATAAAAAACTCCTTCCACGCACCAATGCTTTCTTTTAGCATTATGTGGCAAAAGGAGTTTTTTTATACGGATTTAAAATATTTTATCACTATTGCTTTCCAGTGCTGCCAAAGCCTCCTCTATCTGTTCCCTGCAAGGCTGTTACTTCCTGAAAAACGATTTTAGGCTGATTTTCAACAATCCTGAACTGGCATATCCTGTCATTACAGGATATATGAGTATCCCGCATTGCATAAACCGGCATAAACCACTGGTCATTATCTCCACAGTAAGAACAGTCCACCACTCCCTGATGATTTGTCTGAATAATACCAAAATTTTTAAAAGTAGAACTTCTTGGCACAATATGCGCCTCATAACCATCCGGAAGCTCCATTGCCACTCCCAGAGCAATCAGCCTGAACTCCCCCTGTTTTAAATCTACATCCTCAGCAGAACGAAGATCAATCCAGTCAGACTTTCCATCTATATAGGTCAGTTTATCTATTTTGTCTGTAAAATACTTAATTTTTATCGTTTCCATAATTTATCAAACATACCTTTCTATGCATAGTCTCCACAATGTAAAACAGGTATGGCGGGAACTGTCTGCTTCAGCGTCTTTTGCACATCAATTACCCGCTGATTTCTGCTTCCCTTCCACAAAAGCTTATTGTCTTTTTTATCAATCTGAAATTCGCCATCCACCAGCACATCCACATACTGCATAATTGAATAATGCAATATATTTTCCCAAGTGTCACCTGTATACAGCCAAATGGTTTTATCCGGATAATTTTTCTTGATCTCTGCCATAAAATTTCTCACATCCAGATGGTTGGCAGCATGAAGCGGATCTCCCCCTGAAAAAGTTATGCCTGAAATATAGCTTTTATCAAGCTGATCAAATATTTCTTTTTTAGCAGTATCTTCAAAAAGAAGGCCTCCTGCCGGATCCCATGTAACAGGATTATGACATTCCTTACAGCAGTGGGAACATCCTGATACCCAAAGCACCACTCGAAGCCCGTCGCCGTTTAACATGTCATCTTTTGTAATATTATGGTATCTCATCTGCTACATGCTCTTCCTTTCTGCAATTTCTGCCATTTTTGCTTCATTCAGCCTTGTATCTCCATGTACTCTGGAATAAGAAAGATAGCCATTCATGCGCTCGATCTTTGTCAGATTTTTACTTCCACATACAGGACATACATCCATTTCAAGCTCCTGATGTCCGCAATCATCACAATAAGAAAGGGATAAGTTGACTCCTTCGTAAAATCCCATATCCATTGCCCTGCGGATCAATGTTTTGATCGCATCAATATTATAATCAATGGGATATTTTACATATTGGATCTTACCTCCATTTGAAAGCTCCCAAAAACGGTATTCCAGATCCTGTTTTTGAATTGGAGAAATATCTTCTGACACATGACAATGAAAACTATTCGAAACATATTCTCTGTCAGACACCCCTTCAATAATCCCGTATTTTGCCCGGAATTGTTTTACCTGAAGTCCGCAAAGGCTTTCTGCAGGTGTACCATAAATAGCATAAAGATTTCCATCTTCCTCTTTAAATTCATTGATTTTCTGATTAATATGTTCTAATACCTCAAGTGAAAACTGTCCGTCTTCTACCAAAGATTTTCCATTATACAATTCCTGCAGCTCATTAAAGGCTGTAATGCCGAAGCTTGCAGTAGCTGACTTAAGTATGGGCTTGATCTTATCTGTAAGCTTTAAATTTCCATGCAAAAATCCTCCCTCACAGTATGCAAGGGGATTGGTAGATGCCCGCATTTCTCCCAGATAGGCATAAGTTCTGATATGAAGCTGACGGATTAAATTTAAATAATAATCCAAAACTTCATAAAAATCGCGACTTTCCTGTCTTGATTTTGCAAGGATCATAGGCAGATGAAGAGATACTGCTCCAATATTAAAGCGTCCCACAAAAACAGGCTTGTCATCATCGTCAGCCGGATGCATTCCGCCTCTCTCATACCAGGGAGAAAGAAATGCACGACAACCCATAGGCGAAATTACCCTTCCGTACTGTTTGTACATACTTGCAATATATCCTTTTCCGGTTAAAGAAAGCCAGTCCGGATACATGGTCTTTGCAGAGCATTTTACGCCTGCCTCAAAAACATCCTCCAATTCTTTTCCCGGTCCGTGAAGATTTTCATCATATAAAAATACAATTTTGGGAAAGAGAACCGGCTTTTTGCATTCAGTCTTTCCCTGTCCTTTTCTTCTTACGTTTAAAAGAGAAATTGTTGCAAGTCGGGCAAATTTTCCTGTTCCTATTCCTGCCGTTACCGTAATAAACGGATAGTCGCCACGACTGGATGCCACCGTGTTAAATTTATACTCCCACCCCTGAAAGCCCTGCTCAAACTCACGTTTTACATCTGCATAGGCTTCTTCCCTTGCTGTTTCTTCATTAATTCCAAGTTTTAAATATTTTTTATAACTTTTCTGATAAGTTTTTTCCGCATAAGGCTCTAGTATTTTATCAACTTCCGGAACCGTAAAGCCTCCATACTGCTGGCTTGCCGCACTTAAAACAATATCTCCAATCACATCAAATGCAACATCAAGAGTTTTTGGCTCATTGTACCAAATATTCCCCATTTCAAATCCATCTGTAAGAACATTTGCCACATCAAACAGACAACAGTTCATAGTGTCTCTTCTTGCAGACATGTCATGAACATAAATATATCCGTCCCTGCATGCCTGAATTTCTTCCGTAGTCATAAAAAATTTCTGATATAATTCTTTATTAAACTGGTTAAAAATAAGGCTTCTTTTGGTAGAAACAAGGGCACTGTCCGTATTTGCATTTTCTTTATCACCAACATACATGATGGACTGACTCTTTTTATATACATCATCCATCATACGTACAAAATCCTGTTTATAATTACGGTAATCACGATAGCTTTTAGCAACAATGGGTTTCACATCCTCAAGGGCGCTCTCTACTATATTATGCATGATTGGAATTGGAATCCGGTCTTCTTCCAGCTCATTTACTTTTTCCACCACATATTTGCAAATGTGCTCTTTCTCTTCTTCTGTAAATTTTGTCAAGGCCCTGTATGCACTTTTTCCTACGGCATCAATTACCTTCTGCACGTCAAAGGCTTCCAGACTCCCGTCCTTTTTAATTACCTTGACATTATTAACCGGCTTAAACACTTCGCCATACTTTGCAGTCTCTTCCTGCACATTACTCATTTTATATCCTCCAATCTTCCCATCCATACATGCCAGACACTAAATCTTGTGATTATAAATGGATTTTGCTTAAATACAGTACAATATCTAGTATAATGAAGCGTTTAACATATGTCAACTTTAATATAAAAATAATTATTTTAACCCCAATTCTGATAGTTGTGTAGCAAGAGTTTGAACTTTTCCCAGCATACTAATATCTGCTTCAAAGGAAAAATCTGCCCCATGATCATTAACATAAAAACAGGCAGACAAAAGTCCACTTTTAATCAATCGAATTGAATTTATTTTTTGATAACTTGCCAAAAAGTCAATCCAATTCACTTTTTTATCAAAAAACATAAACTGTGCTTCACAAATAACATCGTCTCCAAAATTAACGGTTTTTGTTTTTAACTCAGAAATTTGAAAAAAAGAATTATGTGAATCAAGTAAAACATTTGCCCGTGACATGATTGCACTTTCATCTATCAAATCCCTTATGTCAGACAAACGATACGTATGCACAAAAATATTTTTTTCTTTCGATAAAGTCAATAGAAAATCATCAAACAAGGCAGCAAAGTCAATTTCATTTTTATTTAAACCCGGACAACTGAATCGAACCATTGAAGAATCAGCGGTAATTCTTAAATATGGAGTATTATATTTCATTTAAACCAGCCTTCTATTATAGATTTTATATAATCTGCTATTGTTGAACCTATCGATAATGTTATTTTATCATTCCAGAAGAAGCAACTGCCAACACTGCCTGTTTCATCTCTTCTACAGGTATAGTAAGCGCAAATCGCACATGCCCTTTTCCTAATTTTCCAAAACTGCTTCCTGGTGTACAAAGTACGCCCGACTTTTCCAAAAGCTCCATAACAAAAGCCACATCATCTGTATACCCTTCAGGAATTTTTCCCCAGGCAAACATGGTTCCCTGACTGTCAGGCACGTTCCAACCAATTTTCCGCAGACCGCCACAAAGAGCATCTCTTCTTCGCTGGTATTCCGCACACCTTTCTTTTATCCCCGCATCAGATCCCTTAAGGGCCGCAATAGCGCCATATTGTACTGGCAGAAATGTTCCATAGTCAATCTGGGATCGAAGTTTTTTAAAATTCTGCACCAGATATTCATTTCCAACTAAAAATCCGGCCCTTGCACCAGTGTAGTTATAGCTTTTTGATAAAGAATAAAATTCCACACAAATATCCTTTGCACCTGAAAACTGTAAAATCGATTTTCCAACATTTCCGTCATAAATAATATCAGAATAGGCATTATCATGTATGATAATAATATTATGCGCTTTGCCCCAGAGTATCAGTTCCTCGTAAAAATGATCAGGAGCAATTTTACAGATAGGGTTAAGCGGATAAGAAACAATCATAAACTTTGTTTTTTTCAAAACTTCCTCATCCATGCCTTTTAAATCAGGCAGATAATTATTTTCCTCTTTCAGTTCATAGGTTCTCACATCAGCCATCGCCAATGATGGACCTATTGAAAAAACCGGGTAGCCTGGATCTGGCACAAGCACAATATCATCAGGATTGCAAAGGGACAATCCAATGTGTGCAATGCCCTCCTGGGAACCATACACATCGGTAATTTCACTTTCTTTTAATTCTACATGATAGCGCTGCTTAAAGCGCTCTATCACTGCCAAAGTAAGCTCAGGAAGCATTTTTAATGCGTATTTGTAATTTTCCGGTTTTTGAGCAGCTTTAACCACAGCCTCCATAATATGCGGTTCCGTAGGAAAATCAGGTGTTCCTACGGATAAGTTGTATACCTTTTTACCGCTTTTTTCCACAGCTTCCTTTTTCTCATTTAATAACTGGAAAATTCCTTCTTCAAAATCCTTCATCTTGTTTGAAACCTGTAAATTCATATTACTGCCACTTCCTTTCCCCAAAATGTTTCTAACTACTTATCTTCATCTCTATAATTTGATGCAATTTTTTCTATAAACTGAACATATTCCTTACGTACATATTCCGGCGCAAGAATACTGACTTGGCTGCCAAGCCCTGTCAGCCACCCATAAAATTGTCCGCTTAAGGCCGCTTTGATTCTTACACTAACCATTTCATTTTCAAGTTTTCTTACATCAGTTTCCCTTCCAAAGCGGTCTAAAATAATTCCAATCATACTTTCTGGAAGTTTTAATGTAACTGTCTCCATTTCTCCGCCAAACATGCCAAAAGTCATATTTGTATATTGTGCTATATCAAATTTTTGAAAAGCTTCCACACCCTTTCTCTTTTCATCAGAAAGTTCCGTGATCCTGCTCATTTTGTCTACTCTGTAATGCTTGATTTTTTCCTCTTCATCATCATAAGCAATTAAATAATAATTTTCATCCTGCCAGGTAAGGGCCCATGGACTGGCCTGATATTTCTTTCCTTCCCGTTTTGGTTGTAATTCCTTTTTTATGTTCCACGTAGAATAGGTAAATGTAACCGGAAAATTGTTCTGTATTGCTCTGTGAATACGGTCAACGTTGTAATAAATACTTTCATTTTCCGTTTTTACTCTTCCGGCAACAAATACCTGCCTCTGCAGTTGTTTTCCCTCATAAGGCCCTGCCAGTTTTTCAATTTTAGCAATTAATTCCCTTGATTTTTTCTGGGTAATAAACCGGGATGCCTGTACGGCATCCACTAAAAGCTTTAATTCCGGCAGTTCAAATTCCCTGTCTGCTAAATAGTAGCCTCCTCCTTTTCGTGATTTTACATTTACAATATCATAGCCAAAGCTGATCAAACATTCTATATCATCATAAATGCTTTTTCTCTCCGCTGAAATTCCATAAGAAGCAAGCTGCGCTATAATTTCCTGAGCCGGCATGCAGTGGGTTTCATCTGTTTTTTCCATAAGAATCTTCAATATGTAAAGAAGCTTCAGCTTCTGATTGGCAGATTTAGCCATTTTCATCTCCTTGTTTTTATACCACAAAATAACGGATGCCACGCTTTGCGGGGCATCCTTCCACAAACACCGGATATTTAACTTTCAGAGGCTTCCTTTACCCCTTCCAATTCAAGCTGGCTGTTTTTGCGTTTACGCAATTTGATTCCTATAAATACCGCAATTCCACAAAGCACAACAATCACTGCCAGTAATAAGGCATAAGATAAAAAAGAATTAAATAACAAAACAAATTTTTCCATTGATCTACTGTACCTTTCTTTATAAACTTTTTAGGCTGAACTTACCTTTAATCATATCATTGTGACATTTTTCAGTCAAGCATCTGCCATATACCTGTTTCCAAAAAATTACCTGCCATAGCTTCCGCTACATCAATAATTTCCATTGAAAATCCCATAATCCCAAGAAGTTTAATCGCATTTCGTGTCTGGGCGCGTCCATGAATAATTTTGTAAGTAAAATAAATGTCATTACCTTCAAATTCTTCTGAAAAATGATAGTTTTCATATATTTGTTCCAAAAGATAAGTAAGCTCAATATCATGGGTTGCTGCAAAGCAAAGGCAGTTTTGAGCCGACATTTTATTCAAAATCTGAGTTGATGCCGCAATACGCTCCACCGTATTTGTACCTCTTAAAACCTCATCCACAAAGCATAAAACAGGCTGTCCCTCTTCTTTTACAAGATCCATAATGCGCTTTAATGCCCTGATTTCCACCATATAATAGCTTTCTCCACCCTGCACATCATCTCTAAGGCTCATGGAAGAAATTACCCGAAACATGGAACCACTGTATTGATCCGCCAGACAAGTGTGAATTGTCTGGGCAAAAATACTATTTAACGCCACAGTTTTTAAAAAAGTTGATTTACCGGAAGCATTTGAACCTGTAATTAAAACACTTCTTTGAGCATGTATATTATTTTTAACAGGATTATCAAGCAACGGATGATACATGTCTTCTATTTTAACTTCCATTCCTTTTGAAAACACCGGAACACAATACTTCTCAATGGAGGCTCTGTAGCCCCCAACAGAAATCATTGCTTCTATTTTTCCTACTGTCGTAATCATCTGGTCAATATCTGATATGTGTTTTCTTACTTCTGAGAGCATTTGATTAAATTTCATCAAATCCAAATGAAAACCCATCCGGATAAAATCAAGCAGAATATCAATCGGATTTCCTGAACCTGACATACGCCCATTTGACATCAGCAGAAATGATCCTGTTTTAAATCCATTCATGGAGCTGCTGCATTTTTTTAAAATCTCAAACTCTTCTTTTAATACTTCATTTTTGTGTTCCTGCAGTTTTCTGACTGTTTTAAGAAGCCGAAAAATATAGGCAAAGCTGGTAATATAAGGATCTATTTCATTTTTCACTTTGAAATAAGACACATTATTATAAACCATAATAATTCCAAAAGCCACCAGTCCAAATGGAATATTGACAAACATTATTCCAATACTGATAATCAGCAAAATTAAGGCTAAATAATGCTGTAAATTACTTCTGCTTCCCAACCCATCCAAATAATCCAGATAGTCATAAATAGAATATTTTCCCGTCCTTCCCAGTTTACTGTAAATTAACTGAAAGGCTACTCTCTCATCCGGATGGGAATAAAAAAAGTCAATTATCTTTTCCCTTTTTAAAAGCTCTGTCTCTTCCATGCATGGTTTACGCAATACATAATACAAATACTCTTCACCAGCAGCGGAATACGTGTAATTCAGTCTTTTAAAAACTTCATCCAGATTCAAATCATTCCATGTAATTTCATCAATCCAAAAGCCATCCTTATGCTTTTCAAAATAATGGGAAATAATTTCAAGCTGCCCCGGCTTATATTCTTTTGGCGGGAGTACACCGTATTCCTTATATAATTTTTCTATGAAATTTTTTTCCGATTTCTTATATCCAAAAGCCTCTTTTAATATAAACATAAAAACCAGACCGGCCATAGCAATCGCAAAAATAATATATTCCATACCAGATTACTCCATAACAAACATTTTAATGCTTTCTTCCATTTCACCAGCAATTGTGTTTAACTTCCTTGCATTATTTGCTATGTCCTCAACAATTGTACCGACCTCTGATGCAGAGGCAGATGTTTCTTCAGTGCTTGCTGCATTTTCCTGTGCAATCGCAGTTAAATTCTGCACCACATCCACCACCTTAATTCTGGCATCATCCAATTGTTTTGTTTTATCTGTAATTTCCTGTATATTTTTCATTGATTTATCTATACCGTCTTTTACATCCTTAAATGCATTTTCGGTATTTATTACATTTTCATTTTGTTTTTCAATTACTACCTTCACTTCTTCCATAGTATCTACTGCTTTTTCAGAATCAGCAATCAATGAATTAATAATACCATCAATTTGTCTGGCCGATTCATTTGACTGTTCGGCAAGCTTTTGAATCTGTGCTGCAACCACTGCAAATCCTCTTCCCTGTTCACCAGCTCTGGCCGCTTCAATAGAGGCATTTAATGATAAAAGATTTGTCTCTTCCGCAATGTCTGCGATCATATCTGTGGCTTCTTTAATCTTAAGTGCAGATTCATTGGTAGTATTTGTCTGTTCCGAAATAACGAATACTGCCTCCTTTGTCTGCTGATTAATCTGATTCAGCTCATTTAAAATATCAATTGCTTTGTCCCCTGCATTACGCATAATACGGGCATTTTCTCTTAAGTCATCCACTTCTGTGGAAGTTTCCTCAATCATATTCCCCATTAAAATAATATTTTCTGTTGCTGTCTGAGTATCCTGCGCCTGTGAAGTGGCTCCCTGTGCAATTTCAGAAATTGCCTTTTCCACCTGTTCTACTGACAAGGAAGCCTCCTGTGCGCTACTGGTCATAGTATTTGATGCGTTATATAAATTTTCACTGTGATCGGCAATATTTTTTGTTACACCTGTGAGTGCATTTCTAAGACTTTCAATTGCCCGTCCCATAATACCGGTTTCATCTTTCCGCTTATTGATATATGCCTGCCATTTGCTTTCTACAAAATTTAAATCCGCAAGCTGTGAAATAATGGCAGTAATTCTTTCAATAGGTTTCACAATTCTCATTGCAACAAGAAAACCAATTGCAGAACACAGAATCAAAATAAAAAATGATCCATAAAGACTTTTTGATACAATCTCCGTAATACCTGCAAATACTTCACTTTCATCGGCTGTAACAACTATCACATATTCCATATCTTCCCCAATGTAATAGGAAGCATATTTGGTCACTCCTTTAAATTCATATGCAATTACATCTGTTGCCAGCCGGTTTCCTTTTACAACTTCCCCCAGAACCTGTTTTACGGCATCATTTTCAACAGGCTGTCCAATCTTATCCACAGTAGGATGATACAGCATCGTTCCATCTGCTCCTACAACGTAAGCATAACTGGAATTCATACCGTTAATGTCAATACTTCCGACTGCATTTCCCAATCCTTCAGGCGTCAGTACTGTTTCCCCGCCCAACGCCTCAATCTCCCGGTCCAGATTAACTCCTGCCAGATCTGTCATATCAATCATATAATGTTTCGTAACCTCCGACAGACTTTCCTCAACCATTGGAATGATCATGCCAAGGCATAAAGATGTAGTTGCCAAAACAGCCATTACAACAACCAATACTATTTTTAACTTAATTGAATGAATCATTGACACTTTTACGTTCTTTTTCAAACCCATTTCCTCCTATTAAAGTATACTCTATTTGTAAATTTATTTAATAATGCGCTGTTTGATCTGCTCAGCTTTCCGATAAATATTTTCCGGACTGTCTGAAACATAAAATGTGCCATTTTCATAAAGAATTTTTCCATTCACCATAGTCATTATTACATTCTGCTTACTTCCACTGTAAACAATATTTTTAGGAATATTGTGAATTGGCTGCATATTAGGCTGATTCAAATCAATCATAATCAAATCTGCAAGCTTTCCCTGTGCCAGAATATCTGCCTCTTTAAGCCCCATGGCCAGGGCTCCATTTACCGTCGCCATTTTAAGAACCTCAAAAGCATCCACTGCCTGAGCATCCTTTTGTTTTACTTTTGCAAGTCCTGTCACAAGAAACATTTCCCTGAACATATCAAGACAATTGTTACTTGCAGGTCCGTCTGTTCCAATTGCCACTTTAACTCCATTTTCAAGGAAGTTGCTTACAGGTGCTACACCACTGGCAAGTTTTAGATTTGAGCTGGGATTTGTCACCGCAAACATTCCCCGCTTTTTCATTATTTCAATATCTTCTTCCGTCACATGAACACAATGATAACCGCCGCCGCCATAATCAAACATCCCTATGGAATCAAGGAACGCAACAGGCGTCATTCCATAACGTTCCACGCATCCTGCCACTTCACTTTCCGTTTCCGCAAGATGAGTAAAGACAGGCGCTTTATACTTATGAGAAAATGCTGCGATCTGTTCAAGAAGCCCTTTTTGACAGGTATATTCCGCATGGAATCCCAGTACATATGATTGAAGGGGATATTTTTTATTTAGTTTAAGATACATTTCTTCCACCAGTTCAGGTGACTGGCTGAAATCATTTACACCGCCCACTTGAACACAGCGCATCCCCATATCATCAAAGGCATCTGCAATTGATTCAGGAGTCAGGTACATATCAAAAACTGCTGTAATACCGCTGGTTAAATATTCAAGTATTGCAAGTTTTGAAAGATGGTAAATATCTTCCCCGTTCATTTTTGCCTCTACAGGAAAAATCATTTGATTCAGCCAATCAGCCAAAGGCTGATCATCTGCATAAGAGCGCATAAGCGTCATTCCTGAATGGGTATGGGCATTTTTAAATCCCGGCATCAGAAGATTTCCTTTGCAGTCGATCTCCCTGTCCCAAACAATACATGTATTAGGGGATTTCTGATAAATCTGATCTGTATCACTTCCATCCCCTATGTACAGAATGCGGTCATTTTTTACCCAGATTTCCCCTGCAAAGATATCCTGCCCTTCCTTCATGGAAAGGATTCTGGCATTGTATAAACGAATATTCATAGTTTCCTTTCTGATTTTAAATTTTCCGGTCCAAAACTCTCTGGCAATAATTCACATAATCGGTAAATTTTATAATCACTTTCACTTTTTGCAACAATAACAATAAACTGTTCACCAGCAAATTCCCGTATCACTTGTCTACATACACCGCACGGAAATGCATATTGGCTGACCATATCTCCTTGTTCACTGCCCACAACAGCTATGGCCTTTAGTTTGCGCCATCCTTCACTAACTGCTTTTGCAATTGCTGTTCTTTCTGCACATATGGTAGGCGTATAAGATGCATTTTCTATATTACATCCTGTATATATCCTCAGCTCATTTGTAAGAACTGCCGCACCTACCATATAGCCTGAGTAAGGTGCATAAGCTTTTTTTCTTGCTTCCAGTGCTGAGCATATCAGTTCCTTCACAGGAATATCCTGTAAAAAATCCACGCTTTTCAGTTCCGATTCCATTTGATTCCCCATTCCTTTTTTAACATATGTTACACAAAAGCAGCGATTGACTCTGTAATCAATTGGCGGAACAAAGGCGCTGCCTTGTTAGAAGCCTCCTGTACCTCTTCATGGGTAAGAGGCTGATTTGTCATCCCTGCGGCAAGATTTGCCACACAGGATATACCGCATATCCGCATTCCCATGTGATTGGCAGCAATCGCCTCCACTACGGTACTCATTCCCACAGCATCTGCTCCTAAAGAACGAAGCATTTTAATTTCAGCCGGTGATTCAAATGAAGGTCCTGTAAGCTGTACATAAATCCCCTCATTTAATGGAATCTCACATTCTGCTGCTTTCTCTTTTATGATTTGGGAAAGTGCCGGATCATAAACCTTACTCATATCAGGAAATCTACATCCCAATTCATCAATATTTGCGCCAACTAAAGGATTAGGTGCAAATATTGAAATATGATCTTTAATTAACATAAAACTGCCTGCTGAAAAGGCAGGATTAATGCCTCCTGATGCATTGGTCAAAAATAAAATTTCAGCCCCCATCAGCTTCATAAGCCGGGCGGGCAGAACCACATCCGTAATCGGATATCCTTCATAATAATGCACACGTCCCTTCATACAGACTACAGGCACGCTTTTTACATAACCAAAAATAAATTTTCCCTCATGGCCGGGAACCGTAGAAACCGGAAAATCTTCAATTTCACTGTATGAAATTTCTCCCTTAACATCCATTGTGCCCGCATAATTACCCAGTCCTGAACCTAGAACAAGGGCAACCTTAGGCACAAAAGGCAGCCTGTCCTTTATGCTGTCATAACATTTTACGATCTTTTCATATACCTGATTCATATAACCCCCTCCTGCAATTTCAAAAAAGTCTATAAAATATACTATCACAGAAGCCTCCCTTAATCAATAATTTATGCAAAATGCTCATGACGTAGAAACATCATGAGCACCTTTATTAATAAGAAAATTATGTTTGCAGACGCTAAATAATAATACACACCATTCCACCATTTGAATCATTGACAATTTTCTGCATAGTCTCCTGCAGCTTTAACTGGCTTTCATCCCCAATCATGGTCAGCTTGCCTGTGATACCGTCATTTACAAGCTGTTCTACTGACTTGCCGAAAATATTTGTTTCCCAGATCCCTGCCTCACTTTGACTGGAATCGGAAATAAAGCGAATCAGATCCTGAGCCTGTTCTTCCGAACCGACAATTGGTGAAATTTCCGTTTCAATATTTGCCCGGATCATATGGATGCTGGGACTCTCCGCCTTAATTTTTACTCCAAACTTATTTCCATGCTTAATTACTTCCGGCTTTTCCAATCTAATTTCACTTCTCTCCGGCGTTACTACTCCATACCCTTTTTGTCTAACTGAATCAATTGCATGTAAAACTTTTACATACTCTTTTTTCATTTTTGACATTTCTTTTAAAACAGATAACAGGTGATATTCATTATCAATATTTTCACCTACCATTTCACTAAGCATTTCATAATAATAGGCATCATCCACATCCAGCCAGACTTTAATACATCCATCCGCCATGTCAATACTGTCCATTTTACACTTCTTAATAAATGGCCCATCCAGTGAAACAGGCTGATTTTTCACATCACGAATGCAGTTATACTGCTTCATGATTTCTTTTACCCTGCCGATTAAATCAACCTTCATCTGATGATTGGCAGGCAGCATTTCCACCCATTTTGGCATATAAAATTCAATCATGGTAAGTGGAAATTCATAAAGAATATTTTCCAGAATCTGATTAATATCATCCCTTTTTAACTGCTCACAATTTACAGACATAACCGACACTTCATATTTCCCTGCAATTTCATCTGCAAGCCTTGTGGTTTCCTCACTATAGGGTTTTGCTGAGTTAAGCAATACCACAAAGGGTTTTTTCAATTTTTTCAGTTCCTTTATTGTGCGTTCTTCCGCCGCTAAATAGTTTTCTCTCGGAATATCTCCAAAACTGCCATCACAAGTAATCACAATCCCAATGGTAGAATGATCATTGATTACTTTTCTAGTTCCAATTTCTGCCGCCTGGGTAAATGGAATTTCTTCTGCAGACCAAGGTGTTTTTACCATACGCTCCACTTCGTTTTCCATATGGCCGCTGGCTCCATCTACCATATATCCTACACAATCAATCAGTCTCACTCTTGCCTCGATTCCATCCCCCAGGCTTAAACGGGCAGCTTCTTTGGGAATAAATTTAGGCTCTGTAGTGGTAATTGTTTTTCCTCCTGCACTTTGAGGCAGTTCATCCTTTGCTCTCTCCTTTTCATAGGATTCTGTCATATTGGGCAGGACCATCAAGTCCATAAATCGCTTAATGAAAGTGGATTTACCGGTTCTAACCGGCCCCACAACACCTATGTAAATTTCTCCGCCGCATCTTAATTGGATGTCATTGTATAAGTCATACTCTTTTTTGGTATTCAAGTCCATAAAATTACCCCTTCCATACTTAGTTAAATGTATGTAAAGGGGTATTCGTTTATTACTATTTTACCTACATTAAAAAGGATAAAGCTTCTTTCCGTTTTCTTTCAGCCATTTTTTATACTTCTGGTACCGGGGGCATGCACTTTCCACCAGATTCCAGAAATTCACCGAATGATCCATAAAGATAAGATGACACAGCTCATGAATTATCACATAGTCGCACACAGGTTCAGGCGCCATAATAATCCGCCAGTTAAAGTTCAGGTTTCCTTTACTGCTGCAGCTTCCCCACCGGCTTTTCTGGTCTTTGATCCGGATATTTTCAAAATGGACTGCCAGACTTTCTGCAAATTGTCCGGCCTTTTCTTCGATAAGGCTTAAGGCTTCCTTCCGGTACCACTTTTCTAAGCATTCCCGTTTAAAAGCATAATCAGCTTCATAAGGAACCCACATTAAAATCCTGTCCAAAACACATTTTACTTTTGCCCTGGAGCGCTGTTCTCTTATCACATTCAGTATCCGCTTTTCCCCCAGATAAAAAAGAATATCTCCGTTTTCCAATGTCACTTCAATAAAACCTTTCGGAAATTCTTCTTTCCTCTTTTCACAACAGCACCTTCCCCTGCAAAGGTATCCTTGCCGAAAGAAGCTTTCACATCCGTAATTTTTTCATTTCCAAGCATTACGCCGCCCTGCTCAATTGCACGTCTCCCCTCAGAGCGGCTGGACACCAGACCAGACTTGCACAGGACCGAAATCATATCAATTACTCCTTCCATAAAGTCTTCTTCCGTAAGCTCCGTAGTCGGCATATCTGCTGCAACACCTGCGCTGAAAAGAGCTCTTGCACTTTCCCTGGCTTTTCCTGCTTCTTCTTCCCCATGCACTAAATTGGTAAGCTCATAAGCAAGAATCTCCTTTGCCTGATTTAACTGACTTCCTTCCCACTGGTCCATTTCCTCAATCTGCTCAAGAGGAAGGAAGGTAAGCATACGCAGGCACTTAAGTACATCTGCATCTGCCACATTTCTCCAGTACTGGTAAAATTCAAAGGGAGAAGTCTTATTGGGATCAAGCCACACCGCACCTTTTTGGGTTTTTCCCATCTTCTTTCCTTCCGAATTAAGAAGCAGGGTGATTGTCATTGCATAGGCATCCTTGCCCAGCTTTCTTCTGATCAGCTCAGTTCCGCCTAACATATTACTCCATTGATCGTCCCCGCCAAACTGCATATTACAGTCATATCTTTTATACAACTCATAAAAATCAAAGCTTTGCATAATCATGTAATTAAACTCAAGAAAGCTTAATCCTTTTTCCATCCTCTGCTTATAGCATTCGGCAGTCAGCATTCTGTTAACGGAAAAGTGTGGCCCCACTTCACGTAAGAACTCAATATAATTAAGGTCAAGCAGCCAGTCTGCATTGTTGACCATCAAAGCCTTTCCCTCAGAAAAATCAATAAACCGGCTCATTTGCTTTTTAAAACATTCACAATTATAGTTAATGGTTTCTTTTGTCATCATGGAACGCATATCGCTTCTTCCTGATGGATCACCCACCATGCCGGTTCCTCCACCAATCAGGGCAATAGGCTTATTGCCTGCCATTTGAAGACGCTTCATCAGGCAAAGAGCCATGAAATGTCCTACATGCAGTGAATCAGCGGTAGGATCAAACCCAATATAAAAAGTTGCTTTTCCGTTATTAATCAATTCTTTAATTTCTTCCTCATCCGTAAGCTGTGCCAAAAGGCCTCTGGCTTTTAATTCGTCAAATATAGTCATTTCTTATTTCCTCTCTATTTTTAAATTTTATTATCAGTCTCTTTAGCGCTCTTCCCTGAAATAATTTAAGCCAAGCGCTGCCGGAAGATTGATCCTTCCCGATTTACGCATAGAACTTATTACCAGCACCAATGCAGTAATTAAAAAGGGCAGCATATCATAAAACGCAATAGGAAAAGGCAATACACTTTGAGGGATATAATACTTTAATACACGCAGGGCTCCAAAAATAAAAGATCCCCAGATCGCATAGGCAGGCTGCCAGTTTGCAAAAATAACAAGTGCAACAGCAATCCATCCAAGGCCTCCTACATTATCGCTGATCCACACGCCCCCATTAATAATCATCGAGCAATAAACACCGCCTATTCCGCAAATTGCCCCGCCAAGTATAATATTAGCATACTTAACTATAGTCACCTTAATCCCTGCTGCATCCGCCGCACCGGGGTTTTCGCCTACCGCCTTAAGGTTTAAACCTGCCTTTGTATGGTTCAAATACCATGCGCATGCCACCGCAATGGCAATTCCTATATAGACAAATGGGCTATAAGAAAATAACAGTTCTCCCACTACAGGCAGCTTGCTTAATACAGGAATATTTCCACCTCTCATGACTGTGGTAATCTTTTCCGGAAGCTTCAAAGTTCCTTCAGGACTTTTGCTGAGTACAAAAATGCCAATAAAGTTGGCAAAACCAATTCCAAAAATAGTAAGGGTAAGTCCGGTAACATTTTGATTTGCCATAAAGGTTACTGTCAAAAATGCATAAATCAGCGCCCCCAACGCTCCTGCCGCCGCTCCTGCCAATATGGCAATCAAAAAATTGTCTGTATAATATCCGGCCATAAATCCTATACAGGCGCCAATAGACATCATCCCTTCCACACCCAGGTTTAAATGTCCGGTTTTTTCTGTTAATATTTCTCCTATGGTTCCGAAAAGCAGTGGAGTTCCGGCACCAACCGCCGCCACTAAAAATTTAATCAGCATACTCATTTTGTGCCCTCCTTTTCTACTTCCTTTGTTTTCTTTCTAAATAAAAACCGGTATCGTATAAAAAATTCACATCCAAGTATGAAAAACAGGATAATTCCCTGCAGCACATCTGCGCAGTCTGTCGATAATCCATAATTGGACTGAACCACACTGCTTCCTTTTTCAAGCACACTAAACAGGAAAGAAACCAATAAAATGGAAAAAGGATTTAACTGTGCCAGCCATGCAATAATAATTGCTGTAAATCCCACCCCGCCTGCAACAGAGGTGGTCAATGTAATATCTGATCCTGTTGCCTGCAGCATACCTGCCATACCGCAAATGCCGCCGCTTAAAAACATAGTGCGGAGCACAATCTTTTTTACATTCATTCCCGCATACCTTGCAGTATCCTGGCTTTCCCCCACAACACTGATTTCATATCCCTGCTTGGTATATTTAATATAGACAAATATAATTATTACCAAAATAAGGGCAATCAGCCATCCAAACTGTATGCCAAACAATTTATCCAAAGATGCATTTTTGTCAAATCTTGCGATCTTGGGAAATCCCTGGGAACCGGGATCCATCCAGGGGCCATCTCTTAAATATGACACAATATGAAGTGCAATATAATTCAGCATTAAGGTAAACAGGGTTTCATTTGTATTATATTTTACTTTGAAAATCGCAGGCAAAAGCCCCCATAATCCGCCACCGATAAATCCCGCCAAAAACATGATAATAATTAATAGGACATGATTCAGTCCCGAGCAAAACAAAGCAAAAAAAGTTGCACAGGTTGCTCCAAATATAATCTGACCTTCTCCGCCTATATTCCAAAATTTCATTTTAAACGCCAGCGTAACTCCCAAAGATGTAACCAGCAGGGGTATCATGACCTTAACAGTTCCCTGAAATGCCATAACACTGCGCACTGCTCCTGAAATGATGGTTCCATAAATTACAAAAGGATTTTGTCCTACGCAGGCAATAAAAATACCTCCGGCAATCAGGGAAAGTGCAACTGCCGCTAACCGTAAAAAAACAATTCTTCCAGTGGAAAGCTCGGCACGTTTTACAACTCTGGCAAAAGGTTCATTTTGTCTGTTTCCTGCACCATTACTCATCTTTGTGCCTCCTTTTCCTGATCTGATAATTTAGATTCTCCGGTCATCATCATACCGATTTCTTCCTTTGTGGTTCCCTGCGTATCCACAATTCCTGTGATTTTCCCATGACATAAAACCATAATCCTGTCTGATAATTCCAGAAGTACATCCAAATCTTCCCCTATGTACATCACAGCAACATTTTTCTTTTTCTGTTCATTTAAAAGATCATAAATCGTATAAGAAGAATTAATATCCAGTCCCCTTACCGGATAAGCTGTAATAAGAACAGACGGAGCAGATTCAATCTCCCGTCCCAGCAGAACCTTCTGTACATTCCCTCCGCTTAACAAACGAACTGGTGTTTCCGTCCCAGGTGTTACAATATCAAGCTGCTTTATAAGTCCTTCCGCCATTTCCCTGGCCGGCTTTCTGTTAACAAAAGCGCCTTTTCCTTTCTGGTAGCTTTTAAGCAACATATTATCCGTCATTCCCATAGACGCAACAAGCCCCATGCCAAGCCTGTCCTCCGGTACAAAACTCATACTGACGCCTTTTTCAATAATTTCCGAAGGGGTTTTCCCAAGAAGATTCTCCTTATGGAAAAGAATTGCTCCTTTACTGGCCTCCATTAGCCCGGCTATGGTTTCGCATAATTCTTTCTGGCCGCTTCCGGCTACGCCTGCCACGCCTAAAATTTCTCCACTTCGAATATCAAAGGAAATATCGTCAATTGCCTTCGTGCCATCGGCTTTATTTACAGTAAGATCAACTACTTTTAGAATTGTCTTGCTTTCTTTTACCGGAGGGTGATTGATTTCAAGACTGACAGGCCTTCCTACCATCAATTCTGTCAGCTTTTGAGCATCACATGTATTCGTTTCAACCGTATCAATACTTTTCCCTTTTCGAAGAATCGTAACCCGGTCGCTGATTTCCAATACTTCCTGAAGCTTATGGGTAATAATAATGATGGCGCATCCCTTTTCCTTCATTTTCCGAAGAATCTGAAATAGTTTGTCTGTTTCCTGGGGCGTAAGAACTGCTGTCGGCTCATCCAAAATCAAAATTTCTGCCCCTTTATATAAAACCTTTAAAATCTCTACGGTCTGTTTTTCTGATACGCTCATATCACAGACATATTTTTCCGGTTCAATTTCCAATCCATATGTATGACTGATTTCTTTTATTTTTTCACTGGTTACCTTGTTCTTTTCTTTTTTTCCTTTAGTACCCAGAATGATATTATCCATTGCCCGAAATGCCTCCACCAGTTTAAAATGCTGATGGATCATTCCAATACCCAAATTCATGGCATCCACAGGAGAATTAATTTTCACCTCTCTGCCACCTATAAAAATCTGACCGCTGTCAGGATGATAAATCCCTGATAGCATATTCATAAGCGTTGTTTTACCTGAACCATTTTCCCCAAGAAGTGCAAGTATTTCTCCATATTTCACATTCAGATCAATTTTATCATTGGCCAGTACCTGTCCAAAAGTCTTGGTAATTTTTCTGCATTCAATTGCATATAATGATTTTTCATGCTTTGACATACTCTATCTCCACTCCGACTATATATAACAAAGATCAGCCTTTTATATGCTGATTTAGAAAAAATGGGCGGTCATTTATCATAGAAATGGCCGCCCTTATAAAATCTGCCTCTCGACTTATTTAACTACTACATTCTTGAAATACCAGTTCATGCTGCCGGTAATATCAGAATCACTTAAAGTAGAACCTTCCTCACCAACAGTACTTCCGTCATTTGTTTCAATTACGCCGTCAAATACATTGAATCCTTCATCAATGATCTGTTCTCTTGCAGCATCAACAGCTTCCTGTGTTCCGTCTGCACAAAGATCAGAAAGAGGAGCAATATTTACAAGACCGTCTGCCATGCCTCCAAAATAGTTTTCACCTGTCCATGTTCCGTCAATAATAGACTGTACTGCATAAGTATAATACACGGACCAGTCCCACATAACAGAAGTTAATACAGCACCTGCTGCATCCTTGGACATATCTGAATTGTAACCAACGCCCCATACGCCATTTTGCTCAGCAACTGTCTGAGGGTTAGGAGTATCACAATGCTGTGCGATCACATCGCATCCGAGGTCAACAAGTGCCTGTGCTGCCTGGGTTTCACCTTCCGGATCAAACCAGCTGTTTGTTACTTTTACATATACTTCACAGTCAGGGTTCACGGAGTATGCACCCATTGCAAATGCATTGACACCGCCCGTAACTTCTGAATTTTCCTGTCCCATAGCTGCAACATAACCAAGTTTGTTACTTTCTGTCTTAAGGCCTGCTGCAACACCTGCAAGATATCTTGCCTGGTAAATCCTTCCAAAATAATTGTTAAAGTTTACGCCATTGCATTTATAACCTGTACCATGAGAAAAGATCACATCTGGGAACTCTTCTGAAAGAGCTTCACAGGTGTCCATAAATCCCCAGCTTGTAGCGAAAATAACATTACATCCTTCTTCAATACACTCTCTGATTGCATTTTCAATTGCTGTTGCATCAGTATCATTCACGTTATTTTTACGAACGATTTGGGAATCATCAAGGCCGATATTACTCTGCATTCCCTGAATGCCAAGATCATGGGTATAGGTATATCCACTTCCCTCTGCAGGATCGGTAATATGAATAACACCTACCTTAATATCTTCTTTTGCAATTGCAGGCATAACACCTGTACTTTCATCTGTTGCTTCCGTACCTGTTTCTGCCTCTGAGCTGCTCTCAGTTGTTTCGGCATTTTCCTTTGTTGTTTCTCCATTGCTGCATGCGCAGAGGGAAACTACCATAGCGGATACTGCCAAAAGACTTAATAATTTTTTCATACTTTCCTCCTTAGATTTTACGCAAAAAGGCAAAATCCAATTATTTTGCCTTTTTACATACTTTAAAGTTCAATCACTTTACTACTTTATAACAAATTTCACGAAAATTCAACAACTATTTTGAAAATTATTTATTCAGCATTAATTTTACCATTGCCTGATTTAACCCATCTACCGTTAGCTTATACATAGGGAATATTGCCTTGATGGCTGTTTCTGCCTCCCGCCAGGGCGCATGTCCTGGTGCCATTTTAGGGTTTAGCCAGACCACCTTTTTATAGTGGCACTTTAATAGCTGCAGCCAGTCCCAGCCTGCCAGCCCGCCATTTGGTCCTCTATAGTTCCCACTGGTGGAGTAAAGCTCTTCCGGCGCCATAGCAGCGTCCCCTACAACAATCACCTTATAGTCGCTGTCCAGATTACGGAACATCCATTCCGTATCAATCCAGTCTCCGTTTTCACATTCAGGTGTTTTATACAATTTGGAATAAATACAATTGTGAAAATAATAAGTTTTCACATCCTTATAATGATTGGACTTGTGTACCGCCTGAAATAGCTCGTTTAAAAGAGAGCTGAAGGGAATCATGGTTCCTCCTGAATCCATGAGAAGCAGAAGCTTTACCGCATTTTTACGCGGCTTATCCATAACAATCTGGAGGTAGCCGCCATTATTACAGGTTTTATCAATGGTTCCGTCTATATCAAGCTCTGTTTTTGGAATATCCAGCCTTGACGAAAACTGGCGCAGTTTTCGGAAAGCTAACTGAAACTGACGGTTGTTCAACATTCTGTCATCCCGGAAATCTCTGTACTTACGCGCACCAACCACTTGAAAAGCACTCTGATATCCGGTCTTTCCCCCAACCCTGATACCACCCATAAAGCCGCCCATATTACCGAACGCGGTCTTTCCCATGCTGCCAATCCAAAAGCTTCCACCATTATGCTCACTGTCCTGATCCCGCAGCCTTTCTTTAAACTTGGATTCCACTTCATCCTTATCAATGAATTGTATTCCGTCCTGCTCATTCATACGGTAACGCTCTTCCTCATCAACCATATCAATAAGCTCTGACTTATCCAGCCATTTCATCATATTCTTAGAGATTTCATTTTCAGACTGTATGCCTTTAAATGCCTCTTCAAAGGCCATATCAAATTTATCAAAATCAGTTTCACTTTTCACCAGAATCATTCTGGCAATATAATAAAATTCCGTAAGGCTGCTGCTGCACAGCCCCTGATCCAAGGCTTCCTGTAAGGTAAGCCATTCACTTAAGGTTATATTTAACCCTTTTGCTTTACAAATGTAAAAGAAATTTGAGAACATATCCGCCACCTCACAGCTTCAAAACAAACTCTGCTATCTTTTATCTTTAATCTAGTTTCTGCCTTACGGTCTCCAAATCCTCATCTTTTTTTACCACCACACCGATAAAAGGAAGCTTTGCCCGTATCTGATCTGCGCTAATGCCTCCAATTTGCAGTGCATTGATCCAATCAATCAGCTCTGAAGTACTTGGTTTTTTGCGGATATCCCGAAGATCGCGGATCCGGTAAAATACCTCCATTGCATTTTGCAAAAGATGATCTTCCACGTCAGGATAGTGTGTCTTTACAATTTCTTCCATTAAAGCTTCATCGGGGAAATCAATGTAATGGAAGATACATCTTCTAAGAAAAGCGTCCGGCAGTTCTTTTTCCGCATTGGATGTAATGATTACAATAGGACGTTGTTTTGCCTTGACGGTGCGCTTTGTTTCATGAATATAAAATTCCATCTGGTCAAGCTCCCATAAAAGATCATTGGGAAATTCCAAATCCGCCTTATCAATCTCGTCAATCAGCAAAACCACCTGTTCTTCAGCTTCAAAAGCTTCTCCTAACTTTCCCAGCTTAATATAATGGGCAATATCATCCACGCCCTCTTCTCCAAACTGTCCGTCATACAATCTTTGAATGGTGTCATACATATAAAGGCCGTCCTGCGCCTTTGTTGTTGATTTAATATTCCATATGATTAGTTTTTTCCCAAGAGATCTGGCAACTGCCTCTGCAAGCATGGTTTTGCCCGTTCCTGGTTCCCCTTTAATCAAAAGCGGCTTTTGAAGCGCAATGGCTACATTCACCCCTGCCATTAACTCCTCGGAAGCTACATACTCTTTCGTTCCGCTAAACTGCTGATTACTCATTTTTCTCTCCTTCCTGCTATCCCTTTATTTTCTACCAGGGTATCTCAACACTGTTTTGGTATAATGTTCTTAAATCTATATTTTCCACCTTTTTATCACGAAGCATCAATTCACTGACTGCTTCCGATGCCGGCTTTCTTTCAAATAATATTTTATTAACCTGTTCAATGATGGGCACATTTACTCCGTATTTCTGAGCCAGTGCGTAACCCGCTTTGGCGGAATAAACTCCTTCCACCACCATTTTTACCTCTTTCATGGCTTCATCCATAGAAGCACCCTTTCCAATCAAAATACCTGCACGCCGGTTTCTGGAATGCATGGATGCACAAGTTACAATCAAATCTCCTATTCCTGTAAGTCCGTAAAAGGTTTCAATTCTTCCGCCCATGCTGATGCCAAGCCTTGCAATCTCCGCAATTCCTCTTGTAATAAGCGCTGCTTTGGTATTATCACCATAGCCAAGTCCATCCGCCATGCCGGCTGCCAGCGCCACCACATTTTTAAGGGCGGCCCCCAGCTCAATTCCCAGCACATCCGAGCTGATATACACACGGAACACCTTGCTCATAAACATATTCTGCAGATATTCGGCGTTTTCCCTGTCTTTAGCCCCCACTACAATAGTGGTAGGAATCCCTCTCCCTACCTCCTCTGCATGAGATGGACCGGAAAGAACAGCAACTGCTGCATTGGGAATTTCCTGTTCAACAACTTCCGACAATGTCATTAGTGTGGTTTCCTCAATTCCCTTTGCAACATTAACTATTTTCTGTCCGTATTTAATATAAGGAGCCAGCTTTGCGGCAGTGCTTCTGGTAAATGGCGATGGAACCGCAAGTACAAGCACATCCTTATCAGCCGCTGCCTGTTCAATATCCGTTGTAAAATTCATGTCATCAGGCAGAATAACTCCTGGAAGCTTATCCTTGTGCTCATGGTTTTTCTTCAGCATTGAAATTTCATCATCCATAATGGACCATACGGTAACCTGATTTCCATTATTATGAAGAAGTTTCGCCAACGCACATCCCCAGCTTCCTGCTCCAATAATCCCTACATTTGACATCCTTCTTCCCATCTGCACGTTGCGCCGCGCATATAAATCAACAGATTGAATACACATTTTTATTCAACCGCTTCTCATTCTAAAGTATTCCCCGCTGCCTCCCAGGCGGCTTCCGGTTATTGTTTGTTTTTCTTTGTAAGATAAGTTTTCCGCTCTTCCCCCTTTATAAGACGCACAATATTTTCACGATGTTTATAATAGGCTAATATAGTAAGCAGTGCCGTGATTATGTACATTTCAATCAGTATTGTCTGGGAAGAGCCAAAAAGCCCCATTTGTCCTGCCACAATCATCTCAATCATAAGTCCTGCGTATACAAGAAGGGAACCTAATGAAACATAATGGGTGATAAAAAATGCACCAAAAAACAGTATAACTCCCATTGGAATAAATGCAGGGTGAAAAGACAAAATAAGGCCGGCTGTTGCCGCGATCCCCTTTCCCCCTTTAAAATTCAGGTAAAAAGGAAAATTATGGCCTAAAATAGCGCCTGATGCTGCATACAGCTTAAGCAGATAAATCTCATCCTGATGGGAAGCGTCAAAAATACCACCGCAGATTACAATTGCAAAAATGCATTTTAAAATATCACCCAAAAGTACGATTAGTCCCGCCTTTGTTCCTAAAACCCTTAAAGTATTTGTAGTTCCGGCATTTCCGCTGCCATGCTGTCTAATATCAATTCCATGCAGCTTTCCATAAATGAATGCCGTCTGAAACAGTCCGAATACGTAACCAATTGCTATACAGATTAATCGCTCCACTTTATTTGCTTTCCTTTCTTTCCCTGATAATAAACTTAAGGGGTGTCCCCCTAAAGCCAAATGCCTCTCTGATTTTATTTTCAATATATCTGGTGTAGGAAAAATGCATTAATTCTTTATCATTTACAAAAATAACAAAAGTAGGCGGCTTTACACCTGCCTGGGTAATATAAAACAACTTCAGTCGTTTTCCTTTGTCAGAAGGCGGCTGTTGAAGGGCTACAGCCTCACTCATGATCTCATTGAGCACCCCTGTGGAAATCCGTAATGCATGGTTTTCGCTTACCATATCAATCAAGTCGTACAACTTTGGAAGCCTCTGGCCTGTCACTGCCGAAATAAATGTAATTTCCGCATAGGGCATATAGGATAAAGTTTCCCGGATACGGGCTGTATATTTATTAACCGTTTTGTTATCTTTTTCTATTGCATCCCATTTATTTACAGCTATAATGACTGCCTTTCCTCTCTCGTGGGCAATTCCGGCTATCTTGGCATCCTGTTCGGTGACGCCTTCCACCGCATCAATCAATAGAATAACAATATCTGCCCTTTCAACAGCACTTACTGTCCGGACGATCATATATTTTTCCAGTTCTTCCTTAATCTTATTTTTACGCCGCAGCCCGGCAGTATCAATAAAAACATATTCCCTGCCATTATGCTTAACCGGCGTATCTACCGCATCTCTTGTGGTTCCTGCAATATTGGAAACAATTAATCTGTTTTCTCCGATCAGCTTATTAATCAGTGAGGATTTTCCCACATTAGGTTTTCCCACAATGGCAACCCTGATTTTGTCATCCTCTTCCTGCGCTTCACCAGCTTCTCCAAAATAGCTGATCACTTCATCTAACATATCTCCTATGCCAAGCTGGTTAGATGCCGAAATGGGATGTGGTTCTCCAATCCCCAGATTATAAAATTCATAAGTATCCGCCATATATTTTTCAAAGTTGTCCACTTTATTGACTACCAATACCACTGGTTTATGAGAACGTCTCAGCATATCTGCAACTTTGGAATCCGCATCCACCATCCCCTGTCTTACGTCTACCATAAAAAGAATCACATCTGCAGTGTCAATAGCAATCTGTGCCTGTTCACGCATCTGGGACAGGATCACATCCCTGCTGTCCGGTTCAATCCCTCCGGTATCAATCAGGGTAAATGCCTTATCCAGCCAGGTCACATCTGCATAAATACGGTCTCTGGTAATTCCCGGTGTATCCTTTACAATTGAAATTCTCTGCCCTGCCAGTGCATTAAATAAAGTTGACTTTCCTACGTTTGGTCTTCCTACTACTGCAACAATCGGCCTCCTGCTTTTACTCATCTAATTATCCTCTCCTAATATGGCGTTTACAAAGTCATATCCGCTTGATTTTACAATATCTACTTTTACTTGTAAAGCCTTTTCCACATCACTGACTGTTACATCATCCAGAAAAACCGCTTCCCCGCTTCTTAATGTATTTTGCGGGAGCAAAAGACGCTCTCCCAGACTTTTACCCTTAAGCTGGGAAATAATATCCTGTCCGGTAAGAAGTCCTGTTACGGTAATCATTTCACCGAAAAAATAATTTGTGATCTGGTATACCCGAATGCAAAGACCGGAAAACCGCTCCATCATCTCTTCTGCCATCTGCTGAATATAACGGTATGCAAGCCTGCCTGTCACTATGGAAATTTCATGAGCACATTCCCTTTTCCTTGTCCCATCCAGTGCATCTTTAAATTCGTTCAGCAAAAGCCTTATCATTCCCACACCATTTTCCAACTGTAAATATCCGTCGTAACTTTCTTCCTTTGGAATATCAAGCCCTGCCAGAATATACCATTCATCACTGGCATGAATAAAATGAATGCCATGATCCTCAAAAACTTCTTTTTGATACTTATGGATCATTTTAATAATTTCTTTTGCATCCTCTTTGTCAAATGGTTCCAAAGGATATAAATCCTCCCGATACTTAGAAAGTCCTACCGGAACAACGGAAATGCTCTCCAATACAGGAATATATTCCATCAGTTTTCTGATACTGTATTCCAGTTCCTTTCCGTCATTTACCCCTTTACATAGTACAATCTGTCCATTCATGGTAATTCCGGCTTCATACAGCTTGTCCACCTTCTTTAAAGCTTCTCCTGCAAAGCGGTTATTCAGCATTTTGCACCGAAGATCCGGATTCATCGTCTGAAAAGAAATATTAATGGGAGAAAGATTATATTTTATAATTCTGTCAATGTCATAATCTGACATATTGGTAAGCGTCACATAATTTCCCTGTAAAAAAGAAAGTCTGGAATCATCATCTTTAAAATACAGTGTTTCCCGCATCCCCTTAGGCATTTGATCAATAAAGCAGAAGATACATTTGTTACGGCAGGAACGGTATTCATCCATAAGTCCATTTTCAAATTCAATTCCCAAATCCTCATCTTCATCCTTATCAACTTCTAAAAGCCACTGTTCACCATCCGGCTTTTCAATCAATACTTCTATATATTCATTTTCCACATGATATTGATAATCAAAAATATCCTCTATTCTTTGATTATTAATTGCAAGAAGCTTATCTCCTGACGCTATGTCAAGCTCCATTGCAATACTGTTTTTATGGACAAAACTGATTATATGCCCCTTTTGTTTCTTATCACTCATAAGCACTCCTTTTACTTATATTATTTTACTAGAATTTCCTTGACGTGTCACTAGCATAATGATATAAAATAAAGGTGTATTTATAATATATACATTCGGGAGGTTATCATGCCTAATTTACATGAGTTAGAGGCAGCTATTCCGGTTGCTCCTCTGAAATTAGTAGTTCTGGATTCTGCTGTAAAACTGGGAGACAAAGTTAACAATCATCTGGTTACATTCCGAAGAGATGTTAAAAATATTGCCAAAAATGATCCTGCTTTTGAAGGCTATATGTCTGACAACTTTATTCTAAATGCTTCCTGCTACCGTTTTGGAAGCGGCGAAGGAAAAGCTGTTATTTCCGAATCAATCAGAGGCAAAGATCTTTTTATTCTTGTGGATGTCTGCAATCATAGTATTCCTTACACCTTAAATGGATATACCAACTATAAATCTCCTGATGATCATTATCAGGATTTAAAGCGGATTATTTCCGCAGCGAATGGCAAAGCACACCGGATTAATGTAATCATGCCTTTTTTATATGAGGGACGCCAGCACAGAAGGACAAGGCGTGAATCCCTTGACTGTGCTTATGCAATTGAAGAATTAAGTAAAATGGGCGTCAGCAATTTTATTACCTTTGATGCCCATGATCCGCGGGTTCAAAATGCTGAGCCGCTAAAGGGATTTGATAATTTTACACCACCCTATCAGTTTATTCAGGCTCTTTTACATACTGAAAAAGGCCTCCTGATTGACAAAGAACACCTGGTTGTAATCAGCCCTGATGAAGGTGCCCTTGACAGAGCGGTTTACTTTGCAAACGTTTTAGGTGTTGACACCGGCATGTTCTACAAAAGAAGAGATTATTCCACCATTGTCAATGGTAAAAATCCTATTGTTGCACATGAATTTTTAGGGGACAATATTGATGGAAAGGATGTAATCATCATTGATGACATGATTGCTTCCGGCGGAAGCATGATTGATACTGCAAAGCAGTTAAAGGCAATGAATGCAAAACATGTTTATATATGCTGTACCTTTGGACTGTTTACGGAAGGGCTTGCAGGTTTTGATGATGCATACGAAAAATGTTATTTTGATAAAATTATAACTACCAATTTAACTTACCAGCTTCCTGAACTGAAATCCCGCCCTTATTATGTGGAAGCTGATATGAGTAAATTCCTTGCTTCCATTATTGATTTTATGAATCATGACTCTTCTATGGCTAATGTATACACGCCTACGGAGAAAATACACGAATTCCTTGCAAAATATAACAACCGTGAATTATCTTATGACTAATTGGCCAGTTTAATATACTGCGCAGATTATACGTTACAAGTTTAATCCCCTGTCAGTTTACTGCTGAGAGATTGTCTTAACATACGGATAGCCCGCAAAGCGGGCCATCCGTTATTTTTATTCTTTCAATAAAGGAAAGTACATATTTACCTTAAATAAATCCCCGTCCATTAAAATCTCAAATTTGCCATTCTGAACTTCTGTCAGATTCTTTGCAATAGATAATCCCAGTCCGCTTCCTTCTGTGGTTCTGGATTCATCTCCTCTGATAAACCGTTCCGTAAGCTCCTCAGGATTAACTTTAAGCGGCTGAGCCGAAATGTTTTTAACAGAAAGAATCACCTGAGCTGCTGCTTCCCTGTTTTCCATAACAGTTATGTCAATATACACTCTTGTTCCTTCAAGGGCATATTTTACAATATTATTAAACAGATTTTCAATGACGCGCCAGATTCTTCGGCTGTCCGCCATAATGTACACACTTCCCTTAGGTGCCTGAAGCACAGGATATAATGCTTTTTTCTCAAATTTCTCTGAAAACTCTCCTATAGTCTGATTGATAAGCTCAACAAGATTAATCTTTTCCCAATGGAGTACTATATTACCGGAAGAAATTTTTGAGGCTTCCACCAAATCATCCGTAAGCTGCTTTAGCCGCTGTGATTTCACATCCAGCACTTCAATATATTCTCTTATTTTTGAATCCTGCACATTTTCTCTCTTGATCAAATCCACATAATTGATAATGGAAGTAAGAGGTGTTTTAATATCATGAGATACATTTGTAATCAAATCCGCTTTCAGCCTTTCATCCTTCATACTGGTTTCCACCGCTTCCTTTACGCTGTCGCCAATACGATTGACTGCCCTTGCAAGAATCAGATCATCCCCATACATGCCTTCTTCTTTTATTTTGTGTTCCAGATTTCCTTCCTGAATCAGCCCAATACCCTCTAAAATTTTTTGTCTGGACATAGACGACCGGTATAACAAATATCCAACAGCGCCATCAAAGAGCACCAATATTACCAATGTTGCCAGCATAGCCGAATTACCAAATCCCCACAGCATAAAAGCTGTCACTCCGGCATTGACCAATATTACAATTCCAAAAGGAACCCACACTCTCAAAATACTGGTAGAATGATTGTAAACATATAAAATTAAATTTTTTATGGCTGTTCCAAACTTTCTGATTAAGCTATTCTTCCATAAACTTCCTGCCTTGATTCTTCTGACAAAGCTGTAGTAAAAGAAGGAAAACAAAAGGCTTACCAGTAATGCCCATATACTGGCTGCTGTTATAATCACATTTTGATTCACAAAACTCCAGATTGCATACACCAATTCCATAGTTACAAAAACTATGCCGAAACCTGTAAGAGCAGCCGCAGCCAGCATCACTTCCGTGTAGATACGATCCTGCCAGCAAAGCTGTATGACTGCTTCGCCATTTTCTCTTTGTCCTCTTCTTCCCTCTTTGGCAGTTAAAAGAATCAAAAGCACAAAATACATAAACAGACAGAAAACCGCACCAGCCAGATACTGTACAACATAAGGCGCATATTTTCCAAATTCAGTCTTCCCCTGATAAAAGGAATCTTTCTGAGAGTAAGAGGCATCAATTCCCACCATAATCTGTGTGTCCTCCGGATAAGCATATTCATATCCGTTTAATACATACCTGACAGCGGTTTCTCCTACATCTGTGTTTGTGTCGTACTGCATATTATGAGGATCATAATAAATATACCTGTCACACACATCTTTCAAGTTTTTACTTAAACCTGAAAGAGTCGTATCCTTTGTATTCATGTTGGTAAATACCTGAACCTCTCCGCCAATGTTTCTGCGGATGAAATACACAACATTTGTATTTTCGGCTGCATAATATTCCTTATAAGTTAAATATTCCCTGTAATTTATTTCCAGATCCTTTGCCGCATTGACCAGATACCCGCAAAGAGTATTATATTCTTCCCAGGTGGAAGTATATTCTTCTATGTTTTTTCCTTCCGCACTGGTATACCGGTTATTTAATAAATTAAAAGTAGTCCTGTAGGAATCATTATCAAAATCGTCTGCTTTCAATTGATTGCTGGAAACACTGGGAATTTCTCTGGTGGTGGTCTTTAAGTCCGAATTGAGATAACCAATCGCTCCGCCGCTGTGTCCTTCCAGATCAACTACCCGGAAAATGCTCTGTTTCCCTAAAAACTCAATTTCTTCTCTGGGCGTTAAACTGGCAGTATCATACTGAAAACCTGACTGTGCCCATTTGATCAGGTCATTTAAGTAATAATCCGCAGTAATATATTCTGAGGATACCCCATAATATCTTTCCGCAAATGCTGTCACATCAACTTTTTTCCCCGGATCAAACTCTCCCTCTGTCTCCATCTGTGCCCGAATCGCTCCATAACAGATAAGATCCGAAACACTGTTCCCCAGCATCTGATTAAACATGTTGGAGTCCTCAAAGGAATCCGTATCCGCATCATGGCTGATATTATATATTTCCGTCCCATCCTTTGTTTCAATAGCAACACAGGTTCCCAAAAGCACCATTACCGCTAATGCCACTGCTCCAACCAAAGACAGATGCTGTAAAAAGTGAAAAAACAGCAAGGAAGCCTTACCACTTTTCCTTTTATTTTGTCTTTTCTTTTCTTTTTGTTCTTTTTCCTTCTGCTCACTGCCTGTCACTTTTTGCTCTTCCATTTTGCCCTCTCCTATTGCTTTTCAATCTTGTAACCTACGCCCCATACTACCTTTAAGTATCTTGGCTCTTTGGGATTGATCTCTATTTTTTCCCGAATATGCCTGATGTGCACTGCAACGGTATTGTCTGCACCAATGGCTTCTTCATTCCAGATATTTTCATAAATCTGGTCAATGGAAAAAACTTTACCCTGATTTTTTACTAAAAGAAGCAGAATATTATACTCGATAGGCGTCAGCTTTACCACTTCTCCATCTACTGTCACTTCCTTGGTATCATCATTGATGCACAATCCTCCTGCCGTAAACAATGCGTTATTTTCCACATTTAAGTTACCCAGCTGAGTATACCTGCGCAAATTCGACTTAACCCTGGCTACCAGTTCCAAAGGATTAAAAGGCTTGGTCACATAATCGTCTGCGCCTATATTAAGCCCTAATATTTTATCCGTATCCTCTGATTTTGCCGAAAGAAAAATAATTGGAATACTGCTGGACTCTCTGATTTTTAAAGTTGCATGAATTCCATCCATTTTAGGCATCATGATATCGATAATAAGAAGATGAATATTCTGCTCCTTCAACATTCTGATTGCCTGCTCGCCGTCATAAGCTTTGTAAATCTTATAACCTTCCTGATTTAAGTAAATTTCAATGGCATCTACAATTTCCTTATCGTCATCGCATACTAAAATATTTGTCATGGTATTTTTACCTTTCATGATTTATCCTGTGATTTGACATTATTAGTAAACCACAAAAATTTTAAGTGTTACTTAGGAAAAAAGTTAAAATTTTCTTAATTCCATAAATGCTGCCAGATTTCCTCTTTTTCCATTGCTGGCACGATGGGAAAACAAAACCCTGCTGTTACAGCAGGTGCACAAATCCGTCACTTCCAAATGACTTTCCAAAATGCCTGCATTTAATAAGACCATTCTGTTTGCCTCCCATAAATCTAACTGATATTTTCCTTCCCTGCACCCATTCTTAAGCATTTTTTGCCATTGTGCCGGGAAACTTTGGTGGAAGACATCTGCCACCTCACTGCCTACTTCATAACATTCCTGACAGATAGAAGGCCCGATTGCTGCATATACATCTTCAGGTTCCGTCCCATACACATCATGCATTTTTTTCAGCATCACTTCTCCCATTTTATTTACAGTTCCCCGCCAGCCGGAATGCGCCAGTCCAATCACTTTGTTTTTTGTGTCTGCAAAATATAAGGGAACACAGTCTGCATAAAAAGTGCACAACAGTATTCCCGATTCATTGGTGATCAATCCGTCCACATCATCATACTCCTGTGGGTAAGTAACACCTTTTCCACAGTCCTCTTTTGAAACAATGCGCACGTTTACAGTATGTGTCTGTTTGGAGCATACAATATTGTCCGGTGTAGTATCAAAAATTCCTGCAATTCTCCTGAAATTTTCGTCTACTGCTTCCTTTTCATCTCCCCGTGAATAACTTAAGTTCATGGATTCATAAATTCCTTTGCTGACTCCGCCAATGCGGGTAGAAAATAAATGTCTGACCATTTCCAATTGCTCAAGCAATGGAAAGGTCAGATATACAATCTCCTTATATTGGTTCACATTCATATGTGCACCGTCTGTTTTTCGTTTTAATTCCATTCTGATTCCCTCTATCTTCCTACTTAAGTATGCCCCATATGCGTGAAGCATTACCATGACTGTCTTTCATACTTTCTTCTATAGGGAAATGCGTTTTTATACCAGAATATCTCATTTCCGTAAACAGCCACAACATCATAACGAACCTGCATTTGGGCAGTTTCTTTGTGCAGCATTCTGTAATAATCAGATACCAGACATATTTTGGCCTGCTTTCCTTCTCCTACTGCTTCCTCAGGCATTCCCGCCTTTTTATTTTTTCTATATTTTACCTCTACAAAAACCAGACAGCCTTCATGAATTCCAACCAGATCAATTTCTCCCCGCCTACAATTAAAATTCTGTTCCCGGCAGACAAATCCATATTTTTCAAGAAATTCGGCAGCCTGCGCTTCATAGGCTTTCCCTATTTGTCGTTTGTTCAAATACAGCTCCTTTTCCTATTTATTCATTTTAGCCTTGATTTTATCCATAGCATCTACAAACACTAAAATTTCTGCAACCACCTCATATAGTTCCGGCGGAATCATATCTCCAATGTCCAGACGGGATAATGTATCAGCCAGCTTATCATCTCTGTGTACAGGGACAGCCGCTTCCTGCGCTTTTTCTATAATGCGCTCCGCAATCACACCTTTCCCACTTGCAATTACCCGGGGGGCATTGTCATCCGGATCATAGGAAAGTGCAATTGCCTGTTTTATTTTCTTTTTTTCCTCTGCCATGCTCATCCTTCCCCTTTTTTGGATTTTCATCTGCCACTTATTATGGCTGTTTTCTCTCAGGCCCTTGCATCAAAGGAATAGCCTGCAAGGACAGAAACATTTTTCCCCTGCTTTAAAATCTCATCCATTACATTTGTTTTTTCATCCCTGTTAACAAATTCTGCGCTCATAGAATATCCCCTGCTCTCTAACCTTTCATTTAATATATTGATATTTTGCATGATAAGGTCAAGGGCACTGTCATCTGCCAGATAAAATTTTGTAGAAACTTTCTGATTACTTAAAGCCACATAAACATCCAAACTTCCCAAATGTTCCATATCAAGATGTAAAAGTGCACTTACGCTGCCATCTTTTTTGGCAAGGCTCTTTTTATTGGTATAAACAAACAAATCCCCGTTAGCATTTTGGCTCTGCATTTTGAGAGGAAGCTGCACATAGGTAAACATTTGATTGAGCTGGTTCATAAAGTCTATGTTTCCCGTTACATTTGACACAGCCTTTCCAAGAGGCGTCGCCGCCCTTCCTGTCTGCGTAAGAAGCTCATTTAAACGGTTCATCTGACTGTTTAATTTTTCATACAGCTTATCAACACTATGTTCCTTTGCCACCTCTTCCGGCTGCATCATCCACTGCTTACTCATTTCATTTTTAAGTAAATGTTTAAACTCTTTTCCTTCTAGCAGTTTAAAAAGCGCTTCCTTCTCAGGCAGTGCATCCTGAGAAAGCAGTTTGCTAATTTCCTGTAAGAATTCCTTTCTGCCAATCTTCCCATCTGCCACTGCATTTGTAAGCTCATCAGGTACACCTGCCTTCTTTAACTGCTCAATTAAAGCATCCATTTCCTTTTGAGGCAGAAGTACTTCCTGTTCCAAACCACTGTTTCCTTCCCCGGCCGCTGCCAAGTTAGGATTTATTCCGGTTTGTTCCAAAGACTGCGGATTATCCTCAGCGCCAGAAGCTGACAGCTCTTCTGTTAGTATGCCAAGTATCTCTTTATAAAAGTTAATTCCTTCCTGCTGATTTCCACTTCCTGTGATTTCCTGAAAAGTCTGAGCAAAAGCATCTACAATATCTGTAAGGCTCTCGCTCATTTGATGCTGATAATTTTTATATGCCTCAAACTGCATAATGTTTTCAGGCGTTACGGGAATAGAAAGGCGCTGCATCTGAACCAGCGTCTGGATATCCACCTGTGGATTTGCATTGATATACCGATTCATCTGATATAAAGACTGTTTATCAATGGGCAGACCTTCCTGCATCATTGCTTTCACCATTGCTGCTGTTATACTGTTTTCAGGAAGTCCGGCTGCCTGAAGTGCTTTGGACACATTAGGATCCTGGCTCAAATTTTCAAAAAGAGGCATTAAAACCACTTTGGCAGAGCTGCTGTTTTTAATCTGGAAACTGAGCATCTGCCCTGTCTGCGGCATCATTCCTCCTTCTAATTTAGCCTGCAGCAGTTGATTTTTTCCCAGTTCAAGTAAAATATCATTTCCATCTCTAAGAATTACTTCCCCTGTAACAGACTGGCCTGGAGATTTTCCCTGAATTACCTCCATTCCATTTCTCAACCCCTGTTCCATAGAAGATGTATCTTTTAAATCCACATTTCCTGTGATGTTTTGATGAACCTGACTTATATTAGATGAAAGCCTCATTGATACTCCTTTCTGTCATTACAGAAAATTTTTAATAAAAGTTTTACGGTGGATAAGTGTCGGGCCAAATTTGCGCAATGCCTCCAAATGTGCCTGTGCACCATATCCTTTATTAGATGCAAAGCCATATTCAGGATATACCGTATCGTATTGTACCATCAGTCTGTCTCTGGTCACTTTAGCAATAATACTGGCCGCCGCAATAGAGATGCTTTTTGCATCTCCTTTAATAATAGGCACTTGTTTTATTGTTACCTGAGGAATGGTTACCGCATCATTAAGCAAAAGATCCGGTGCCTGCTTTAGTTCACCGATTGCCTGGCGCATTGCCTCATAAGTTGCATTTAAAATATTAATCTCATCAATCCGTTCCGGCGATACAAGCCCCAGTCCTGTGGAAACTGCCTTTTCCATAATCACATCATATAACTCTTCTCTCTTTTTTTCGGAGAGTTGCTTGGAATCATTTAGATATAGTATATCACAATCCTTTTTAAGTATGACCGCACCAGCTACCACTGGTCCGGCAAGCGGTCCCCTTCCCACTTCGTCGATTCCACAAATGTAAGAAAATGAACTGTATTTTTTTTCAAATTCCTTCATTTTCTCTGTTCGGGCAATCTCTTTTTCATATTCCTGTATTTTCTTCCTTGCTTTCGCTACCAGCACACCCACGCCTGTTCTCAAATCCTTTTCATATGTACTGATAAAAGCAGGCAGCTCACTAAGATCGGCTGCCTGTAAAATTTCACGGATTTCATTTATCTTTTGTTCCATAAGTTCTACCTTTTCGTTAAACTTCCTCTGCTTACTGATGCTTAATCATGCCTATCTTTTCCAATGGCCAGATACGCATCCATGCCTTTCCAATCAGTTCATCCCGATGAATATTTCCTACTACAGGATCGCGGCTGTCGGAACTGTTGTTTCTGTTATCACCCATTACAAAATACTCATCATCACCTAACGTAACAGGTTCAAATGCCCTTCCTGAATCAGCAATGATTTCTTTTCCATAGGATTCCTGCAGAAGTTCTCCATCAATAAAAATGGATCCATTTTCATCAATGTAAATTGTTTCTCCAGGCAGTCCGATAATTCGTTTTATATAATACGTTTTTTCTTTATATCGGAATGGGAATACAATAATGTCAAAACGCTGAGGATCTTCAAAGCGGTAAGAAATCTTATCAACAATCAGGTTATCCCCATCACTTAAAGTTGGCTCCATAGAACTGCCCTGCACCTTTGTTCTTTGTCCCACATAAGTTACTGCAAGAAACGTTAAGATCAAAACTATCAGCAGATATATACTTGTACTTAAAACCTCTTTTAGCTTTTTATTCATTACCACTCCTTTGGGCTTTCTAATGTAATCCTGCCCAGTTTTCCGCTTCTGAAATCATCTATAATTATGGAAGCTGCTCTTAAAATATCCGGCTGTTCCCCTTTTAAGAAGCATCGTCTGCTGACACAGATTTCTTCCAAAACTTTATAGGCATCCTCACATAAATTTATATGATATCTCTCCCCTAACGCATTGGGGTATTCCCTGTATAAAAAAGAAATCACAGATGCTGCAAGTTCATCAGCATGGAGAATCTCGTCATTAATAGAACCAATCATGGCAAGCCGCTCTCCCACCTTTTGATCCTCAAATCTTGGCCACAAAATACCGGGCGTGTCTAAAAGCTCCAGATTCTTTCCTAACCTTACCCACTGCTTTCCCTTCGTAACACCAGGCTTATTCCCTGTTTTGGTACAGGCTCTTCCTGCAAAAGAATTTATAAAAGTAGATTTTCCCACATTGGGGATACCAACTACCATAGCCCTGACCGGCCTGTTAATAATTCCCCGTTTTCTGTCACGTTCAATCTTTTCCCGACAGGCTTCCTGCACCAAAGGCTGAATGTTTTTGACTCCCATACCAGATTTTGAATTAATCTCCTGCACAAAAAAACCCTTTTCTTCAAAATGTTTTTTCCACAGAGAATTAAATTCAGGATCAGCCAAATCTATCTTATTTAATAAAATAATTCTGAACTTATTTTTTCCTATCTCATCAATATCCGGATTTCTACTGCTCATAGGAACCCTTGCATCGACTATTTCAATCACCAGATCTACCAGCCGGCTGTCCTCCTGCATCATCCTTCTGGCTTTGGTCATATGCCCCGGATACCATTGATAATTCATACTTAATCCATGCCTTTCCCAACTACTCTACAAATCCCATCCTGCTCCCTTCACCGCCAAGGTGAAACCATGCGTTTCCGGCAATTGTATCTTTGCTTACCGGTCCAATATTCCCCGACCGGCTGTCCTCACTGAAATTCCGATTGTCTCCCAGCACAAAATATTCATCACTTCCAAGCAGAATCTCTGACACTGCTATTCCCGGATCCGCAATTTTGTCATAAGATTCATCCTCTTTTAAAAGCTCCCCATTAATGTAAACATAACCGCCTATGATCTGTATCGTTTCTCCGGGAAGCCCAACCACACGCTTTAAATAATAATGGGAATTTGTGTTTCCATTAGGTAAAAATGCAATCACTTCTCCTCTTTTTGGTGAAAAAATTTTATATTTAAATCTATTAACCAGAACTTCTTCTCCATTTTGGAGCACTGGATTCATAGATACTCCAATCACGCTTACTTTCATGCCAACGGAAAATACAATTACAAATGCCAGCAATACTGCTGCAAAACAGCAGAAAATAGTGCTGAATATCTCATGTATCGTATCTTTGCTGATTTTCTTTTTCTTTTCATAAAAAGTAAGCCCCTTGTTCCTTGCCATACTATCAATCGTTCCTTATTTATTATCCATCCGTATATATTTTAAAAAAAAGGGCAAAATCAGGATTTTGCCCTTAGAGGATTACTAAATCAATTATTTAATTGCTTCTTTTACTTTTGCTTTCTTACCAACACGTTCCCTTAAGTAATTCAGTTTTGCTCTTCTTACCTTACCTCTGCGAACCACTTCGATCTTCTCTACGTTAGGAGAATACAAAGGCCATGTCTTTTCTACGCCTACGCCATTAGACGTTTTTCTAACCGTATAAGTAGCCCTTGCGCCTGTTCCCTGCTTTTTCAGGACAACGCCTTCAAAAACCTGGACTCTTTCACGATTGCCTTCCTTAATCTTAGCATACACTTTAACAGTGTCGCCTACATTAAACTCTGTCACTTCCTTTAATACTTCATCTTCAATACTTTTAATTATTTCGTTCATTTCAAACCTCCATATATTTGTAAACTAATCAGATGTTCTTAATACACGTGTAACAGAGGACCATCACAATTTCGCAACATTAATAATTTATCATATAACGCCTTAAAATGCAAGCAAATTATAATAATTTATTATATTAGCTTCCCCTTTTTCCGCTCTTTCTTAAGCCTGCGTGCTTCCCGCTTTTCTTTTTTTATAAAATATTCCTGATTTTCTTCCACCCATTTTTCATATAAATCATTTCTTAGTTTCTTTGTTTTTTCAAGGGACTGCTCCAGCCGCCATTCCTCCACCTTTTTATGATCACCTGACAAAAGCACTTCAGGTACCCTTTTGTCCATCCAGACCTCAGGTCTTGAATACTGTGGATATTCCAACAGATAGTTGCTAAAGCTTTCTGTCTCACCTGAATCCTCATTGCTCAAAACGCCTGGAACCATTCTTGAAATTGCATCAATCATAACCATTGCCGGCAGTTCACCGCCTGTAAGAACATAATCTCCAATGGAAACATAATCAGTGACAATCTCCTCTAAAACCCTTTCGTCAATGCCCTCATAATGGCCACATAGTAAAATAAGGTCTTCTTCTTTTGCAAATTCCCTGGCCATAGACTGACAAAAATTTTTCCCCTGAGGCGTCATATAAACCACCCTTACATTTTCTTCATTTCCCCCCCGTGCCCTGATCTTTTCCCTGACAGCCTTCCATGTATCATAAACCGGCTGTGCCTGCATAAGCATTCCGGCCCCGCCGCCATAAGGATAATCATCTACTTTTTTATGCTTATTCAGAGTATAATCCCTTATATTCACAGCTTCAAGTGATATGCTCCCTTTACTGATCGCTCTTCCTATGATACTGGTGCCAAGTCCCTGTAAAATCATTTCCGGAAACAGTGTAAGTACATGAAAGTTCATTTTTATAACTATACTCCTTTCAAAGTCCGTCCAATAAATGCACCTTCATTGCACTTTTTTCAAGATCCACTGACAAAATGCATTCCTTGATCGCCGGAATCAGTACTTCTTTTCCGTCACCACATAAAATTGTATATACATCATTGGCTCCTGTTTCAATCACATCTTTTAAAACGCCTGAAAAAGAACCATCCTCATTTTCAACCTTCATTCCAATCAGATCGGCAATAAAATACTCATCTTTATTTAACTTGACTGCATTTTCTCTGGTTACCAAAAGGCTTTTTCCTTTATATTTCTGAATGTCGTCGATATTATCATAGCCTTTAAATTTAATAATGGCAAACTGTTTAAAAAATTTTACTGATTCTATATCAAGAGTCAGCAATTCCTTTCCCGTATCAAGCAATATATTCTTCAATTTCTTAAAACGATTTTTATCATCTGTTGTGGGAAAAACTTTCACTTCTCCCCTCACTCCATGTGTTGATGATATAACTCCTACCTGTAATAAATTTTCCATAAATCTCCACCTTTAAGAAACCGCCATTTGAATAAAAAACGTGCGCCGCAAGGCGCACTATAAAACAAAAGATACCACTTTACAGGGCATTCCTTTTAACATAAGGATGGCCTGCAAAGCCTGCCATCCTTATATTTAGACGATTTCTACGTCCACTTTTTGATTTTCTTTAGATGATGCAGCTTTTACCACAGAACGGATTGCTTTTGCAATTCTTCCCTGTTTTCCGATCACCTTACCCATATCGGACGGAGCAACATGAAGTTCAATGGTAATATACTTACCTTCTTCCTTCTGGGTTACTACAACCTCATCCGGATGTTCAACAAGCGCCTTTGCAATTATTTCTACTAATTCCTTCATAGTCCACCTCCAAAAGGATTGTCAACATGTCTTATTTTTCAATGCCTGCCTGCTTGAAAATTTTGCTGACCACCTCTGTAGGCTGTGCACCGTTTGTAAGCCACTTCTTAGCCAGTTCCTCATTTACCTTAAATGTGCTGGGATCTGTGTTTGGATCATAAGTGCCGATTTCTTCAATAAATCTTCCATCTCTGGGAGATCTGGAATCTGCTACAACGATTCTATAGAAAGGAGCTTTCTTTTGACCCATTCTTTTTAATCTGATTTTTACTGCCATGTTTTTCACCTCCATAATCATATGATTCTTATATATTTTGAAAAGAAACAAATCATTGTTTGAACTGTTTCTAGTTTCAACTAAAAGGGAAACCTCATTCCGCCAAAACCGCCTCTGCCCCGTTTGCCGCCCATAAGTCCCGGCATCTGCTTCATCATCTTTTGAGATTGCTCAAACTGCTTTACAAAACGGTTCACTACAGCCATGTCCACACCAGCGCCTCTTGCAATTCTGCTCTTTCTGCTTAAATTAAGGAGCTTGGGGTTTTTCCGTTCTTCAGGTGTCATGCTAAGTACAATGGCCTCTGTTCTTGCAAGCTGCTTTTCATCTATCATTGAATCAATATTTCCAAGCTGCTTTCCCATACCGGGCATCATTCCGAGAATGCTTGCAATTCCACCCATATTGCGCATCTGCTTCATGCTTTCCAAATAATCTTCAAAGTCAAACTTCCCTTTTTTCATTCGGGCAGCCATTTCTTTTTCTTTTGTTTCATCTATGGAAACATTTTCCTGCACCTTCTCAATCAGGGAAAGCACATCTCCCATACCAAGTATGCGCCCTGCCATCCGGTCCGGATAAAACTGTTCCAAATCAGAAAGCTTCTCACCCATACCTACATATAAAATAGGTTTTCCGGTAACCGCCTTAACAGAAAGCGCCGCGCCGCCTCTGGTATCGCCATCCATCTTGGACAGTATCACACCATCAATGCTGATTTTCTCATCAAACTCTTTTGCTACCGTAACAGCATCCTGTCCTGTCATAGCATCCACCACAAGCAAAGTCTGATGCACACTCACCTGTGACTTTATATTTTGAAGCTCTGTCATCATGTCTTCATCAATATGAAGACGTCCGGCAGTATCAAGAATTACTACATTATGGCCATTTTTTTCCGCATGGGCAATGGCCGCTTTTGCAATATCCACAGGATTTTGATTATCTCCCATGGAAAAAACATCAACCTGCTGCTTTTCTCCATTGATCTGCAATTGTTTGATTGCCGCAGGCCTGTAAACATCACATGCCACAAGTAAAGGCTTTTTCCCTTTCAGCTTTAATTTACCTGCTATTTTTGCCGTAGTGGTTGTTTTACCTGCACCCTGAAGGCCGCACATCATAATTGTTGTAATAGATTTTCCGGGCTGCATCCTGATCTGCGTAGTGTCTGATCCCATAAGGGCGATCATTTCTTCATTAACGATCTTAATCACCATCTGGCCAGGATTTAATCCATTCATAACATCCGAACCAATTGCACGCTCTTCCACTGACTTTACAAACTGCTTTACTACCTTGAAATTAACATCTGCTTCTAAAAGTGCAATCTTTACTTCCTTAAGGGCTGCCTTAACATCCTCCTCAGTCAGCCGCCCCTTGCTGCGGAGATTTTTAAATACATTCTGAAGTTTATCAGTTAAGCTTTCAAATGCCATAAATTAAAGTTCCTCTAAGATTTGGCGGGATAAAACTCTGACTTTTTCTGCCAGTTCTTCCCTTGTAATTTCCATATTTTCAGATAATTTTTCTATCTGGCTTACATTTTCTTTTACCTTCATAAACCGCTCAACCAAATGCAGTTTATTTTCATATTCCAAAAGTATATGATTGCAGCGTCTTACCAGATCATGCACCCCCTGGCGGGAAATACCATTTTCCCTGGCTATTTCCGTAAGGGAATAATCATTATATACTACGTCTTCATATATCTTCTTTTGATGTTCCGTAAGCAGTTCTCCATAAAAATCATATAGAAATCCCTGCTCAACAATCTTTTCCATTGCCATCACCTAAAGTAGCATACTACAAACAAAAAAAACTGTCAAGCATTTTTGCTTGACAGTTCACATAATCATAAATAAGCATCCGAAGGAATCTGCCCCAACAGCTTCTTATAAGCCCGGCTGAAAGTGGAATAATCCTTAAAACCGCATTCCACGCTGGCTGTGGTTGCAGGACAGCCGGCAGAAATCAGGTTCCTTGCCGCTAAAATACGTTTTTCCAATACATACTGATGCATGGAATAGCCTGTTTCTTCTTTAAATTTACGCATCATATGATATTTACTTATAAAAAACCTGGAAGACAACGCTTCTATGCTCAAATCTTTAGAAAGGTTTTCATTAATATAATGAATCATTTCCACGATTTTTTTATCATAACGGGCAGTTTTATGGTACACGTCAGGATTATTCAAACAGCATTTGTTTAATTCAATCAAAAGCTTTAAAAACAGGATCCGGCTGTACATTTCTGCATATACCTGTTCTTTTTCTACCCCTTCCAACAATTTTACCGTTTCGAAAAGCGCCCTGCTTTCCTTGGCGGAAAGCCTTATTATGTTTCCCTGTTCTTCATGAGCTGTCTGAAAGCATTGATTTAAATCACTTCCTGCCTCTGAATGTTCCTCCAAAAAGCCCCTGGAAATATAAAACACATATCGTTCATATATAGTTGAAAAATCTACAAAAGGTTTATGTATTTCTCCCTGATTCACCAATAAAATATCATATGGCTCCATTTTATAGGACTTTCCCTCAATATGATATTCCACATCTCCTGAAATAAACCAGATCAGCTTGTGAAAGTCATGGTAATGATACATATATTCCCTGGGCTGGCTGTCCTTTAAGTGAAACAGCTTAAACTTTTCCGTGAGATATCCGCTTTTAACTGATTCCTTCAGTTCCTCCATTCCGGCTCCTTTACTGGCTTTGTTTTGAGAAATCCTTCATGCAGACATTTAAATCCACATCTCCTTCTATTCCTTTTATACTTCCCTTGGAAGAATACTGCCATATGCTGAACGCATAGGGGAAATAAACAGGGTTATCATAATATGCAAACCATTTTTCGTAGTCTTCAAGTTGCTTTAAATCAAGCATGATCATAAACGTCTTTAAATTTCCGTAGATCATTGGCGTATAGCCCGCTTCTTTTATTTTATCACAAAAAGCTATTGCTGCTTTCGTGTATTCCTCCTGTGTCATGTTTGCAGTCCTTGCGGAACTGCTTGTACTTTCCTCAAGATCTAAAACCACAGGATAGGACACATCATAATCTTTGATCAGATCAATCACAAATTCTGCCTCTTCTTCTGCCTCCTCTACGGTCATGGCTTGTGTGTAAAAATAAATCCCCACATCTATCCCATTGTCAAGGGCTCCCTCAATATTATCCTGAAAAAACTCATCCTCCACCAGTTTCCCCTCTGAGCTTCCCCTGAATCCGGCACGGATAAAAGCATAAGCTATATCCTCTCCTGCAACTCTTCTCCAGTTGATTTCTCCCTGATGTTTGGATACATCAATTCCCTTTAAGGACAACACAGTCTGATCACCATCCGTATAAATAATTTCTCCGTTTTCCTGGAGGACAAAATTATCATATACATAGTCATTCTTTTTTAATGCATCTGAAATAGGGAAAAAATTATACCCTCCGTCTGCATAAACCACTACATCCTCCGGATAAAACCTGCGGAGCACCGCCACCGTAGAATTACCGCCGCTGATAGCTGTTTTTAAATCAGTAAGCACATCCTGTCTGCCCTGCTCTATTGCTGCTAATGCCGCACTGTCTGAGTATGCTTCCAAATCCTCCTGTGTATAGATATATTTTTCCTCTCTGATTTCATATTCTTCCAGTCTGCCAAGCACTTCCCTGCTTTCATTTCTCATACTGTAATTTTGCAAAAGAAGAATAATACATCCGGTAAGCGCTGTAAGTGTAATCAGGCTGAATATAATATTTGTAATCAAACTAATTCTTTGTTTTCTTCTGCTTCTTCTTGCCGATTTATTCGCCATTTTCTTTTGAACCCTTCATCCTTTTTAAACATTTATCTTCCTGTGAACTAAGTATATTATGAAATCAAATGTTTTTCAATTGTCTAGCTAGAGTTTTTCTCCAAAATAGCTTTTGTACCCTTCTCCATAAATTTCCGTTGCATTTGAAACAATCATAAATGCCCTGCTGTCCTCCTGCTTTACAACCTCCTCAACCTTGTAGGCAAGCTGTTTCCTTACCACACAGAAAATCACTTGTTTTTCCTCTTTTTTGTAGGCTCCTGTACCTGTAAGATAAGTAACTCCAGTGTCTAATTCTTTTAAAATTCTCTCAGCAATTACCTTTGGAGAATTACTGATAATGTAAATCATTTTCGCCTCATCATTTCCATAAAGTACCAGGTCTAAAACCTTAGAAGTGACAGCCGCTGAAATAACACTATAAAGAACTGACTCCATATTTTGAAATACAATTCCTCCAATACAGATAATCACTCCGTCTATCAGCAAAAAAATAGTCCCTGTCTTTAAATAGGGCTTTTTTAGTTTCAGGCATTTTACCACAATATCCGTTCCGCCAGTGGTGGCACCCACACGCAGTACCAAACCGATTCCCACCGCAACCAATACCCCGCCGAACACTGCCCCCATAAAGGGATCCTGTGTAAGCGGTGAAAACATCGTAAATAAATTTGTGGAAAAAGACACCATAAAAGTAGCAAACAAGGTGGACACAATAAATTTTAACCCAAATTTCCATATCCCCAAAATCATAATTGGTATGTTTAGCAGTAAAAACAGCGTTCCGGCAGAAGCAGGTATTAAACGGCTTAAAATAATAGATAATCCAGAAACACCGCCCGGCGCCAGATTATTAGGATCAATAAAAAGGCTGATTCCAATACCAAATATAAGAGATGCCAATGTAATCATAAAATATTTATTTACTGCCCGTCCAAATCTTCCCATATAAGCTTCCTCCTTATACCAAACACACCATCTTTAAACACCGGATACCGCACACTGTAACACATCCGCTGCCGCAAAAACCGCATACTTATAGTATGCGGTTTTCGTGATAAATTATATATTGGTTCGTACCAGTCTTGGCTGATAATTATTTTTTTCAAGGGCCTGAATAATTTGATGTTTATGCTCCGTCCCAAAAGCCTCCAGGGTAATCCTAAGCTCCACTGCCGCATTTCTATTGATAGACACAAACTGGTTATGCTCCAGCTTGATTACATTACCATTCTGCTTTGCAATCACATCCGCCACATGGCTAAGTTCACCCGGCTTATCCGGAAGAAGCACAGAAACCGTAAAAATACGGTCCCTCATAATAAGCCCCTGCTGCACTACGGAAGACATGGTAATTACATCCATATTTCCGCCGCTTAAAATGGAAACAATCCTTTTATTTTTTACTTTTAAATGCTTTAAGGCTGCTACTGTAAGCAATCCTGAATTTTCAACCACCATCTTATGATTTTCAACCATATCCAGAAAAGCAACTACCAGCTCCTCATCCGGCACAGTGATAATATCGTCAAGATTTTTACATAAGTATGGGAAAATATAAGTTCCCGGCGTCTTAACGGCAGTTCCGTCCGCAATGGTGCTGACACTGTCCAGTGTAACTACTTTTCCAGCCTCAATAGACGCCTTTAAGCAACCTGCCCCTTCCGGCTCCACTCCAATCACCTTGATTTTGGGATTTAACAGTTTTGCAAGAGTAGACACACCTGTAGCAAGACCGCCGCCCCCTACCGGCACCAGAACATAATCCACAAGCGGCAGTTCTTTAAAAATCTCCATTGCAATGGTTCCCTGTCCGGTAGCTACTGCCGGATCATCAAAGGGATGAATGAAAGTATAGCCATGTTCTTTTGCAAGCTCATAGGCATGTTCACATGCTTCATCATAAACATCTCCCCACAAGACCACTTCCGCCCCGTAGTTCTTTGTTCTGTTTACTTTAATTAATGGTGTTGTTGTGGGCATCACTATAACTGCTTTGGCACCATAACATTTTGCCGCATAAGCCACTCCCTGGGCATGATTTCCTGCCGAAGCCGTAATCAATCCTTTTTGGCGCTCTTCTTCGGTAAGCGTACTTAGTTTATAATAAGCCCCCCGTAATTTATAGGCACCTGTAAACTGCATGTTTTCCGGCTTCAAATATACTTTATTTCCTGTCTGGGCGCTGTAAAAATCGCTGTACACTAATTTTGTTTCCTGTGTTACTTTTTTGACAATTTCAGATGCTTCTTCAAATTTATCCAATGTCAACATTTTATCTTCCATGTTCTCATCCATGCCTTTCCATCACACATCATCGCTCTTTCTTACGTCAAACAATGCATCTATAAACTCCTCTGCGTCAAACTTCTGCAGATCCTCTATTTTTTCACCCAGACCAATATATTTCACCGGTATATTCAGTTCTGACTGAATCGCAACTGCAATCCCGCCTTTGGAGGTTCCATCCATTTTTGTTAAAATAATTCCTGTAAGATTAGCTGTTTCTCCAAATTCTCTGGCCTGATTTAAGGCATTTTGTCCGGTAGTTCCGTCTAAGACAATTAAATTTTCCCTATAAGCATCCGGATACTCCCTGTCTATGATCCGGTTCATTTTTTTCAGCTCTTCCATCAGGTTTTTCTTATTATGAAGCCTTCCTGCCGTATCACAAAGTAAAACATCCACGTGTCTTGCCTTTGCAGCATTCACCGCATCATACACCACACTGGAAGGATCTGCTCCGTTGGAGCCTGTGATAATATCCACCCCTGCTCTGTTTGCCCATTCTGTAAGCTGTTCGCAGGCTGCTGCTCTGTAAGTATCTGCCGCGGCAATTAAAACCTTTTTTCCCTGCTGCTTTAATAATCCGGCCAGCTTCCCTACAGAAGTTGTTTTCCCCACTCCGTTTACACCAATCACTAAAACCACTGACTGCTGCTGTTCAAACTGGTAAGCGGTTTCCCCAACCTGCATCTGCTCCTTCATATTTTGAATCAGAAAGTCCTTACACGCCAAAGGCTCCTTAATATGATTTTCCTTCACCTGCCTGCGCAGCTTTTCAAGAATATTATTCGCGGCATTTACACCAATATCCCCCATGATAAGAATTTCTTCCAGTTCTTCGTAAAACTCCTCATCAATACTGGAAAACCCACTAAACACCGAATCAATTCCATGAACGATATTATTTCTTGTTTTATTTAATCCTTCTTTTAGTCTGCTGAAAAAACCGGCCATTAATCATCTAACTCCTTATCAATCAGATTTACGCTTACCAAGGTGGAAACACCTTTTTCCTGCATGGTTATACCGTACAGTCTGTCAGCCTTTTCCATAGTACCGCGTCTATGGGTAATTACAATAAACTGTGTGTATTTTGTAAGCTTATGTAAATATTTTGCAAAACGGGCTACATTATTTTCATCTAACGCCGCTTCAATCTCATCCAAAAGGCAAAAGGGTGAGGGTTTTAAATTTTGGATTGCAAACAATAGTGCAATTGCGGTAAGCGCCTTTTCCCCACCGGATAACTGCATCATATTCTGCAGTTTCTTCCCAGGCGGCTGTGCTATAATCCTAATGCCAGCCTCCAGAATATCCTCTTCTTCCATTAATTCAAGTGTACCCTTGCCGCCGCCAAATAATTCTTTAAACACCTTGTCAAACTCTCTGCCGATTTCCGCAAATTTCTCATGAAACTGCTTGCGCATTGCAGTATCCAGCTCAACAATAATGCCTTCCAGCGTTTTTTCCGCTTCCACCAGATCATCATGCTGTGTTTTTAAAAACTGATAGCGTTCCATAAGATTCCTGAAATCTTCAATCGCATTTACGTTAACGTCTCCCAGCTTTTTGATCTGATCCTTTAAGGAAGCGCTTTCCTTTTTCATGGCAGATAAATCAGTCATTTCTTCATTTCGTAAGGAAGCGGCATCTGAAAGCGTAATCTCATATTCATCCCACATATAGTTGATCTGCCCCTCTAAGGATTCCTGCAACTTTTCCTTCTGGGCATTTAACCGGTATACTTCTTTATCAAGTCCAGTCATTTTTTCCGCAAGTGTCTCTCTGTCGGTAAAGAAATTCTTCTGTTTTAAGGATAGCTGTTCTTTCTTTTCCATATCCTCTTTCAATTTCCTTTCCGTATCCCCCTGAGAGGAATGAGATGCCTGAATCGTCTGCTCTATGGTAAAAATATCGTTTTGTTTATTTAATGTATCCTCACTGTTTGTTTTTAATCCCTCTTCAATCTCCTTCAGTTCTCCGGCATACCTGCCAATCTCACCATCAATACGGTTCACATTCTGCTGATGGAAATCCTGCTGTTGCAGCATCTTTTCCACTTCTACATCCCATTCAGACACGTGAGCGGATTGTACTGACTCTTCTTTACGTTTTTCGTCCAGTTCCATTTGGAATTTTCTAATCTGCTGTTCAATTTTCTTTTCTAAAAGTTCAGAATCTTCCAGTTCCTTTTGAATTTCCTGTTTATTTAACTTGATTTCCTGTATCTGATTTTCAATTTCCTGCTCTTCCGATTTTAATTCCAGAGAGCCTTCCGACGCTTCCTCTTTGCGCTCCTCGGCTTTTATTACATTAAGCCTTGCTGTGTTTTGCTCAATAAACTTTCTCTGCAGAGCAGACTTATCTTCTTCAAGGCTAAGCCTTAATTTGTTTCTTTTTTCCTTCGTTTCCTCAATTTCATTTAAAAGAACATCTATTTCTTTCAGGAATTTCTTTACATTTCCCTCCAGTTCCTCCATTTCCCGCCTGCGCCCAAGAAGATTACTGTTATTTTTAAAAGCACCGCCGCTTATGGCGCCGCCGGGTACCAACAATTCCCCCTCTAAAGTTACCATTCGAATTCCATAATCATATTTTCTGGCAATTCTTACCGCATTGTCCACATTGTCAACTACAACAATGCGCCCCAGCATTGCTTTGGCAACATTTTTATATTTTTGATCGGTGGAAACAAGAGCATCTGCCATACCAATCACACCCTTTTCTTTTAAAGAATCAGGATTTTTAAATTCCTGTGGGTTGGTAATGCTGGTAAGTGGGAGAAAAGTTGCCCTGCCTGATCTTGTCTGCTTTAAGAAAGCAATCATTCTCTTTGCGGTCTCTTCATCGTCAGTGACAATATTTTGAATATTACCGCCAAGGGCTGTTTCAATGGCAGTTTCATATTTCTTGTCCACCTTAATGATGTCTGCCACAACACCAATAATTCCCTTTTCCTGTTCCTTACATTCCATGACCTTCTTAACGCTTCCGCCATATCCTTCATATCGCTCCGTAAGATTGGTAAGGGCCTCCAATTTTGACTTTTCCTGATGATAATTCACCTGAGTATCCCGCAGCTTCTGATCTTTTCCTGCAAGTTCTTCTCTGATGAATGCAAGCTTCTCTTCCTTCTCCTCCTGAGAATCATTTAAACTTCTGATCTCTTCATTTATTTTTTCAAACTCTTCCTGAAGCTGTTTGATAGCCGCTTCCTGCTGGGCTTCATCTGACTTAATCCGAAGCAGTCTTGAAGTAAGCTCCGCCTTACGGATATTAATCTGCTCGGTCATAGTATCGTATCTGCCAAGCTTTGATTTAATGGTAGCCCTGCTGTTTAACGCGTCAATAATTGTATTTTTACCAGCCTCAATGTCATTATTTAATTCTTCTATTCTGGACTGAATGCCAAGCAGCTTTTCACGGGCTTCATTTCTTGCCTGTTCAATCTCTGCCACTTGTTCATCAATTACCTTTTTATCGTTCAAAATCCCTTCTTTATCCAAAAGTCTGCTGTTCATTTCTTTGGTTAGCGCATCTTTTCTGGAAAGGAAATGTTCTTCATTACTTTTTGCCGATTTAATCTGTTCCTTTAAAACATTGATCTCACCTTCCAGCTTACCGCGAAGTACACTGGTATCTGTCAGAGATGTCCTTTCAGCTTCAATTTCTTCATCCAGCATTTCCATCTGCCCCTGGATCTGCTCATACTCTTCTTTGATCTTCTCATACTGACTGGTGGTCTGTTCTAAATCATTACTGGCAATTTCATATTTTTCCTGCACCTTAATAAGCTGGTCCTGAATCCGGCCATTTTCAAGAAGGAACATATTTATGTCCAGTGTTTTTAATTCTTCTCTCTTTTTTAAATAAATCCTGGCTGTTTCAGACTGTCGTTCCAAAGGTCCAATCTGCTTTTCCAGTTCCGAAAGAATATCATTGACACGAACAAGATTCTGCTTTTCATCTTCTAATTTTTTCTGGGCAGCTACTTTACGTTTTTTAAATTTAACAATCCCTGCCGCCTCATCAAATAGTTCTCTTCTCTCTTCCGGTTTTCCACTTAAAATCTTATCAATCTGTCCCTGCCCGATAATAGAATAACCTTCTTTTCCAATACCGGTATCATAAAACAGCTCATTTACATCCTTTAACCTGCAGGGTGCGCCATTTAACAAATACTCACTCTCACCGGAGCGGTAAATTCGTCTGGCCACCGTCACCTCGTCAAAGTCAATGGCAAGCTGATGGTCAGAGTTATCCAAAGTAATGGCAACAAACGCATAACCAAGAGGTTTACGCATTTCTGTTCCCGAAAAAATAACATCCTGCATGGATGCACCGCGAAGCTGTTTAATACGCTGCTCTCCAAGCACCCACCTTACTGCATCCGCTACATTGCTTTTTCCACTGCCATTGGGGCCTACAATTCCTGTAATTCCATTATGAAACTTAAACACTAATTTATTTGCAAAGGACTTAAACCCCTGAATTTCAATGCTTTTTAAGTACATACATCACCTACGCTTTTCGTTTTTGCATAAGCAGCACCTGATATGCCGCCTGCTGTTCTGCGGACTTTTTATTCCGCCCCTGTCCTTTCCCTGCCACTTGTCCGTCTATTACAGCCTCAACAACAAAAATCTTATCATGATCAGGACCGCTCTCGCTTACCAGCTCATAGACAAGGTCCTGTCCTTTTTTCTGCACCTTTTCCTGTAATATGGTTTTACTGTCATAAAAAAGCTGTTTGCTCTCTAAATCGGAAAAAATATATTTCTGAACAAACTCATCGGCCTTTTCAATGCCGCCGTCTAAATAAATGGCGCCTATCACCGCTTCCATTACATCTGAAATAATGGAATCACGCATTCTGCCTCCGGTGGCCTCTTCGCCCTTTCCCAATAGAATAAAGTTCCCCAGTGCCAAATCTCTTGCGCAGAATGCAAGGGCCGGTTCGCAAACCATAGAAGAACGCATTCTTGTCATCTGTCCTTCTGACATATTAGGATAATTCTCATAGAAAAAACGACTTGAAAGCAATTCAAGCACTGCATCCCCTAAGAATTCCAGTCTTTCATAATTTTTTAATTTATTAATTTTTTGCTCATTAGAAAAAGAGCTATGTGTCAGGGCCTGTACCATAAGTCCCTTGTCCTTAAACTCATAGCCTATTTTTTCCTCAAGCTTCTTTAATTCTTTTTGCTTATACATATTAATTCATCCTATTGGAGAAAAAAGCCCATGACGGGCTTTTTAATTAAGTGCATTTTTGATCATGTTAACTGCTTCTTCTACAGTAGATATTTTTTCTGCATCTTCAGCCGGAATTTCAATATCAAATTCTTCCTCTATGCCCATAATAATCTGAAAAACATCTAAGGAATCCGCTCCCAGATCATCTACAAATGTAGTTTCCATTGTGATTTCTTCAGGGTCAACGTTTAATACGTCAGCAATTACTTTTTTCAATTTTTCAAATTCCATTTCTCAGTTTCCTTTCTAATTTTCTTCCATTGTTATTTTTTCTTTTATTTTTTGATTAATATTCTGTTCTGTAAATGTAATACACTGCAGAATAGAATTCTTAATTTCAACAGACTTTGAACTGCCATGGGTTTTGACTACCAGCCCGTTTAAGCCCAGCATAGGTGCACCGCCGTATTGCTCCAGGTCAAATGCTTTTAAAGTATTCTTAAGAGCCGGCTTCACCAGCAAAGCGCCAATCTTGCTGCGGAGAGAAGTCATCATGCCGGCCTTAACCTGTTTGATCAGTGTTCCTCCTACTCCTTCATACAATTTTAAAATAACATTTCCCACAAATGCCTCACAGACAATTACATCTGCCAATCCCGAAGGAATATCCCTAGCTTCAATGCTTCCGATAAAATGAATATCCGGGCAGTTTTTCAGTAAAGGATAAGTCTCTTTTACAAGTGCATTTCCCTTGTCTTCCTCAGCACCAATATTTACAATGCCCACTTTAGGATTTTTCACTCCCATAACACTTTCCATGTACACAGAACCCATCTTGGCAAATTGTACCAGGTGAGAAGGGCGTGCATCTACATTTGCACCACAGTCTATTAAAAGCGCACATCCTTTTTCCGTAGGGATTAAAGGGGCAAGAGGAGGTCTCTCAACACCTTTGATTCTCCCAATGATTACCTGCCCGCCTACCAAAGTAGCTCCTGTACTTCCGGCTGACACATAAGCGTCACACACACCGTCCTTTACAAGATAAAGCGCCTTTACCAAAGAAGAATCCTTTTTCCTGCGGATCGCCATAACCGGTGGTTCTGCTGTTTCAATAATTTCTGAAGCATTTACCACCTCTACCTGCTGATTATTATATGTATATTGGAAAAGTTCTTTCTTAATTATTTCTTCCTGTCCGGTTAAAAAAACTTTAACCTTACAGCTTTCATTCACAGCTTCAACTGCACCTTTTACAATCTCAGATGGTGCATTGTCTCCACCCATAGCGTCAACCGCCACATTTACATACTCAGCCATATCTACCCCTTACCTTCCATACAAAAGTACTTCTTAACTATACTAAACCATATTGTAAAAATCAAGCATAAAATAAAAAGCAATCCAACTAAATGGATTGCTTTATTTCAGTTAAAACAATAAATAAATCAGTCTACGCTTATGATTTCTTTTTTATTGTAAGAACCACATGCCTTGCATACTCTGTGAGGCATCATCAGTGCGCCGCATTTGCTGCACTTTACCAATGTGGGAGCGCTCATTTTCCAGTTTGCTCTTCTTTTATCTCTTCTGGCTTTTGAAGTTTTATTCTTAGGACAAATAGACATCGTTACACCTCCTTATCCGCGTTAAAGATATCTTTAATAGCTGCCATTCTGGGATCGGGAACGAATGTGTCGCATCCACAATCGCCCTCATTTAAATTGTGGCCGCACTGCTTGCATATCCCCTTGCAATCAGGCTTACACAAAACCTTCACAGGCATATTAACTAATATTTCACCGTTCACGAAAGCCTCTGTATCCAGCTCATAACCAAGCATAAAATTCTGCCCGCTTTGCTTCTCTTCCTGATTTTCATTATCCGGCGAAACAACTTCCTGCTCAAATTTTACTTCTAAAGGCACTGCCACCGTTTCAAGACATCGGTCACATGGAATTTCCAGCACCAGCTTAAAGTATCCACAAATCATAACCTTTCCCGTTCCAATATTGGTAAAAGTCATGTTAACAGGTGACTTTTCACGAATCATATAGTCATTTCCCATATAGGAAAAACTATTTTCCTCGTACGCCAGGCTTTCTCTTCTGTCTTTTCCTTCAGATGTAAATACATCAGTCAGATTAATCAACATAATAAGCTCCCTATGAATCATATGTGCAAAATTAAAATACAATCAGGTACTTCTAAAATCACACACTAAACAAGTATAACGTTAGCTTTCCCGTTTGTCAAGCCTTAATTTTTCAATGGATAAGCGCAGCGGTTTCTCTTGCAATGGCAAGTTCTTCATTTGTGGGGATCACCAGTACCTTCACACTACTCTCTTTCGTAGAAATCAGAATCTCTTCTCCTCTTTCTTTGTTTGCATCTTCATCCAGAGTAATTCCCAGATATCCCAGATAAGAACTTATCATGGTTCTGATCAATGGATTATTTTCCCCTATCCCTGCTGTAAAGCAAATTGCGTCCACGCCATTCATTGCTGCTGTGTAAGCGCCAATATATTTTGCCACCCGGTAAGCAAATGCTTTCATGGTTCTGATTGCGTTTTCCTGTCCCTCATTATAGGCCTTTTCAAGATCTCTGAAATCAGAAGAAAATCCGCCGGAAAGGCCAAGAACACCTGACTCCTTATTTAAAACATTTAGTATCTCATGAACACTTTTCTTTTCTTTATTACATAAATATTCAATAATGGCCGGATCAAGATCCCCGGAGCGAGTACCCATAATCAGTCCCTCCAAAGGTGTAAGCCCCATAGAGGTATCCACGCATTTTCCATTTTTCACCGCTGAAATACTTGCCCCATTTCCCAAATGACATACAATCACTTTCAACTCCTGATAGTTTTTGTCAAGCATCCACGCCACCCGCTGAGATACATATGAATGGCTGGTTCCATGAAAGCCATATCTCCTTACCTTATAGTCCTCATAATAATGATAAGGAATTCCATAAAGATATGCTTCTTTAGGCATAGTCTGATGAAATGCCGTGTCAAAAACTGCTGCCATGGGTGTATCCGGCATTAATTCCTGACATGCCCTTATCCCAATCAAGTTGGCCGGATTATGCAAAGGCGCCAGGTCATTACATGCTTCAATTGCCTCCAATACTTCCTCATTAATCAGGGTTGACGAAGCAAATTTTTCTCCTCCATGTACAATCCTGTGTCCTACAGCTCCAATTTCATTAAGGCTTTTTACCACTCCGTATTTTTCGTCTGTCAGTGCATTTAATACAAGCCTGATTGCGGTGGTGTGATTTTCCATAGGAGTTATCGTAACAATTTTTTCTCCGCCAGCCGGTGTATATGCAATCTGGCTTCCCTCAATTCCAATCCTTTCACATAATCCTTTGGCAATCACTTCCTCTGTATTTGAATTAATCAACTGAAATTTTAAAGAGGAACTTCCACAGTTTATTACCAGAATATTCATATCTTTCATACAATCTAAAACCTCCATATTTATGTTTTACGCCCACCGATTAAAGACGCATCATTTTCTTATGCTAACTGTGCCTGCACTGCTGTCAGTGCAACTACCCCCACAATATCCTGCCATGAACATCCTCTGGATAAATCATTTACCGGCTTTGAAATCCCCTGAAGCATAGGGCCATAAGCTTCTGCCTTTCCCAGCCGCTGAACCAGCTTATAGCCAATATTGCCACAGTCCAGATTAGGAAAAATAAGTACATTTGCTTTACCTGCCACCTCACTTCCGGGTGCCTTGGACTTAGCCACCTGCGGAACCAGCGCTGCGTCTGTTTGCAGTTCGCCGTCTAATGTAAGATGAGGATATTGTTCATGTGCAATCCTTGTAGCTTCCACCATTTTATCTACCAATTCATGCTTTGCACTTCCCTTGGTGGAATGGGAAAGCATTGCAATAATCGGCTTACTTCCCACAAGACTTTTAAAACTTTTTGCCGAAGTATCTGCAATAGCAGCTAATTCCTCTGCGGTAGGATCCTGATTCAGACCGCAGTCTGCAAACAGGAAGGTTCCATTATCTCCATACTCGCAGTCCGGTACACACATTAAGAAAAATCCGGAAACCAGCTTAACACCAGGTGCTGTTTTTAATATCTGAAGCGCCGGGCGCAGAGTATCGGCAGTTGCATGGCAGGCTCCTGCCACCATACCGTCAGCATCATTTGCTTTAACCATAATCACCCCAAAGGTCAGATAATCACTTAAAAGTATTTCTCTTGCCTTTTCCGGCGTCATTCCTTTGTTCTTTCTTGTTTCATATAATAAATTTACATAGGCATCCAGTTTTTCACAGGTAGCAGGATTAATGATCTTTACGCCGTCAAGCTCTATTTCCAGCCATGTAGCACCATCCATGATCTTTTCTTCACTTCCGATCATAATGATATTGGCGATTCCTTCTTTGATAATATTGGCAGCCGCAATCAGTGTTCTCTTATCTGTCGTTTCGGGAAGAACAATTGTTTTTCTATCCATTCTTGCTTTGTCTTTTATTACGTCAATATATGACATACCCCTGTCTCCTCTCATTCAAAAACATTATTTTCCAAAAATAAAATACTAAAAAAATTATATCTCAATCTTTATTTTACAGCAAGTAATTACCTGATAAAATACATAAATTCTTACATGGATGTGCTGTTGCAAAACAAATACTTTTATGCTAAATTCTTACTAAATGGCGCTTCTGTGCGTCTGCTCTCTAACGGAAGGATTTATTTTAATGAAAATTGCTGCAATCATCGCTGAATATAACCCTTTTCACAATGGCCACCAATACCAGATTACAGAAACCCGTAAAAATACCGGAGCTGACTATATTGTGGCTGTTATGAGTGGTGATTTTTTGCAGAGGGGCGGTCCTGCCCTTTGTAATAAATATATACGCACTCATATGGCTTTATCTGGCGGCGTGGATGCTGTTATAGAACTCCCCTGCCTTTATGCCGTATCCAGCGCAGAATATTTTGCAGGCGGCAGCGTTGCATTGTTAAATCAGCTTGGCACAATTGACATTTTATCCTTTGGCAGCGAGGCAGGGGATTTATCTCCTCTTATGAAATATGCCCACAGTCTATGTGCCTTTAATGAAAGTCAGCAGGCTTCCATCAAAAAATATTTACAGGAAGGTTATTCCTTTCCTTATGCCAGAAGCAAAGTACTTTCTTCCTCCAAAGCGCAGACACTCCTTTCCGGGCCGAATAATATTCTCGGGCTGGAATACTGTAAGGCGCTTTTATCCTCCCAAAGCAGCATTCAGCCATTTACCTTAAAACGACAGGATACTGGTTATCATCATACCTCTTTAGATGCTTCTTCCCACTATGCTTCTGCTTCCGCATTAAGAGATGCTCTTTGCAGAAAACCCGAATCTGCCGCTGCCTACATGCCGGATACCTCTTATCAGCTTCTATGCAGTAATCAGGCATCTGCTTGTACATCTGGCAGAATTCTCCCTGCTTCCCATGATATCCAAATGGTGAATGAAAATGATTTTTCCGGGCTTCTTCATTATAAGCTGCTCAGCGAACAAGAGAATGGATTTTCCCAATATTTGGACTGTAACAACGACCTGTCAGATAAAATCCTGAAAAATCTCCCTGACTATACAGGCTTTTCAGACTTTTGCCGTCTTCTTAAGTCAAAAGACCTTACTTACAGCCGGATCAGCCGAGTGTTAATCCACATTTTGCTTAATATAAAAACACCGCCCTTTTTTAGGACAGTCTTTCCTGAAAGAGAGCTGTTTGTTCCCTATGCAAGGCTTTTAGGCTTTCGTAAAAGTGCGTCACCGCTTCTTTCCAAAATAAAAAGCCACAGTTCCATCCCGCTGATTTCCAAGCCTGCAAATGCATCATCCATATTAAATGAAGATGCATTTGCTCTGTTCAGGCAGGATATTTACTGTGCCAGTGTGTATGAATCCGTGCAGCTTGACAAATTTGGAAAAACACCCTTAAACGAATGGAAATGTTCTCCTCTTATTCTGCCCTAGCTTATTTATTTTCGCTCACGTAAATTTGTGCTCTGCTGTTAATGATTGCGGCTACATCCTTTGCACTCTTTTGTCCCTTAAAGAACGGTGCAATTTCTTCTTTAATGATATTGATCAAACTTTCATCATAATGGTAAACTTCCGTAAAACTGTAAAGCTGTTCCACAAATTCTTCTGCTTCCTGTTTTGTCATAGGAGGTATCACAATTTCAACATCTCCAATATAATAAGTTTCATCATATTCAACCTTATTTCCTTTTTCATCCAGATAATAGGGCCTTTGCGTTGCTTCTTCCGCAAGCACCTTTAAGCGCTTAATACTGATCGGCAGATTATAATTTGTTTCTCCTGCCTGATATTCATCCAGTAAAAAGGTTCTGACAAAAGTCCATGCACCTTCTTTATTAGGCGATTTTGAAGAAATTGCCATCTGGAAAGTAGGACGGATTACCGAGCCTGTTCCAACTGATGTGGGAAATCCTATTATGGTAATCTTTTCTCCAAAGGTACCTTTTTCCAGATAGTTATAATAGTTAAAATTACTGATCCCTGCTTTGGAAGTAATCACTTTTCCTTCCCTCCACATGGCATCATAGTTCGTCCAGTAGTCATCTCCAAACGCTTCCATATCCACTTCTTCCGGAAAGCTTTTTATAAACTCAATCATCTGAATAAATTCATCAGAATTAAAATTACATTTTCCGCTCTCCCAGTCTATAAACTGGCTGCCTGCCATTGACATACATTCATCCAGCATTGCTTCTCTTGTCACATTATTAATAAACTGTGTTCCTTCCGGCTTAGATGCCAGTAAATCCTTTGCCTCCTGTACCGTCCATCCTCTTTCTTCTCCCACATCTGAAGTCTTTGCAACCAATGTTTCAATATAATAAGAGGGCATCATGGTATAAAGCTTTCCGTCTATGGAAAAAGCTTCTATCACATTGGGCATTAGATCATCCATATCTATTTCCTGATCTTCATTTATATAAGGCTTTAAGTCTTCAAAAAGGCCTTTATTGATATAACTGTTCACCGGCATGTTCTCGTCCACTACAAGAATATCCGGCACTTTTCCCGAAACAATGTCTGTGTTCAGCTTATTTATGCCTGCCATATAATCTTCATCCGTACCATATAGAGAATTATAATCCAAAATATTAATCCGGTATTCATCATTTGACTTGTTAAACTCAACTACCTCCTGTCTGATCTGCCAATTGGTATATACAGTCGCAAGGGTAATCTGTTTTTTGTCCTTCACATCCTTTGGATCTACTTTTGTAAATTTCACAGGAACATTTTCCCCGTCGCAAAATGCAAAAAACTGTTTTTCATTTATTCCAACCACATTATAAACATTATAAGTTGACAGGTCGGAATCTATATAGTTCATCAGCATTGTCTTATCTTCGTCACCAATATTATATCCATAAAGGCTGTTTGAATCTGTCATGTACAGATCATATCCAACCCCCGGATAGTAGCTGAATTCATAAGACCGCCCTGGTACTTTATACTTTTCACCAAGAGTTCCCTGTTCTAAATCTGCAAGTGCCAAAGTAATTCCATCATCCTCATACAGATATGCTGCCATCCGTCCATCATTTAACAGCACAAAATTGGCTGATGAAAGTTCATTCCATTTACTCTCTTCCATTACCTCCCTGAAATTGCATTCCAGATCGAACTTGCCAAGCATTCCCATTGTATTGACATAAATGCCTTTTTCCTTATCAAGTATCATTTCTCCCACATAAAAGTATCCGTCTTCTTCCCAACGGGTTTTAAACTCCGGAATTTCATTAAGATTCGTGCTGAAAATTCTTTCCCCCTGAAGACTCATTTTAGTAAGATAATAAGTGTCGATATATTCCGTCGTCTCTTCACCTGTTTCTGGATCAGCTTCTCCGGCTACTTCCTGGCTCTCATTTATAATACAATAAATATTCCCATCATCATCCATTGTAAGATTCCTAAAGCTGGCATTTTCCTCCACCGGAATAACATATTCATTTTCCAGGGTTCCTTCTTCACTGATCTGATACACCATTAAAGCAGAAGCTTCTGTTTCTTCGTTCCACTCAAATCCATATGCATAAAAACTATCTCCTGAACGCAGCAAACGATCAACCGATTTGTCTTCCTGTCCAAAAATATCCTCCAATACTTCTGCCTTATAAATGTAATCTTTGGACGCAACTGTAGCAGGGGTATTGTCCGCAGATTTTTTTCCACACCCCCATACTCCTGTCATAATCAATATAAAAAGTCCCAGTATAACAAATTTTTTATTAAACTTCTTCATAACTATTACTCCCTTCTAAAAATGCTTCCACTTATCCTTAACTCCCCATGCTTTTCTCCATAATTTATCTTTACTTTCCAAAGCAAAATTCCAAATATCCTTCATGGTTAAATTCCTGTTTTTCCACCGTATGATCAGAAATACTGTTATAATCCCTGCCGGTAATAATAGCAATATAAACTGGAACAGTAAAATCACTACCTTTACATCCTCCCAGCCTCTTCCTATATTTTCCCAGTAGGGAAATTTCACTGCTGTATTCTGCATGGAACGGGTTCCGAAATCAAGAAGAACCGGAAGCAGGGCCGGAAGTGTATATCGGGAAGAATTTTCCACTACCACCATCTTATCCTCAGTCACACCCAGCTTTTCTTTCACGGCATTATAGACAAATCCTTTCACAGGATTCGGTGCCACTACCTCATAAACATTGATTCCGTCACTAGTGCCATAAGAGTCAAGAGATGTGTAAGAAACATAAACCACTGTTTTATTAAGGCCTGCCCCTTCTGCAAATCTTCCTTCCTGTCTTTTAATTACACCAGCCACGTAGTGAGGCACATTTCCAATCATCACGCTCATTCCGGCAATATCATTTGAACCAAAAAGCTGCCATGCTGCTTCTTCATCCAAAATAACAGAATCCTGCATCAGATCATCACCGGAAAAATATCCGCCATTTACAAGCTGCAAGGGATGAAACAGGAAGAAGTCTCCTCCAATCCCCACAGCACTCACATTTTCCAGTTTTCCCTTTTCACTGGTAATTGTTATGCTTCCAAGTGAACTGAATGCATCAATCAGCAGACGCTTATCCTTTTCTCCTTCTGTTTCCTCCTGCTGTAATACTTCTAACAGGCTTTGTTCCAACTGCCTTTCAAAGCTCATCAGCATATATTCATCTACTTCCGTATTTTCCGCAAAAAAACAGCTTACCTGCGCACTGCCTCCTTCTTTATCCCACCGTTTTGCCGCCTGCTGGTCAGTAAGTGCAGCAACCTGATGATTTGACCAAACGGTCAATACCAGATACAACAGCAGTGAAATGACAGTGATTGATGAAAATATGATCTGTTTTAGTGACAAACTCTTTATAAAATATATGATCCTATTATTCATTTAGTCTTACCTGCTTGCCTGCTTCTACTGGTTTGGTAGAAGTAGTGATTACATATTCATAGCCATAAAGTCCTGCTGAAATTGCAGTGTTATTATCATCTGACGCCAGCACTTCCACATCTACTCTGGTGGCAATATATCTGTTACTTAAAGGACCACTCTTAGATTCCACGATCAAAATAAATTTTCCATTATTATCTTCCCGAACCGCACTGTTAGGCACCACAAGTTCATACTCCGAACTCCTCTGGCCTACGGAAATATTTAAGGCCTGACCTGCCTGAATGCTGGAACCGGTCACCTCAAATTCAAGCAGCTTTTTTTGTCCCGGATTATCAGGATCTGGCTTGATAGATGACAAAATTGCCTGTACATCATCATAGTACCAGGCATTTTGCAGCTCGGCAGTATCTCCTACCTGCACCTTTTTCGCCTGCTCATTGGTCACAGAAATCTTTAAGGTATAGCCTTTGCCTTCCACCTGTATCACTGCCGCCGCCTCTTCCGGCTTGGTAGTTTCTCCGGCAACATAGGCAAGACTGGTTATGGTACCTGCAACAGGCGCTGTAATTGCCGTCCCCATTGAACTTTCTTTTAATCTCGCAATTTCTTCCTTCTTTTCTGCAATATCCTTGTTAATCTTGGAAAGATCAAGTTCTGCATTAATATCTGCCGCCAGCTCAGTCTGTTCTGTTTTTAAAAGTTCATAAACCGCCTGGGCGTTTTTAAGCGCCGCTTCCGCATTGGCAATTTGGTTCTGATAGCTGACAGAAGTCTCTTTATTAGCGCTGGTAATCTCATTTATATTTTTTTCCGCCTGCGCCAGCCTGTTTGTAGCATTTTTCACATCCTCGTTGGAGTTTACAGTAATTGCGTTGATTTCAGCCAGCTTATTCTCAAGGGCGTTTAATTCCGCCTCCTTTTGGGATAAGCTCGCCTGATAAGCACTGTAGCCGGATAGGCTGTTGATGGCTTCGTTTAATAAGTCACCTGCAATTTTATCTTCGGCATAGGCAACATCAAAATTTTCAATTGCCTTTTGGTATTTCAGCTGATTTTCTGGAGTTAAATCTCCCCATATTAAATTATTTTTCCATATTTCTACATCACTTGCTGAACTAAAACTATTTCCTGTCAATGTATTCAATTCATCTATTCTATTCTTCAACTTAATCTCTGTATCCGCTTTTCTTGTCTGAAGTGAATCTATTGATGTTGTAGTACCTCCACCCGTATTCCCTTCTGCCAGCGTCTCCGCCTTGGAAACCAATTCCCTTAAATCTTCAACCTGCTTTTTTACTTCTGCTATCTGAGCGGAGACCTCCGCCACCCGTTTTTCCTTATAAGCATTAAACGCTGCCTGTGCGCTGGCCAAATCAGCAGTAGCCTGTATCTTGGCCAACTCATCCGCTGCTGTACTCACAGTGGCATTATTGGTATTTACTGTACTTTGCAGATTTAAATTATCCAGCACATTCTGGCATTCTTTCACTCTGGCTTCCGCCGCTTCAAGACGGTTTTGTATGTCTGTGACCATGGCCTGATAAGATGCAAAGGAATCCGTTCTTCCACTTGCAACCTTATTTATGATTTCAGGGGAAACAGTTCCGCCAAACAATCCCTTCATGTAAGAAAGCTCCAGCTCTTCAAGTTCATCCTCTGCTTTTTTTAATTCATCGCTTTCCTTATTTTCAAGATAATAAATTACCTGATCCTTTTCTACCTGATCGCCTTGTTTTACTGCCACGCTTTCTATTACCCTTGATTCCTTTACGATTACATTGTAAGGATCATTGGCCTCCACATTCCCTGTTCCTCTCACCTTAGCGGTGATCGTACCGCTCTGTACATACTGGGTTGCCACCTCAGGCAGTGAATAGTTCATGATTGTATTAGAAAAAAAGGTAAGCAGCAGCATAATCACCAAAAAAACAATTGCTACATTCTTCACCCACTCTCTTCTTTTTCTTCCCTCATTCTCACCCATGATATAACCCTTACCTTTCCTGAAAAATTTGCCCTGATAATATGCGCCGGCATATATCATTTCTATCCCTTAATGCCTCCCTGATAGGTAATTCCCTCTACCAGATAATCCTCTCCATATAGAAAAACCAGTATAGGCGGCACCATATAAATTGTAGCTACCGCAAACGCCAGTCCTATTTCACCTGAATTTATTTTTGATAAAAATACGGAAAGAGGATGCTTTTCCTGATCCGTCAAAAGGATCAAAGGCTGCTCCACCATATTCCAATAATCTATGAAAATCAAAATTGCCACAGAACACATTGCCCCTTTGCAAAGAGGCATACAGATTTTTCTGAAAATCTGCCATTCTCCCGCACCATCAATCTGTGCGGCTTCCATTACCGATACAGGAATCCTTCGCATATATTTTGTCAAAAGATACACTGCAAAAGGAGAAAATATTCCGGGAAGCCATATCGCCCAATTTGTATTCAGTGTATGAAGCCAGTCCGCCACCAGATAGTTAGGTACCAGCGTAACCTGATAAGGCATCAGCATTAATATAATATAAATAAAAAAAATGATTTCTTTAATCCGTCCCCTGTATCTTGTAAATCCATAAGCCGCCCCCATAGCTACAAGAAGCTGGAAAGCAACAATAGGAACCACAAGTATAACCGAATTCCAAAATTTAAACAAATATTCGGGACTTTTCAGTAAAACCGTAATGTACTGGCTGAAAGATACCATGTCCGGAATAAATTTCAAATTTACTTTTTCTGAAATGTACACCTTTCCACCAGTATCTGTAGTTGCAAATACCTGCCCGTAATTTGCCGAAATTTCTGAAGCCGACATAAAAGAATTGGTTATTGTTAATATAATCGGCATGAGAAAAAGTACCGCAAAACAGCCGGCAATCATTGTTGCCAGTGAAATCCTTACCACTTCTCTGGCATGTTTTATCTTTTTTCTCCTTTTAACCAATCTGGTCCATCTGTCTATTTCACTGCCCTTAAAGCTTAAACTGCGTTTTTCCTGTATTTTCATCCTTCCACATCCTTTCCGAAATAGTTCTCGGTCAGGAATAAAATTCCTATAATGATTACCATTACAACTGCCATCATAATTGCAGCAGCGGACATTTTCTGATAGTCTAATCTGCTGAATGTATTGTTCATAAAATGCTGCAACATATACATGGTATCATAAGGATACTCTCCTTTTAATAGATAGATTTCCCTGAAAACCTTAAAAGAATTAATTAATGACATAATTGTCACAAATAAGATTGTTGAGGACATATACCTTAATTTAATATGCCAAAATATCTGAAACGGCGTTGCACTTTCAAGAACAGCAACCTCAAGAATATCCTTAGATATGCTGCTTAATGCCGACATGAACAAAATCATATTGTAACCTAAATTTTTCCATAAAAAGAGGATAACGATAACCACCTGCGCATAATTGGAATTCAGCCAGTCAATCCTGTCGATTTGAAAAGTACCCAATACCTCATTGATCATCCCGTTATAATGAAATAAAACCTGCCAGATTAAAACAATAGATGCAATCGGTACCATCATTGGACTTAAGAAAAAGGTCCGAAACTGGCTCTTAAATAGAATCTTGCTTTCAAGCATCATTGCAAGAAACAATGACAGAACCACTGCTAAAGGAACTGCAACAAGGGAAAACATCATTGTATTCTTTGCAGCTTGTCGAAATGCTGCATTTTGAAATACCATCACATAATTGTCAAAAAATACAAATTGATTGCTGATAGGATTATCCACTACAGAATAATAAATTACAATCAAAAATGGCAATACAAAAAACAGCAGCACGCCGGCAGCGCTGGGAAACAGATATCCTACAGATATCAGTTTCCCTCTGCGCGTTCTTCGGTTACTGTCGGATTTTTTTTTATTTTCTTTTGGAATCTGCAGGCTTTTTTCTTGCTTCCTGCTTTTGGGAAAATGCATTTCTATCCCCTCTCAACTTATTTGTTCTCATTTACATAAATCTGAACTCTATTCTGGATGACGCCTGCCACATCAGCAGCAGACTTTTGCCCCTTGAAAAATGGCTCTGTTTCCTCTGTTATAATGTTTATAATCTGCTGATCAGCATTTTCTGAAACCTTTTCTGCTGACGCAATTAGTGCCTTTATTTCATCAATTTCCTCCTGAGTAGCCGCCATGATTTCAATTGTAAAATCATCATATCCCCATGTTGTCTTTGGATTTTCTACCTGATTTCCATCTGCATCTTCATAATAATCAGCAGTCATATCATATTCAAACTGTTTTTCAAGAGACTCTTTTCTAAGAGGGAATCCAAAGCCGCCATGTTCGTTCACTAAGCTGTCCTGATATTCAGCTTCAAGTAGCACTTTCATAAATTCCCATACGCCATCCTTATATTTTGACTTGGATGACATGGCAAGACTTCCTCCTGCCGGCTGAATCAAGTTTCCTTTCCGGTCGCTGCTGGGCGATCCAATAAAAGTAATATCTTCCCCAAACATTCCCTTCATCATCTGATATTCCTGTACGGAACTGATGGAAGTATCCATGAGCAAAAGCTTATTGGAATGCAAGAGACTTGAAAGCCCCTCTCTGTCATTATAATCAGCTTCTTCAGAGGAAGGGAACTGTGCAGCAAATTCAAGAGCCCTTATAAACTCTTCTCCATCAAACTTACATGCACCGCTCTCCCAGTCTATAAACTCATCTATATTCTGATAAATACAATAATAAAGCATACTTTCTTTGGAATCATAGGCCATTACATACTGAGGCTTTACCTCATCCACCAGATCCAGCATTTCACTTAATGTCCATCCAGTCTTATCACCTGCCAGTGACTTTTTCACTGCTGTGGAGGATAAATAGAAGGAAGGCATAATTCCATACAGCTTTCCGTCTGACTCATATGCTTCTAAAACATTCTCAACATAATCTTCCTTTTTGATACCGCTTTGTTCCATATAAGGATATAAATCTTCAAAAATGCCTTTATTTGCATATTGTGCAAAGTCAAGACTGCTTAAGCTGATAACATCCGGGCAGTTTCCTGTAGTTAAATCCGCACCAAACTGTATCTGTCCTGCCTCATAATCATCTTTTCCATATTCCTTTACAACAATACGGTACTCAGTGTTGGTCTTGTTAAATTTAATAATATTTCTTTTTATATCAGAATCAATCCACATAGCTCCGAAAACAATTTCCTGCCTTGCAGTCACTTCTGATGCATCCTTTTTACTTAAATACACTAACTGATAAGTGTTGTTATAATCTCTGTCATATTCTCTGATAATTGCCCATATACGCCCATCGGAAAGTTCTCCTGCCTGACTTACATCATCCGAATTGATATCCACGTCAAGCCATTTAAACAGCTCTTCTTTTGTTTGCGACTGAATGTCAAAGGTTGATATACCGTCGCTGCTGCTGACAAGCAGGCTCTTGTCAACACCTGTGTGAAAAGAAAAATTTCCATAACCTTCACTTAATCCCTGCACTGCCTCTCCAATTTTTTTAGCCGCAACATCAATCTTTTTTAATTCCATTCCTTCATTGCCATAAGAAGCTACATATACATCCCCTTCTTTAGATGCAACCATATCATTGATCCATCCATCAATACTGATCTCACAAATCTTCTGCATATCCTTATTTAAAACATAAATCTTACTGTCGCCATCAGCCAAAAAAAGATTTCCCTGTCCGTCCACACAGAAATACTGAATATAAGTCTCCTGTGATACACCCAGCACTTCCGTAATTTCCATTGAATCAATTACAGAACCATCAGAAGGAGAAATTGTGCATAACTGCATTTTACTGTTAACATCTGTTACATTGCCTTCCTCATCTTCTATATACTCATATTGATTAATAAGCATTGCCAGATTGCCATCCGCATTTACCGCCATACCATAAACACTGCTGTTTTCTTCCATTCCAAAGTTCAGTTTTTCCGCTTTATTTTCCAGCAGATTATACTTATAAAGAGTCGTTACGCTCTGTTCTTTTTCCTCATCATAATAGGAAGTACTGAAAAAACACTCATCGCCTAATGATACCACCTTATCAAGCCAGTCACACTTTTCCACATTAAAATCTGCGTATTCGGAAACCCACACATATCCCTTTGTTTCATTTTGCGTATCTTCACCTTTTCCACAACCGAAAAGGAGCATCATCATAGTTCCCAATACAATTGCCGCTGCAATAAATTTTTTCATTTTTTTCATATCATACCTCATAATCTTGTATATTGTAAAATCTCATATACAAACTATAGCATACTACCTGTTTTGAAACAATGCAGATTATCTTAATATTTTCCTAATCTATTCTTGTTTTATTATGATGACGCTTAAAGCTATTTTTTAATCCGTCTAATTAGAATTCCATTTTTTAGCAATGTACTGTCTATATAATGACGTTTATAAAGCACTTCACCCTCTCTTGGAATTTCAATATCCTCCTCTTCACAATTAATAATAACCTCTATATAATTGTCCATCCAGCCTACCTTGGTAAATTCGATTACGCGTCTTTTATTTATTTTATTGGGGAAGTGGAAATTTCTGTCACGAAGCAAAGGTTCTTCTTTGCGCAGCTTAATCAGACTTCTTATCATCTCAATCCGCTCATCAAATTCCCCTCTTTCAATTTTTCCCCAGGGCATACATCTTCTGCAGTCCGGATCATGTCCGCCTTCCATTGCAATTTCCGTTCCATAATAAATACAGGGGCTGCCGGGCATGGAAAACAAAACCGCCAGCTGCTGGAAAAACTCGTCCATATTTTTCACGTCAGACCGAAGACGTTTGGTATCATGGGAGTCTAAAAGATTAAACAAAACATCGTTTGTCTGCTGCATATAACCGGTATAGCATCTGTTAATTGTAAATTCAAAATCTTCATTGCTCAAACTTTTATCTATCCAGAAATCCTTAATGCTTTCTCCTAAAGGATAATTCATCACCGCATCAAATTCGTCTCCCCGAAGCCAGGGCATAGCATCATGCCAAATCTCACCCAAAATATAAATATCCGGCTTAATGGCCTTCATACGGTTTCTCAATTCCTTGCAGAATACATGGGAAATTTCATTTGCCACATCAAGACGTATGCCATCCACGTCATACTTTCTTACCCATTCCTCGCATACATTTAAAAAGTATTCTCTCACCCTGGGATTATTAGTATTTAACTTAGGCATCTCATCATAAAAGGCAAAGCTGTAATACTGTCTGCTGCGTGCAGCACCCTCGTCAAACCGAAAAGGCCATTCACGGATCATAAACCAGTCGTAGTATTTTGAATCAGGCCCCTTTTTCACCACATCCTGCCAGGGAGCAAACTTTGCACCGCAATGATTAAACACTCCGTCCAGCATAATACGCATTCCTCGCTTATGAGCCTCGCTCACCAAGGTGCACATTGTATTTTCATCCCCGAAATGAGGATCAATTCTGGTATAATCCGCAGTATCATATTTATGAGCGGAAGGCGCTTCATTAACAGGCGTCAGGTAAAGCCCTGTAATTCCAAGCTTTTCCAGATAATCCAGTTTATTGATAATCCCCTGCAAATCTCCCCCAAAAAACTCATAATTGGTTACACTTCCCTCTTCCCGCCAGGGAAGAACCCCTTCCGGATCATTGGAAGTGTCTCCATTACAAAATCGTTCCGGAAAAATCTGGTACCAGACAGTTTCATTTACCCATTCCGGTGCCTTATTAATGTCATCCGGATTCATCCAGGGAAATACAAAGCACTGGCGGCTTCTTCCCTCAAGATTCATCTGTGCCTCACTGATAATACCGTCTTCAAAATAAAACCATTTTTCATTTTCCGTCTGTAGTTCAAAAAAATATTTAAGCCTTTTATAAGGCGGTTCAATCGTCGTTGTCCACCATAATTGATTTTTCAGGCGTTTTTTAAAGGGAATGTTGACCGCATCCCCTGTCCAGTTTTCTCCGCCTCCTAATATTCCGGCCTTAAAGGGATCACCCTGGATAATATTCACATACTTCACATCATATCCGGTTTTGATATTTATGATCAGCCTGTCCTCGTCAATGGGATAACAATAATTATCATTTGCTCTGTGATATACCGCGTTAAAGTCCATACCGCTGCCCTGCCTTCCTGACTTTTATCTGAAAATAAATAATTAATTTTTAAAGCTGTGGATAGGTGCGGGAATTCTTCCTCCCCGGTTTACAAAATCATCACAGGAAAAAGGATTCACCGGCATAATAGGCGCATGCCCCAAAAGCCCGCCAAACTCCACAGTTTCACCAACACCTTTCCCGATTACGGGGATGATGCGCACCGCTGTTGTTTTTTGATTCACCATTCCAATTGCCATTTCATCTGCAATAATACCGGAAATGGTTGTTTCCTTTGTGTCTCCCGGTATTGCAATCATATCCAGCCCAACTGAACACACACAGGTCATTGCCTCTAACTTTTCAAGGGTAAGGGCGCCTGATTCCACTGCATTTATCATTCCCTGATCTTCACTGACGGGAATAAATGCACCGCTTAATCCTCCCACATAAGAAGAAGCCATAACTCCGCCTTTTTTTACCTGGTCATTTAGCAGTGCAAGAGCCGCTGTGGTTCCTGGTGCCCCTGCGTATTCAAGCCCGATCTCACATAAAATATCTGCCACACTATCCCCGATCGCCGGTGTAGGCGCCAGTGATAAATCCACAATGCCAAAGGGAACTCCCAATCTTGCTGAAGCTTCCTGTGCCACTAGTTGTCCTACTCTGGTCACCTTAAAAGCTGTCTTTTTTATCGTCTCACACAAAACTTCAAAATCCTTCCCCCGTACCTTGCTAAGAGCTGTTTTCACCACGCCGGGGCCGCTGACTCCTACATTAATAATCTTATCTGCTTCTGTTACGCCATGAAACGCTCCTGCCATAAAGGGATTGTCATCAGGTGCATTACAAAATACCACCAGCTTTGCACAGCCTAATGAATCCTGCTCTTTAGTGGCCATAGCAGTTTCCTTTACAATCTCTCCCATTAACTTTACCGCATCCATGTTGATTCCTGTTTTTGTAGCGCCCAGATTTACTGAACTGCACACTCTTTCCGTTATAGAAAGGGCAAGTGGAATGGAACGGATTAAAAGCTCGTCCGCAGGAGACATTCCTTTAGATACCAAAGCAGAATATCCCCCAATAAAATTCACTCCCACCTCATGGGCAACTTTATCAAGTGTTTCTGCAATACTTGCAAAATCTTCTATGCTCTTACATGCCGCACCTCCAATCAGTGCTATCGGCGTAACTGAAATTCTTTTATTTACAATTGGAATCCCAAATTCTCTGGATATTTCCTCACCGGTACTTACCAGATCTTTGGCCGCCTCATAAATTTTATGATAGATTTTTTCATTTAACCTGTTCAAATCAGAATCAATACAATCCAACAGACTAATACCAAGTGTAATCGTACGTACATCCAAATTTTCCTTGGTAATCATTTCATTTGTTTCCACTACTTCAAATAAGTTTATCATTCTTAATCCATGCTCCTTTAAATCCTGTGCATTTTATCAAAAATTTCTTCTTTCTGACACTTAATATCTACGCCGATCTCCTCACCTAATGCATGAAGTTCATCTGCCATTTCCCCAAAAATCTTCTCCATATGATTTGTATCAACAATCATCATCATATTAAAGTATCCCTGAACAATGGTCTGGGAAATATCCAGAATATTAATTTTGTTTTCCGCAAGATAAGTACATACTTTAGCAATAATGCCTACCGTATCCTTTCCTACTACCGTGATTATTGTTTTATTCATTTTAAATCCATACCTTTCTAAATTGTATTTTCTTTATAATTTTTCCTACGCAATATGTATTACCTGCGATGGCTGGCTTCTGGATGCAACATACATAGGGAAATCAGAAGTTTTGATGCATGGAAAACTGTTTCCTGACCGTTCTTTATTCATGCATGCCATTGTGACCTCTACTCTCACCGATTCATAAGCAAGCTCAGGCAGATTATTTTCCTTACTCAGATGCCCCAAAACAACAGCCTGCAGCTTATCGTGAAGCAGATCACATAAAAGCTGTCCGGCCCTTTCATTTGACAAATGTCCCCTGTCTCCTAAAATACGCTGTTTCAGATAATAGGGATAGGGGCCAACCTGAAGCATATTCACATCATGATTTGCCTCCAGCAATAATGCGTCCATTTCTTTTAAGCATTCTACAGTATAATCATTATATGTACCAAGATCCGTAACAATTCCAACTTTCTTTTTCCCGTGAGAAATCCGGTAAGCCACCGGTTCTGCCGCATCATGGGAGATTCTCATAGGATTACAGACAATATCCTTCACTATCACCTTTTCATCTGCATACACTGTTTGAAATAATTCTTCGGGTATCTCCCCCACCGAAGCAGTTTTTTTGATTGCCTCAATAGTCCCTCTTGTCGCAAAAACAGGAACACCGTATTTTCTTGCAAGTACTCCTAATCCTGCAATATGATCTGTATGTTCATGGGTAATGAAAATCCCGTCAATGTCCTGCATTGACAAATCAAGCTCTTTAAGTCCTGCTTCCGTTCTTTTTCCACTGATGCCAACATCCACTAAAAGGTGTGTAGCATCTGAACCAACGTAAATGCAATTTCCACTGCTTCCGCTGGCAATACTGCAAATTCTCATGGTTTCATACCTTTCTAAACTAATTCGTCTCCTCTGCCTGATCTCAATTCCGCCAATAAATCTCCATCACATCCCCCGAGTGAATCGGCTCTAAATATTGTGCCGGCCTACCGTTTAATGTTGCAACAATTCCTTTCCCCCTGGTTCTGGACAAGTCAAAATCTATCACATCAAAAATATCCACATAAACATAATCCGACTTACCGCTTAACGTTATGGGACGTTTATTGACAATAATTTGGATAATTGTATTTTCTGCATCAGCCGCCTGATTTGATTGATGGATGCCCTCTTCTTTTTGCCCTCCAATATCCTTTCCGGCATTATATCCATCATTCTGGTTTTGCGCATTAATTTCCTTACCGCTTTTTTCCTTTTCTGCTTCCCCACTCTCATTATAAGTATCGGACATAAGACTGGCATAATTCTCCATTGTCCATACAACAGAGAAGTTTTCATAAACAGGGGTATCCATATCTGCCAGTTTATTATTCACATACAGATTCATGTAGGGATCTATTATCACATCCAAAAACTCAGTAAGCTGCTTTACTGTATAATAACTTAGAATTTCAATTACATCCTGATCCTGTATTTCATAATAATTTGATTTTAATACTCCATTTACACTTGTAAATCTTGGAACCTTCACCTTCTTATCATTTACATAAACAGTCAAACTTTCACCTGTTTCCGGCAGCGCGCCTAAAGTCATATGTGCAGGTTCCCCGGCTGTTGATTCGATCACCTTAATAATATCATTGGCATGAATCGGCGTATTAATATCGCCCCGTTCTCCATTTACTATGATAATTGCCGCTTCACCCAGCTCTCCCCTGGCCATACGCTGCTTTCCATTTACCGTAAAGGTAACCGCCCGTCCCCTCTTTGGGAAAAGACCGTCATTGGGAAACTGAGCCTGCATTGCAGCATCTGCAACACTTAACTTGTTATTATCATAAATTTTTATTCTACTGTCATTAAAATTTACAAAAATAAAATTATTACTCTGTTCATAAAAATTAAGGCAGATTCCGATAGGAGTTACCAATAAACTGTCCTTTTTCACCTCTTCTTCAAATATGATCTGCTGCATCACCTCTTCACCACGAAGAGCCACACGTTCTCTGGCAATTTCAAGCTTGTCTGCAATTGCATCCGTATACCCCGGCATTTTGCCGCCGCCGCCCACAACAAACACTGCACTTACCGGTTTGTCACCATTTAATTCCTTGATCTTTTCAGCGGCCTGTTTTGCCATGTCATCAATCAGTCCGGCCACTACCATCTTTACCTCTTTGCTGCTAATTGTCTGAGGCAGAAGCATTATATCCGTAAAAGAAACCGTATCCATCTCTCCGGCGTCCCGTTTAATCTGTTCCGCCGTGGAAAAATCCACCAGGCAGTGTCTTGCAATCTCTTCCGTAAGCGCATCTCCTGCAACAGGTATCATGCCATAAGCAAGAATGCATCCATCATTTGTAATTGAAATATCCGTTGTTCCGGCCCCCACATCCAGCAGGGCAATATTAAGCATACGGAACCTCTCCGGGATCGCCAGCTGAATTGCAGCAATGGGCTCCAGCGTCAGGCTGGCGACTGATAATCCTGCTAATTCAACTGCCTTATACAAACCATCCACTACATCATCCGGCAGAAAAGTTGCAATCAAATCCACCCCTATGGTTCTCGCTTTATGTCCTTCAAGATTTCCCATAGGATACCCATTTAAATAGAACCGAACCACAGAATGTCCCACGCAGTAAAATTTTACTTCTTCCTCTTCGTTCGTTGTAAGAAATTCCTGATAGGCCTGTTCCACCCCCGCAGAAACCAAGCCATAAATATCCTCCTGTGAAACCTCCTTGTCGCTTGTAAAAGGATATTCCACATGAGTAGTAACTGTCCGCAGTACACGTCCTGCCGCTGCAATACAAACTTCGTTCAGCCTGCGTCCCACTGCATTTTCCAACTGCATTTTTACATCGGCAATGGTTTCTCCAACCTTTTGAATATCATGAATTTGTCCATCCAGCATTGCCCTTGTCTCATGCTCTTTTATCCGCTGCGCCATCACAACAAAATGGCTGCCGCTCCTGTAGCCTGCAGTTCCTACAATGCTTCTGGTCCCTATGTCAAGTCCAAATACCAATTGTCCAGTATATCTTGTTCTATCCATTACAGATATTCCCCCAATTTCCTGTCTATTTGCAGGTAAGCTTCCTCTAAGTCCCCACTGTTGTCTATTATGACTGCACAATGCTGTCTGAACGCTTCTTCTGATAACTGCGTTTTCATAATCGCATCAATTTTTTCATCCGAATAATTTCTGGATTCTCCAAGACGCTTTCTTCTTATTCCTTCTCCTGCGTAAATATACCACATTTCATCTACAAGGTTTAAATACCCGCATTCTATTAAAAGAGCAGCTTCTAAAAAGAAAAAATCAACAGTTCCTTCTTTTTTCGCCTTGGCAATTTCCGCCAGTATCATTTCCTTTACAGCAGGATGGATGATTTGATTTACCTTTGCAAGCAGCTCTTTCGATTCAAAAATCTTACCTGCCATTTTCCCTTTGTGTATCGTACCATCCTCATTTAATATCTCTGCTGATAAAAGGCTGACTAACTTTTTATAGCATGGCTGACCAGGTTCCTTTACTTTGTGTGCCGCTTCATCTGCCAAAATAATTCTGCATTTATACTTCCGCCCGATATAATCTAAAAGAACAGATTTTCCTGATCCTACCCCACCTGTAATTCCAATTACTTTCATAAAACACCTGCATTTTTATTTGGCTTCATACCAATCATTTCCTTCATGCAGATCCACTTCCAGATTCACTAAAAGATCTGCTGCACTGTTCATTTCCTCTTCCAGTATTTTTCTTACCTTTTCTGCTTCTTCTTTTACAGTTTCAATCAGCAGTTCATCATGAACCTGCAGAATCAGTTTTGACTTAAGTCCATCTCTTTTTAGTCTTCTGCTGACTCTGATCATGGCAATTTTAATAATATCTGCTGCTGTGCCCTGTATGGGGGAATTCATTGCAACTCTTTCCCCAAAAGAACGCTGCATAAAATTGCTGGAAGTCAGCTCCGGTACTGGCCTTCTTCTTCCAAACATTGTTGTAACAAATCCCTGTTTTTTAGCATCAGCTACTGTATTATCAAGAAAATTTTTTACCCCCGGATAGGTTGCAAAATACTGCTCAATATATTCGGATGCCTCTTTTCTTGTAATACTTAAATCCTGACTGAGCCCAAAGGAACTGATTCCATATACAATACCAAAATTTACAGCCTTGGCATTGCGGCGCTGCAGACTTGTCACCTCATCAAAAGGAATGTGAAATACCTGTGAGGCAGTAATCCGGTGTATGTCCGCATGCATTTTATAAGCTTCAATCAACTGCTGATCTCCTGACATATGTGCCAGGATTCTTAATTCAATCTGTGAATAATCTGCATCCGTAAAAATATGCCCTTTTGCCGGAACAAAGACTTTTCTGATCTTTCTCCCAAGTTCCATACGCATTGGAATATTCTGCAAATTAGGATCTGTTGAGCTGATCCGCCCTGTTGCCGTAATTGTCTGGTTAAAAGTTGTGTGAATGCGTTCATCCTCACCAATAAAGGCGGCAAGCCCATCTGCATAAGTAGATTTCAATTTTGCAAGGCCGCGGTATTCCAACACATCTGCCACAATCGGATGATCGGCAGAAAGCTTTTCCAGCACATCAGCGGCGGTTGAATAACCTGTTTTTGTCTTCTTTCCACCAGGAAGCATCAGCCTGTCAAACAAAATTTCACCAAGCTGTTTGGGAGAGTTAATATTAAATTCTGTTCCTGCCGCATCATAAATTTTTTGTTCCAGTTCACTGATCCGGCCGGTCAGGGCTTCTCCATATGCCTTCAGTTCATCCGGCTTTACTAAAATTCCTTCCCTTTCCATATCATAAAGAACATAAGTAAGAGGCATCTCTATTTCTTTCATCAGCCGGAGCATTCCCGCCTCTTCCAGTTTTTTTGTAAGAACACCCCCTGCCGCCATGCTTACATAAGCAAGAAAACAAGCATATTCTGTAAATTCCTCCGGTTTTTCCTCAAAAACCTTCATAATGGGCTCTTTTCCAAATTTTTGTGCCCATTCCGGTATCATCAGTCCCAGATATTCATTTGCAACATCTGCACAGGTATAATCATTTTTTAATGGATTCAGCAAATACGCTGCTAAAATCACATCAAAAAAACGCTCCGTCTCATCCTGATTTAAATAATCATATTCATTTTTTATATTTCCACAGGAAAGCAGGCATTTCTCTGCCACTTTCCACATTTTTTCTTTCAAATAATCTTTGGTAAGAAAATCTCCACAGCAGATAAAGCTACATTCTCCATCTGGAAATGCCAGAGAAATACCTGCCAGCGCATCCTTATTTTTCTGATCCCTTACTACCGCAAATCCAATCATTTCTTTACAGGATAATGCCTTTTCAAATACGGCTTCTGCCTGTTCCAGCTCTTCTATCCTTTTGAATTTTGCAGTAATATCATCATTGGAAATGCTCTTATTAAAACGAGACAAAAGATTTTTAAATTCAAGCTTTTTAAAAATCACATAAGCTTCCTGTGTATAAAAATCTTCTACTTTGGCTTCTTCAAAAGAAAATTCCAAGGGACTTTCTATATTAATAGTTGCAAGCGTTTTACTTAAGTATGCCAGCTCCCGATTATTTTTTAGTGATTCCCGGACTGCGTTTTTAGATACTTCTTCCAAATGAAGATATAAATTATCAAGACTTCCAAAATTAACCAGCAAGTCTGTTGCTGTCTTTTCCCCTACTTTGGGAACACCTGGAATGTTATCAGCAGTATCGCCCATAAGTGCCTTCAAATCAATAAACTGAACAGGATTTACCTGATACTTTTCTTCCACATCAGCTGCATAATAATCTTCTATTTCTGTTTTTCCACCCTTTGTTTTTGGAATTCTGATTTTGATTTGATCCGTAGCAATCTGCAGCAAATCCCTGTCGCCTGAAACAAGGGAAACCACCATTCCCTGCTTTTCAGCCCGCTTGGCCAGAGTACCTAAAATATCATCTGCCTCCAATCCTGCCTTTTCCATAATCTTAATTCCCATTGCCAAAAGAACTTCTTTCATTACCGGAACCTGCTGACGCAGTTCTTCCGGCATAGGTTTTCTCGTTCCCTTATATTCCTTATAAATTTCATGGCGGAAAGTTGGCGCCTTCATATCAAAGGCAACGGTAAGATAGTCCGGATTTTCCTCTTCAAGAATTTTAAATAGAATATTTAAGAATCCATATACTGCATTGGTATGAAGCCCTGCACTGTTTGTTAAATCAGGCACACCATAAAATGCCCTGTTTAGTATACTATGCCCATCTATTAAAACAAGTTTTTCCATGTTTCTACTCCTAACTTTCCGCTGCCAAAGCTGATCCTGTTTTCACTGACAGCAATAATTAAAGAACGATCAACAATATGATGATGATTACAACTTCCAGCAACACAAATCCATCCAGCAAAAACAAAAGCCACTTCATGCTTTCCCGACGCTTCAGGGTATGGCGCGCTCCATTCATCCGGTGTTTTAGCTCATTTTGTAGATCAAATACATTGCCTGCCTCCAGCCTTGCCATACCTTCCTGTACCAAAAACTGAATGGAAAGCTCCTCTCTACATTCTTCGCATTTATCTATATGTTCCATAAATTCCCGCAAATCATCTGTATCCAGATCATCCCTAAGAAATAAAGGGATCCATTTTTCCACTTCTTTACATGTCATAACAGTTCCTCACTGCAATGCCCAGTTTATACCTTATCCTAATAAATATACACTAAAAATTCACTAAAGTAAATGTTTAAAAGACCGAAGATCCAAATGGATCTCCGGTCTGCTAGGGATTTCAGTATTATTAAAAATAATACCTTATAACATTTTCTTCATTTCGTCTGCAACGAACTGAACCTTAGTACCAACGATTACCTGTACAGCACTCTTGCTAGGTCTCATAACGCCTGCAACTCCTGCTGATTTGATTTTCTTTTCATCAATCTTTGTATAATCATTGATTTCCAGACGAAGTCTTGTAATACAGTTATCAAGAGATTTAACGTTTGATTTTCCACCAAGTCCTTCTAAGATAATCTTAGCAACTTCTGTAAAGTTGTCGTTTGAAAGAACTACTTTCTTTTCAGCTTCTAAATCATCATCTTCTCTACCAGGTGTCTTTAAATCAAACTTCACAATTGCAAAGCGGAATACCAGGTAGAATACTACAAATGCTGCGATTCCAAGAGGAAGAATCAACCATGTACTTTGTGCAGCCGGCAGTGATGCTGAGAAAATAAGGTCTGTTGCACCAGCTGAAAAACTGAAGCCTGCCCTGAATCCAAGAACTACTGTTATAACTGTAAAAATACCATATAACAATGCATAAATCAGATACAGAACGGGTGCAAGGAACATGAAACCAAATTCGAAAGGCTCTGTAACACCACAGACAAATGCACAAACTGCTGCGGAAGCTACCAAACCAATTGCAACTTTCTTCTTGCCTTCCTTAGCTGTCTGAATCATAGCCAGTGCAGCACCAGGAATACCGAACATCATACAAGGGAAGAAACCTGACATATACATACCAAGGCTCCACGATACATCTGCACTTGTTTCGCCTGCCCAGAAATGAGTCAGGTCGCCCAAGCCAATGGTGTCAAACCAGAATACGTTGTTCAAAGCGTGATGTAATCCGGTAGGAATTAACAATCTGTTCAGGAATGCATAAATACCAGCGCCTACAGGGCCGAGTCCAACGATTCCCTGGCCGATTGCAATAAGAGCACCAAATACGATAGGCCATACGAACAAAAGGATTGCTGCAGCAACGATAGAAACAACACCTGAAATAATTGCTACACAACGCTTGCCGCTAAAGAATGACAGCCAATCCGGCAATTTAGTTGATTTAAATTTGTTATAGCAGGTTGCTCCGATAATACCAGCAAGAATACCGATAAAAGGATTTGCAATCTTATTAAAAGCAAGTGTCTTATTTGCACTTTCTGCTATGGAAGGCATCAAAGCAGTAACTGTACCTGTTGCAAGCAGATTGGTAATCATTAACCAGGATGCAAATGCAGCAAGTCCTGCTGTACCATCATGATCATCTGCCATTCCAACACCTACACCAATAACAAATAAAAGTGCCATATTATCAATAAGTGCCCCCCCTGCCTTAACAAGGAAAAATCCAAGCATATTCAAAAAGCCGTTCATTTCACCACCCTGCATGGTTGCCGGGCAGAGCGCATATCCGATTCCCATCAGGATACCGCAAATAGGTAAACATGCTACTGGAAGCATCAATGATTTACCTAACTTCTGTAAATATTTCATCATAAAATTTTACCCCCTTGTCTTTTCATTTTGCCCTAGCCACAAAATGATTTTTATTTTGCATCTATAGATTACCTTTAAAGAACTCTTCCACTGCTTTCACAGCCTCGTCCTCATCAGGTCCTTCTACCTTAACTGTAACTACGGTGCCTTTTGTTGCGCCTAAGCCCATCAGCCCCATAATTCTCTTTGCATCTACTTCTTTTCCATCTTTGGTAATTGTAGTAGCGCTCTGATAACCGGACACCAGTTTTACAAGAAGTCCTGCCGGTCTTGCATGGATACCCAGTTCATCATTGATTGTGTAGTTAAATGTTTTCATGTGATTTCCTCCAATCTTCTTTACTGAAAAATTTTTACTTTGTACAGGTAATTACTTCATCTCCTGCATTAACCATTCCTTCTGTTTTACATTCTATTTTAGCAAATGCATCACTATTGCAGATAATCATTGGTGTTACCGTATCATACCCGGCCCTGCTTATCTCCTCAACATCCGCCTCCAGAAGGAGATCTCCTGTTTTAACCTGCTGATCTGCTTTTGCAATCACGTTAAAATGCTGCCCCTTTAACTGAACCGTATCCAAACCCACATGAATCAATAACTCTACCCCGTCAGATGTGGTAATCCCAATTGCATGGCCTGTAGGAAAAACAGTGCTGATTACTCCGTCTACTGGTGCATAAACCTTGCCGTCTGCCGGTTTAATTGCGATTCCCTTTCCTAAGATTTCCTCTGCAAAAGTAGGATCCGCAACTTCGCTGATAGGAATGCACTCTCCTTTTACCGGTGCTGCCAAAACAATTCCCTTTTTGCCTTTCATAAAATCAAATAATCCCATCTGTCATTCCTCCTTACTTTTTGTTCATTTCTAATTATCAAAATTCAGCATCTATAAATATCTCTTGTTCTTCTAATGCTCACTGTCAGATAAACTTTTTCTTCATCTGTCATGGAACATTCATATTTCCTTTTCAAGAATTCATTCATTTCATCTACCAGTAAGTATTCTTCTGCACAATGCTTCCTGATCATATCGTAAAATTCTTCATCCTCAATTCCTTCCGTTGCAGGAAGTTTCATGATCCGATGAGCCATATACTTTAAATTGCTAACCAGCCAATCCATGTGCATGGAATTTTCTTTAAATTGAGGAAACTTATTTTCAATCCACTCCACCATTTCCTGAATCATCATGGTCATGTGAAAGGTCTCGCTGATCTTTGAATTATATTCCGCATTCACTAAATGAAGTGCAATTGATGCTGCCTCATCATCAGGCATCCTAAGGCCTGTTTTTTTCTCAATCAGGTTTAATGCATACATACCTACAAGATATTCCTTCGAGTAAAAAAGCTTTATTTCCTCAAGCAAGGCATTTGTAAAGTGCATTCCTTCTTTAAAACGATCAATTGCAAAGCTTATATGATCCATTAATGTAAGATATACATTTTGATTTAATTTAATACCTATGGATGCCTTCGCATAAGATATAATGTTATTTGATAACTGAATATACTCTAAAGGCAGATTAGCCAGTAATTCTTTAAACCGTTCCAAAGCATCTTCATTATCCATGCGGAAAATTTTTTCTACAGCATCTTCATCAATCATTTGCCCTGTTTTTTTTCCAAAGCCGATGCCTCTGCCCATAACAATCAATTCTCTGCCATCTTTATCTATGCTTGACACAATATTGTTGTTAATTATTTTCTTAATTTCCATAACACGTTTGCGTACTTTCTCCATAAATTCGGTTTTTTTACTTATACAAATCCCTTACAAATAAAAAAACCAAACTTCATAAATCAATTTGGACACCGACGCACGCCAGTGATTAACTTACAAAATTTGGTTTTGCCTGCAGCGCAGTAACAATCCGCATATGTACCTTATGAATACATATTAGCAACTTGCACAACATTTGTCAAGCTTTTTTATTTACTTATTGTTATTTTGTTGTTCTATTTGACAAATTATTTATTTTAAATTGTTCATTATCACAATATTTCTAAAAAAAATATTAACATTTCATTAAAAATAATTTTTTATCTTCATACAAAATTACTATTTTGCTATTTCAGGCAGGATAATGCTGCTTCGTCTGCAACGATCGTAACATCATTATGAAGCTGAAGGATAGAAGCCTGTACCTTAGGTGTAATAGGACCAAAAAAGGCTTCCTTGATGATCGATGCCTTATCTTCGCCGCTGACCACCACTAAAACTTTCTTTGCCTGCATAATGGTTTTAATTCCCATAGTATATGCCTGCTTGGGCACATCATCTATAGACGCAAAAAATCTTTGATTGGCTTTTATTGTAGATTCTGTCAAATCTACACAATGGGTTTCTGCTTCAAATGTATCTGCCGGCTCATTAAAACCAATATGACCATTATGGCCAAGTCCCAGAAGCTGCAGATCAATTCCGCCTACATCAGCAATGATTTTGTTATAATCGGCACACGCCTTATCACTATCCGGTTCTGTTCCGTCCGGCAGGAAAGTACGCTCCGGATTAACATTTACCTTGCTGAACAAGTTATGATTCATAAAATAATAATAGGATTGGTCATTGTCCTTTGTAAGTCCTTTGTACTCATCCAGATTTACCGTAGTAATACCTGAAAAATCTAGGTCCCCTTTTTTATACCATTCTACAAGCTGTGCATAGGTTCCAATCGGTGTTGATCCGGTAGCAAGACCTAATACACAATCGGGTTTCATAATCACCTGTGCGGATATAATATTTGCCGCTTTCCTGCTCATGTCATTATAGTCCTTTGCTTTTACAATTCTCATACTCTTTCTCTCCTTTTAAATTATATTTTCCCCATTACACCTTCCATAGTTATATTGTACAGTCCAAAGCTGTCTTTATCAACAGAAGAATAAAAATTTATCAAATTAAAATAATATCCGCCGCTTTTTGGAAGCCATCCTTATGTTAAACAACGGATGTCAGTCGCTGCCAGCCATCCTTATGTTAATAAAAAGGTTTGAAACACCCTGCTTCTCCGTGTTTCAAACCTTTTCATACTGCCGGCGGTGGGACTTGAACCCACACGTGGTTGCCCACAACAGATTTTGAGTCTGCCTCGTCTGCCATTCCGACACGCCGGCTTAAACTTTTACATTAATTAACAGCCGAATATTATAATAACATATCCGGCTGTCTTTTACAAGCTAAAATTTTATTTTACTGTAAATAGGCAGAATGTCCAGTGTTGCAAAATAATCTTTCGGTGTCTCCGCCCTTCTGATCAGCTCTATGCGTCCATCTTCTTTTAGAAGCAGTTCCGCCGATTTTAATTTTCCGTTATAATTGTAACCCATTGCATATCCATGCGCTCCCGTATCATGTATTACAAGATAATCACCCTTTTCAATTTCCGGAAGCATTCTGTCTACTGCAAATTTATCATTATTTTCACATAGGGAACCTGCCACATCATATTTATGATCACAGGAATTCTCTTCCTTCCCAAGCACCGTAATATGATGATATGCCCCATACATGGCCGGGCGCATTAAGTTAACCGCACAGGCATCCACTCCAATATACTCTTTATGGGTATGTTTCTCATGAATTGCTTTCGTCACAAGCTGCCCGTAAGGCCCCAGCATAAAGCGCCCCATTTCCGTATAGATTGCTACATCTCCCATACCTGCAGGAAACAAAATCTCTTCGTATACCTTGCGTACCCCTTCCCCAATCAACCTGATATCATTGGGTTCCTGATCCGGTGTATAGGGGATGCCTACCCCGCCGGAAAGATTAATGAATTTAATATCCGCACCTGTTTCTTTTTCCAATCTGACTGCCAGTTCAAATAACTCCTTTGCCAGTACCGGATAATATTCATTAGAAACAGTGTTGCTTGCAAGAAAAGCATGAATACCAAAATTCTTAACTCCTTTTTCCTTTAAAATGCGGTATCCATCAAACATCTGCTCTGTAGTAAAGCCATACTTGGAATCTCCTGGATTATCCATAATTCCATTACTCATCTGGAATACTCCTCCCGGATTATACCTGCAGCTCATAGTTTCAGGAAGCTTCCCTAAAATTTTTTCCACAAACTCAATATGAGTTATATCATCCAAATTAATAATGGCTCCCAGCTTTGCCGCATATTCATATTCTTCAGCAGGAGTGTCATTGGAAGAAAACATGATCTCATTTCCTGTTATCCCTGCCGCCTCGCTAAGCATCAGTTCTGTCATGGAAGAACAGTCGCACCCGCAGCCATATTCATGCAGAATGTTGATCAAACAGGGATTTGGGGTTGCTTTCACTGCAAAATACTCCTTAAAACCCGGGTTCCATGCGAAAGCCTCTTTCACAGCCCTGGCATTTTCTCTAATTCCTTTCTCATCATACAAATGAAATGGGGTAGGGTAGGTTTTTACAATCTCCTGTACTTTTTCCTTAGTCACAAATGGTATCTTTTTCATTTTCTCCTCCTTGAAGCTCTATCAGCTTTATTTCATTTCTCAATGCATCCTTAAACACCTTAATAAAATTTTCCTGACCGGTATAAAGACAAGTATCATCCCTTTTTCCTGTAAGTTCACCAGTAAGTGCATACGCAGAATCAACGATCATTCTGATGCTGTTTCCTCTTGCATTTGTTAAGTAACAAATGCTTTTTTCTTTCAGGACTAAATTTTCAGGCATTAAATCGGTAATAAGTACCAGTTTGATTTCTTTCTTGAGAGCTGTTAACAGCTCCTGTTCCATCCTCATAATCATGGTTCCAGAAGCAGAAAGATATATTCTTTTTTCTGCTTCTAATATCATTTCAATAATTTTATCCTGAATGTTTCCACTTCCTGTAATGGTAAGATATCCGGTCTCCTGTTCTTTCATAACAGGAATATTTTTTATCAAATACTCTTTATCCCGCTTTAAGCCTCTTATTTTGTTATTACAAAATTGTTCAACCGGTACAGCAACATATCTGCTTACATTACCCTGCTCCAAATAGGCAGCTCCCTTATCTGCTAAACCGGAAAGTCCGCTATAAACGTTTGATCTGGAAATTCCGGTATATTTGGCTGCCTCATAACCAGTAAGACCACCATAACGGTATAAGCATAAATAAAGCACTGCTTCCTGCCTGGTTAGTCCAAATAACCCTAATTTACTTAATATTTCTGTTTCTTCCATTGAACGCTCCATTAGTATTTCTTTACAGGAACACTATAATAAATCTTTTCTGTTTTGTCAATAATTATTTATAAAAATAGCAGCCACAGGATAAATACTCCTGCAGCCGCAAAGCTTACATAATCATGATTCTTTCTTCTTATAAATTTTCAATCTGCCAGTCAATAGGCTCTATATTATTTTTCTTTAAAATTTCATTTGTCTGGCTAAAATGTCTGCATCCAAAAAAACCTCTGTATGCTGATAATGGACTGGGATGAGGTGCTTTTAAGATCAAATGCTTCGGATTCGTAAGCATAGGAATCTTACTTTGTGCCGGCTTGCCCCAAAGAAGATAAACAATCGGCCTGTCCTGCGCATTCACCGCCTCAATAATAGCATCTGTAAACTGCTCCCATCCTTTTCCCTGGTGAGAACCTGCCTGATGTGCACGTACAGTAAGCACCGTATTAAGCATCAGTACGCCCTGCTCTGCCCATTTTTTTAAGTATCCGTTGTTTGGGATATAGCAGCCAATATCCTCTTGTAGTTCTTTATAAATATTCTGCAGTGACGGAGGAAGTTCCGGCTGATCAGGCAAAACTGAAAAACATAATCCATGCGCCTGATGCTCTCCATGATAAGGATCTTGTCCTAGAATTAAAACCTTAACTTTACTAAGGGGTGTGAAATGAAATGCATTAAATATATCATCTGCCGGCGGATATATTACATGTGTACTATACTCGTTTCTAACAAATTGATATAACTCTTTATAATATGTTTTTCTAAATTCACCCTGAACGTACTCCAGCCAGTCATTATTTATCATTGCCATAATCATCCCCCGCCTTTCTTCTTTTTTTCATATACCATTCAGTAATTTCTGTTTAAATCCTTACAGATATTCCCCTATCTCTTAGGAATTCTTTCAGACTGTGTATTTCCAGTTCCTTATAATGGAACAAGGAAGCAGCAAGCACTGCCTCCGCGCCCCCTTCCGTCAACGCTTCATAAAAATGTTCCTTTGTTCCCGCACCTCCGGAGGCAATTACAGGAATAGACACATTTTCAACAACTGTTCTCGTTAACTCCACATCAAATCCTGCTTTCGTGCCATCCTGATCCATACTGGTAAGAAGAATTTCTCCGGCTCCCAATTCACCAGCCTTCATTGCCCATTCAACAGCATCAATTCCCATATCAATCCGGCCGCCATTTTTATAAATATTCCATCCTGTTCCATCGCCTCTTCTTTTGGCATCAATTGCAACCACAACACACTGGCTTCCGAATTTATCTGCTGCTTCACTGATCAAGTGAGGGTTCATAATAGCTGCCGAATTTACAGCTACTTTATCCGCCCCTTCCCTTAAAATCATCTTAAAGTCATCCACTGTTCTGATTCCACCACCTACAGTAAAAGGAATAAACACCGTTTCCGCCACTCTTCTGACCATATCTGTCTTAATGTTTCTGGCATCAGATGAAGCTGTAATATCCAGAAAAACCAGTTCATCTGCTCCTGCCACATCATATTCTCTGCCAACTTCCACAGGATCACCTGCATCCTTTAAATTGACAAAATTTGTCCCCTTGACCACTCTCCCATTATTTACATCAAGACAGGGTATAATCCTCTTAGTATGCATTTAGCTCCTCCAATAAAAAACACATCCGCCCATGTTCCTATTTAATGTTAATAAAATTTTTAAGTATGGCAAGCCCTGTTCTTGAGCTTTTCTCGGGATGAAATTGACATGCAAAAACATTATTCCATTCTACCGATGCATGAATCAGTTTCCCATACTGAGTAGTCGCAGTTACTATCTTCTCATCCGCTGCTTTCAAATAATAAGAGTGGACAAAATAAACATATGCCTCTTCCTCAATTTCATGAAACAATCTTCCCTGATTAGGATACTTTAATGAATTCCATCCTATATGCGGGATCTTAAGTCCCTGTTGTTCCGGTATTTTTAAAATTTCCCCAGGAAGCACCCCTAAGCCTTTCACTCCTTCACTTTCGTCACTTCTTTCAAACAAAAGCTGCAGTCCAAGGCATATTCCCAAAAAAGGAATCTGCCTTCGTACCACTTCGTGAATTACTTCTTCAAGACCATATAAACGAAGTTTATTCATTGCATCGCCAAAAGCTCCCACTCCTGGCAATATTACATGATCTGCATTTAATATTTTTTCCCCATCTCTTGTAATAACAGCTTCTTCCCCTAATGCCTGTAAAGCTTTCTCCACACTTTTTATATTGCCTGCATCATAATCGATAATTGCTGTCACATTTTCCTCCATACTAGTAGCTGATAATTTCTTCTTCCTCCGGCAATACATCCTGTGGCAGAAGCTCCTCTTCACTCTCTTCAGCCTCCTCAATTTCCTCTCCTGGCATTACAAATTCAGTCCCATTTACTATAGCGTCCACTATTCTGGTATAGGTTTCATTATCATATGTATTAATCTCTATCGCTTCTTCGTAAGTTATGCCATACTTATTTTCAAGAATATTGCATATCTGCTGATATATTGCATCTACTTCATTTCTTACATCATATTCATCAATTCCCTGCAGGCTTTGGTAACAGCTTATTCCCTGTATCAGTGCATCAACTGCTTCTAGTTCCTTGTTGAGTGCAAGATTATTTTCATATGATTTCAACTTTCTCTCAAGAGTAAGAACTATTTTGACCTTGTTGTAAATCACAGTATCACTGCTGTTTAAATTCCTGTCATAAAAAAGTCTGTATACCTCTTCATAATCACCATCATAAAATGCCTGACGCGCATTTTGTCTGTCAGAATATTCTGTCAAAAAAGTACTTAATGCAAATATACTACCAAGCAAAGTTGCACATGCTGCAATTAGCACCAGCATATTCTTTTTGCTTAATACCTTTACAGGCTTTTCTTTTGGTGCTTCACTAGGTTCCTTTTCTTTCTTTTCTTTTTTCTTTTTTTCTTTTTTCTTCTTTTTCTTATTATCCTCTGCGCCTTCTTCCTCTTCGTCTAAGGCTTCATCTGACTTTCCTTTCTTCTTTTCCGCTTTTTTCCTCTTTTTTTCTTCTTTCTTTTGCTTTTTCTCATTTTCTTTGTTTAATTTATCTAATATCTCCTCGCTCTCAATTCCCTCATTTTCTTCCCTTGTAAGGAAATCCAAAAAGCGCATAAGAAAACTAGGCTTTTCATCCAAAATCCCTAAATCAGGAGTTTCTCCCTCTTGTTTTTTCTTAGATAATTTTGACTTTTTCTCTTTTTTAGGTGGCTTCTCTTTAGAGAACAATTTCTTTTTCGCTGGTTTTTCTTTCTCTGCTTCTGCCTCTTGCGAATTTGCGCTTTCCTCTGATACATTGTTTTTCACCTCATCCGGTGAATTGACTGCATTATCATCCAAAGCCTCTGCACCTTCAAGCAATGCTAACATATCATCATTCAAAGCACCATTATCATCATTTTTTAGCAGTCCATCAATTTCTGTCAAGTCTGCATCCACATTATCAATTTGACCAACAAAATCTGCCACATCCAAATCATCTACACCGACAGTAATGTCATCACCGCTTGCCTGTTCTTCTGCTTTCACCAAAAGATCATCCAGTCCGCTTTGCCAGTCTTCTGCATCAGCAATGTTTAACTCTACCTGGTCTGATTCCTCTGCATCGGACTGAATTTCAGAATTCTCCACAGTACTTTCTTCCCCAGACAAGGCTTCTGCAAAAAAATCTGCAAATATATCATCATCAGCAGATACTTCACTTGACACTTCATCTTCTGAAAATATCTGCTCTTCCCCAAACAAATCACCATCAAATGCCATCAGCCCCTCATTAGCATTGTCATCATTATCCTGCACCTTATCTGATTTTTCTGATGACATTGAAAAAGCCTCTCCATTTGCAGCTGATCTTGTCATCTCATTCAATGTTTCTTCCATTGTTTTGATCTGCTGTTCATTTTCCGTCAATGATTTTAATAGATTATCAAGATATTCTTCATCAGTAGTCATAGCTGCCTCCTGCTTCCCATATATTAATTATTATTTTAAGAAAAACTTGTTTCTAGTTTAACACACTAAAAAGTATTAGACAATTCCCTTATAAAATCTTCAGGTTTTTGGCAAATGCCATATCCTCTATCTTTAATTTCCTCCGTTATCTGATACAATCGGCTATGCACTCTGAAAAGCTCTGATTTTTGATTATAAAAAGCAATTTTCTCAAATGGCCACCTGATTACGGAAGGATAATTCATACCTACGCCAAGCTCCAAAATACATAAATTTTTATTAACTGTTCCCTGTAGCCATTTCTTATAGATCATCCATTTCCTCAAGTACCCTTCTTCATTGTATTTTTCAGCATCTATATTATTAAAAACTAAAAATTTTCCACAATTAGGACATCTTGGCGGCTCCAAATCCTTTTCACTTTTTTCACCGTTCATAACTGCCCTTACCTGAGTAATAAACTCTTCCGAAACAGAATATAATTCGGTGCTGCATCCATCACTGCACTGTAGCATGGAATAGCCGCCACAAGGTTCTACAATGCGTTCCAAATTAAAGCCACCATACCTTACCAGGCAGTCCTGACAAGTAGAAACAACAAAATAATTTTTCTTATCTAAAATATGAAAAAGGTTATGATATATTTTCTTACTTTCTTCTATTTGTTCCTCAACTAATATGCTTTTCATAAAAGGAAAAAGCCATGTACTTTCTGTTTTTTCCCTAAGCTTTATATAAGTATCATTTTTATTGGCTTTTATGATCTGGTCTAGTTCCTCTCCAATTCCAACCAACACCATATCAGCCTCATCAATTTTTGCAACAATGCGTTTCTTTATATTTAAATCCATCTGCTAATCTCTTTTCCATGTGCAAATATATATCATGCTTAAAATAAGAGCCGGAATCACTTCCGGCCCTTTCCTTTAATACTGTAAGAAACCATTAATTTTCATTTCCAATTAACCTATCAATAACTGTTACAAGATTTCTAATTTCTGGCTTAGATAACTGTGCATCAGCCCCTAATGCTTCGCCTTTTTTTCTCATTTCATCATTTACCAGTGATGAGAAGATAATTACCGGAATATCTTTCGTGTCATCATCTTCCTTAATAAGTCTTGTAAGCCTGTGTCCATCCATAATAGGCATTTCAATATCTGTAATTACACACCGCACCTTATCTTTCAAAGTTCCATCTTTTTTACATTCATAAATAATGTCAAAAGCTTCCTGCCCATTACAGGTATGCGTAAGATTTACATAGCCTGCCTGCTTTAATGAATCCACTATCAGACGGTTAAGAAGTACAGAATCTTCTGCTATCAAAATAGGCACATTACTTCTGCTTCTCACTCCCATCTCGCTGATCTCGCTAGTTTTAAGTCCAGTCTCAGGATTAATATCTGTTACAATTTTTTCAAAATCAAGAATAATAATCAGTCTATTGTCCAATTTTACAATTCCTGTTGAAATACTTTCCTCTGCACTGGATACCGTAGCTCCAGGCTTAATAATATCTTCCCATGAAACTCTATGTATCCCTCTAACAGCATCAACATGAAAAGCTATGTCTAACTTATTAAAATTCGTAACAATAAACAATCCACCTTCCTTAGAAACACCCCTCTGCAAGCAATTTTTCAAATCAATTGCGGTAATCATTGTGTCTCTTGGCATAAAAATACCTTCAATGCTTGGATGTGCATTCGGTACAGGTGTTACTGGCTGATAAGTAATAATCTCCTTTATCTTAGCTACATTAATTCCATATGCATTCCCATCCAATACAAACTCTAATACTTCTAATTCATTTGTTCCATTCTCAAGAAGAATTTTTGTATCCATCTTTATAATCATGCTCCTTTCAAAGTCCGGAGACATTGTGCACATCACAAATCTCCTGATTGAAAATTTTTAATTTTCAATCTTATCACCTCATTCTTTTCAGGTTGCTGCCCCATTTACCTTCTAAAAAATTATATCATATAACTGTTCTTCAAACAAGAACAAAAAAAAGCAGCTTACACTGCTTTCATTTTTCGTGCCTTCAAAACCGAACACAGGACAGGAAACATCTTCCATCCACCACTTCCATCTGCCATTTCTTTCTTCTGGTCAAGCTTCCGGTCTATTAGTATCCGTCAGCTGAACACATTGCTGTGCTTACACCCCGGACCTATCTACCTCGTAGTCTTCAAGGGACCTTCATTCTTTTTGAATCCGGATATCTCATCTTGAGGGGGGCTTCACGCTTAGATGCCTTCAGCGTTTATCCCTTCCGGACTTGGCTACTCTGCCATGGGACTGGTTCCCAACAGATCCACCAGTGGTCCGTCCATCCCGGTCCTCTCGTACTAAGGACAGCTCCTCTCAGATATCCTGCGCCCGCGCCGGATAGGGACCGAACTGTCTCACGACGTTCTGAACCCAGCTCGCGTACCGCTTT